>Ga0134124_10003982_pt1 | contig 11860 bp, 9 predicted proteins | sample KB304_FD_96880 | JGI IMG/M metagenome (GOLD analysis project Ga0134124, IMG submission 96880) | Terrestrial soil microbial communities without Nitrogen fertilizer from Kellogg Biological Station, Michigan, USA - KB3-0-4 | ecosystem: Environmental > Terrestrial > Soil > Unclassified ... | reverse complement strand
GTCCTTGGCGGCGTCGAGCGCGCTCTTGGTGCCGATCGACCCCGAAGCGCCGGGCTGGTTGACGATCACGATCGTCTGGCCGAGGACCTTCTCGAGCTCGGCCGCGGTGACGCGCGTGACCTGGTCGGTCGAGCCGCCCGCCGCCCACGGCACGATCAGGTTGATCGGCCGCGTCGGCTTCCAGTTCTGCGCCGACGCGGCGCCGGCGGCGACGGCGAGCAGCGCGGCGACGGCGAGGCGGCCGAAGGTGATGCGATTCATGCGGGTCTCCTGGTTCTTGCTGGGGATGCGGCACGCGCGGTGCCGGTGGCGCGCGCCTTGTGCGCGGTGGGCGAGGGAGGGCGAACGTAGCCGAGGACGACTTCGGTCATGTGGCCGAGCCGCTCGGCGAGCGCGCCGGGCGCCATCAGGTCGCGGCCGAAGACGGCGCCGAGCGTGTGCTTGTTCGAGAGATAGAAATAGGCGAGCCCGGCGATCGAGATGTAGAGCTGCATCGGATCGACGCCGCTCCTGAGCGTCCCGGCGGCCTCGCCGCGCGCGAGCACGTCGGCGAGGACGTCGATCAGCGGCGAGTTGAGCTGCCGGATCCGGCGCGAGCGCTTGAGGTGGCCGGCGCGGTGCAGGTTCTCGCTGTTGAGGAGGGCGAGGAACTCGGGGTGGCGAAGATAGTGGTTCCAGGTGAACGCGACCAGCGTCTCGATCGCGTGCAGCGGGTCGCTCGCCTCGAGATGCAGCGCGTGCTCGGCGTCGCGGATGTCGGCGTAGCTCTGCTCGAGGACGGCGAGGAAAAGCTCGTCCTTGCCGGCGTAGTAGTAGTAGATGAGCTTCTTGTCGACCTTGCCGCGCTCGGCGATCGCCTCCATGCGCGCGCCGCCGAAGCCGTGGTCGGCGAACTCGGCCATCGCCGCGCGCAGGATCTCCTCGCGGGTGCGGTCCGCATCGCGGGGACGGAATTCGACGACCGATGCGGACCGGGACGGCATCGCCGCGATAATTCACCAAACGGTGAATTAGCGAATCCGTGGGAACCCTGATCGCGGTGCGGCGGCGCGGTGCAGGCACACTGGCGGCATGACCAGCCCTCGTCCAGCGTCCTCGCGCCCGGCCGGACACGCGCTCATCGAGGCGCTCGTCGCGCAGGGGGCGACGACGGCGTTCGGGGTTCCCGGCGAGAGCTACCTCGCCGTCCTCGACGGCTTCTACGAGCATCGCGACAAGATCCGCTTCGTCAGCTGCCGGCACGAGGGCGGGGCGAGCAACATGGCCGAAGCGCAGGGCAAGCTCAGCGGCCGGCCGGGCCTGTGCTTCGTGACGCGCGGGCCGGGCGCGAGCAACGCCGCGATCGGCCTGCACACTGCGTTCCAGGACTCGACGCCGATGGTCCTCTTCATCGGCCAGGTCGCGAGCGACCAGCGCGATCGCGAGGCGTTCCAGGAGGTCGACTACACGCACATGTTCGGGCCGGGAACGCTCGGCTTCGCGAAATGGGTCGGCGAGATCCACGACGCCGACCGTGTCCCCGAGTACATCGTGCGCGCCTTTCATGTCGCGATGCAGGGTCGGCCCGGTCCGGTCGTGCTCGCGCTTCCCGAAGACATGCTGCGCGTGCCGACCGCAGCGCCGGTGCTGCCGCGGACCGAGCCCGCGCTCGCCGCACCTCCGGCCGAGGCGATGGTGCGGTTGCGCGAGCTGCTCGCGGCCGCAGAGCGGCCGTTCGTGATCGTCGGCGGCAGCGGCTGGACGGCGACGGCGTGCGTAGCGCTCGAGCAGTTCGCTTCCGCCTGGCAGCTGCCGGTCGGCTGCGCGTTCCGCTTCCAGGACGTCTTCGACAACCGCCATCCGAGCTACGCCGGCGACGTCGGCATCGGCGTCAATCCCAAGCTCGGCGCGCGCATCGAGGACGCCGACCTGATCGTCGCGATCGGCGCGCGGCTCGGCGAGATGACGACCGGCGGCTACGAGCTGCTCGTGCCGCCGCGGCCGATGCAAAAGCTCGTCCACATCCATGCCGGCGCCGAGGAGCTCGGCCGCGTCTACGCCGCCGACTTGCTCGTCAACGCAGCGATGGCGCACGTCGGCCCGGCGCTGGCCGCGCTCACGCCACCCGATGTGATCCGCTGGCGCGCGTGGAGCGATGCCGCGCGCGCGGACTTCGACGCCAACCGCGCCTCGCAACCGGTCGAGCCGCTCGACATGGCCGAGGTCGTGCGCGCGATCGATCGCCACGTTCCCGCGGAGGCGGTCTTCACCAACGGTGCCGGCAACTTCGCCGGCTGGCTGCATCGCTTCCATCGCTATGCGGGCCTGCGCCACGCCGGCCGCACCCAGCTCGCGCCGACGTCGGGTGCGATGGGCTACGGCTTGCCGGCGGCGGTCGCGGCGGCGCTGCTCGCGCCCGAGCGCACGGTCGTGAACATCGCCGGCGACGGCGACTTCCTGATGACGGCGCAGGAGATGGCGACCGCGATCGCGTACGGCGCGAAGCGGCTCGTCTCGATCGTCGTCGACAACGGCAGCTACGGGACGATCCGCATGCACCAGGAGCGCGAATACCCGGGCCGTGTCTCCGGTTCGGACCTCGGCAATCCCGACTTCGCTGCGCTCGCCCGCGCGTTCGGCTGGTGGGCCGCGGAGCGCGTCGATGCGACGCGCGACTTCGAGCCGGCGCTCGTCGCCGCGCTCGCGAGCGGCAGGCCGGCGCTGATCCACGTCAAGCTCGCGACCGACGTCATCACCAGCCGGACGACGCTAAGCGCAATCCGGAGCAAGGCCGAGGCGCGGCGCGACGCCGAGCGGACACCGAATCCTTCTTGACGCGGCACGCGCGGCCCTGGCACATCGCGAGTGTGCAGGCGCCGATCCGCCGGCGTCCGTCGCGAGGCCCGGCGCTCGCGCTGCGCCGTTGCAATGCGACGCGCGTGCGAGCAAAGTCGGCCAGATGGAACCGAAGTTGCTCTCGCTCGCCACTTGGGTCGTTGCGTTCGCAGTTGGCTTGCCGTGGCCGAGCCTCGCGCAGCAGCCGCTTCGGATCGGCGCCACGATGTCCCTGACCGGCGCGCAGTATTCGGTGCAAGGTCGATACGGGCGTGAGGGCTACCTGCTCTGCGAGAAGCACGTGAATGCGGAAGCCGGAGTCCTCGGACGCCCGATCCAGCTCGTCATCTACGACGACGAATCCGACGGCAAGACCGCTGCCCGCCTCTACGAGAAGCTGATCGTCGAGGACAAGGTCGATGCGGTGCTCGGCCCTTACGGGACGGCGATCACCGAGGCCGTCGCCGACGTCCCCGAGAAGCATCGCAAGGTGATGGTCGCGGCGAATGCGGCGACGAGTTCGATCTGGGAGAAGGGGCGCCGCTACCTGTTCATGGTGCTTGCCCCCATCGATTCCGCCGCTGCCGGCGTGGTCGACTTGGCGGCTCGCAACGGCCTTCGCACCGTGGCGATCCTGAACCAGGACGCGTTGCTGCCGAAAGCGGTGGCCAGCGGGACTAGCCAGGTCGCGAAGAAACAAGGCCTCGAGGTCGTCTCCTCGGAAACGTATCCGGATGGCACGACCGACTTCTCGGCGACGCTGAAACGACTGAAGGCAGTCAACCCCGACGTCCTCGTCGCAGCTTCGGCACGTCTCGACGACCTGGTGGCCGTCACGCGTCAGATGAAGGAAGTCGACTTCAATGTCAAGATGCTGAGCAGCCTGCCCTATGGTCTGCTCCCCGAATACCAAGATCGGCTGGGCAGGGACGCGGAGTTCGTCTACAGCGCGACCTTCTGGGAGGCCGCTCTTCCCAACCCCGGGAATCCGGAGTTCGTTGCGGCTTACCAGGACGAGTTCAAGCGCGCTCCGGCCGTCCAGTCCGCGAACTCCTACGCCGGGTGTCGAATCTTCGTCGAGGCGCTGCGCCGCGCCGGCACGACCGACTCCGAGAGGCTTCGCGAGACCTTGCTCGTGCTGAGGACGAAGACGATCCTGGGCGACTTCGCGGTCGACCAGCGCGGGTTTCAGGTCGGCCAGAAGGCGGTGACCATCCAGTGGCAGGGCGGCAAGCAGGTCGTGGTCTGGCCCGACGACGTCGCGTCCGCGCGGATGCGATTCCCGACGCCGCCATGGCGCGAGCGGTAGGGGCGATCGGAGCGCGCGACTTCTCGTTGTCGTTCGGCTTTTCGCCTAGTCCGGGCGGACCACCTCGAGCAGTCGGTCGAGCCCGCCGCTGTCGATCGCGACCGTCGCCGCCGCGTGCACCTTCGGCTTTGCGTGGTACGCGACCGAGACGCCAGCGGCAGCCATCATCGGCAGGTCGTTGGCGCCGTCGCCGATCGCGATCGCGCGTCGCGGCTCGATGCCGATGGACGCGCACGTCTCGAGCAGCATCTTTCGCTTCTCGGCGCCGTCGCAGATGTCGCCCCACGGCTGGTCGACCATGCGGCCCGTCAATGCGCCGTCGAGGATCTCCAGCACGTTGCTGCGCGTGAAGTCGATGCCGAGGCGGTCGCGAACGCGGTCGCTGAAGAACGTGAAGCCGCCCGAGACGAGGAGCGTCTTCAGCCCCGCGGTCTTGCACGCGGCGACGAGGCGCTCGGCGCCCGGGTTGAAGCGCAATCGCTCGTCGTATACCTGCTCCAGCGCCGTCGCGGGAACGCTGCGCAGCAGCGCGACGCGGCGGCGCAGGCTCTCCTTGTAGTCGGCGATCTCGCCGCGCATCGCCGCCTCGGTGATCGCCGCGACCTCGGCTTTCTTGCCCGCGACGGCCGCGATCTCGTCGACGCACTCGATCGAGATCAGCGTCGAGTCCATGTCGAACGCCGCAAGGCCGAAGTCGGCGAGCCGGAGCGGCGTCGCGATGCCGCGGACGACGAGCCCGGGCGCGACCTCGCGCTCGCCGGCGTTCGTTGCTTCGCTCATGCCGCTTCGAGCACCTTCGGCTGGCCGAGCGAACGCAGGATGTCGCGGACGAGCTGGACGCGGTCGCGCACGGTCTTGGCGCCGACCTCGATCCGCAGCTTGTCGTTGCCGGCGAGCCGGACGAAGCGGTTCTTCTGCACGAGCTCGATGATGCGCGCCGGATCGACCGGCGCGTTCGCCGCGAACGTGATCGTCGTCAGCGCGTCGCCGGCGTCGATCTTGGCGACGCCGTAGCTCTTGGCGAGGACGCGCAGGCGATGCACGTCGAACAGCGCCTGCGCCTGCGGCGGGAGCTTGCCGAAGCGGTCGGTGATCTCGTCGAGCATCGCCTCGATCTGCTCGGCGCGCGTTGCGCTCGCGAGCCGCTTGTAGAGCGAGAGGCGGATTTGGACGTCGCCGCAGTACGCGTCGGGCAGGAGCGCCGGCGCGTGGACGTTGATCTCGGTGACGGCCGAGAGCGGCGCCAGCAGGTCGGGCTCGCGGCCGTTCTTGAGCGACCGCACGGCCTCGGCGAGCATGTCGTTGTAGAGCTGGAAGCCGACCTCCTGCATGTTGCCGCTCTGGTGCTCGCCGAGCACCTCGCCGGCGCCGCGGATCTCGAGGTCGTGCATTGCGAGGTAGAAGCCGGAGCCGAGCTCTTCCATCTGCTGGATCGCCTCGAGCCGCTGCGCCGCCGCCTTCGACAGGCCCTCGATGTCGGGAACCATCAGGTACGCGTACGCCTGGTGGTGCGAGCGGCCGACGCGGCCGCGCAGCTGGTGCAGCTGGGCGAGGCCGAACTTGTCGGCGCGGCTGATGACGATCGTGTTCGCGCTCGGCACGTCGATCCCGGTCTCGATGATCGTCGAGCAGAGCAGCACGTTGTGGCGCTGGGCGACGAAGTCGCGCATCACGTGCTCGAGCTGGCGCTCGGGCATCTGGCCGTGCGCGACCGCGATCCGCGCCTCGGGGACGAGCGCTTGCAGCGTCTCGCGGCGGTGCTCGATCGTCTGCACGTCGTTGTGCAGGAAGTAGACCTGGCCGCCGCGCTTGAGCTCGCGCAGCACCGCCTCGCGGATCGTGCTCGACCCTTCGCTGCGGACGAACGTCTTGATCGCCAGCCGCCGCTCGGGCGCGGTCGCGATCACCGAGAGGTCGCGCAGGCCCTCGAGCGCCATGCCGAGCGTGCGCGGGATCGGCGTCGCCGTCAGCGTCAGCACGTCGACCTCGGCGCGCAGCGCCTTCATCTGCTCCTTGTGGCGAACGCCGAAGCGGTGCTCCTCGTCGATCACGAGGAGGCCCAGCCGCTTGAACTTGACGTCGGCCGAGAGCAGCTTGTGGGTGCCGACGACGATGTCGATCGTGCCGTCGGCGAGCCCGTCGAGCGCGACCTTGACCTCCTTCGTCGAGCGGAAGCGCGACAGCTCGGCGACCTTCACCGGCCACTTGCCGAAGCGGTCGGCGATGTTCTGGTAGTGCTGCTCGGCGAGCAGCGTCGTCGGCGCGAGGATCGCGACCTGCTTGCCGTCGACGACGGCGACGAAGGCGGCGCGCAGCGCGACCTCGGTCTTGCCGAAGCCGACGTCGCCGCAGATCAGGCGGTCCATCGGCCGCGGCGACACCATGTCCTGGATGACGGCGTGGATCGCGGCGTGCTGGTCGGCGGTCTCGTCGAAGCCGAAGCTCGCCGCGAACGCTTCGTAGTCGTGCGGCTGGAAGCGGAACGCGTGGCCCTCGCGCAGCGCGCGCCGTGCGTAGAGGTTGAGGAGCTCCGCGGCGGTGTCGCGGACCTGCTCGGCGGCCTTGCGCTTGGCCTTCTCCCACTGACCCGAGCCGAGCTTGTGCAGCGGCGCCTCTTCCGCGCTCACGCCGGTGTAGCGCGCGATCAGGTGCAGCTGCGCGACCGGGACGTAGAGCGTCGCCTTGTCGGCGTATTCGAGCTGGAGGAATTCGCCCGGCTCCTCGTCGGTGCCGCCGAGCGCGATCGTCACGAGGCCGAGATAGCGGCCGATGCCGTGGTTGACGTGGACGACCGGGTCACCCACGGCGAGCTCGGAGAGGTCCTTGATCAGCGCGTTGACGTCGCTCGTCTGCTCCTGCCTGCGCCGCCGCCGCGCCGTCGGCGCGATCGCGAACAGCTCGGTCTCGGTGACGAAGTCGACCGTCTGCGCATCGACATCGCCCTCGGCGCGGGCGGCGAAGCCTTGCGCGAGCGGTGCGACCGCAATGGCGAAATGCTCGTTGCCTGCAGTGAACTCGGCGAGCGTGGCGACGCTCGGCGGCTCGATCCGGCTGTCGCGCAGCAGCTCGAGCAGGCTCTCGCGTCGGCCTTCGCTCTCGGCAACGATGAGGACGCGGTGCGGCGTCGACGCGACGTGCTCCTGCAGACGCCTGAGCGGATCGGGAGCGCCGCGGTCGACGCCGAGATCGGGCAGCGCCGTCGCCCACGCGTCGGCGTCGCCGGTGCCGCGCACCGCAAGCGTCGCGTGCGCGCCGCAGCGGGCGAAGAACTCCTCGGGGCGCAGGAAGAGCGCTTCGGGCGCCAGCACCGGCCGCTCGCGGTCGTGCTGGAAGAAGCGATGCCGCTCGCCCGTGTCGGCCCAGAAGCGCTGCAGCGATTCGTCGAGCTCGCCGTGCAGCGCGAGCGTCGCGCCCGCACCGAGGTAGTCGAAGACGGTCGCGGTCTCGTCGAAGAAGAGCGGCAGGTAGAACTCGATTCCCGCGGTCGCGATGCCGGCGCCGATGTCCTTGTAGATCCGGACCTTGGTCGGGTCGCCCTCGAAGCGCTCGCGCCAGCGCGCGCGAAAGGCGTTGCGCGCCGACTCGTCCATCGGAAACTCGCGGCCCGGCAGCAGCCGCACCTCGGGCACCGGGTAGAGGCTGCGCTGGGTGTCGGGATCGAAGGTGCGGATCGAGTCGATCTCGTCGCCGAAGAGGTCGACGCGATAGGGCACCGACGAGCCCATCGGAAAGAGGTCGATCAAGCCGCCGCGCACGGCGTATTCGCCCGGCGAGACGACCTGGCTGACGTGGGCGTAGCCGGCGAGCGTCAGCTGCGCCTTCAGCGCCGCTTCGTCGAGCTGCTGCTTGGTGCGGAAGTGAAACGTCGTGCCGGCGATGAAGCTCGGCGGTGCGAGCCGCACGAGCGCCGTCGTCGCCGGCATCAGGACGACGTCGACCTCGCCGCGGCCGATCCGCCACAGCGTCTCGAGCCGCTCGGAGACGAGGTCCTCGTGCGGCGAGAACGCGTCGTACGGCAGCGTTTCCCAGTCGGGGAAGACGGCGATGCGCAGCTGCGGCGCGAAGAACGCGATCTCGTCGGCGAGGCGCTGCGCGTCGGCGGGCTCGGCGCTGAAGATCGCGACGGGCGCGCCCTTGGCACGCTCGCGCTCGGCGAAGCGCGCGAGCAGCAAAGCGTCGGCAGAGCCGGGAGGGCGGGGCAGCGCGAAGCGCTTGCCGGGTGCGATGTCGGGGAGGAGCATGACGGCGGCAGCCAGCGCGTGCCGCGCGCGACGAAAGTCGCGATTTTAAAAGGCCCGCGGTGACGGCGCGGATCGCCGGCTTATCCTTCGCCCGCCGCGATCGCTTCGATGCCGACTCCCGCACCCGCTCCCGCCCGTCGCCGCGTCTTCGCGCTCGTCCCGTGCGCGGGCAGCGGCAGTCGCGCCAGCGCGCCGGTCGCCAAGCAGTACGTCGAGCTCGGCGGACGGCCGCTCGTCGTCCACACGCTCGCCGCGCTCGCCGGCGTCAAGCGGTTCAGCAAGATCGTCGTCGTCGTCGCTCCCGAGGACCAGCACTACGAAAAGCTCGCGCTGCCCGACGACGCGCGTCTCGCGCTCGTGCGCTGCGGCGGCGAGACGCGCGCCGACACGGTCGCCAACGGGCTCGCCAAGCTCGCCGGCCTCGGCGCCGAGGCGAACGACTGGGTGCTCGTCCACGACGCCGCGCGCTGCCTGGTGCGCGTCGAATGGATCGACGCGCTGATCGACGCCTGCCGCGAGGACCGCATCGGCGGGCTGCTCGCGTTGCCGGTCTCGGACACGCTCAAGCGCGCCGAGGCCGGTCGCGCGGTCGCGACGCTGTCGCGCGAGGACGTCTGGCAGGCGCAGACGCCGCAGATGTTCCGTTTCGGCATCCTCGCCGACGCGCTCGCGCGGATGCCGCAGGCGACCGACGAAGCGTCGGCGATCGAGGCGATCGGCCTGAGACCGCGCCTCGTCACCGGCTCGAGCGAGAACATCAAGGTCACGCATCCCGACGACTTCGCGATCGCCGAGGCGCTGCTCGCGCGGCGTGCTGCAGCATGAGACCGCGCGGCCCGCTCTGGCGGATCGGCGAGGGCTGGGACACGCACGCGCTCGTCGAGGGCCGAAAGCTCATCCTCGGCGGCGTCGAGATCGCGCACACGCACGGCCTGCTCGGCCACTCCGACGCCGACGCGCTCTGCCATGCGATCACCGACGCGCTCTTCGGTGCCGCTGCGCTCGGCGACATCGGCCACCACTTTCCCGAGAGCGACGCGCAATACCAGGGCGCCGACTCGCTCGCGCTGCTCTCCGAAGCGGCACGGCGTGTCCGCGGCGCCGGCTGGCACATCGGCAACGTCGACTCGACGGTGATCGCGCAGGCGCCGCGCCTCGCCACGCACGTCGCCGCGATGCGCCAGCGCATCGCCGGCGCGCTCGGCGTCGAGCTCGACCAGGTCAGCGTCAAGGCGAAGACCGCCGAGAAGATGGGACCGGTCGGCCGCGGCGAATCGATCGAGACGCGCGCGGTGTGCCTCCTCTGGCGCGGCGGCGGCTGACGATGCAGGCCTACGCGATCCGCGCCGAGGGCGACGGCGTCGTCCTCGAGCGGCGCGAAGTGCCGGTGCCCGATCCCGAGCCGGGCCAGCTGCTCGTCCGGATGCGTGCTGCGGCGCTCAACCGCGGTGAGCTGATCCCCGGGGGGCTCGTGAAGGGCGGTGCGGCACGGCCCGCCGGCCTCGAAGGCGCGGGCGAGGTCGTTGCGCTCGGCGCCGGCGTCGCCGGTCCTGCGCCCGGCAGCATCGTCATGGGACGCTGCGCTGGCGCGTTCGCCGAATACGCGCTGATGGATGTGCGCGAGGCGATGCCGGTGCCGCCGACGCTCGCAATCGAAGCAGCGGCGGCGGTGCCGCTCGTCTTTCTCGTCGTCCACGACATGCTCGTCGCGCAGGGACGTCTGCGACCCGGCGAGTGGTTGCTCGTCTGCGGCGTGTCCTCGGGCGTCGGCGTCGCATCGCTGCAGGCGGCGAAGGTGCTCGGTGCGCGCGTGATCGGCACCTCGGGCTCGGCCGCCAAGCTCGCGCGCTTGCGCGAGCTCGGCCTCGATGTCGGCATCGAGACGCGCGCGCCCGCGTTCGCCGACGCGGTGCTGAAGGCGACCGACGACCGCGGTGCCGATCTCGTCGTCAACGCGGTCGGCGGCTCGGTGTTCGCCGAGTGCATGCGCTGCATGGCCTTCGAAGGACGCCTCGCGACGGTCGGCTACGTCGATCGCGTGCTCGGCGCCGAGATCGACCTGCAGGCGCTGCACGCCAAGCGCCTCACGCTCTTCGGCGTCTCCAACAAGCTGCGCAGTGCCGACCAGCGCGCCGCCGGCGTCCCGGCGTTTCGCGCCGACCTGCTGCCGGCGATCGCCGACGGCCGCATCCGGCCGCTCGTCGACCGCGTCTTCGCGTTCGACGAGCTCGCCGCTGCGCGCACGTGCATGGAAGCCGATCGGCACCTCGGCAAGATCGTGCTGCGCATCGCCGCCTGAGCCGCGAGCCGACGCGGACGACAGAAGACCGCATGCAACGCACCCGATCGAGCCCGTCGTGCACGCGCCGCGTCGCGCTCGCCAGCGCAGGCGCGCTCGCGCTCGGCATCGTCGGCGCCGACCGCGCGCACGCGCAGGCGTGGCCCGCGGCCAGGCCGATCCGCCTCGTCATCGGCTTCGCTCCGGGCGGCGCTGCCGACTACGTCGCGCGCACGCTGAGCGAGCCGCTCGCGCGCGCGCTCGGCCAGGCGGTCGTCGTCGAGAACCGTGCCGGCGCCGGCAGCAGCCTCGCCGCCGATTTCGTCGCCAAGTCGACCGCCGACGGCTACACGCTGCTGATCGCGAGCCCGAGCTCGATCTCGGTGAACCCGTCGCTCAATCCCAAGCTCACGTACCCGAAGGATCTGCTGGCGGTGACCAGGCTGACGTCGTCGCCGCTCGTGATCGCGGTCCATCCCGACCTGCCCGTCCGCTCGCTGCAGGACCTGATCGCGCTCGCCAAGAAGAAACCCGGCTCGCTCAACTACACGTCGTCGGGCAACGGCTCGGCGCCGCACCTCGGCGCCGCGCACTTCAGCGCGGTGACCGGCGTCGAGATGGTCCACATTCCGTACAAGGGCGGCGCGCCGGCGATCGCCGCGGTCGTCGCCGGCGACGCGCAGCTCACGTTCGGAACGCCGCCGTCGGTGCTGCCGATGGTGCAGGCGGGACGGTTGCGTGCGATCGCGGTGACGAGCCCGAACCGGACGCCGCTCGTTCCGAACGTGCCGGGCACCGCCGAGTCGGGCCTGCCGAGCTACGGCCTCTCGTTCTGGTACGGCCTCTTCGTTCCGGTCGGAACGCCGCCGGAGATCGTGAGGAGGCTCTTCGATGCCGCCCAGGACGCGCTGCAGCGCACCGACGTCAAGGCCGTGCTCGCGCGCGAAGGCGCGGAGATCGCGCCTTCGCGGTCGCCCGATGAATTCGCCGCGTTCCTCGAAGGCGACAACCGCTTCTGGGCCAAGCTCGTCAAGGACGCCGGCGTCAAGCCGGAGTGAAGGAGAAGACGATGGACAAGCGACGCTTCCTCGCCGCGACGATGCTCGGCGGCGGCCTCGTGGCATCGTCGGCCTTCGCTGCGCGTCCCGTCGCGAAGGCCGCAGCAGGGCCGACGCTGCTCACCGTCAGCGGCGCGATCGGCAGCGGCAACCGCGGTCC
>Ga0134124_10003981_pt1 | contig 11864 bp, 9 predicted proteins | sample KB304_FD_96880 | JGI IMG/M metagenome (GOLD analysis project Ga0134124, IMG submission 96880) | Terrestrial soil microbial communities without Nitrogen fertilizer from Kellogg Biological Station, Michigan, USA - KB3-0-4 | ecosystem: Environmental > Terrestrial > Soil > Unclassified ... | reverse complement strand
CTGACGCGCTTCGCGGACGTCCATGCCGCCAATGAGGTCACGCGCCGCGGTCGCGAGGTGCTCGGCCTGTTGTGTCGTGAGCTCGCGAGACGCGGGGTCCAGCTGCTGGAAGCAGACACGGACGGCGTGTATTTCGCGATGCGCGAAGACTCGACCGAAGCCGATGAACGACGCATCGTGTCCGAAGTCGCCGCCCTCTTGCCGCCACTGGTCAAGCTCGAATTCGACGGTCGCTACGCGGCCATGCTTTCCCATGAACCCAAGAACTACGCGCTCAAACCCTACGCGGGGCCGCTCGTGCTGCGCGGGGTCGCATTCCGCTCGAGCCGCGCGGAACCCTTTGGCGAAGCGTTTTTGCGCCGAGCCATCGACTGTTTGCTGACGGGTGACGTGCTCGGCGTGCGTGAAGCCTACGTCGACACGGCCAGCGCGATTCGACAGCGAACGCTCAGCACGTTTGCCATGTCTGCGCGCGTGCGCCTGAGCAAAACCCCCAATCAATACCTGGCAACGCGCAGCCAACGTCGCGAGCTCAGCTACGAAGCGCTGCTCGAGAATGGTCGCAATGACTGGACAGCGGGCGAACGGATCCGCGTGTACCGCGCCACGCGCGGGCGCGCGGGACTCTTGCCCGACCCGGACGCCGAGGACCGTGACCCGGAGACCGACGCCGATCCCCGCGACTACGACGTCGACTATTACTTGCGCCTACTTCGCGATACGTTCGCGGCGCGCCTCGCGCGGGGACTCGACCCCGACGACTTCGCGGCGGTTTGTGCGGCACCCGAGCAACCTTCGCTGTTCGAGCGCTCGCTCGCGGAATCGCGACCCACGCTCACGATCCTGAGCGATCCCGCGGACTGAGGCCCCTGATCGGTCGGCCTGGTGACCGCGTCCGGCCCGGCGTTCGCCACAATTGCTCCTCATTTTCTCCGCTGAACCTCCCGGAGTTCTGCGCGGATCGGCCGCATCAGGCAGGCACAACCAGACCTAGGAGGCACTTCGTGAAGCGATTTTTGGCAATTGCGGTGATTTGGCTGGGCTGCGCGGTGGCGTGGATGATCCTCGGTGGCACCTTGCACCTGCGTACCGATTCGCTATCGGGCCGCTTGAACAACGAGGTCAACGCGCTTTGGGGGCCCCCTGGACAGCAAGCGCCGCCACTCGCCAAGTACCAAAAGACCGAGCTGACCGAGGAGGTGACCGTCGAGCAAAAGCCCGAAGGCAACAGCAAGAAGATCGTGCAGCACGAAACCAAGGTCGACGTGCCCTTGACGCTCGACTCATCGAACGTGCTCGCCAAGCTGACCCTCGAGCAGCAGCGCAAGGGGCTGCTCTGGTTTCCCACCTACGGCATCGACTTTCGCGCCGAATACACGTTCTCGAACGATCAGCTCGGCCCACACGACGTGACCGTGCAGTTTCCGCTTCAGACCACGGGCAGCACCGAGAATGAAAGCGTGCGCGGCTCACTGACCAACAGTGCGAGCTTCGACGGTTTCAGCATTCAAGACGAACAAGGGCAAGCCGTGGAGTATCGGATCGCCGCGGGCCAGGCCGTGTTTTCGCGCCATTTCGCCGCCGGTGAACGACAAAAGTTCCGCATCGCCTATCGCACGCGCGGCACGACCAGCTTTCGTTACCTGATGGCGGAAGGCACCGGCCGCGTGCACGACCTCACGCTGCGAATCGACACCAACTTCGCCAATGTGGACTTTCCGACCGATACACTGAGCCCCACGTCACGCACGGTCACTGCCGATAGCTTCAGTGGGCTTTGGCACTTCGACAGCCTGATCTCGACGAGTGCCATCGGCATCGAGCTGCCGCAGCTTTTGAATCCTGGCCCGCTCGCGACCAAAGTGACGTTCTTTGCGCCGGTGTCGCTGTTGTTCTTCTTTTTCGTGGTGGCGGTGCTCGGCCAAGTGCGAGGTCGAGAGCTGCACCCCATGCACTATTTCTTGCTCAGCTGCGCGTTCTTCGCCTTCCACCTGCTGTTCGCATACTTGGTCGATCGCTTGTCGATCGGCGCTTCCTTCGCGATCGCGTCTGCAGTGTCCGTGTTCCTCGTCGTCAGCTACGCGCGGTTGTTCGTGGGCTGGACCTTCGCCCTGCGCGAAATCGGCATCGCGCAACTCTTGTATTTGGTGCTCTTTTCCTACAGCTTCTTTTGGGACGGCTTCACCGGACTCGCCATCACCATTGGCGCGATCGCTACGCTGTTCTTCGTCATGCAAACCACGGGGCGCGCCGACTGGCGAACAGCGGGGCTTGCGCGACGACCTTTGCCGGCGGAGTGAGCAACGGGCTCAGTGGGGCGACACTAGGTCTTGGCGCGACGCAGAACTAGCAACTCGAAGCCGAGCATCGGAGGGCGAGCGGGTCTGCCGGCATGCTAATTGCTCACGCATCGGGAATGCCTGCTCTACTCAATCTCGTCCACGACGCCCGCGTGCTTTCTCCTCGAGCGTCACTGGGGTGTGTTGCAGCGCTCATTTTCAACCTGGCATGCAGCAGCGCGACGACTGGAGCTCCAACGGCCGACGGCGGCTCAGCTGGATCGAGCCAAAGCGGGGCGGCCGGAAATGCAAATGGCGGCAACGGCCAAGGCGGTAGCGCGTCTGGAGCGAGCAACGGCCAAGGCGGCAACGGCCAAGGCGGCACGGCACCAGGGACCGCGGGAAATGGGGGCGGCGGCCTAGGCGGCGGGGGGGCGGCTGGGCACGCGAGCGGAGGGGTGGGCGGACGGTCAATGAGCGTCCCACCGTGTCCTGGTGCTGCGCCGACCAGCGGTGACTCCTGCGGCTCCAACGGGCAACGCTGCTTCTATGAAGACTGCACCGGCGCGGGGCGCAGCGTTGCCACCTGCGTGGGGGGCGCGTGGAGCGTTGAGGTGGGCGCTTGCGAGCCGGTGCAATGCTCCTACCCGAGCAACATGATGTGTCAGACGGGTCAGCTCTGCTCGGTCTCGGCCGGTGGTGCCCTGCTCGTGAGCTGCCTTCAGAATAGTTGTGGCAAGGGTCCAATTACTTGCGCCTGCGCGGGCTCCTGCGCTGACTGTGCCATTACTGGGAGTCTCAGTCTGGGCGTGAGCTTGACCTGCAATGCTTGTCCGAGTGGAACGTGCGCCTAACTTACCGTGCCACGGCGCCGAGTAAAGCAGTTCAAATGTGCCACGCACTGTGCCAGGGGCCGGGCACCATGATCGCGCTGTCCAGGTTCAGTTCGTATCATTGACCTTCCGCAGCTACGAAACGCGACTCTCCGCAACGGGCAAAACCGGCGCAATTTTTTTTGGAATCGTTGTCGACTTCGTGTTTGAGAGCGAAGGTCTGTCTACCACACGCCTCTAATTCTCCGACTGCACGATACCCGATGCCGTCACCACCGTGCGGCGTTCGGGCCGTCCCATAGGAGCGAAATCATGAGCAGACGTGTACGAGCGATTCGCGTGACATCTATCACCATTCTCGCAGCTAGCTTCGCACTCGCTGCGTGTTCAGCCGGGGAGAGTTCCGAAGTTCTGCACCAGCAGCAGGCTGAACTGAGCAGCGCGAGCCCCTCAGAGTCAGCAACCGTCATCCTTTCGTCACTGCCGAGCGCTGCGGCGAACGACCATGCGCCCCCCACGCTCCACCGACCGGTAACACGGACCAACGCGCGGACGCTCAATCGCCCGCAAGCACTGACCTTGGCGGCCTCCCCTGCCCCCGCTGCGGCAGCGAGCGCTTCGCCGTCGGCCGCGCCGACGATCACCTTCGAGGGTCAAGGAGATACCGGCTGGGCCCCGCCGGATACCAACGGCGCGGTGAGCTCTCAGTTCGTAGTTTCTACGGTGAACAACCGCATTACCGTGCGCAATCGCAGCGGCACCTCGTTGAGCACGACCGATCTGAACGTGTTCTGGAGCACCCTGCCCACCACCACGAATTCGTTCGACACACGCGTTCGCTTCGACCCGTACGGGCAGCGATTCATTCTCATCTCGGCCGGCTCGTTGAGCGACACGCCCAATTCCGGGCTGTTGATCGCCGTGACCAAGACGAGCGACCCCACCGGCGCTTGGTATCAGTTCCGTATCAAGGCGGATCCGCAGAGCCTCGCGTGGCTCGACCATCCGACGATCGGCTTCAACAAGAAGTGGATCGTAGTCAGCGGCAACATGGTCGGTGCGGACACGACCGTTTGGGTGTTCAACAAGGCTCAGCTGTACGCCGGCACAAACACGTACCGCGCGCTACCGGGCGTCGGCTGGACCACGCAGCCCGCTGAAACCTACGACGCGAATCTCGAGGACTTGTACATGCTGCGCCAGAACGGCGACAGCGGCGTCGTGCTCTATAAGGTGACTGGCGCGGTGGGCAGCGAAACCATTCAAACCGTGGCGACTGTGGCCGGGCCGCAACCTTGGTCCCAATCGCCGCAGGCGCCGCAGTCAGGCAGCACGCAGCTGCTCGACACCGGTGAGGATTGGCTGCTCGATGCGGTCTACCGCAACGGCTCGATTTGGGCGACTGACACGGTGCAGCCGAGTTCCGGCCCAACGCGCAGCGCGGTGCAATGGTGGCGCGTGAGTACCAGCGGCGTCTTGCAGGACTTCGGACGCATCGACGATCCGACCGGTGTCGCGTATTACGGCATGTCGTCGATCGCCGTGAACAAGAACAACGATGCGTTGATCGGCTTCACTCGCTTCTCGGCGGACACCTTTCCAAGCGCGGCCTACGCGTTCCGGGTCAGCGCGGATGCCCCGGGCACGTTCCGCAGTCCGCTCGTGTATAAAGCAGGCTTGGGTGCCTATACGGGCGGCGACCGCTGGGGCGACTTCAGCCACACTCAGGTCGATCCGGTCAATGACGTCGACATTTGGACCGTTCAGGAATACTCGCGCGGCACGAACGGCTGGGACACTTGGTGGGCAGACGTGACGCCCTCGAGCACGGCTTGCTCCAGCAACGCAGATTGCGATGATCACGTGTTCTGCAACGGCACTGAAAGCTGCGTATCGGGCGCGTGCGCCGCTGGCGTCAGTTGGGGGGCGGCGTGCTTCAACGCCACTCCTCTGTCGCGCTTCCAGAACTCCGGGTTCCTGGGCACAGGGGAGCGCTGGTTCGTCGTCACTGACGAACCCAATGGCTGGCAAGCCACCAACGTGCAAGATCGCCAAATTCGCGTGAACGGTGTGTTGAAGACGCCGGGCCAAATGCCGCTGCCTGCCAAGATCGACGGCAAGCGCTACTTCCAATTCACCGCGGGCTCGTTTAACTACGCTTCCTGGAGCTTCTGGTGAGCTGAGCGCGCGGCTTGCCACCTCATGCGAACGAAGTGGCAAGCCGCGCCGCACGCACCGTCGGGTACGGTTCAGCATGGGGTAGTCCTCATTGGATCGTGCGGAGCGTCGGCTGAACACGTGGCGCAACGAGAGCGCACTCCATTGACGCAAACCATTCACAGGGCGCGACGACGAAACGCTTGCGCTGCTACGTTCTCGGCGACTTTGGCGTAGTTCGGCGACAGGGCAGCTAGCGGCTCAGATGGCACGACGTTTGCTCGGATGAGGCCAATGAAGGTCCTTTGGCTGGCCTCGCTGCTCGTCCTGTTCGTAGCGCGCACCGTTCAGGCGGCGGAGCCGCTCAGTGTTTCGCCAACCGATCCGCTCGGCGTGTCGACGGCCGATCCACGCAGTATCGCGAGGGCTGAGTCTCACACATCAGAGCGATGCGACTGGTACGGTTGGCAGACCTTGGTTGTCGACGGTGCGTCGCTCGCGCTGGGCACGGCGGCAATCGGGCTCAGCGGGAGCAGTAGCAGCGGGAGTGAGGTGGGGAACGTTGCTGGCGTGCTGACCGTCAGCGCGCTCGTGCTCGGTGGACCGATCGTGCATGCTGCGCATGGGAACTGGGAGAAGGCGGGTGGCAGCTTGGGGCTCCGTCTCGGAGCACCGGCGGCAGGCGCCTTGGGTGGCTTCCTCGTGGGCTCCGCGTCCTGCCCGCACGATGACAGCGATGTGCCATGCTCGGCAGTAGGCGGGGGCATCGGTCTGATTGCCGGCGCCGCCACCGCCATCATCGTCGATGCCGCTGTGCTCGCCAATGAGCCCGAACCGAAAGCGCCGCTCGCCATCCGCTTCGCGCCCATCGTCATCGCTGAGCGTAACCGTTGGGGAGCGGGGTTCAGCGGTACGTTCTAACCGACGACGCGCCGATGAAATTCAGTGATCCGCGGCCGCATCGCGGCGCGCACGGCAGCTGCTAGGTTATGCCGATGACGGACTGGAACAGGCTGGGCGCGGCGTTCCTCGGCTCGTGGCTCGCCGCCTGCGGTCGAGTCGAGGAGTCGACGACGGACGCGGGCGGCTCGACGCAAGCCGCAGGTGCTGCGGCAGGGGGTCGCACAGGCGCAGGAGGCCAACCAACCATTGATCTGGTAGTCACTCCCCACGCTGCAGGAGAGCCTGGGTTTTATCCACCGCCGTTCGACGCGCGCACGTGTCCAACTCCGGTGAGCGGGCCCGAAGGCACCACTCGTTGCGTGACGCGCGCCGAACTGACCGACTCCGGTTGGCCCGACGTCACGCTCGATGGTGGAGTGTCAGCGCTCGGCTCTGCAGACGCTTGGCGCTGCCCTCAACTCAACGAGATCACGTTCTCGGGGTCGTGCGGAGGAGAGCACTGCTGCAAGCTGGTCCTCTGCGGACCGCTCACGCAACGCAACTCGACCGCAAACTCAGGTGCGAACGATGCGGGAGCCGCAGGCGATGGCGGCGCGGGTACCAGCGAGCAGACCTGCTGCTATTACATTGTGGAGCAGTGCGGTGTATAGCGGTGCCCGAGCTTCGGAAGATTGCGCGCTGCGGAGACTTGCCGGGCTCATGCGCACATCTTTCGGCAGGTTCGTCCTTGCCCTTGGTCCGGCAGGCCCTGGCTGGTAAAGCACATCACCGGCTTCGTGTCGGTGCAGAAGGGCGGCGGGGGCTGGCAAGGGTCGTACTGACAGCAACTAGGCGGTGATGTGCACGTGCCTGGGTTCGAGTTGCAGCCACTGTGCGAGCCAGCAGGACATGTGCCGTCACTAGACATTGAGAAGCACGCGGGTGCCGTCCCTCCGCAACAAGGAATCACGCAGTACTGCGAAGCCCCACAGGTCATGCTGCCACAAGCCAAGGGCTCACCACCACCACCGCCGCTGCCCGCGTTCGCGCCGCTGGAACCGGCCTCACTCGCGTTGCCGCTCCACCCAGCGGAGCCGGCATGATTGAGACTGCCACCGGAACCGCTGCCACCCTCCGGGCCGCCACCCACGCCACCCACGCCACCGGCGCCAGAGCCCGCCTTGGACCCGCCGCTGCCAGAGCCTGCTTTGGAACCGCCTGAGGCCTGATCAGCAACGGCGCCAGCGCCTCCTTCGTTCTGGTGATCGCTCGCCGTCGACGAGCCACACGCTGCCAACATGATGGCCGGAACAATGCCGGCCAGGACGAAGCGCCCAAAACCAAAGCCTGCTTCTCCCATATGCAGTTCGGTGCAAACGCTATGCCCGTCGCCAAGTAGCCTCAACCCACCGCAATTGCGAATGGGGGATCGTTTCGCACCGACACGCGGATCAGAGTGGCACAAAGGGAGTGGCACATCTCACTGCGGGGATCCCTCGACTGTCAGCAGCCTGGACGAGAATAGGACGGCGCAATCGTCGCTGAGGTAGTAAGCTGTGACGAGTCCGTTCGGTGACTCCAATGAATAAGAGTTTGCTCGCTGTGGTCCTATTGTGCGGAGTCGCCTGCGGGGGAACGACCTCTCAAGGCGGCTCGAGCGGGGGTGCGGATGGACAGAGCGGCGCTTCCGCAGCCGGGGCGAGCGCGGGTGTGGGTGCCGGCTCAGGTCAGAGCGGCAACCCAGGACTCGCTGGCGCAGGTGGTGCGGCGGCGGGCGCGGCGGGTTCAGGTTCAGTTGCTGGCGCGGCAGGCTCGACCGCGGGGGCGAGTGGCGGAACGTGCGGCCCGAGTTGTGGCTTCACTTGCTGCGGCGCCGAGTGCGTCAACACCAATAATGACATCAACAACTGTGGCGAGTGCGACAAGGTTTGTTCTGGACCGACTCCGTTTTGCAACAACGGAAAATGCGAGTCGCCGCCCTGCCAAGCTGTGACTTGCGCCGGGACCACCACCTGTTGCGAGGCGGAGTGCTGCAACGAAGGCGAGCTCTGCTGCAACGTGAACGCCGGAGCGTCTCGCACGGCCTGCTTCCCCGCGACCGACAAGGGCACCTGCCCGCTCGGCTGTGCACAATGCGTCTGCACTGCGCCCGACACGCCGATCGCAACGCCCAGCGGCGAGCGCGCTATCTCCGAGCTCAAAGTCGGTGATCTCGTCTACAGCGTTCATCACGGCAAGCTGGTCGCGGTGCGCGTCATCCTGACCAATCGCGTGCCGGTAACGGGTACGCATCACATGGTAGAAGTTCGCTTGAGCAACGGTCGCGTGCTTTCGATCAGCCCATCTCATCCAACTGCAGACGGTCGCACCTTTGCAGATCTTGCAAAAGGAGACGTCGTAGATGGCGTGGTAATCGACTCGGTCCGCCGCGCGCCGTACGCGGAAGCGTACACCTATGACATCCTTCCTGACTCCGATTCGGGCACGTATTTTGCTGGAACCGTGCAGACCGGAACGACCCTCGCCGCGCCGCCTCCAGCGAATCAAAGCCTCGAACCCGCGCACGCTTGGGTATCGCGCTAACTCGGCTGACTGTTCGCACTGGCACGCAGCGTCTCCGCCACGAGGTCCGAATGAACAAGCCAAGCTCACCAGTCAGACGTTCCGGTGATGTGAGGTTCGCACTGGCGGCCGCGGTTATGCTCGGTCTATGGCCATGGACCGTCGGCTGCGGCGCCACGACTCGCACCGACAACGACGGGACGTCAGCACATGCGGGCGCGAACAACGCAGCGGGCGGCGGCCCCGGGGCTGCGGGTGCGCGCGCTTCCGCGGGAGCGAGTGACAGCGAGGGCGCCAGCGGCCACGCGGAACAGGGCGGGCGCTCCTTCGGCGGTCAAGCTTCAGGTGGAGACGGGACCTCACTCGGGGGAAGTACGGGAGGCGGTGGGACTACGTCGAGCAGTTCGGGTCGTGCAGGCGGCGGCGAAGCGGGAACGGGTGACAACGCGATCTCGTGCGTGGGTACGATGCCCCACTTTCCGGAATTCGATCGTTCGTGCAGCACCGCTTCCGACTGCAGCCTCGTGGCACACACGACGAACTGTTGCGGGACAAGGTTGGCGATGGCCATCGCAGCGTCGGCGACCCCTGCTTTCGACAGCGCCGAGTCGATTTGCGATGCCCAGTATCCGGCTTGCGGATGCGCTGCCCAGGGTGTCCAGGTCGAAGATGGGACGCAGGTGGGTTGGTCGTGGCAAGCGGAGGTCAAAGCTTCATGCGATAGCGGGAGCTGCAAGGCCCACTACGCAGGTTCGACCTTTTCGTGCGGCACGAACACCTGCACCGACAAGCAATACTGCAGCATGTCGTCAGGTGGACCTGCTGGTACCGTGCCTTCAGCCAATTGCGTGCAAACGACATGCACGGATTGCGCGTGTCTGAAGGTCGATGCCGCCGCGTGTTCATGCAGCGTCAGCAACGGGCACCTCGTCGTATCATGCCAGAGGGCGTGAGCTGGCTAGGTATCTCGCGACTCGACCGACGCTCTCAACGAGACCGATCCTCGAATGGCGCGCTAACTACGCCGCCAGGATTTGCGTCTCCAGCTCATTGAACAGCGCGACCGCGCAAATCGGATCTGGAACACCGGCGCCATACACTACCGCAGCGTGAGGCGGTGCCGCGACGGCGAGTTCGACGCGAAGCTGCAGGCGGGCTCGTTCGAGAGCGGCTGTCACTTGCGCACGTTCTTCGCTCGTCAACTGCTGCAGATACCACTCGTGTAAAGCAAACGAAAGTTCGGCGTGTTCGGTCTCATCGACCGCAATTTCGCGCCACGCTCGTTGCGCCTCGGGATCTTGCGTCGTGACCGACTGATAGTGGGCAGACAGTGCACCCCAAGCCTCACGGACGCAGCCTTCCACGGCATTCTCCAGCGCAGCAGCGAGCAGCGAGCGTTCGTTTGACAGCGCTACGTGTGTATCCGGCACCTGCGCCCCCAAACGTTCCGCAAATTGAGCCATCCGGCTGGCGTGACGCACCTCATCCGCGCGCGCCCTCCTCGCTCTATCGCGCAAGTCTTGCGGTGCATCAAAGCGCGCGAGCTCGCGCTCGATCACGTCGAATGCCGCTACGGCCGCCTGTTCGAGATGGGCGATGCTTGCGTAATAGTCACCGAGCGGATTGGCGGGGCGCAACTGCGCCTCGAGTAACCCATCCGGACGCCGCCCCACGCACGGCATCGCCGTCCCGAACGAACCGGTCGAGACTGCGCCGGCGTGGGTCACCGAAAACTGAACCCCTGGGGGCTGAATGGAACACGGCGAGCCAAGGCTGTGTATTACAAAATAATACGCATCGTCGGTCTCCGCGATCGCGGTGCATTCCGGCGCCACTCCCATGCTCAAGAAGACGAGCCCCGCCTCGTTTGCGGTGTCGATTGAGCCCAACAGGGTATTGAGCTGTGCACGATCCGAAGCGAAACCCACGCTGTCTCCGCGCGTGTACGCGACGTACATGTACGCGAAGTTCAAACGTGGCGTCGTGTTGATCACGAAGTACTGCGTGAAGCCCATCAGCGGCGCGCCCGACACCAGCGTCGCCTTGCATGCGGCCTGGTCTACCGCACCGGCACAGGGAGTGCCCGTGGATTCATACAGTGTCGCGGGGACGCCGGCACTTTGACCTAGATACACTCCCAAGAAGTCGACAGCGTTAGGCAAGTTCAGTCCGTCGACGAAGCTCACCAGTCCCTTGTCGTCGCAGGTCGGCTTCGATGGCCGGCTGATGCCGCTGCTACTTTGACCCGCTGCACCTGTACCGCCAGTCCCCGTGCCACCGGCGCCCGTCCCACCCATACCAGCGCTTGCCACGTGTGTCGCACCCGCGGCTGCACCCGTGCCACCAGCGCCGAATCCACCTGTTTGCGCTTGGCCCCCAGAACCACCCGCGCCGCCACCAACCAACTCAGCTCCGCCCGAGGCGCTGCCCGCAGAATCATGATTAGCGCCACCAGCGCTGACGCCTGTGGGTTGCCCGCCTTCGGCCGCCCCACCACAGCCGCTGAGGGTCGAAACCGCGATGCTCTGCAGTAGGACAGCGAGTTTGCCAGAGGTGCGCATGGGAGACTCGATAAGAAAAAAGTGTGCCAAGCCCAATACCTAGTTTTGGGCGGATTTCTTTGGATGACGCCCGGACGAGGTGAGCCAAAGCGTGCCAGGACCGGACTTTTCGATCCGATTGCGGCTCCCAGCATCCAACCAACAACGCGCACATGCCAAAGCCCAGAAAATCCGGCGAAGCGGTCAGCTGCAACACTCAGGAATGCATCGCGCGCTAAATCTGCGCCCGCCGCAGTCTGAGCGCGTTGGCGATCACCGAGGCCGAGCTCAGACCTCATGGCTGCCGCGGCGATCATCGGGCTCAAAAGCAGAGGACGGGATAAAGCAAGCCGGCAGCGCTCGAATTGATGCGTCACGCATGCCAGCTCGTCGGCATCGTCCAGGCGACCATGCGCGCCTGGAAGGGTGGCTGAGTCGCACGCCGGAACGCCGCACTGTGTGGCGCAACCGTGTCGCAACGTCAGCCCGCTCGATCCTTGTCTCTGAAGTAGTGACGAACGTAGGCAACGAACTGGGGGTCGGTCGGGTGATCCAGCGTCTCGACGCCGCAAATCGCGGCCTCGAGCGCGTGGTGGTGGCCCTGCAGGTGG
>Ga0134124_10003979_pt1 | contig 11865 bp, 8 predicted proteins | sample KB304_FD_96880 | JGI IMG/M metagenome (GOLD analysis project Ga0134124, IMG submission 96880) | Terrestrial soil microbial communities without Nitrogen fertilizer from Kellogg Biological Station, Michigan, USA - KB3-0-4 | ecosystem: Environmental > Terrestrial > Soil > Unclassified ... | reverse complement strand
CGGCGCCGCGCCTGACCCGATTCCCCCCCGGTCCCGGGTCCGCGCGGCGCCGCCGGTTTTTTCGGCTCCGGCCGGCGCGCCTATTCGACCGGCGCGATCGCGAGGTCGTCGAAGCTCGACTGCGCGTCGCTGCGCGTCCAGAGGCCGACGCGGCCCGCCTCTTTGAACGTGTCGTCGGGGAGGCTCATCGCCTTCGCGTCGTCGAACTCGATCGTGATGACGCGCCCCTTCATCGTCACCTTGAGCGAGTGCCACTCACCCGAGACGCCGGCGACCGGGACGAACTGCAGCGTGATGCGCCGCCCCTTCACGGTGCGATAGACGGCGACCGTCTTCTCCAAGGGGTTCCAGCGCGCGAGGTAGTAGTTCTGCTCGTCGACCATGCGCCAGATCAGGCCGCCGCCGCGGTCCTCGTTGCCCGAGTCGGCGCGCAGCCGGACCGAGACGGAGAGGTCGGCGGGCGACTTCTCGTCGCGCTGGAAGAGGTTGTAGACGGAGTTGCGGTTCTTCGACTCGACGAGCTTCAGCACGCGCTTGCCGTGGCGCGACGGCTCCTCGACGACGGCCCATTTGGCGAGCTTGCCGGCCGGAGCGGGATTGCCCGGCAGTCCCGGCTCGACCGCGACGGCAGGGGCGAAGCCCTTCGGCAGCCCGGTCGCCTCGAGCGGCGTCTCGAAGTCCTCGACGACCGGGACGCCGCCGCCGAATCGGACCGCGGCCGCGAACGCCAACGCTGTGAAGAGCCCGCTCGCGATCGGACGCATGACCACGCCTCCTCGTCCTTCCAGAGTTCCCTTCCGTGCAGCCTGCGGCGTCCCACGCTACGGGCGGCGCCGGCGGCGGCAACGAACGGCCCGGCACGGCGACCCGCGCCGGTCGTAGCAGTCGCCCGCGCCGAGGCGTTGATCGTCCGACAGTGGTATGAACTGCCACCACATCGGGCCGGTCCCCGGCGCAGCGGCGCCCCCGAAGTGCTTCGCGATCGGATCATCGCTGCGGGAGTTTTTCCATGACCATCGCGTGCCGCCGCGCTTGGGTCTCGGGCGTCGCGTTCGGAGTCGTCGCGACGATCGGAAGCGCGCGCGCTCAACAACTGCTCGCGGAATTCGCCAACCCTCCTCCCTATGCAAACAGTGAAGAGTTTGGATACGGCGTCGCCTGTGCAGGCGACATCGATGGCGATGGCGTCGACGACGCCCTCATCGCGGCTCCGTTCACGACGGCCACAAGGGATGGTGCCGTCTATGTCGTTTCCGGAGCGACGGGAGCGATCATTCGTGAACACCTTGGGCCGGAGAAGCTTGCGCGCCTCGGCATCGGCGGCCTAGCGGCAGGCGCTGACCTCGACGGCGATGGCGTCCCCGATTACGCCGTGGGGACCATTGATGTACCGAGTCCTACTGGGGAGGGAACCGCCTACGTCTATTCCGGTGCGACCGGAAACCTCCTCTACACACTCGTCGGCGAGCATCCCTCTGATGGTCTCTGCTGTCCGCGTTTCATCGGCGACGTCGACGCAGATGGAGTCGAAGATCTCTCGGTGATCTCCCCCGGCTACGCACCGAGCCGGCTCAAGACGCAAGCCGGTCGCGCCTACATTTATTCGGGAGCGACGATGACGCTCCTCTACACGGTTACGGGCACGAAGCGAGATATGTACATGACGCCGGTCGCCGGCATCGGCGACATCGACGCGGACGGCCACGCGGACTTCGTCGTCGGCTGGGACGGCTGGGGCGCCGGCCCCAACGGAGAAGGCAAGATCGAAACCTACTCCGGCGCCACCGGCACGATGATCTATCGAATCGTCGGCGAGGCTACGAACGACTTCTTCGGCCAGTCCGAGAGTGGGCTCGGCGATGTCGACGGGGACGGGAGTCCCGACTTCATGGTGTGCGCATACGGTCACGACATCGTGGATTCGGAGGGCCGTGTCTACGTCTACTCCGGCCCGAGCGGCGCGCTGCTCTACGAATACGACGGCGTCTACAAGGATGAACATCTCGGCATCCTGCCGTTGGACGGCCGCATCGACCTGAACGGCGACGGCTTCGGCGACATCCTGATCTACGCCGACTACGTCCCGTCGGGCGGCGGTTCAGGGACGGGACCGTCGGAGTCGACCGTCTTCACCTATTCCGGCCGCACCGGGCGGCCGCTGTATGAATTCCGAGGAGCGCGAGTGGAGCCGCTCGACGTCTATTTCGGATCAGCCTCGTCGGCCTTCGGTGACTTCAACCACGACGGGATCGACGACGTGATCTTCGGCGCGGAAGAGTGGAACGACTCGTATGGAAAGCACGCCGGCCGCGCCTTCGTCTTCGGCGGCAACGACCTCTTCCTCCAGGCGAACCAGATTTCCTACGCCGCCAACGACACGCTGACGCTGGCGAACCGTGGCGGCGAGCCGGGCATGCTCTCGATGATCGTCCTCACCGCCGTCAACTCCACGCCCACCTTCATCCCGATCCTCGTGAGCACGCTCGACTCGAACGGCGAGCTCACTTTCACGACCACCGTCCCCACCGGTCTGAGCGGCGTCACGCTCGACTTCATGGGCTACGCGCAGAAGCCCAGCGGCCGCGGCGTCGCCGACAGCATCACGGAGACGATCACGTTCCAGTGAGTGGTTCGCGGGCCCGCGCCGGACCCCGCTGCTCAGCCGTGGTAGACGCGCGACTCGGCGATCCGGCCGGCGCGCACGACGAAGAGCTCCGCGACCGCGAGCGTCGCCTCGCCCGGCAGCGAGCGATCGTATTCGAGGAAGAGGCGGTCGCCCGAAGCGGTGACGCGCCGCGCCGCGTAGTGCAGTCCCGGCAGCCGCTCGAAGGAGTCGGCCCACCACGCGCGCAGCGCCGCCTTCCCCTTCACGAGCCCGCCCGTCTCCGGCTGCCGCGCGCGCAGCTTCGGCGAGAAGTGCACCGCGTCGTCGGCGTAGAGCGCGAGGAGACCGTCGAGGTCGCGCGCGTTGAACGCCGCGATCCACGCGCGCGCGAGCTCCTGCGCCGCGCGCTCCGACACCCCCTCCGCCGCGGCGACCGGCGGGAGCGCGGGGGCGAGCGCGAGCGCGGCGAGCTGCACGACGTTCTTCGGCGCGTCGAGCGCCTCGATCTCCCAGGGCTCCGCGAACCAGCGGTGCTCCGAGAACTCGCCGTTGCCGACGACGCGCTCGGAATCGACCTCGGCGACGAACGCGAAGTTCAAGTGCGAGCCCTTGGAGCCCGCCGCGTGCTCCTCGTAGGCGAGCAGGCCGGCCGGAGAACCGTCGATGAAGGTGGTCGCGCCCGGCGCCTCGAAGCGGCCTTCGAGGCCGGTCTCCTCGCGCAGCTCGCGCCGCGCCGCCTCGAGCGGCGTCTCGCCCGCCTCGATCTCGCCGCCGACCGGGAGCCATTTCCCGAGGCGCGCATGCCGGATCAGCAGCACGCGGCCGCCGTGGCGGGCGAAGACGCTGACGGAGAAGGCGCGCCGCTCGATCATGGCGCCGGTTTAACTCGACGGCGCACCCGTGCAATCCGCCGGCGCCGCTATGCTCCCGCGCTCTCTACGGAACGAGCGTGATGGTCGAGATCGAAGTCACCTACCAAGGCGGGCTGCACGCCGTGTCCCGGCACGGTCCGTCCGGCGTCGAGCTCGAGACCGACGCTCCCAAGGACAACGAGGGCCGCGGTGAGAGCTTTTCGCCCACCGACCTGGTCGCGACCGCGCTCGCGAGCTGCGTCCTCACGACGATGGGGATCGTCGCGCGGCGCCACCAGTGGCCGCTCGACGGCGCGCGGGCGCGCGTCGAGAAGCACATGACCGCGACCCCCTCGCGACGCATCGCCCGCCTGCCCGTGCGGATCGAGATGCCGGCCGGGCTGAACGCCGAGGCGCGCACCGTCCTCGAACGGACCGCGCGCACCTGCCCGGTCCACGAGAGCGTCCGCGCCGACATCGAGCGTCCGATGACCTTCGTCTATCCCGACTGAACCGCGCGCCCCCGCACCTTTCACGGTTGCGCCAGCCATGACCACCGCCTCTTCCGCCCCGCCCGCGCTCGTCTTCGCCCACGTGATCGCGGGCGAGGCGCGCATCGCGACGGCCAGCGTCTCCGCGACGCTCCGGCTGCTGTCGGAGGGCGCGACCGTCCCGTTCATCGCGCGCTACCGCAAGGAGGCGACGGGCTCGCTCGACGAGGTGCAGATCCGGGCGATCCAGGAGCGCGCCGCCTACCTCGTCGACCTCGACGAGCGGCGCGCGACGGTGCGTCGGTCGATCGCCGAGCAGGGCAAGCTCACCCCCGAGCTCGAGGCGCGCATCAAGGAGGTCGCGACCAAGGCGGAGCTCGAGGACCTCTACTTGCCGTTCCGGCCCAAGCGGCGCACGCGCGCCCAGGTCGCCCGCGAGCGCGGACTCGAGCCGCTCGCCGAGCGCATCCTCGCGCAGCCCGACGCGGGCGACCCCAAGGCGGAGGCGGCGCGCTTCGTCGACCCCGCGAAGGACGTCGCCGACGTCGACGCCGCACTGCAGGGCGCGCGCGACATCGTCGCGGAGGGGATTTCCGAGGACGCCGACCTGCGCCGCCTCGTGCGCGAGCACTGGACCCACGAGGCGCTCCTCGTCTCGGAGCGGATCGAGGCGAAGACGCAGCAGCCGACGCGCTTCCAGCAGTACTACGACTTCCGCGAGGCGGTCGGGCGCATCCCGTCGCACCGCTTCCTCGCGATCCGGCGCGGCGAGCAGGAGGGCTGCCTCAAGGTCCACCTCGAAGCCGACCCGGAGCGCGTGGTGCCGAAGCTCGAGTCGGCGCGCCGGGTCGACGCGAAGTCGCCGTTCGCCGGCCAGCTGAGAGAGGCGATCGCCGACGGCTACGCGCGCCTGCTCCAGCCGAGCATCGAGACGGAGCTGCGCATCGAGCTGAAGCTGCGCAGCGACCGCATGGCCGTCGACGTCTTCGCCGACAACCTGCGCCACCTGCTGCTCGCGCCGCCGCTCGGCGGCAAGTCGGTGGTCGGCATCGACCCGGGGCTGCGCACCGGCTGCAAGTGCGTCCCCGTCGACGCGACCGGCAAGTTCCTCGGCAGCACGACGATCCACCCGGTGCGCGACGTGGAGAAGGCGAAGGCCGGCCTCGCGCGCTTCCTGCTCGAGCACCCGCCCTTCGCGATCGCGGTCGGCAACGGGACCGGCGGGCGCGACACCGAGGGGCTCGTGCGCACGGTGGTCGCCGCGCTCGCGGCCGACGCGGAGAAGGGCAAGCCCGAGCTCAAGAGCACGATCGTCGTCAGCGTGAACGAGGCGGGCGCGAGCGTCTACTCGGCGAGCGACGTCGCGCGTGCCGAGTTCCCCAAGCTCGACGTGACGGTGCGCGGCGCCATCTCGATCGCGCGGCGGCTGCAGGATCCGCTCGCCGAGCTGGTGAAGATCGACCCGAAGTCGATCGGCGTCGGGCAGTACCAGCACGACGTCCACCCGCCGATGCTCGGCGCGAAGCTCGAGGAGGTGGTCGAGGACTGCGTGAACCGCGTCGGCGTCGAGCTCAACACGGCGTCCGCGCCGCTGCTCGCGCGCGTCGCCGGCATCGGGCCGGCGCTCGCGACCAAGATCGTCCAGCACCGCGAGCAGAACGGCGCCTTCAAGGGGCGCGCGGAGCTGCAGGCGGTCGGCGGGCTCGGCCCGAAGACGTTCGAGCAGTGCGCCGGCTTCCTGCGCATCCGCGACGGCGCCCATCCGCTCGACGCCTCGGCGGTCCACCCCGAGCGCTACGACCTCGTCGAGCGCATGGCGAAGGACCTCGGCAAGCCGCTCGGCGAGCTGGTCGGCAACGAGGCGCTCGCCGGCGCGATCGACGTCGCCCGTTACGCGAGCCCCGACGTCGGCGAGCCGACGCTGCGCGACATCCTCGACGAGCTGCGCCGCCCCGGCCGCGACCCGCGCCAGCAGTTCGAGCCGCCGAAGTTCCGCGACGACGTCACCAAGCCCGAAGATCTCAAGCCCGGGATGACGCTCGAAGGCGTCGTCACCAACGTGACCGCCTTCGGCGCCTTCGTCGACGTCGGCGTCCACCAGGACGGGCTCGTCCACGTCTCGCAGCTCGCCGACCACTTCGTGCGCGACCCGATGGAGGTCGTGCGCGTCGGCGACAAGCTGAACGTGCGCGTGCTCGAGGTCGACCTGGCGCGCGGACGCATCTCGCTCACGGCCCGCCGCGAGACGCCGCGCGAGGTGCCGCGCGAAGCGGCCGCCGGCGACGGCGGGGCGGTATCCGCCGCGCGCGAGGGGTTCGCATCTGCGGGAGCCCCGGCACACGAGCGCGGCGGCCGGCCCGCGGCCGGTCCGCAGCGCCGGAGCGAAGGCCGGGGAGAGGGACGCGGCGACGGTCGCGGCGACGGACGCGGCGGCGAGGGCCGATCCGACCCGCGCCGAGGGCGTGGCCCCCGCGAGCGCGACGGACGGGACGGCCGCGACCGCGACCGCGACCGTGCCCCCGCTCCCGACCCGGCCCACCTGCTGCCGCCGCCGCCGAAGCCGCTCACCCCGAAGGACGCGCCGCGGCCGGGCCACAACAATCCGCTCGGCGACCTGCTGAAGGGACTCTTCGAGAAGAAGGAGTGAACGGGCTCCGCTCCCTTCTCGAACCTTCGCCGCCGCGCGCGTAGTTTCCCGTCCGGACGCGAGTCCGAAGCGCGTCCATGGGGACATGAGGTCATGGGTATCGGCGGGGTGGGCGCGATCGCCGTGGTGGCGGTCGGCGCAGTCGTTTCCAGCGCGCACGCGCAGGACTTCCAGTACCGGCTCGACGGCGACGCGAATTCGGGCTTCACGCTCGGCTATCGCGCGGCGTTCGTCGGCGACGTCGACGGCGACGGCGGCGACGACTTCTTCGTCACCGATCCCGACTGGAACGACGGCACGAAGACGCTCGCGGGCGCGCTCTTCGTCGTCTCGGGGAAGAGCGGCACGCTGATCTGGTCGGTGACCGGCGCGGCCGCCAACGACTTCCTGGGCGAGGGGGCCGCCGCGCTCGCCGACCTCGACGGCGACGGCTTTCGCGAGATCGCAGTCGGCGGCGAGTACCAGCAGGTCGACGTCTACTCGGCGAAGAACGGCGCGCTGCTGCGCTCGCATCCCGCGGGCGCGGCGTCGTTCTTCGGGACCGCGATCTCGAACGCCGGCGACGTCGACGGCGACGGCATCTCCGACTACATCGTCGGGTCGTAAGGCGGCGCCTACGTCTACTCCGGGGCGACCGGCGCCAACCTCTACACGTGGGAGCCGCTCTCGCAGCAGTTCGGGGCGGCGGTCGACGGCGCGGGCGACGTGGACGGCGACGGCTTCGCGGATCTGGTCGTCGGCGTCCCGCTCAACTCGGGCATGGGCATCCTCGACGGCCGCGTCTTCGTCTACTCCGGCGCCGACGGCAACGTCCTCTACGACCTGCACGGCGGCATCGACGGCGGCGAGTTCGGCTCGACCGTGCGCGGCGGCGCCGACCTCGACGGCGACGGCCGGCCCGACTTCCTGGTCGGGTCGTTCGCGCCGCTCTTCGACGGGACGGTCTTCGCCTTCTCGGGCGCGACCGGTGCGCCGATCACGTCGTGGACGGGCGCGCCGGACGACGAGCTCGCGGTCGACGTGACGAACGCGGGCGTGGCGCTCGCCGGCGACTTCGATCGCGACGGCGTCTTCGACCTCCTGATCGGCGCCGACGACGGTTCATCGGGCGGCCGCGTCCACGTCCTCTCGGGCCGCACGAAGAAACCGCTGTACGAGCTCGCCGACGCCGCGAGCGGCGGCTTCGGCTCGGCGGTCGACGGCGGCGGCGACGCGAACGGCGACGGCTTCCGCGACCTGCTGGTCGGCGCCCCGTTCGCCGGCTCGGCGGGGGCGCTCTTCGTCTACTCCGGCGCGGGGGCGCCGCAGCTCACGGCTCTCGCGGTCGACCGCGGCGACTATCGCGCGACGCACAACCTCACGATCCTCGGCGCCCGCTTCGCGCAGGGCGATCAGCTGCAGGTGAAGGTCGGCGGCGTCGATGCGACGAACGTGACCGTCGTCGACGACGCGACGATCACGGCGACGACGGGGCCCGGCGATCCGGGACCGTGCGACGTGACCGTCCACAACACGCTCGGGGACGGGATGCTCGCCGGCGGATTCCGGCGCACGCCGGCCGTGCTGCTCGAGGGCGACTGGACGCCGGGCGGCCACGTCGCCGTGCGCCACCTCTACGACCCGGGCGACGGCGTGTTCTCGCTCTTCGGCGTTCCGCCGCTGTGCACGATCCCGTGGCCGCCATTCCTGCGCGACCGCAACATCGACCCGTTCCTGATCCTGCTGCTCGCGCCGCCGGGCGCGCTGCCGGGCGACGACTACTCGATCACCGGCGACCTGCCCAACGACCCGTCGCTCTCGGGAGCGACGGTCCTCTTCCAGGCGTTGATCGGGCCGGTCTTCTCCGGCTCGGGACGGAACGCGACCTGGAGCAACTGCGCTTCGGTGACGATCCAGTAGGAGCGGAGCGCTCGCGCTCCGGTCGGCGCGACCCGTTCACTTCACGAGGAAGCGCGGCGCGCCGCCCGCCAGCGTGAGGCGCTGCGCGATGCCCGAGCCCGCCGGCTCCTCGGCGTAGGCGAAGCGCGTCGTCGCCGTGCCGAACGTGAAGAGGAGGCGACCGCTCGGCGACCAGGCGACCTGGTCGGAGCCGAGGCCCGCGAGCGGCGGCCGCGACGGCGTGAGCACGCGCGCGACGCGGTGCGACGCGACGTCGAGGACGGCGACGATGCCGACCCCGCCGGCCGCGTCGGCGAGGAGCGCGAGCTCGTGGCCGTCGGGGCTCGGTGCGAACGCGCCGAAGCGGACGCCGGCCGGCACGCGCAGCAGGACGTCGAGCGCGTCGGCGGTCGACGCGGGGACGCGCGCCAGCGTGGCGCCGCCGGCGTCGACGAGGAGCGCGAAGGTCGCGGGCGCCGCCGGCGGACCGCCGGTGACGAGCACGGGCACCTCGATCAGGTCGGAGGCGAGGAGCGCCGAGCCGGCGGCGTCGACGGTCCAGAGCTCGAAGGCGGGGCGGCCGAGCTGGGCGCTCCGGTCGTTGACGAACGCCGTCGTCATGGTCGCGGCGAGCCGCGCGGCGAGCCGCGGCACGAGCGTCGACCCCTTCGCGAACGGCAGCGTCGTCGAGCCCGACGTCGCGGTGAGGTTCGCGAAGGCGGGTCCGCCCGCGCCGACCGCGGCGCGATAGAAGTCGTGCGTCGCCGGCGTGCGCCCCATCGAGAAGAAGACGCGCGCGGCGAAGGTGATCACCGTGGAGCCGTCGGAGATCGAGCCGTCGAATTGCGGATCCTCGGTCAGCGGCTGCGGCGCGTCGGAGCCGTCGCTCCGGCGGGTGTAGAGGTCGAAGTCGGGGTGCTCGAGCGCGTAGGTGATGCGGCTCCCGTCGGGGCTGAGGCTCACGAACGGCCCGTTCGGCTCGCGCGGCAGCTGGCCGATCGACGGGTAGCGGCCGGGCGCGCGCGTGAGGTTGGCCGCGCCGCCCGCCGCGTCGGCGACGTAGAGGTCCCACGACTGCTCGTTCACGCCGCCGAGGAACGCGAGCGTCGAGCCGTCGCCGGAGACGGCGATCTCGTTGCTCAGCATCGCGGGCGGCAGGCCGGCGGAGAGCGGGAGGACGACGGCCGCGGCGTCGGCGCTGCCGTCGGTCGGCGCGCGCATCAGCGTCGAGTCCGCGTCGACGCACCAGAGCGAGCCGCGCGCGAAGGTGAGCGACGACGGCGTCGCGTCGGGCAGCGTCGCGCCCGCGGTCACGCACCGCGCGGCGGTTCCGGTCGACGCGAAGCTCCCGCCGTCGAAGCGGACCAGCCAGACGTCGCCGCGGCCGGTCAGCTTCTCGTCCTCGACGAGCGCCGCGCGCGGCTCGAAGGCGGAGACGCCGATCGTCGCGACCAGCGCGGGGCTCCCGCCGACGTCGGGCCGCGCGAGCAGCACGCTCGTCGTGCCGTCGCTCGCCACGTGCAGCAGGCCCGACTCCGCGTTCGCCGCGTCGTGGAAGCGGATCAGGAGGCCGCCGTCGGCGAGCCGCACGGCCGGGACGCCGGCGAGGTCGGCGCGCTGCGGCAGCGTGGCGTCGAGGAGGTCGGCGGCGGCGCGGCCGGCGAGGCGCAGCGGGCGCGCGACCAGGCGGTCGGGCCCGACGAAGGGCTGCGCGAGCAGCGTCGAGTCGGAAAACGTCGTCGTCGCGTGCGTCCGCTCGTCGACGAGGCTGAAACGCGGGTCGGCGCCGGACTGCGCGCACGCGACGCGCGCGAGCAGGACGAACGCCAGCCCCGGGGGGATCGTCTGGGAGAACACGGGACGCTCCTCGAAGAATGCGCACCACGCGGACGTTTCCCGCGGTGGGGCCGAACGCGCAGGGTGGCGCCCGGCGCAGCGCGCGCGGCATGGCAAGACGGGGGCCGCGGCCTCCGCGGCTCCGCGGCCCCGGATCCTCCGGGACCGCCGCCGGGAAAGGGACCCCGCCGGCGGGAATTCACGAACCTGGACGCGCCGGTCCAGATTCCGGACGCAGTCCATAGCGCCGGATCTTGTCGTAGATCGACGCGCGCGAGATCCCGAGCTGTCGCGCCGTCGCCTCCTTGTCGCCGCTCGTGCGCGCGAGCCCCTCGACGATCGCGAGGCGCTCGAGCTCCTGCAGCGTCGGCAGCGGATCGGGCCAGCGCAGGCTGCCGCCCGAATCGCGCGCGCGGTCGGGCGGCCGCCAGTCGAGCGCGTCGACGTCGGCGATCGCGTAGGCGCGCTCCACCTCGTTGCGCAGCTCGCGGACGTTGCCCGGCCACGCGTGCGCGTCCATCCGCGCGAGCGCCGTCGCCGTGAAGGCGCGGCGCGTCCCGTACTCGGCGTTGCGGCGCGCGAGGAACGCCGCGGCGAGCGGCGCCACGTCGCCGCGCCGCTCGCGCAGCGGCGGCAGCTCGACCTCGGCGACGGCGATCCGGAAGTAGAGGTCCTCGCGGAACTTCCCGTCGCGCACGAGCGCGCGCAGGTCGCGGTTCGTCGCCGCCACCAGCCGGAAGTCGACGGCGACCGGCGCCGCCGCGCCGAGCGGCCGCACCGCCCGCTCCTCGAGCACGCGCAGCAGCTTCGCCTGCAGCGCGAGCGGCAGCTCGCCGATCTCGTCGAGGAAGAGCGTCCCGCCGCGCGCCAGCTCGAAGAGGCCGGGGCGGTCGCGGTCGGCGCCGGTGAACGCGCCCTTGCGCACGCCGAAGCACTCCGCCTCGAGCAGCGTCTCCGGGATCGCCGCGCAGCTCTCCGACACGAACGGCCGGCCCGTGCGCGCCGAGCCGTCGTGCAGCCGGCGCGCCGCGCGCTCCTTGCCGGTGCCGCTCTCGCCGCGCAGCAGGACCGAGAGGTCGGACGCGGCGAGCCGGTCGATCAGCTTCGTCGCCGCGAGGAACGCCGGCGACGCGCCGAGCCAGCCGGAGTCGGGCGCGGCCGCGTCGCGGCCGGCCGGCGCGGCGGCGGTGCCGGCGCGCTCGAGGTCGCGCTCCGCCATCGCGAGCTCCGCGTCGCGCACCTCGACGCGGCGCGCGAGCTCCGCGTTCTTCGCTTCCACCTCGCGGCGTGCGGCCAGGTTGCGCAGCGCGATGCCGGCCTGGTCGGCGAGCGCCTCGACCAGCTCGACCTCGCGCTCGCCGAAGGCGCCTTCGCGCAGCGGGTTGTCGAGGTAGAGCGCGGCGCGCGCCGCAGCGTCGACCTTGATCGGGACGCACAGGATCGAGCGCAGGTCGAGCGCCGCGACGCTGGCGCGCTCGCGGAAGCGCGGGTCGAGGCCGGCGTTCGACGTGACGAGCGTGCGGCCGCTCTCCATGCACTCGCGCAGGAAGGTGGCGG
>Ga0134124_10003976_pt1 | contig 11866 bp, 12 predicted proteins | sample KB304_FD_96880 | JGI IMG/M metagenome (GOLD analysis project Ga0134124, IMG submission 96880) | Terrestrial soil microbial communities without Nitrogen fertilizer from Kellogg Biological Station, Michigan, USA - KB3-0-4 | ecosystem: Environmental > Terrestrial > Soil > Unclassified ... | reverse complement strand
TTCGGCCTGCCGCCGGCCGGACGCGAAGTGCTCAACGCCGTGTACCTCTACCACAACACCAAGGCCGGGCTCGACTACGCGATCGTCAACACCGAGCGCCTCGAGCGCTACGCCTCCATCCCCGAGGAGGAGCGGCGGCTGGCCGAGGACCTGATCTTCTGGCGCGGCCCCGACCCGGTCGCGGCCTTCGCCGCCCACTTCCGCGGGCGCACCAAGGCCCCGGCCGTGCAGCGCACGCTCCCGCTCGACGAGCGGCTGGCCCGCTACATCGTGGAGGGCAGCCGCGACGGGCTGATCGAGGACCTCGACGCCAAGCTGCGCGAGGCCCAGCCGCTGGCCATCATCAACGGTCCGCTGATGCGCGGCATGGACGAGGTGGGGCGCCTCTTCAACGACAACCAGCTGATCGTGGCCGAAGTCCTCCAGTCGGCCGAGGCGATGAAGACGGCGGTGGCCCACCTCGAGCCGTTCATGGAGAAGGCCGACAGCGCCGTGCGCGGCACCATCGTGCTGGCCACGGTGAAGGGCGACGTCCACGACATCGGCAAGAACCTCGTCGAGATCATCTTCGGGAACAACGGCTACCGCGTGATCAACCTGGGCATCAAGGTGCCGCCCGAGGAGCTCATCGCCGCCTGGCACACACACAAGCCCGACGCCTTCGGCCTCAGCGGCCTGCTCGTGAAATCCGCGCAGCAGATGGTGGTGACCGCGCAGGATCTGAAAGTCGCGGGGATCGACGCGCCGCTGTTCGTCGGCGGTGCCGCGCTGACGCGCAAGTTCACGGCGACGCGGATCGCCGCCGAGTACGGCGGCCTCACGCTCTACGCCAAGGACGCCATGGACGGCCTCGATCTCGCCAACCAGCTCTTCTCGGCGGTGACGCGGGACGCCCTGGTCGAGCGCGTGAAGCGCGAGCAGGCCGCGCTGACCGAGGGTGCCGGCGAGCCCGCGCGGACGCCGGCCGCGCCGCCCGTGCGCGCGGCGGCGCAGATCGCGCCGGTGGAGGTGCCCGCGCCGCCCGACCTCGAGCGCCACGTGCTGCGTGACGTGCCGCTCGGCCACCTCTTCCCCTACCTCAACGTGCAGATGCTCTACGGCAAGCACCTGGGGCTGCGTGGGCCCGTCGCGCGGATGCTCGAGGAGGGCGACGCCAAGGCGCTCGAGCTGCGCGAGGTCGTCGAGGCGCTGAAGGCCGAGGCCGTGCGCGAGGGGCTGCTCACCGCGCATGGCGTCTATCAGTGGTTCCGCGCGCGCGCGGCGGGCGAGACGCTCACGCTGCTGGGCGCGGGCGGCGAGACCGTCGCGCGCTTCACGTTCCCGCGCCAGCCCGACGGCGAGCGGCTGTGCCTCACGGACTACGTCCGCGCCGACGGCGCCGAGGACTACGTCGCGCTGTTCGCGGTCACCTGTGGCGCCGGCGTTCGCGACCGGGCGGCGGCGTGGAAGGCGCGCGGCGACTACCTGCGCTCGCATGCACTCCAGGCGCTGGCCATCGAGACGGCGGAGGCCTTCGCCGAGTGGCTGCACGCGCGGCTGCGGACGCTGTGGGGCTTCCCCGACGCGCCGGGCGTCCCCCTCGCCGACATGCTCAAGGCGCGCTATCGAGGACTCCGCGTGTCGTTCGGCTATCCCGCGTGCCCCGAGCTGGCCGATCAGGCGACCCTGTGGAGCCTGCTACGTCCCGAGGAGATCGGCATCGCGCTGACGGAGGGCTTCATGATGGACCCGGAGGCCTCGGTCTCCGCGCTGGTGCTCCATCACCCGGCGGCGAAGTACTTCAAGGCCACTGCCGACTGACCGATCAGCTCAGTGGTGGCAAGCGATGCAGTCGAGCGGGGCCCGGCGGCCCTGCGTGGCGTTCTGCGTCCGATGGCACTCCACGCACCAGCCCATGGTCAACGCGGGCGGCGCGGGCTTCAGCCCGACCAGCCGTGCGAGGTCGTTGGTCAGCCGCGGGCCGGTCCGGGCCCCCACCACGCGCATCTGCTCGATCGGTCCATGGCAGCCCTGGCATGGCAGGTTGGCGGCGATGTGGGCCTTGTGCGGAAAGTACGTGAACTCGGGGACCTTGAAAACCCGCACCCAGGGGATCGGCTCACCGCGCTGCGCGTACGCGTGAATCTTGCCGATCTCGGGATTGTCCTGCACGCCGATGATCTTGTGGCAGCCCACGCAGCGCTCGACCGACGGCAGGCCGGCGTACTCCGAGCGTCGCGCATCGGCGTGGCAGTACTGGCAGTCGATCTTGAACGAGCCGGCGTGGATCAGGTGGCTGAAGAGGATCGGCTGGCGCGGCGCGCCCGGCACGGTCACCAGCTCCTTGGCCGCGGCGAGATCGAACGCGGGCTTGGCCAGCGTCCGCACGTAGGCCGCGATGTCGCGGGCCTGCGCCTCGCCGAGGTAGGCCGCGAACGGCGGCATCCCCGGCGTGAGCCCCTCGGCCGGACCACCGTGCAGGATGATGTTGACGATGAAGGCGTCGGGCAGGCCGTTCATCAGTCGGCCGTCGGCCAGGTCGGACGGCTTCGTGGCAAAGCCGCCGGCCGAGGGGCCATCGCCCTTGCCGGTCTCGCCGTGACAGACGACGCAGTGGGTCGCGTAGAGCTGGCGGCCGTTCAAGACCTCACGCGACTGCGCTCGCTCGCGCGGGGTCGCGGACGGCGAGGCGGCGCCGGCGCGGGACCAGAGCGCGGCTGTGGCAGCGACCAGGACGATCAGGGCGACGGCGAAGCCGCCGACCCATGCGCGACGGCTCAAGCGGTGAGCGTCCCTCCGGGGTGCCGGGCTACTCCTTGATGAGCTGCTGTCGGCGCTGCAGATACCCGTGGCGGACTGCGCTGTACATATCGATCACGCTCTCCTCGAAGCCCTGGAAGAGGTCATAGTTGAGCGCGCGATCGTTGAGCGTGTCGCCGGCCTTCATGCCGAGGCGGTCCCAGAAGAACGGGAGGAAGTAGCCCAGCGGGTCCATGAACCCGTCCACGGCCTTGCCGATACCGTCACGCACCGTCAGCGGCTCCATGAACGGTAAGACCAGGTAGGGTCCGGCACTCGCGCCCCACACGCCGAGCGTCTGGCCGAAGTCCTCACGGCTCTTGTGGATGCCCCAGTAGTCCTTGGCCGGGTCGAACAGCCCGCCGATGCCCGCGGTGCTGTTGATGAGGAAGCGCCCGATCTCGCGGCCGGCGCCGCCCCACTTGCCCTGGAGCAAGCTGTTGACCATGCGGGGCACGAAATTGATGTTGTCGAAGCCGTTGGCGATGAGCACCTGCCACGGCTCCGGCATGACGAAGCGATAGGCGCGCGCGGCCGGCTTGAGGATGAACCGGTCGAGGTTGCGGTTGAGCGTGAACATCTTCTCGTTGAACGGCTCCCAGGGGTCGTAGTCCTCCTCGAGAGCGTCGGTGTCCGCGGCGCGCTGGGCCAAGGCGGAGGAACTCGACTCTTCGTCGTCCGCGCGCCACGTGAGGAGCTGCACCTCGGGCTCAGGCAGTCGCGTGAGCGCCGTCGGCGAGGCGTCGAGCTCGCTCACACCACGAGCGATGGCGGTGGGTGCGACGGGCGTCGCCGCGGAGGTCACGGGCTCGGCCGTCTCGACCGCGGCCACCGTGGCCGGAGCTGCCGGCTCGGAGCTAGCGCCCAGCGTGCCGGCGCCATCGGTCTTGAGCAGACCCGAGAACGTCCCGCACCCGCTCAGCACGACGGCCGCCGTGATCGACAGCAGCAGCGCCGAGGCCATGCCGGCGAAGCCAGTCTCAGAGCGACGCAATGGTCGAGTCCTCCCCGGAAACGTTGGCGCCGAGCCGGCGCGCCACCGGCACAATATAGCGGAATTCCCGCACGGGCTCACTTGAAAATACTGGACAGCGGCTCGGCGCGCGCCGCGCTCGGATGTTGTTTGGCGGGGGCGGCTGGCGTATGGTGAGAAGGTCGTGATGCAAATGGTCGGCCGACGAGGGGGAACCGAGTGAGTCGAGGTCGCGCACGCGAGTTCTGGTGCGAGGTGGTCTCCGAGACGGTGCTGATCCGGCTCAAGCGCAACGGCGGCTTCGGTCGCGCCCAAGGCTACTTCGTGCAGTGCAACCAGACCGACTGCCAGTACGTGGAAGAAAACAAGCCGCCGTGCCCGCTGCACGTCGGGCTGTTCGCCGAGGAGATCCGCGCCGCCGACGAAGCCCGCGTGCGACGCAACGAAGGCGGGTAGCGCGCGAGGCCCGGGTTCGGGCCCCGCGCCGCCGCCGTTACTTCTTCACCGCCCCGTAGATCGCTCCCGCCGCCGCGCCGACACCCGTTCCGATGAGCGCGCCCTTGCCGGCGCCCTTGCCCGTCCCCGCCCCGATCGCCGCGCCGGTCCCCGCCCCGATCGCCGCCCCACCGAGCGTGGAGCACGCGCTCGCGGTCATCGCGAGCAACCCAAGCCCGACCACCGTTGTAATCATGCGCTTCTTCAGCATGACGCCCTCCTGCCAATACGACGGATCCCGTTCGTCCATCATTCGATCGGGCGCTCTCGAGCGCCGGCTTGGCCGGCGCAATCCTGGTCTGGGGGGATGCAGGGAGGAGCACGCCGAAGGCGTGCGACGACCGTCGAAAGGGGGGCGGAGCCCCCCTTCGAGTTTAGGGTCCGAGAACGACGGAGCTCAGCATTCCCAGATACGTGCGGGCGGCACGCTGGACGTCGGCGGCGGTGACGGCCTCGACCTGGCGGCGATAGCGCTCGGGATACGCGCGGCCGACGCCCTCCACCTCGTAGAACGCCAGGTACCACGCGAGGCGCTCGTTGGTACGGCGATCCATCGCGTAGCGCCCGAGCAGGTACCCCTTGGCACGCGCGAGCTCCTCGGGCGAGACGGGCACGTCGCGAACCTTCTGCACTTCCGCCAGCAGCGCCTGCTCGGCCTTGACCGCATTGTCGGGCGCAGTGCCGAGATAGAGAATGAGCGCGCCGGGCTCGTGCACGGGGTCGTAGAACGAAGCGGCCGTGTAGGCGAGCGCGCTCTTGTCACGCAGCTCGACGAAGAGGCGCCCGGCCATGCCGCCGCCCAGGATCGTCGACAGCACCTTGACGACGGCGTGATCGGGATGATCGAGCGGCGGCGCGACCCCGCCCACGACGATCTGCGTCTGCTGGGCCGGCTGCGTGACGACCACGCGGCGTCCCGAGGGCTGCGGCGGTGGGATGCGCGGGTCGGACGCCGGGGCTCCTGCGGCCAGCCCGCCGAAGAGGCGGCGCGCCTCGGCCATCACCTCGCTCGCGCCGACCTGCCCGCTCACCACCAGCGTCATGCGCTCGGGACGGTAGAAGCGGCGGTACCAGTCCACGATGGCGGCGTGGTCGATGCGGGCCAGCGACTCGCGCGTGCCCAGGTTGGGCAGCGCGTACGGATGCGCGCCGTAGAGGTTCGCGTAGAACTCGTCGAACGCGCGCGCGGGCGCGTTGTCCCGGCGGCGCTGCAGGCGCGACAGCAGCCAGTCGCGCTCGCGGTCCACCTCGGCCGGATCGAGCTTCGGCGAGAGCGCCAGCTCCGCGGCGACGTCGAGCAGCTCGCGCCAGAAGCGCGCGAGCGCGGTGCCCTGGACGCCCGAGTAGTCGATGTCGCCGGCCGCGCTGATCTTGCCGCCCAGGCTGGCCACCAGGTCGGCAATGTCGCCGCCGCTGCGCTTGGTGGTGCCCTTCACCATGACCGCATGGGTGAAGTTGGAGATGCCGGAGTTCGCCGGCGTCTCCCAGCGCGAGCCCATGCGGAGCAGCAGCGCCACGGCGACGACGGGCGCGACCCGGTTTTCGCGCACCATCACCGTGATGCCGTTGTCGAGCCGTGCGACCGTCACCGCGTCGCCCGGCGCCTGCGCTGCGGCCAGCCACGGCACGGCCAGCACGGCCGCCAGGGCGAGGGCGAGCACGCGCGGGGTCATCGGGCGTCCTTCGGGATGAACCGCACGCGGGCCACGTTGTCGTCGCCGAGGTATTTGCGCGCGGCCACCTGGATCTCCGCGGCGGTGACCTCGCGCAGCCGGCGGAGGTACGCGAGCTCGTTGTCGAGCGTCCACGTCGTCTCGGCCTGCCCGTAGGACTTCGCCAGTCCCTCCGAGGTCTCGATGTCGAACGCGTAGGACGACTCGGCGGTGACGATGGCCCGCTGGCGCTCGGCCTCGGTGACCCCCTCGCTCTTCACGCGGCGAATCACGTCCATGATGGCGGCCTCGGCGGCGTCGAGGTTCTTGGGATCGCACCGCGCGGTGACCGAGACCGTGCCCGATTGCTCGCGCGTGACGTAGGTGGCCTCGATGGCGAACACGAGGTTCTTCTGCTCGCGGACCGTCTGGTTGAGGCGTGAGCTCGGGCCGTCGCCGAGAATGTAGCTGAGCAGATCGACGGCCGGGATGTCCTCGGCCGCGAGCGCGGTGGCCGCGGCGTGCCAGGCAAGCCCCAGGTAGGCCTGCTGTTCCGGGCGCGCCAGGTCGTCGCGCCGGCCGCCGGCCATCGACGGCACCGGCGGCGTCGCGCGCTTGGGGGCCGTCGGGCCGGTCAGCCGACCGAAGGTCGCCTGCGCCAGGGGGCGCACCTCGGCGGCGGTCAGCGGACCGATGACGACGAGCGTCATGTTCTGCGGGACGTACTCCTTCTTGTAGTACGCATTGAGCCGGGAGCGGTCGAGGGCCTGGATGAACTCGCGCGTGCCGAGAATGGGCCGCCCGTAGGGATGACCACGATAGGCCAGCTCCGACAGACGCCGGCCCAGGAACTTCTCGGGATCGTCCTCGGTGAGGTTCATCTCCTCGAAGACCACCTTCTTCTCGGCCTCGAGCTCCGCGGGGACGAACGCGGCGTTCCCCGCGATGTCGGCGAGCAGCTCCAGCGCCGGCTTGATGGCCGCCGCGGGCACGACGATGTCGTAGTGGGTGAAGTCGTACGACGTGAACGCGTTGCTGGAGCCGCCCAGGCCCTCGATCTCCCGGTCGATCGAGCCGGGCGGGCGCGAGGGCGTGCCCTTGAAGAGCATGTGCTCGAGGTAGTGGCTGAGACCCAGCTCGTCGGGCGCCTCGTCGCGGCCGCCCACCCGCATCCACACCTGCAGCGCGACCACGTCGGCCGCGCGATGCTCCTGCGTGATCAGCACCACGCCGTTGCCGAGCACTTCGCGCGTGGGGCGCGCGGCGCTGGTGGTCGCGCGCGGCGCGGCCGGCCCCGGCGCGCTGGACGTGGCACAGGCCGTCAGCACGCTCGCCAGCGCGACGACGAGCCATGCGGAGCGGAAGGCGCGTGTCATCCGCGTGAGCCTATCACGGCCCATCGTTTCGAGAATCTCCGGCTCGCGTCGAAGCCGCGGATGCCGAGCAGCACCGCGAGGACGCCCGCGTAGACCCAGGGCTGGACGAGGACTTTCTTGGCGAGCCAGATGTAGTGCAGACAGCCGAGCACCGCGGCGACGTAGACGAGGCGGTGCAGGCGGCGCCACGTCTGGCCGCCGAGACGCTTGATCATGCCGGTCGTGGACGTCGCGGCCAGCGGGGTCAACAGCACGAGCGCGGCCACGCCCACGGTGATCCACGGGCGCTTGAGGATGTCGTCGCTCATGGTGTGCCAGTCGAAGAAGTGGTCCAGCACGATCCACACGGAGAAGTGCAGGACGGCATAGAAGAACGCGAAGAGCCCGAGCAGTCGGCGCAGCGTGACAGGCCAGCTCCAGCCGAACAGCAGGCGCAGCGGCGTGAGGGCCAGCGTGGCCAGCAGCAGCCGGATGGTGGCCTCGCCCAGCTCGCGCGTGACGTACTCGATCGGGTTGACCGTGAGATTGTCGGTGGCGAAGCCGTAGAGGAGCCCCGCCAGGGGCGTCAGCGCCACCGCCCACACCACGACCTTGAGCGCGACCCGGCCGCGCGTCGTCACGCTCAGTAGTTCTTCTTGAGATCCATCCCCGTGTAGAGGGACGCGACCTGGTCGGCGTACCCGTTGAACATGAGCGTGTTCCGCCGGCGGAACTCGCCGATGCGCCGCTCGGTCGCCTGGCTCCAGCGCGGATGGTCGACTCCGGGGTTCACGTTGGAGTAGAAGCCGTACTCCTGCGGCGCGGCCTTGTTCCAGGCGGTCTTCGGCTCGGTGTCGGTGAGCCGGATGCGCACGAGGGACTTCGCGCTCTTGAAGCCGTACTTCCACGGGATCACGACGCGCACCGGCGCGCCGTTCTGGTTGGGCAGCACCTGGCCGTACATCCCCACCGTGAGCAGCGTGAGCGGATGCATCGCCTCGTCGAGGCGCAGCCCTTCGGTGTAGGGCCAATCGAGCGTGCCGCCGCCGAAGAACCCGGGCTTCTGGCCGGGGAGCTGATCGGGATCCTTCAGCGTCGTGAACTCGACGTACTTGGCGCCGGGCCGCGGGTCCACCAGCTTGAGCAGCGCCGCGAGCGGGTAGCCGATCCACGGGATGACCATCGACCACGCCTCCACGCAGCGCAGGCCGTAGATGCGCTCCTCGAGCGGCGCGACCTTCAGCACCTCTTCGATATCGAAGGTCTTCGGCTTGGCGCAGAGGCCGTCCACCTGCACGTGCCATGGCCGCGGCTTGAGCGTGTGACCCAGCCGCGCGGGATCCTCCTTGTTGACGCCGAACTCGTAGAAGTTGTTGTAGGTGCTGGCCGCCTCGAACTTGGTCGGCGTGTCCTGCACGCGGTAGGCCGGGTTGGGCGTGGCCTTGAGCGGGGCGCCGGCCGGTGCGGGGGCGGCGGCGCCGGCTTCCGTGCCGGCATCGCAGCCGACGGCGGCCAGCGCGATGACGCCGGCCATGAGCTCCCGCCGGCTCAGGTACAGCTTCTCGGGCGTCACGTCGGAATAGCGCAAGCGCATGACTCCTCCCCTGCTCGTCACGATACCTCCCCCAGCAGCCGGCGGATCATCGCCTCCGTCTCGGCATAGTCGCCCTCGCCGATGTGACGGTAGCGGACGATGCCGCGCTTGTCGACCAGCGCCAGCGTCGGCCACGCGCGCACGCTCCAGCGATTCCAGATCGCCATGTCGTTGTCCTGGACCACCGGATACCGCACGTCCAGGCGTCCGGTGGCCTCGACGACCTTGTCGTGCCGCTTCTCCCAGAAGAACTCCGGGCTGTGCACGCCGACGATCGTGAGGCCGGCCTTCTCGTACCGCGCGTGCCAGTCCCGCAACTGCGGGATCACGTTCTGACAGTTGATTCAGCCGTAGGTCCAGAACTCGACCAGCACGACGCGCCCGCGCAGGCCGCCGATCGTCAGCGGTGCGCTGTTGATCCAGGGCGCGCCGGTGATGTCCGGCGCGACGGCGCCGGGCTGCGGCTGGCCGGGCGCCGATGGCGCCAGCGCCAGCGCAAGCACCGCGGCGAGGCCGAGGCCGAGCCAGACCTTCATGTCGCCCCTCATCATGTCACCTTTTCTGTCGGCCGCGGCCAGACGCTCGCCTGGCGGCCCGGGGTAGAGTGGAGCGCGATGCTCCGGCTCATCCTCAATGACACGCCCACGGCGCCGTCCGATGCGCCGGGACCGGCGGCCGAGCGGCTGCAGACGGCCATGCTGGCTGCGTTCGGTGCGCACACCGACGCCCAGGGTCGTGTTCACTACGGGCGGCTCGCGTCGTCGGACGCATTCGGGGCCGCGGAGACCGCCGCGCGCGGGCTCGCCGGGGTGCGGCTGGACGCCCTCGCGGACCGCCACGCGCAGCTGGCGTTCTGGATCAACGTCTACAACGCGCTGGTGCTGCACGGCATCGTACGCCTGGGCGTGCGCGCGAGCGTGCGACGCGTGTGGAACTTCTTCGGGCGCGTGAGCTACCGCGTCGGCGCCCACATCCTGTCGCTCGACGACGTCGAGCACGGCGTGCTGCGCGACAATCACCGCCGGCCGTGGCCACCGTGGCGACCGTTCGGCGCCGGCGATCCGCGGCGGGCCCTGGCGTTGCGCCCGCCCGACCCACGCTTTCACTTCGCGATCACCTGCGGCGCCGCCTCCTGTCCGCCCGTCGCCGTCTATCGCGCGGAGGCGATCGACGCCCAGCTCGACCTCGCCGCGCGCAACTTCGTCAACCAGGAGATCGTGCTGGCCGGCGACCGCCTCGCCTGCTCGCGCATCTTCAAGTGGTACGGCGCTGACTTCGAGGCCGCCGGTGGCCTCGCGCCCTTCCTGCTGCGCTACCTCGACGACGGCCCCGCGCGCCGCGCGCTGGCCGCCGGCGCGGTGCCGTGCACGGCCTGGCAGCCTTATCGATGGACGCTCCAGCACCAGCCGGCCGACTGACCCTCGCGCCGCCGGCGGCCACCGTCGCGTTCCGCCATCTGACCGCTCTGTGGGTGCAGATCACCGGCACGCTGTGCAATCTGCAGTGCGCGCATTGCATCAACGCGAGCGGGCCGCGCGAGCCGTGGCTGGCGCCGCTCGCGGCCGACATCGCGCGCCGCTACATCGCCGAGGCCGCCGCGCTCGGCGTCAAGGAGATCTACTTCACCGGCGGCGAGCCGTTCATGCACCCCGAGATCCTGGAGCTGCTGGCATTCTCGCTGGAGCGCGCGCCGACGACCGTGCTCACCAACGGCACGCTCATCGACGAGGCCAGGGCCGACGCGCTCGCCGCGCTGGCCGCCGGCGCGCGCTACTCGCTGGAGATCCGGGTGAGCCTCGACGATCCGGACGCCGCGCGCAACGACGCGATCCGCGGGCCCGGCGCCTACCGCCGCGCGCGTGCGGCGATCCGGCGGCTGGACGCGCGCGGCCTGCTGCCCATCCTCACCGCCACCGAGATGGGCGACGCGGCCGACGACCGCTACGCGCGCCTGCGCGAGCTGCTGCTCGCCGCCGGCATTCGCAAGCCGCGGGTGAAGATGCTGCCGATGTTTCCCGTCGGGCGCATGGCGGGGCGCGGCGGCGGCGTGGTGACGCCGGAGATGATGGAGGGCGTCGAGCCCGCACGCCTGCAGTGCTCGGACAGCCGTGCGGTCGCGGCCGGCGGCGTCTACGTGTGCCCGATCCTCTCGGGCTTGCCCGAGGGGCGCATGGATGGCCCCACGCTGGCCGACACACTCGGACCGACCCGCCTCGACCATCCGGCCTGTCTCGTCTGCTGGCAGACGGGCTCGAGCTGCCGCAACGCATGAGCGCGCCGAGCGAGCCGCGCGCGCTGCGACGCATCGCCGTCTTCGGCGGCGTGTACAGCAACGCGCACGCGCTGGCCGCCACCCTGGACGACATCCGCGCGCGCAACGTCGACGCCGTGTTCTGCCTCGGCGACCTGGGCGGCTTTGGCCCGCACCCCGATCGCGTGTTCCCGCTGCTGCAGGCGGCGGGCGTTCGCGTCATCCAGGGCAACTACGACCAGGCGATCGCGCTGGGCCACGCGGACTGCGGCTGCGGCTACACCGATCCGCGCGACAACCACTACGCGCGGATCAGCTACGCCTACACGCTGGCGCGGACGTCGAGCGAGCACCGGCGCTGGATGGGGGCGCTGCCCGCGCACCGCCGCTTGCGGCTCGGCGAGGCCGATGCCGTGCTCTGCCACGGCTCGCCGCGCGCCATCGCCGAGTTCCTCTGGGAGTCCACCACGCCCGACGGGCTCGCCGCGCGCCTGCTCGACGACGCGCGCGCGCAGGTGATCCTGTGCACGCACAGCGGCATCAAGTGGCACCGGCGTCTTCCCGACGGGCGCCACCTCGTGAACGTCGGCGTCATCGGCCGGCCGGAGAACGATGGCACCCCGCGCGTGTGGTACACGCTGCTCACGGCCGAGCCCGGCCGCGAGCTCGCGGTCGAGTTCATCCCGGTCCACTACGACCACGAGACCCTGGCCAAGGAGATGGAGGCCGAGGCGCTCCCGCCGGAGTTCGTGGAGACGGTGCGCACGG
>Ga0134124_10003975_pt1 | contig 11867 bp, 11 predicted proteins | sample KB304_FD_96880 | JGI IMG/M metagenome (GOLD analysis project Ga0134124, IMG submission 96880) | Terrestrial soil microbial communities without Nitrogen fertilizer from Kellogg Biological Station, Michigan, USA - KB3-0-4 | ecosystem: Environmental > Terrestrial > Soil > Unclassified ... | reverse complement strand
CTGGTGATCGACAAGGCGCGGCGTCCCTTCGTGATCATGGTGGTGGGCGTGAATGGCTCAGGCAAGACCACCAGCATCGGCAAGCTGGCACAGCGTCTCACAGGTCAGAAACTCAAGGTTCTGCTGGCCGCGGGCGACACCTTCCGTGCAGCAGCCGCCGAACAGCTCGATATCTGGGCCGAGCGCAGCGGTGCGGAAATCGTGCAGCAGGCCGGCGGCGCTGATCCCGGCGCGGTGGTGTTCGATGCCATGCGTTCGGCGCAGGCGCGCGGCGCGGATGTACTCATCGCCGACACCGCCGGACGCCTGCACGGCCAGACCCATCTGATGGAAGAGCTGAAGAAGATCCGGCGCGTGATCACGCGGGTGGATGCGGCTGCGCCCGACGAAGTGCTGCTGGTGCTCGATGCCAACCAGGGCCAGAACGCGCTGGCGCAGGCGAAGGAGTTTCACGCCGCGGTCGGTGTAACCGGCCTGGTGCTCACCAAACTCGACGGCACGGCGCGGGGTGGCGTGGTGGTGGCCATCGCGCGCAGCATGCAGCTGCCCATCCGCTTCATCGGCATCGGCGAGCAGGCTGGCGATTTTGGCGAGTTCGATGCCGGAGCCTTTGTCGATGCGCTGCTCGGCACGAGCACGGCATCGCGGCCGGGTTAGTATTCGCGCATGATCCGCTTCGACCGCGCCAGCAAGCGTTATCCGAACGGCCGCGAGGCGCTGTCCAGCGCCAGCTTCGAGATCCGCACCGGCGAGATGGTGTTTCTCACGGGGCGCTCCGGCGCCGGCAAGAGCACGGTGCTCAAGCTCATCGCATTGCTCGAGCGTCCGTCGCGCGGACTGGTCATGGTCAATGGCTGCAACACCGCCGCGCTGGCTTCACGGCGCATTCCAGCCTTCCGGCGCGAGCTGGGCGTGGTGTTCCAGGATCATCGGCTGCTGCCCGAGCGCAGCCTCTTCGACAATGTGGCGTTGCCCTTGCACGCCGCGCATGCGCCACTGAAAGACATCGACAAGCGCGTGCGGGCAGCGCTCGATCAAGTCGGCCTGCTCGATCGCGCCAAATCGCTGCCGCTGGAGCTTTCCGTCGGCGAGCAGCAGCGCGTGGGCATCGCCCGCGCCGTGGTGGTCAAACCCAGGCTGCTCATCGCCGATGAACCCACCGGCAATCTCGACCCCGCGCTGTCTCTGGAAGTGATGAACCTGTTCCGGCGCTTCAATGATGTCGGCGTCACCGTGGTGATCGCCACGCATGATGTGGAGATCGTCAAGGCATCGGGCCTGCGCGAGATCGTCATCGCCGACGGCAAGGTTCACGATCCTTCGGCCGAGGGCCTGGATCTGCCACGCGTCGAGGCGCAGCGATGAAGGGCTGGATGCTGCGTCATGTGCAGTCGGCGCTGTTCGCGGCGGGCCGGCTGGCGCGCGCGCCCATGGCCACGGCTTTCACGCTGCTGGTCATCGCCATCGCGCTGACGCTGCCCAGCACACTGGGGCTCGCGATCCAGAGCCTGAGCGGCATCACGGGCGAGCTGTCCGGTGCGGTCGATGTCACCGTCTACTTCAAGCAGGACGTGCCGCTGGAAAAGGCGCGCCAGCTGGCCACCAGCCTGAAGCAGCGCAGCGGTATCGCTCGTGTCGATCTCATACCGGCCGATGAGGCATTGAAGGAGTTTCGGGTTCAGAGTGGATTTGGCGCGGCACTCGACGTGCTTGAAGGCAATCCCCTGCCCCACGCACTCGATGTGCGGCCCAAAGCCGATGCGGCCGATCCGGAGCGGATGGAATCATTGCGACGCTATCTGACCGCCTGGCCGGAAGTGGAACTGGTGCAGGTGGACAGCGAATGGGTGCAGCGACTGAATGCCATCCTCGATCTGCTGCGCCGACTGGTGCTGGGTACAGCGGTGCTGCTGGGTGTGGGTGTGCTGGCTGTGGTCGGCAACACCATCCGGCTCGAGATCTATAACCGCCGGGCCGAGATCGAGGTGACCAAACTGGTCGGTGGCAGCAATGCCTTCGTGCGTCGGCCGTTTCTGTACACCGGACTGTTCTACGGCATGCTGGGGGCGCTGTTGGCCTCTGGCCTGGTATGGCTGGCGCTGTATCTGCTCGACGCCCCAGTGGCGCGACTGGCTTCCACTTACGGCAGTAGTTTCCGGCTGCTGCTGCCCGGCCTGCGCGAGCTGGGAATGCTGCTGGGGACTGGCGCCGTGCTGGGCATCGTCGGCGCCTGGCTGGCTGCGGCGCGACATCTGGCTCGCATCGAGCCGCGATCCTGATATAACTGTTTGATTTTTAACAGTAAATAGTTCGATATAAGGGGAACCGTTTGGCGCATTAGCACTCCAAATACCCGAGTGCTAACATCTGGCACATGGAGGTCTCCATGAATGCATCTTCACTGGTTGCCCGTCCCGACGCTCTGCTCGCCGGTCCGCTGGGCAGTTTTGAGGCTTACGCCGATCGCGTCAGCCACATCGCCGTCCTGAGCCGCGAACAAGAGCTCGAGCTCGCACGCCGCTTCCATGACAAGAACGACCTGGAGGCCGCCCGCCACCTGGTGATGTCGCATCTGCGCTTCGTGCTGCACATTGCCCGCGGCTACAACGGCTACGGCTTGCCCATGGGTGACCTGGTGCAGGAGGGCAATGTCGGCCTGATGAAGGCGGTGAAGCGCTTCAATCCCGACATGGGCGTGCGGCTGGTGTCCTTCGCCGTTCACTGGATCCGCGCCGAGATCCACGATTACGTGCTGCGCAACTGGCGACTGGTGAAGATCGCCACCACCAAGGCGCAGCGCAAGCTGTTCTTCAACCTGCGCCGCATGAAGAAGAACTTGGCCTGGCTGACGCAGGAAGAGACCAATGCGGTAGCCAGGGACCTGGGCGTCACTCCCGCGGAAGTCACGGAAATGGAGCAGCGGCTGGCCGCACGCGACATGTCCTTCGATCCCGCGCCCGATGCCGATGACGAGGAGCACTACGGTCCGTCGGTATATCTGCCGGCGCCCGATGCCGATCCGGCCGAGCAGGCCGAAGAATCGGAGTGGGATAACGACGTGCGCGAGCGGCTCGAGCGGGCGATCACGCAGCTCGATGTGCGCAGCCGCGACATCGTGCGCAAGCGCTGGATGGCCGAGGAAAAGGCCACGCTGCATGAACTGGCCGCCGAATACGGCGTCTCTGCCGAGCGCGTGCGCCAGATCGAAGCTGCGGCCATGAAGAAGATCCGGGTAGAGCTGGCCGCGTAGGCGGCCCGCGTCAAACGCGGGGGGCAGCAAACGGCCCCTGGCGCCCGCGCAGCAAGCCCACAGCGCTAAGATGCGCGCATGTTGCGCGCATCCCATCTCGACTTCCTCGACATCGCGAGCCACTTCTCGCCCGAAGATCTGGCCGTGCGCGACAGCGTGGCGCGACTGGTCGACGAGAAGGCGCTGCCCATCATCCGTGAATGCTTTGAGCAGCACCGCTTCCCGCGCGAACTGGTACCCGAGATGGCTACTCTGGGGATATTGGGCGCGCCACTCGACGGCTATGGATGCGCAGGCCTGGGAGCTGCTGCCTACGGCCTGATCTCGCAGGAGCTGGAACGCGGCGACAGCGCACTGCGCAGCTTTTCCTCGGTGCAGACCTCGCTGTGCATGTTCCCCATTCATCGCTACGGCACCGAGGCGCAGAAGCGGCGCTGGCTGCCGGCCATGGCCCGCGGTGAAGTCATCGGCTGCTTCGGTCTCACCGAATCGCAGGGAGGCTCCGATCCGGCCAACATCCGCACCCATGCGCGGCGGCAGGGCGGTGACTGGCTGCTGTCGGGCTCGAAGATGTGGATTACCAATGGCTCGATCGCGGATCTGGCGCTGATCTGGGCACAGACGGATGAAGGTATCCGAGGCTTTCTGGTCGAGCGCGGTGCAAAGGGATTTGCGGCGAACGAGATCGAGAACAAATTCAGCCTGCGGGCCTCGATCACGGCGGCGCTATTCATGGATGAAGTGCGCGTACCGGAATCGCAGGTGCTGCCGGGCGTGATTGGCCTCAAAGGGCCACTGTCCTGCCTCACGCAGGCGCGCTACGGAATCTGCTGGGGAGTGATCGGCGCCGCGCAGGCCTGCCTGGCCGAGGTGCTCGACTACACCGCCACGCGCGAATTGTTCGGCCGGAAGCTGGCGGAAAACCAGGCCATCCAGATCCGCCTCGCGGACATCAGCCGCCGCATCAGCACCGCACAGCTGCTCGCCTGGCAGCTGGCGCAACTGAAGGAACGCGATGCGCTGACTCCGGCGCAGGTGTCCCTGGCCAAGTGGAACAACTGCCGTATGGCCCTGGATGTAGCGCGCGACTGCCGCGACATGCTGGGGGGCGCGGGAATCAGCGCGGAGTACGTACCCGTGCGCCACATGCTGAATCTGGAGAGCGTCATCACCTACGAAGGCACCGAGACCATCCACCAGCTGGCGGTGGGTCGCGAACTCACCGGGCATAGCGCTTTCTGACTTATGTCGCACTGCACAGACATGCACATTTGCAACAGAAATGGAGTTACACTCACTTACAATGATTGAGCGTGGCTTTATACGCAGCGCTTAACCAGCTGGAATTCTTAAGATTTCGACCCTTTGTTGGGTTGAAGATACACAAGAAACCCAGGCGATCAGGGTGGGCACGGTATGCGACAGCTCCATTTGTCGGGCGGTCGCGGTGTGACAGACGGGCGAATTGCCGCCCGGACCGCAGGATCGGTCGGACTTCCACGGGAGTCACGCACACCAGCCGGCGACGCTATTGATGTCCATGACGGGCAAGACCCGTTTGTTGATTGATCTCGGGACTGATCTCGAACTACAACCCCGCCTCTGGCGGGGTTTTTTTTATCCTTTCGATTCGCGCCAGCAGCTCATCCACCGTGTGACCGCGCGAGCCCAGCAGCGGCAACTGCCGGGCCTGCTGCAAATAGTCGATTTCCTGCTGCAGCGTCTCGCGCCATGGCTGGCCGTGCTGATCATGCCTTCCGCAGGGGACGCAGCTGGCATAGCCGGCGTAGTCCCCGGTTCGATAGGGATCATCCTCGGCGCCCCGCACCGGCTCTGCCGGCTCACCGTCGTCATCCTGCAGCGGAAACATCCAGCAAGTGGTCGGCTTGAAGGTCCAGGGATGTTGTCCGTTCTCGCGCGCGAACTTTTCCAGTTCGCAAAGCCCGGCCTCATCCGCGAACACGCAGCGCGTGCGAGTAAAGTGCGCCGGAAAATCGGCACTGCGATATGCATGCGCGCGCGTCGCGGTCTTGCGGCCGAAGTAGGCGCCATTCCAGTGACCATCGACGATGAACTGCGCAGGCAGCTTGGCCCGCAATTCCGGCAGTCGCGCCACCAGGTCGCGCAGGAACTTCTCCTCGGCCGGCAACAGATAAACGCCGTCGTAGCAGCACCGGCCTTCGCATTCAGACAGATCGCAGCGCGAGAGCTTCAGCTGCGCATCCGTACTTTCATGACTCATGCGGCGCCGTCTGTCGAACGCATCCAGTAGCGACCAGATTCCGCCACAGCCCGCCGCAACGGAAATTCCATCTCGAAGCGCGAGCCGCGTCCCGGCGCGGTATCGACGCGGAACTCACCGCCGGCCTCGTGCACGCGATCGGCGATGCTCCACAGACCGAAGCCGCCGCTGGCCGCGCCGAACATGTCCATCTGCCATTCGAATCCCCGCCCCTGATCGCTGACTTCCACGTGCAACCGCTCCGCATCGCCATGCACCGCCACACGCGCGGCCTGCACGCCGGCATGCTTGACCACATTACGCAGCAGCTCTCTCACCAGCTTGAACACCAGCACGCGCATTTCGATGGGTAGCGCATCTTCGCGCACGTGCACTTCCAGTTCCACATGCAGTCGCTGGTGCCCACGTACATACACCGCCAGCCATTGCAGCGCCGGCCCCAGACCCAGATCGTACAGGCCGGGTGGACTCAGATCCGAAATCATGTGGCGCGTGCGCTCCTGCACCTCGCGCAGACGGGAGCGCACTTCATCGACCAGCAGCCGTACATCGCCGGTGGTGTGCTGACTGGCCACCTCCAGCGTCATCGCCATGCCCACCAGTGACTGGCCGATGCCATCATGCAGATCCACCGCGGTGGCGCGGCGCGCTTTTTCCTCGGCGCTGCCGATCTGCCGCGCATAGCTCTTCAGGCGATCCTGTTCGCGCAGCAACCGGGTGTTCAGGTCAATGATCTCGGTGATGTCGCGCGCGACACCCCAGATGCGCAGCAGTCGCGCATCGTCCACCACACCCACGAAGGCAGTCACGAACGAATGCCGGCGGCCGTGTATGTCCATGCTGAAACGCATGCCATCGGCGGTGAAGCCGCTCTTGGCCAGCACCGCAAGCTGGCTCTCACCCATCGCACACCAGGGAACCTCAGGTCGCCAGGTGAGGATTCCGTTCTTCTTCGCTGCTGGATCGAGATCCTGGTAACTGCGACTGGATTCAACGATGCGTGCGTGCGTCCGCAGCCATTGCAGCTGCTCCTCCACCGGCAGTTCCAGCGGCATGGACTGCAGCAATTCCACGCGCCACACCGCCTCGGTGTTCAGTTCGACGAAACTGCGATAGCGATAGTCGCTCTCGCGCAGCCGGCCGAGCACGATGCGCTTCTCGGCAGTGGAAACCGTCAGCACGAAGGTCAGCGCGGCCATCGAGGCCAGGAAGGCCTGCACCTGCACTGCGCGGATGAAGGGATCCGCTGTCGCGAACGGGCCGCGCCGATGCGCCGCCTCGTGCGCGCAGATGCACACCGTCATCGCCACCAGCGTGGCGGCCCAGCGCGGCGGCAATTGATAGGCCGTGTACACCATCAACACCAGCAGGATGAACGGCAGCTGGAAAATCGATGCGGCGCCGCCCGCGCGCACGGAAAACACATACAGAGTGGCCAGCACCAGCACTGCGGCCAGCGCAAACAGCTCCATGCGCGAGCGCAGCGCCAGTTCGGGGATGCGACTGCGAATCGGTGAGATCCAGCAGAACACCACCGGCGCGAAGGTCAGCGAGCCGAGCCAGTCGCTGGCCCACCACATCTGCAGTTGATGCAGATAGCTCAACGGACTGTAGATGGGATTGGTGTTGGCCCAGGCGCCAATCAGCGCGCCGGCCATCGCGCCGGTGGCGGTGGCCAGCATGAATTGCAGTGTCTGCCGCGTGCGAACCTGTCCGGGATCATCGATCAGGGCCAGCACCACACTGGCGCCCACCGCCGCGTCGATGCAATTGGCCAGCGCAAACAAGGCGCCGTACTGAATCATGAATGGCCGCTGCAGCGCCGCGCCAATTGCCAGCTCGACCGCGAACTGGATGATCAGCACCACCGGCCAGTAACGGCGCGGCGCCAGCCACAGCGTGGCAAAAGCCAGACCCGCCGAGGGCCACATGACGGCCGCATCGCCGATGGATTCCTTGAAGGAATAACCTAGCAGCAACAACGCCGCATGCGCTGCGGCGAACGCAGCAAATACACCGATGGGTCCGCCGAACGCCGCCTGCACAGCATTCCAGGGAGTGTTCATTTCCCGGGACTCGGCCTTCAGACGCTCGGTCAAGGACTCCATCTTGTCGTGACCAGCGTCGCTGCGGCCCCCCGATTGCATGCAGAGTCTTCAGCCTAGTCTCTATTCAATGACATCGCCAAGCGGATTCGCGCCCGTGTCGCATGCGCAGTTGTCCCCACAACCGCAGAAATTGCCATTGGTTACACATATCACTGATCGCTTATAATCAATGGCGTCGAGCGGACGAGCCAAGATCCGCGGGGGAATTACTCATGCGAAAGATCGCAGCCTGGATGCTGTTGTTGTTGGGTGCGAGCTTCAATTCCTGGGCTGCCGCGGCAGACAACTGCCCTTCATCGGGGGATCTGAAGATCATCTGCGGGCATGAAGCCGTCGAGGACCTGGTTCGTGTCGGCAAAACGCAATGGTTGCTGGGAAGTGGCATGGCGGAAGCCAAAGACAGCGGCCACCTGCGTGTCATCGATACGCGCGCGCGCACCGTGGACGACATCTACCCGGACAACCGCCCATCGCCGGCGAAGAATCCGCAGCGTTTTCCCGAGTGCAGGGATGAGCCCGACGCGAAGAAATTTTCAGCCCATGGCATCGGGCTGCGAGATGTCGCGCCAGGCCGGCACGAATTACTGGTCGTGAATCACGGCCGCGAGGCTGTGGAGTTCTTCCAGGTCACGGTCCGCAGCGGCGCACGCCCATCGGTGCACTGGATCGGTTGCGTACCATTGCCGCCTGATACCTACGCCAATTCCGTGGCGCCCATGCCCGATGGTGGATTCGTCACTTCCAAGTTCTACGCCCCCAGCAAGGGTGGCATCGATTCGGTATTCGCGAAGCAGATCACCGGCGGACTGCTGCGCTGGATTCCGGGTGGCAAGGTCACGCCCATGCCGGGAACTGAAGTCTCCGGCGCCAATGGTCTTGCGGTGTCGCATGACGGTCGCGTCATCCATATGGCGGCCTGGGGCACGCGCGATCTGGTGCGCTTCGAATGGCAGAACGGCCAGATGAGCAAGCGCGCAGTGCCACTGTCTTTTGCCGGTGACAACCTGCGCTGGTCCGAGGATGGCAAGACACTCCTGCTGGGCGGCCAGAAATTCGTACCCAAGGCGGGCGGACCGGCCAGTCTCGACGGCTGGTCAGTGGCGCGCATCGATCCGGATACACTGGCTGTCAGCATGGTGCGCGACGCTGGACCGAGTGAGGTCATGCAGGGCATCACCGTCGGCGTGGAAGTCGGCAATGAAATCTGGGTGGGCCAGTTCCGTGGCAACCAGGTCGGCTATTTCCCCCGCAAGTGATCCATGTCCGTCACTTTCCGACAGCTTGAGATTTTCGTGGCCGCGGCATCGGACTGCAATTTCCGACGCACGGCGGACCGTCTCGGCGTGAGCCAGCCTTCGATCAGCAATCAGATCCGCGCGCTGGAAGGACATCTGGGCCACAGCCTGTTCGAGCGGCGTCGCGGGTCACCGCCGGTGCTATCCGAAGAAGGACAGGTATTTCTCGAAAAGGCCAAGGAACTGGTGCTGGGCCGGGCGGAGATGCAGCAGCAGAGCAGCTACACACGCGGCCCGCGCGCCATCCGGCTGGCCGTGACCTCCACGCCATTGCTGCTGGACGCCTACATCCGTCCGAAGCTCCCGGCTTTCTGCGAGGCCTATCCCAACATCGTGCTCGATTTCGTGCCGCTGCACCCGACACGCGGTGCCGTGCCGATGGTGCTTGCCGGCGAAGTGGATCTCGCCGTATTCACCGGTGATTTCGTCAGCGACGAGCGCCTGCAGGCGGAAGTCATCAACACCGTGGGTTGTTCCATCTACGCCTCACCCGCGCTGGCCAAGCGCGCCAATCGGCCCGGCGCCAAACTGGCCGATCTGCCGTGGATCATGCCCCCGGACGAGTTCAAGCCCACGCGCTTCATGTGGCGCACGCTGAAGGAAGCCGGCATCGAGCCGGAGAACATCATCGCGCGCTCGCAGTTTCCCGATGTCATCGCCAACATGACGCTCGAAGGTCGCGGCGTCGCGGTGCTGTTCGATCACTTCGCGGCCCGAGGTCTCGCTGACGGCCGCATCGTGAAGATCGGACCGCAGTTGCCCAGCACTTCGCGCATCCTGCTGATCGGGCCCCGTGCTCAACGGCCAGCGGCGCAACCCGCCGTGGATCTGTTCCGGCAGGCCACACGCACGCTGGCCACGCGCTGACGGCAGGAGGCGCAATGCGGCTGATCGGTATGCTCGACTCGCCCTTCGTCCGCCGCGTGGCCGTGACGCTCGATGTGCTCGACGTACCGTTCACGCACGAGGCCGTGTCGGTGTTCAGCACCTTCGAGAAATTCCAGCGCATCAATCCGGTGGTGAAGGCGCCGACGCTGGTGCTAGATGATGGCACTGTGCTGATGGATTCCTCGCTGATCCTGGCGTACGTCGAATCGACGCTGCCCGCAGCGCAGTCGCTGTGGTCGAAGGATGGCGCCGCCCGCGCGCTCGAGTATCGCGTCGTGAGCCTGAGCGTGGCCGGCTGCGAGAAATGCGCGCAGTACATCTATGAGCGCAATCTACGGCCGCAGCAGTTTCAGTTCGAGCCGTGGCTCACCCGCGTGGCAGGTCAGTTGCGCGAAGCCTTCGCGGCGGTCGAGCGTGAACTCACCACCCATGCCCTGCTTTTTTCCCATGATCGCTCGCATGCGGCCATTGCTGCGGGCATCGCCTGGAGCTTCTCGCAGTCCATGTTGGCGCAATTGCTGCCGGCCGCTGCCCATCCTGCGCTCTCCAGACTGTCCGGACGGATGGAGCGCACATCCACTTTCATCAAATATCCGCCCGACGGACCTGGTGTACCTTCAGGCAGTGTCTGAGGCCTGTTGAATGGTAGCGAGGCAAGCATGAGAGGTTCAGCCTATTCCCGGTTCGCCCGTGTGGCGGCCCATTACTGCGGCAGACCCCCGGTGTTCATGCTGGCGCTGGCAACGATCGCAGTGTGGCTGATCAGCGGACCCATCTTCCACTTCAGCGACACCTGGCAGCTGGTCATCAACACCGGCACCACCATCATCACCTTCCTGATGGTATTCCTGATCCAGAACACGCAGAACCGCGACACCGAGGCCATCCAGATGAAACTCGATGAGCTGATCCGTGCGACGCAGGGCGCGCAGAATGTGCTGCTCGATCTGGAAGACCTCGAAGAAGAGAATGTCGAGGAATTCAAGCAACGCTATCGCGCGCTGGCGCAGGCCGCGCGCGAACAGGTGAAGGAAGCGGAGAAGCCCGATGAGCCCGAGGGCTGATACGGCACCCGCCATTACATGCCCGATCCACTCCAGACGCTGACACTCCAGCCCATCGGCACGATTCGCACCTCGTTCGCGAACAAGGTAGACGCGCCACGCCAGCCGGCCGCGGCTATGGACGCCACCGGCGTCATCGAGCTGTTTGCCGGCCGGAACCTCGAGCATGCCATCGAAGATCTCGCCGGCTGGGAGCGCATCTGGGTGATCTTCTGGTTCGATCGCAATGAAGGCTGGCGGCCGAAGGTGCTGCCGCCGCGCAGCAACACTGGTCGCAAGGGGGTGCTGTCCACGCGTTCGCCGCACCGACCCAACCCCCTCGGCCTTTCGGCACTTCGGCTCGAACGCATCGAGGGTCTGTCCCTGCATGTGCGGGATGTGGATCTACTCGATGGCACGCCCATCCTCGACATCAAACCCTACGTCGCCTATACCGACGCCTTCGCCGACTCCATCAGTGGCTGGCTGGAATCACCCGCCGATCCGGCGCCGTCATACACCGTGACGTTCAACGCCGCAGCCGAGGAACAGCTGGCCTGGATCGCGAAGCGGTTGGAACTGCCGCTTCGGGAACGCATCGTGAATACCCTGACGCTGGGGCCCCAGCCGCATCCCTATCGGCGCATCAAGCGCAAGGGAGATGGCAGCCTGCAGCTCGCCGTACAGGACTGGCGAGCCACCTTCAGTGTGACGGACCAGAACGTGGAAGTGACAGCGCTGCGCTCCGGCTACCGGCGCTCGCAGCTCGACCATGCTGAAGAAGCAACGGACGGCCCCGTGTTCACGCACCGGTTATTCATGGCGCACTTCGGCCCGGCATAGGCTCGAGCCTCGCTTCCATGGGCATCAATGCAGCCTTGATGACCGCACCCCATATCGAATTGCCCAGATCGTTCAGATGCAGATTGTCGGCGACGAAAATATCGGTCATCACGTTGCCGTCCTTGTTCAGCAACGGCGAGGCCACATCCACGTAATAAACCAGCGGATCCTTCGCGGCGATCTGCCGGTAGCCTTCAT
>Ga0134124_10003974_pt1 | contig 11868 bp, 8 predicted proteins | sample KB304_FD_96880 | JGI IMG/M metagenome (GOLD analysis project Ga0134124, IMG submission 96880) | Terrestrial soil microbial communities without Nitrogen fertilizer from Kellogg Biological Station, Michigan, USA - KB3-0-4 | ecosystem: Environmental > Terrestrial > Soil > Unclassified ... | reverse complement strand
GCCTGGTGGCGTTCTACGGATATACATGGCAAATGTTCTATCCACTCTACGGCGTAGTAGACATCTATTCGAAACTGCAGCGTGCGGGAGCCAGCATTCGGCGTCTCATGGAAATCACTGAAGCTGAAGTGACTTTGCGTGATGCTGTAGACGCGCTGCCGCTGGAGAAAAATACGCCGATAGCGATCGAGCTAAAAGATGTGTCGTTTAATTATCATGCCGATCGCCCGGTGCTGAAAGGCATTAGCGTGCGTGTGAATTCGGGGGAGCGCGTCGCACTCGCGGGCACGAGTGGTAACGGTAAGAGTACCATCGCCAGATTGATAGCGCGTCTCTATGATGCACGAGCCGGAACCGTACTGGTGAGCGGTTTGGATGTTCGGGACATAAAACTGAAGAGCCTGCGATCGTCTATAGTATTTGTGCCCCAGGATCCGGTGCTATTTAATGTTACGCTTCGAGAGAACCTGCTTTACGGAAATCCCAACGCCAGTCAGGAGGAGCTGGACCACGTTATCCGACTGGCGCAGTTGGAGAGTCTCATCCGCAGATTGCCAAATGATTGGAACGAACCGCTGGGGCCACACGGAAATAGACTTTCAGGTGGTGAACGCCAGCGTGTTGCCCTCGCGCGTGCGTTACTTCAACACCCGCGCGTCTTGATCCTCGATGAATGTACTTCCGCACTTGATGCGCCGACCGAGGAGTGGTTGCTGAATGGCCTTGATGTTTACCTCCAGAATATCACCACGATCATAATTTCTCACCGCCCTTATCCAATAAAGTGGGCCGACCGTGTGGTCCATCTGGATTACATAGCAGCCGGAGCGGGCTCTTCTTTCTAACCCTGCACTTTTTCTTCCTTGATATGCCTGCTCAGTCCGCCAAGCAACTCATCGTCTATGGCGTCGCCCGCATTTATATGAAAACAATAAGGCTGCGCAGTATTATGAGCGCAATAAAAACTTCGGAGTTGTAATTCGATAGTCAGTATACCTTCTCACCAAAGCCGCAACTCAAACTGAAAGCTGCCCCCAAAGCGTCACGGATTTGAAAGGGCGACTCATGCAGATTATGCAGTGAGATCATCGCAACGCTTTTCAGGATGATGCTCACGCCTGCGGGACGTGCTGAGAAACTTCCATCAAGAGAAAGAAAGAGCATGCGCAAACGATATAAGCTGTCAGCTCATGTCTGCTCGAACACCAACAAAGATGGCAGCATTATCCTCGATATAGATGGAGGATTGATCTTCAGCTTAATCGGCGTCGGCAGTCTAATATGGGCAAACCTCAATGCCCATCCAGCGGGACTGACGGTTGACGATCTCGTTCGTTCGATTGAGTTGAACTTTGAAGATGTGCCACCTCAGCAGATCCACCATGATGTTAAGAACCTTCTGAATCAACTCGTTCAGAAGGGGCTGGTCAATGTCTCCGAAGGTAAAGTGCAAGATGCTTCCGGAAGAACCAGACTGTGGCTGAACAATACTATCGAGTTCCTCGCATACAGAACTTGCAAACTGCTGGTCCGTCTCAAACTCAACACAGTCGCCGCTTTTGTAGGCGTAGCAATGATTAACGTGGTGCTAAGGGTGGGAGGATTTCGTGCCCTGCATTACGCAGTCAAGCGTTGGCCGGTAAGCAGTAGTACCGCTTCTCCAGACGCACAGCAAGAAGTCTGTAACTCAGTAGACCGGGCCACTAACTGGTATCCAAGTCAAGCGATGTGTTTACAACGATCCGCGATAACAGCTTGCCTGTTGCGACAGTATGGAGTGTTAGCGCAGTTCGTTATTGGCTGTCGAAAGATTCCATTTAAGGCTCATGCATGGGTGGAAGTGAATGGCCACGTCATAAACGATAAGAGGCAAGTTCAGGAGTTCTACAGCGTGTTGGAGCGCTGTTGATTATTAAGAGCGAGGTTTACTCGAAGATATGAGCGCAATAGGCGGCATCTACAACTTTCAAACTCCACCAGCACATGAGTCGTTAACTGCGCTCCGCCAGGCGATGAATATTCGCAGGCACGATGGTGGCGACGAAGTTCGATCAGGCTCTGTAGCGATGATCTATCGCGCTTTTCACACTAATCGCGAGTCCAGGTTTGAGAGTCAGCCCGTAGTATCGAGTCGCGGCCACGTTCTATGTTGGGACGGCCGCATCGACAACCGCCAGGACCTGATTGCGATGTTGAGGAATGACGAACTGCCCAACCGTAGCGATGCGGCAATCGTGATGGCGAGCTACCTGCACTGGGGCTTTAATTTCCCGAGACATATCATCGGAGACTTCGCACTCTCCTTGTGGGATCCTCACGCGAAAACACTTTTGTTAGCTAGAGATCCAATTGGTGTCAGGCTGCTTTATTACCACCAGAACAAGGAAAGAATCATTTGGGCTACAGACCTTTCCGCTTTACTCGAGATACCGGGAATCGAGCTGGAGGTTAATCAAAACTACATCGCCGATTTCATCGGCCGATTACCAGATCCTGCCGAGACTCCATACAAGAGCGTCAACGGTGTGCCGCCGGCGCATGTGGTGCTGGTGAAAGACAAGGGTGTACGGATCGTCCGATATTGGGGTTTCGATCCAAATACAGAGATTCGCTACAAGACTGATGGTGAATATGAAGAGCACTTCAGACATCTGTTTCGAGAGGCGGTCAGGTGTCGACTGAGAACAGCCGGCCCCGCGTGCGCAGAGTTAAGCGGCGGCTTAGATTCGTCGGCTATCGTTTGCATGAGCAACGACATTATCAAGAACGGTGAGGCACAGGCATCGCGTTTGGAGATGGTCTCGCGAGTTTTTGATGAAGCGTCTAAATCTGATGAGCGCGAGTACATCCGACCTGTCGAGGAAAAGATTGGAAAGAAAAGCCTTTATCTCCGAGAAGATGATTACAGGATGTCCTCACCACTGGAGGAGATGTATTCCTCGACGATTCCCAATTCCATCGGTTGTGCTGCTGAATACTACAGGGCTTTAGACGTCTCAATGCAAATGTCAGGAGCGCGTGTGCTCCTTGCGGGACACGGCGGCGATGAGATTCTCAACAGCGTACATGATCCTTCGCCGGAGCTGGCGGATCTATTGGTTGAGTGCAAATTCCGACTACTTCATAGACGATTGAAAATCTGGAGCGGTGCCTTGCACACGTCGTATGCTCGGCTTTTGTGGCGAAACACTTTTGTCCCCATCCTGCCAAAACAGTTTCAAGCGTTGGACAATCGCGAGTTTAAGCGCCGCTTATCCAAATTGTATCGTCATGAGTTTCTGAAAGGACAAAGGGTGTATGAACGACGATTTAGTTATCGCAACGTCTTTGGCTTCCGCAAACCCAGTGGTCGAGATCAGTCAACGTGTTTCCTGCGCGCAGTCAGCCTGATAGGAGCTGGGTACTACAGGCAATTCACGGATGTTGAAATCAGTTATCCGTTCACTCACCGGCCATTAATAGAATTCACTCAAGCCATACCGTTTGAACAGAAAGTACGTCCAGGGGAAACCAGATCTATTTTGCGCCGAGCACTACGGGACCTGCTACCGCAGGAAGTTGCGAATCGCAAAGGCAAAGGTCACATCGCCGATGCACATCTTCGAGCCATGGCTCGAGAGTGGCCACGAATAAAACGGCTATTTGCAGATGCCAGGCTTTGCAATTACGGCTATGTCCGTCGGGAGGGATTAGACGAATTAATCGATTGTGCGAGGGATGGTAACGATCGGAAAGCTTCGTACATTGCCTACTTGCTACCGTTGGAATATTGGCTCAGAGCTTTGGAGCAACGGACCCAAATGAACGCCAACACCACTCTCTCTCGTGCAAACGTTCCCGAGTTATTGACGCAACGGTCCCATGTTCTGGCTGCGGACCACTAACAAGTGAGCATAAGCGATGAGTACATTCGCTGGAATCTACAACTTTTATGCGCCAACGGTTGACCTGCAGTTACTAATGCGAATGGGCAAGGCAATAGAGAAGCGGGGGCCGGACGGAGGAAGTCATTGCCTGTTTGGACCGTTGGGGATGGTCTATCGAGCATTGCACACGAATAATGAATCTAAGTCCGAGTCGCAACCTGTTGTGTCGAGGGAAGGTAACGTACTGTGCTGGGACGGGCGCCTCGACAATCGACGTGAGCTCATCTCGGAATTGAAAGATGATGATCTTGAAACCGACGTCGCGATAGTACTGGCAGCATTTCGCAAATGGAATCAGGGTTTTCTGCCGAGATTAATTGGTGATTTTGCATTATCGCTTTGGGATAATCACGCCCAGGCATTACTCCTTGCGCGCGATCCGGTAGGAACAAGGCCGCTCTATTTTCATGTAGCTGCTGAGACGATAATTTGGTCATCAGAACTCACCCCACTGATCGATTTCCCTCGTTTACAACTAGAAGTTAACGAGGACTACGTTGCTGGTTTCTTAGGTCTAAGCATTGAACCAGGCGCGACGCCTTACAAATACGTACACGACGTGCCTCCAGGTCACGTCGCCAAGCTGACGAGGGGATCGCTGGAAATTAAAAGATTCTGGGAACTGAATCCCGACCGAAAGATTCGCTACAAGACTGACGCGGAATATGAAGAGCACTTTCGTCACTTATTTCGCGAAGCAGTTCGTTGTCGTTTGCGGGTTAATGGACCAGCCTGGGCAACCTTAAGTGGAGGGTTGGACTCTTCAGCAATCGTCTGTATGGCGGACCAGATTCTTGAGAATGGAGAGGCCGAGGCGTCGAAGCTTGAAACAGTGTCGTACGTTTACGATGAGTCAACCAGTTGCGATGAACTGAATTTTATTGAGGTCGTAGAGAAGTCTCGCGGCCACGCCGGTAAACATTTAAGAGAAGCTGATTATCCACTGTTAGCAGTATTTCCTGAGGAATCCGAAATCACGTACCCGGATTTTGTCGATTGCTTTTCCGCTCGTCACAAGGGCTTATGTAGAGCGATGGCCGACGACGGAGCGCGTGTCCTTATTACGGGGCACGGCGGTGACGAAGTCCTTTGTAGCGGCGCCAATGCTTCCTTCGAACTGGCAGACCTTTTGCTGCAGGGCAGATTGATTCGTCTTAATCAGTCACTCCGCGCCTGGTCCAAATTCCTGAGGAGGTCGTATCTCTCCATGCTATTCCGAGATTTAGTGGTATCACTCATGCCCAGGAGTGTACAAACTTTTTGTAAGCTTATTCCCACTGGTCTGAAGCTTCCGCCGTGGTTGGATGCAGAATTTGTCGCAAGAACGAACCTCAAGAATCGTAATCTTCATTTTCCCAACATCTTCAATTTTAAATTGCCCAGCGAGCGGGCTCAGGCTGCGGGATTCCTGTCTGCAGTCAATTTCGTCAGCAGAGCGTCTTTCCGAACTCGCGGTGGAATAGAAGTAAGTCATCCATATCTTGATCGCCGATTGGTGGAGTTCCTTCAAGCGATACCTCACGAACAGAGAATTCGCCCGGGCGAAACCAGATCCTTAATGCGCAGAGCGTTGCGAGGAGTAGTACCGGAAAAAGTATTGAACCGCCAAACAAAGCGCGGTCCTGAAGAAGCGTTTCTGCGTGCGATAGTCCGAGAATGGCCGCAACTACACGCAATGTTTAGTTCTGCTCGCGTGCAGGATCACGGTTATGTGAATGTGGAATTACTCCGGGCCGCATTGGAAAGAGCACGGCATGGCTGCAAGACCAGCTCTTTTTCAGCCACGATTTGCTTAGAGCTTTGGCTACAGGCGTTCGAAAAGCGACGCTGTAAAACCAGGGGCACCGACGTGTCAATCGTGCGCGCGAACGAAGACACTGAAGTGCGCAGTCACGATGCCTTTGGAACGTTAAAACCTGTTCCTCAGGTATGAAATCAACAATCGCTCATGTTTTCGTGAGCAAGGAAGCTAAGAAAGGAAACGACGATGTATACAGTATCTGAACTCACTGAGCTCGGCACGGCCGAAGATCTCATTCTGGCAACCAAGGTTCAGTCCGAAGAGGATGACATCTCACTGCCATCTGATTTTCCGTCTGAACAGTTCGATGAATAACTGAATTGACCTGGCACCTGAAGGTGGCGCTTTCAGGTGCCAGCTCCTGGGTTTTCATGAGTAAGAAAACCTGGAAAGGAAAAGACCATGTACACAGTATCTGATCTTACTGAGATCGGCACAGCCGAAGATCTTATCTTGGCAACCAAGATGCAGGACTTCTCCGACGACATGTCGGTGCCGTCCGATCTCCCGTCTGAACAGTTCGATGAATAAATGATTTCACTCTGGCACCTGAGGGTGGCCGCTTCGGGTGTCAGATCCTAAGCTTGCATCGCTTGGGAAATAAAGGAGGCGTCTATGTATTACATTTCGAGTCTTCTTGAAATCGGCTCGGCTGAGGAGCTTATCATGGGAACGAAAGTCCAGGATGTCATGGAAGACATATCAATTCCGTCCGAGTTCCCGTTGGAACAGTTCGATGAATAGTTGAAGTAATGGACCTAATGCACCGATGAGACTTTACTTTGAGGCTTGCCAAACATTTTGACTTCTAAATCGAGGATTTGTAGTCCATAGCCTCCTCTTTGTAAGTTTTCAATAAGAGAAGGCCAATCCGACATGATGAACTCCAGATGCTTAACTTGTTTTGAAATGCCCAAAGGCGGAAGCTCACCGCCTTCCAGCAATGGAGTCAGGTCTATCACCGCTCCCACAGCAGGCATACTGCGACCGTTGCTCATCAGCATCGCAACAGCATCTGACTTCAAGGAGATGACTCTTGCTTTTAGTATTCCTCGTATTGGTTCACGCGAGACGTTTTGGAGTCTGAGGTCTACCGACAACATCCTGCGCTCGCGGTCGTAGTGTGGCCGCTCTATTCTTAGGGCCAGTCTTTCGGACACATCCTCGAGGTCGGATAACTCTGCGCTGCCGTTACGCAGCACGTTACCATTCACCTTAACTGTGGCTGTCCACACCTGAGGTGTTCCGGTTCGGTTATCAATCCAGAATGGATGGAAGCTTCCGGCCGCGTCAGACGACAGGCCGGCCGTTTGACCGCCATAGTGATGAGTTACAGCGCCCTCTGCCAAATGGACCTTGAGAGTTCCTCCGCCAAATGTCGGGACCCACGGACTCTTATGACCGCCGCCGCTCGAATAACCATTCAATACCCATTGTCCGTCATCCGTATGGGTGAACGCTTTGTCCGATACCTTGACACTGGGTAAGAACGTCTCTCCACCGTCGATCGACGCAGCAAAGCGGACGGTGAAGTCAAGCCCGTTTTCGCTCTCGCTCCTGTCGTACCAGCTCACGCCGACTACCCCTTTTGAATTCACGCTCACGGCCGGCATAAAAGAGATTCGTGTCACTCCTATTCCCGCACCGTGTTCGCTTATGACGGTAGGCTTGGACCACGTTCGACCTTTGTCAGACGAATATACCAGCGCGATCTGTGATCTGCCCGACTGAAAACCACCATATACCGCGTATAGCCGGTTCTCAAAAGGCCCTGTCGTCCGATCACCGGCAAGCGACAATGCGGGATGGGACGCCCATATCTTGTACGCAGCCGGCTGCGAATATCGGGCGATCACAAGTGGCTTGCTGAACGTCTCAGTGCCATCCGATGAGGTAATTACTTTCAGGAGAGTATTGGGCACTCCCTCCTTTGGCTCATCTGAACCACTCAGTTCCTCTGAGACTAAAAACACGACTGTGCCATCAGAGAGAACGACTGCTGGCGCAAGCGTACCTACTGGCATTACGAGGCGCGAATATTTGAAAGTTTTTCCGTTATCGTTGGAACGTGCAACACTGTAGATGGCACGAGCTCTATCCTCTATGATTCCAGAAGCGAAATTAGGTGTTTTGCCGACAACGTAGATCGTTCCTCTCGAGGCAGCCTCTGTGTCATCCACGGTTATGTAAGGACGATCAAAAAACGGGAATTCCTCAGGTATCGCATTCCAGGTTTCCCCTCCGTCCTTTGAACGATACAGCTGTGCATATGCTCGCACGTTAGGTTCGGACGTTCGTGCATTGCTCGCAAAGTACAATATGTCATCTGGTCCGAAAGCAACCGCCGGGTCAGTCTCATCCAACTCCTGGTCGGGCCTTCCTAACTTTAACTTAGGGTGCCAGCTTTTGCCGCCGTCAGTAGAGACGTACACGACAACTGTGAAACCCGAAACCTCAGAAAGACGATACGATCCGCCGAGCAAAATCGATTTTTGTGGGTGAGAAGCCACCACGACCTCATAATGCATGTCGTTGCCTTCAGGCGTGCTGACGCGAACGTTTGGCTCAACCACAATTTGATTGGAAATGCCCTGGGCTGTGGCGCTGCTTAAGACAAATCCAAACGACACGACCGTGAGTGTCAAGGAAATTAATGAGATCCGGACAGGCGAGGTATTAACCTTGATTGTTCTCATAAGCTGGCGGTAACTGTTTTTACTTAGCAACTGAATTTCTCCCCAGTCGAATTTTTACCGGCTAGAAATTCAGCCTGAGAGCTAACTGTATCGATCGTGGACCGCCGATCTGAAAAAGTGGGTTGAAACCTCCTCCACCGCCGCCGCTGCCAAGACTCCTGCCAAGCGTAACTGTCGAGCGCCCGAATAGCGGGTTAGTAAGAGCATTAGTGCCTGAGCCGGCCGAACCAGGGTCGCCGAAATTGGGATGATTGAAGATATTGAAGAACTCAGCTCTGAGTTGAAGGTTGACCTGCTCAGTCAGCTTAAACCGCCGGCGAAGCCCGAAATCAATCTGCCATGCCGAGAACCCGCGTAACAGGTTGCGTCCCAATGTTCCCTGTCGCCCCACTGGTATCTTAAACGCCGCAGAATTGATGCGCCTTCCGCCGGCTACGGTCGAATCCTGGATGTACAATGGAACACCCTCGATTAAGTCAGGCCTCGATACGAATAGGCCCCCAGCACCGGCACCGCCAGTGACGTTTACAGGTGTGGCAGATCTTGCGCTGAAGATTGAATCGATGGAGAAGTTCCTGAGCAGCAGATTACCCATACCATGGTCGAATGGTATGGGTAAATCGTAGGTGACCGCGCCGTTGAGTGCATGACGAACGTCAAAGTCAGAAGGGCCTCGCTCTTGCTGAGGATCAATCTTTGTGATGGGCGCCTCGAACGACGAGTCGACCGATACATTATCGAGTGAGTGGGACCAGGTGTATGAAGCTACGTACTGTAGACCCTTGAAGAGACGACGCTGCAATTGTAATTGCAGAGCGTGGTAGTCAGAAGTGCCTGAATTCCTGGTGAGCAAAACCGATCCGAAACCAGGAGCGGGCGCTGAGATAAGCTCTTGCCGAGCGAGTCGCCGGCCTACCGCAGCTACGTAAGCGGCAGAAACCACCTGATTAAATCCAAGTGATCGCTCGATCGCTACATTCCATTGGTATGTGTAAGGCAATTCAAAATTGGGATCAACTACACCGTTGAGGGTACTGAACGGCGGAGACGGATTGAATACTGGAGGCGCCGCTGAAACAGGATCTAGCGGAAAAATAACATTACTCAATGGCTTCTGCCTGGAGTACGGAAAAGAGGAACCAAATGCACTTGCGATGGTGCCGATGCCAAGGTCATAAAACACTCCGAAGCCGCCACGTAAAACTAACTCACGGCCTTTTTCTTGTGATAACTGATAAGCAACTCCGACCCTCGGTGCGAAGTTATTGTAACGAGTTTTGAATATGGGAGTTCCTACTGGAGCCACTGCGAGTGCCGCCAGGTTATCGAGGCTGGTTACAGCAAATGGATCTTTTCCGCGGGACTCTGAGGGAGCCGGATTCAGTTCCCATCGTGATCCATATGTAAGGAGCAGTCTGGGTGTCACTTTCCAGTTGTCCTGCACAAAGACAGAGAGGTTGTTGAAAACCGGAAATCGTGGTCCGTCGAATGCTTGAACGGTAATTCGCGTAGCTCGACCCGTCAGAACGCTGTTTACACCGGTGAACGTCACGTTTTGTAGATAAGCGACGCGGTCGAAAATCGGAAATAGCCTTCGGTAATCGACGCCGAATTTTAATTGATGGCGACCACGAACGACTGAGAGATTGTCGACGACATTGGTTTGACGTTGCAGATCCGTCTGGAATCTACCGTGCTGCCAGATATGACTTGAGTCTAACTGCATCGTAAATTTAGCATCCTGGCTAGACAACGGAGCAGGAAAGAGTAGTGCGTCAGGAGGAACTACCGCTCCGCCGAAATCGTCTACGGTTAAAAATGATTCTCCTCTGTTCTTACTGTAGTTCACTCTCACATCGTTAGTAATCGTTGGGCTGATTACCATCGTCGCCCCTGCCGTAAGGGTTTCAGTCTTGATGGTGATATTGGCGACGTTGCTTGCAGGTGAAGTACCTCCACCTCGCTGTGCTGATCCTGATGGGGAATAGTTATATCTGGCAAAAAAACTGAGGCTACTATTGGCGGCGAAATCGAGGCGAACGCTAGCGGCGTCGAGGGTAGACGGATCCGAGTAGCTGGCATTGAATTCTGAGAAATTATTGGCTAAGTCTCTGCCATTTGGTCGCGGAAAAGCATTTAATAAAGATCTGACAGCAACGGGTGCGGCTTGTCGGGATGCCAGCGAGGGAACAGTGGTAAGCGCGGTTTGTGGTAGCCGAAGTCGCAGACCCTCATACGAGAAAAAGAAGAACGCTCGATTCTTGCCATCATGAAAAAATGGTCCACCTTCGCCGAAGCGGGGAAAGTAAAGTGGACCACCGAGGACGCCGCCGAAATCATTTTGGCGCAGGGCCGGTTTTGGTAGTCGGGCCTGGTTAGTAAACCAATCTGTAGCATCCAGGGCATCATTGCGAAAGTACTCGAAAACAGTACCTCGAAATTCATTCGTTCCGGATCGGGTTACGATTGATACCTGTCCACCAGGAGTGCGACCAAATTCAGGAGCATAGGTAGACGTTAAGATTTTAAATTCTTGCAGTGCGTCCATAGAGACGAGGTTATTTGTACCACCCGCCGCGGAGACACCCGGCAAGGCGCCCGCCGTCGATTGGCCGGCGTTATTACCTGGACTAACTCCGATGTTCGCGCCCACGCCGTCAACGGTGAAATAATTGGCATCTGCACGTTGACCATTGACGCTGAATTGACCCTGTTCACCAACCGTCGCTTTTGTTAGCACAACCCCTGGCGAGAGGGTAATCAACGTTTGAAAACTCCGGCCATTGGTTGGAATATTTTCCACAAATTGTCGATTGATAGTTGTCCCAATTGCCGGAGACTCGTTAATGAGAGAGGCGCCATCCACGATCTCGACTGTCTGGGTGAGGGCACCAAGAGTCAACGGAACCCTGAGTTCTCGCTGATCGTTGACGTTGAGCACAATCGGTTTTACTTCTCTTGGTGCAAAGCCTGTCGCGGTAATTGTCAGCGAGTACGTTCCCGGTGGGATTAGGACAAAAACGACCGTACCTTCGCTGTTCGTAGTGCCTGACCGCTTTGTTCCCTGCTCGATATTACTCAACACAATATCTGCATTTGGTACCAGGGCTCCTTTTGGATCTTCGAGAACAATCGTAAGCGTTGCGGTAGTTGCCTGGGCGTACGAAGAAGTGGTAACCGAGACCAGACCAAGCAGGACAAACGTAAGCGGCATGTAGACATAGGAGTATCGCAGAGAAGTTCTGGGCCTGAGCATTGTTCCTCCCGATGGACCACCGTCCCACCGGCGGAGATGATCCCGGCAAAAACACTGCGACCTGGGATTCGCAGTGCTATTGATGGCTAAAATGCTTTCGCCTTCTCCCACTCAGCCGCACACAAGACGAAAGCAACAATTGACGCGACAAAAACTAAAAGCGGCCAGCTATTCGCGCATGGCCGCTTG
>Ga0134124_10003972_pt1 | contig 11871 bp, 9 predicted proteins | sample KB304_FD_96880 | JGI IMG/M metagenome (GOLD analysis project Ga0134124, IMG submission 96880) | Terrestrial soil microbial communities without Nitrogen fertilizer from Kellogg Biological Station, Michigan, USA - KB3-0-4 | ecosystem: Environmental > Terrestrial > Soil > Unclassified ... | reverse complement strand
GGGCGTCTGCGACCTCACATAGCGCATGATCGGGCCGTCCGGAATCCAGGAGAAGGTGCGCGAAATGCGAAGCCGGATGCGGTTCTTCTCGTGCAGCTCCAGGATCCCGATGCGCTCGAGGCGCAACAGAAGCTGAAGGCACTGAGCGTCGGTCAGCTTGTAGGTTTCGACGATGTCCTCCGCCCGAAGCTGCTGCAGCGCGGACACCGCCACCAGCAGCAACGCCGGATCCGACATCAGCTCTTCTTCCTGTTCCTGCGTCAGCCGGTTGATCAGGCGGCTTTCCCTTGGCATGCCGCGCGCCAGCTCGGCCAGATCGACCTGGACCAGCTCGCAAAGGGAATCCAGTCTCTCGACGGTGCAGTTCTTGACCGCGAATATTCTCTTGACGGTCGCTTCGGAGATGTCCAGCGCCCGGGCGACGTCGGCGTAGGTCATGCCGCGCGCCTTGAGATGCATCTTCAGACCCTCGAAAACGAATGCGGAGGACACGCTGCCTCACCCAAGATAAGTATCATAAAATGATACCGTAATAGGGATCGACCGCAACTTCGTATCGATTCCTTGAACCTGGGGCGCGACTCTCGGGATACTCCTCCGCAGGCGGGGCGTCGCCTCGCATTCGAGAGGAGGAAACGTGAACACCAGGATTCTTGCGGCGGCTACCGTGGTTTTGGCGTCGGGCGCACTGGCCGGCTGTTACGTGATGCCGATGGACCTCCGGTACACGCCATCGGAGCAGGCCGCCATGGCCGCCGGCAAACCGGTTCCGTCCGCGCCACCCCAAGGCGGACCCACAAACCTTCAGGCGCGGCTTTATCCGCTGAACGAGATCGCCGGCGGGATGGGACCGCTCACAGTGATACTCAGCGACAACGCGAGCGGACATGCGAGTTTCGCCGTGACGTATGGCGGTGAACAATTGCAGGGCGAGGCGACGCGGGTCGGGCCCCAGTACCCGGGCTTCGGCAAGGTGCACAGGGAGGTGTATGGCGACGGTAGGATGCCGGCAGGGCAGCGCGGCATCGCGAGCGCGGCCGGGGCTCGCGGCTTGTACGTCAATTGCGAATACGCGATCACGGCGTCGAATCGCGGCGCAGGGGCGTGCCTGTTCTCGAACGGCGCGAAGTACCAGGTGCACTTCGGCAGCTAGAACGGACAAGGCGCCGACATGAACATCGACATCTGCATCAGCAGGGCGATCTACCGCGGGCTCAAGGGATACGGCATCGAGCGGCTGACGCGATGGACGCTGAGCACGGCGCGTAGACGCATGAGGCTCGCGCGCTCGAGACCCGCCTTCCATGTCTGAGCGCAGTCAATTCAGGCTGCTCGGCGAGCGGCGCTTCGGCCCGTTCTTCGGCGTGCAGTTCCTCGGGGCGCTGAACGACAACCTGTTCAAGCAGGCGCTGGTGATCCTGCTCGCCTACCAGACGAGCTCGTTCACCGCGATGTCGTCCGACACGCTGCAGAACGTCGCCCAGGCGCTCTTCGTCCTGCCCTTCTTCCTCTTCTCCGCGACGGCGGGGCAGCTCGCCGACAAGTACGAGAAGTCGACGCTCATCACCGTCACCGTCGCGCTGGAGCTCGCCATCATGGCGCTCGGGGCGGTCGGGTTCGTGTCCACGAACCTCGCGCTTCTTCTCGGCGCGCTCTTCCTCGGCGGCGTGCAATCGGCGCTCTTCGGTCCGGTGAAGTACGCCATCCTTCCGCAGCATCTGAAGGAGAGCGAGCTCGTAGGCGGCAACGGGCTCGTCGAGATGGGCACCTCGGCTGCGATCCTCGGCGGCATGATGCTCGGCGGCTGGCTCGTCATCCAGCCCGGCTGGGGCGTCGCCGCCGTGGGCGTCCTGACGTGCGCGATCTCCGCATCCGGCATCGCGCTCTCGCGCTTCATCCCCAAGGCGCCGCCCGCCGATCCGGAGCTGCGGATCAACTGGAATCCCGTCACCGAGACGATCCGCAACCTCCGCTTCACCGCGCAGCACCGCACGGTATTCCTGTCGATCCTCGGCATCTCCTGGTTCTGGTTCTACGGGGCGCTCCTCGTCACCCAGTTCCCCAACCTCTCGCGCAACGTGTTCGGCGCGAGCGAGTCGGTGGTCACGCTGCTCCTGGTCGTCTTCTCGCTCGGCATCGGCCTGGGCTCGATCGCCTGCGAGCGCCTGTCCGGGCACAAGGTCGAGATCGGGCTGGTGCCGCTCGGCTCGATCGGCCTTTCGGTGTTCGCGTTCGACCTGTGGCTCGCGACCGACCGCGCCTTCGCGCTGGCCGGCGCGGAGATGGGCGCGGTGCTCGCCGACCCTGCCGCGCGGCGCGTGCTCATCGATCTCTCGCTGATCGGTCTCTTCGGCGGCTTCTACATCGTCCCGCTCTACGCGCTGATCCAGACCCGCAGCGAGCCGCGGCACCGCTCGAGGATCATCGCCGGGAACAACATCCTGAACGCCGCGTTCATGGTCGCCGCGGCGGGCATGGCTATTGGTCTGTTCGCTGCCGGCCTCACGATCCCGCAGCTCATCCTGGTGCTCGCGCTGATGAACGCGGGCGTCGCGCTCTACATCTACACGCTGGTGCCCGAGTTCCTGATGCGCTTCCTGGTGTGGATCCTGATCCACTCGGTGTACCGCCTGCGCAAGGCCGGGCTCGAGCGCATCCCGGAGGAAGGGCCGGCGATCCTGGTCTGCAATCACGTCTCGTACGTCGATGCGCTGGTGATCACGGCCGCCTGCCGGCGGCCGATCCGCTGGGTGATGGACCACCAGATCTTCAGGGTGCCGGTGCTCTCGTTCTTCTTCCGCACCGCGCGCGCGATCCCGATCGCGCCGGCAAAGGAGGGCCCCGAGGTGCTCGAGCGCGCCTATCAGCGCATCGCGGCCGAATTGAGCGCCGGCGAGCTGATCGGCCTGTTCCCGGAGGGCCGCCTCACCTCGGACGGCGAGATGAACGAGTTCCGCGGCGGGGTGATGCGGATCCTCGAGAAGACGCCGGTCCCGGTCGTGCCGATGGCGCTCTCGGGCCTGTGGCAGAGCCTCTTCGCCCGCAATCGCGACAAGCTCAGGCACGCGATGCGGCTCTTCCCGAAGATCCGCCTCGCCGTCGGCGAGCCGCTGGCCCCCCAGCAGGTCTCGCCGCAGGGCCTGCACGCGAGCGTGCTCGAGCTGCGGGGAGCGTGGAAATGACCCTGCGCCGCGAGTCCCTGGTGCTCCTCGTTCTCGTCGCGCTCGCGCCGCTCCTTTTCTTCGGCGTGGCGCCGATCCTGCAGCCCGCGGGCTACCACGAGCTCGCCGACCAGCGCTCGCTCCTCGGCATCGGGCACTTCTGGAACGTGGTGTCGAACCTGCCGTTTCTCGTCGTCGGGCTGATGGGCCTCGACCTCCTGCGGCGGAGGAAGGAGGAAGCGGCGGCAGGGTGGGCGGCGCTGTTCGGCGGCACCGTGCTCACGGCCTTCGGCTCGGCCTGGTACCACGCGAATCCGAACGACGTCACGCTGATCTGGGACCGCCTGCCGATCGGCATCGCGTTCATGGGCTTCTTCACCGCGCTGCTGGTCGAGCACCTCGAAGGCCCGGCGCGCGACGCCGCGCGCCGGCTGCTTGCGCCGCTCATCGTCCTCTCCGCGGCGGCGATCTGGTGGTGGAGCGCGAGCGGCGATCTCTCGCTGTGGGTCTGGGTGCAAGCGGCGCCGATGCTCGCGGTGGTCCTCATGCTCGCGCTGCTTCCGGGCCGCTACACGCACCGCCGCTACCTCGCCTACGCGCTCGCGTGCTACGCCGTGGCCAAGCTTCTCGAGCTCGCAGATGTGGAGCTGATGCGATGGACCGGGGAGCTGATGAGCGGCCACGCCCTGAAACATTTCGCCGCCGCCGCCGGCGTGTGGTGCTTCTACGTTATGCTACGCGAGCGACAATCGCTCGCAGCGTGACGCTCGTGGCGTGAATATCCGCGACCTCCCCGGCCCGCGCGGGCTGCCGATCCTCGGCAACTCGCTGCAGATCGATCCCTCCCGCCTGCACCTCGTCGCCGAGGAGTGGGGCCGCAAGTACGGCGACTACTTCCGCTGCCACATCGGCGGCCGGACTCTGCTGGCCATCAAGAACCCCGAAGCGATCGCCACGGTGCTGCGCGACCGCCCGGAAGGCTTCGAGCGCACCACGCGCCTGACCGAGATCGCGAAGGAGATGGGCTTCGACGGCCTGTTCTCGGTCAACGGCGAGCAGTGGCGCCGCCAGCGGCCGATGGTGATGGCGGGCCTGGACCCGGCGCACATCAAGTCGTACTTCCCGGCGCTCGTGAGGGTCACGCAGCGTTTTGCCGCAAGGTGGCAACGCGCGGCGGCCGCGGGCGAGCCGGTCGACCTGCAGGCCGACCTGATGCGCTACACGGTGGACGTCACCGCGGGGCTCGCCTTCGGCGTGGACATCAACACGCTCGAGTCGGACGAGGAGGTCATCCAGACCCATCTCGACAAGGTGTTTCCGGCGCTGCACCGGCGCCTGCTGACGCCGTTTCCCTATTGGCGCTGGCTCAGGCTGCCGGCCGACCGGAAGCTCGCCTGGCACCTTGGCGAGCTGCATCGCGCGGTCGGCGAGTTCATCGCGATGGCGCGGCGACGGATGGACGCCGACCCTTCGCTTCGCGCGCGCCCCGGCAACCTGATCGAGGCCATGATCGCCGCGCGCGACACCGAGGGCAGCGGGCTGCACGATGCCGACGTCGCCGGCAACGTCCTCACCATGCTCCTGGCCGGCGAGGACACCACCGCCAATACGCTCGCCTGGATGATCTACCTGCTGAGCCGCAATGCCGCGGCGATGCGGCGGGCGCGCGACGAGGTGCTCGCCGTCGTCGGCGCGCAGGCGCTTCCCACGCAGTACGAGCAGCTCTCGGCCCTGCCCTTCGTCGAGGCCTGCGCGCACGAGACCATGCGGCTGAAGCCGGTGGCGCCGCTCCTGATCATCCAGGCGGCGCGCGACCGGGTCGTTGCGGGCATCGAGATTCCCGCCGGCCACCTGGTGATGCTCCTGATGCGCCCCGCGGCGACCGACGGGCACCACTTCCCGGATCCGCACACCTTCGATCCGGCGCGCTGGCTGGCGGACGGTGCGCCGGGGCGGGCCGCCAGCTCGGCCAAGCGCGTGGCGATGCCCTTCGGCGCCGGCCCGCGCCTGTGTCCGGGCCGCTATCTCGCCATGCAGGAGATCAAGATGGCGAGCGCCATGCTCCTGGGCGGCTTCGAGATCGAGAGCGTGGACACGGCCGATGGCGGCGAGCCGCGCGAGCACATGTCGTTCACCATGGTGCCCACCGGACTTCGCCTGCGGCTGCGGACGCGCACACCGGACCGAACCTGACCGGTAGCTGACAGGAACCGTAGGACTTTCCTATCGTTGGTGGAAACGTTCTAATACCGCGATAGAAATGCTGGTCGCTTTTGGGGAGGAGCCACCATGCTCAAGCGTCGCGCTGCACTTCGTATCGTCTCGTTCCTGTTGTTGGCTTCATCGTTCTGTACGCCAGTAAGCGGCGGCACTCTGCCTCCGCTCGTGAACCTCGCGCCGGGCACGGATCTCCGAATCCAGCAAACCGTCGATGTGAACGTCGTTCTAGTGGGGTTCGGCGACCTCGCCGACGCGCCTACGGTGCAGGCGCTGCTGGAAACGCTGCCGCCGTTCAATGGCGTTCCGAAAACGAATGGCGAGGGAAAAACATTTCTCGGCCAGCGCTTCGACTTCCGTTATCACGTGACGGTCTCCCCGGCATGGTTCGACGACTTGCTGTTTCCGCTTCTGCGTCAAGTCGCCTTCCCGCAGCCGCCGATCCCGATCTTCCAGGGCCTGCCGCCGATGCCGGTCACGCCCGCGCAGGCGGTCTACAACTTCTGCAATCTCGATCCGGCCTTCGATCCGACGCTCGGCTGCAGCTTCGATCCGGCCGCGCCCCGGGTGAACAAGCGCATGATCACGCAGAACTACATTCTGGACGCCGCGTTCGTCGAGAAGATCCTGTCGCAGAGCCTGCCCGAGCTGCTCGGGGTGGACGTGACCAAGCCGACCGTCGTGGCGATGAACTGGTTCGGGCGCCCGGACTATGTCGACCACATCTACCTCGACGGCAGCGAGCCCGACCCCGAGAGCGGCGCGCCGCGGGGATTCTTTTCCATAAACGAGCTGGGCGGGTATGGCGGCACGTCCCACACAGATCCGGAGACCTGCCAGGGCGATTGCATCTTCCATCGCCTGTGGTTCTACGACTTCTCTGCCGGTCCGATGCTGCGGGGCGGCGGCTACGACCTGGTGGCGAGAACGCCGCGCTTCTTCGGCGCACCCGACTTCGGTCAACCGTTTGCCAGCTCCCGCTTCCATCACACGGCCGATTACGGGAGCGCCGTGTATCAACCCACCTTCGACCTCGTGTCGGACGTCACCGCGCTCGCCGGCTTCGTGTACGTCTCGCAGATCGCCTACGCCGGGCCGATCTATCCGCCGGGGCTGACGCCCCCGACGCTGCCGCACCGCCTCGTGCTCGACATCAATCGGTGGAGCTGGAGCGGACAGAGCTTTGCGGGTCTCCTCGACGTGCCGCGGCTGATTTCCAAGATGAGCGCGCTTCCCTACGAGTTCGGCGTGGAGATTACCAGCCAGCCGGACACCCCGGACAGCAATCTCGGCCGGATCTGGAAGTGCAGCCTGACGAGCTTCGCGTTCAACGACGCCGGCCAGTCCTGTTTCGGCAACCGAACCGGATACGCCCTCGGCGACGTCGCAACTTATTTCACCAATCATCAGAATCAATACCTCACCGGTGCGCGGGACTACGAAGTGCCGATCTTCCAGTTCAACGTGCCGCCGGCGCTGCAGCAGATCTGGCTCGGGATCGCGTTCGACAACTACTTGTTTCCGCCCGGTACGGCGGTTCTCTTTCCCGGGAACGTGCAGAATTTCGTCTTCAGCTCCACCACGCCGTCTTTGAACGCCTTTTTCGGGCACGGCCAGATTCTCGAGCACGAGGTCGGGCACCATCTCGGCCTCAGCCATCCCTTCAACGGGTACCTGTGTATTACCGATACTTGCGGTCTGGGAGATTTTTTCCCGTTCGGACAGAATGCGGCGACCTGGTTCGCCCAGGCAGGCGAGTACGTCGCCGGGATCATGACCTACGTCCGGGTCAACAACGACTACAGTCGCTTCGAGCTGGACAATATTCAGCGCTACCTCACCTGGGAATACCTGGATGTCTCGAACTTCATCGTGGCGGAAATCGCCAAGTCACCGCGTTCCGGCGCCGTCGCGGCCGCTTTGACGCAAGCCGACGTGCGTGCGGGCGCCGCGCTGGCAGCGTACGAGAACTACGACTACGCGGCAGCCGAGCGTGAAGCACGTTTTGCTTACGATGGCCTCGCCGCGGCGGCCGCGCAGATCAACGTGCACCTCGCGCCCGCGGCCTACCAGGCAGTGCGTCGCAATCCTGCGGACTTCAACCAGGCGATGCGCGATTGGATCAGGTTCATAACGGGGACGGGGGACAGTGTGGCCGCCATGACCGGCACCGTGTCGTCCGCCGGCGTTCGAGGTCTCGAAGTGAACCCCTTGCTGCCCATAGCAACGACGAAGCTCACGGACAAGCTGACGCGCGGCGCGCGCGCAACTTTGCGGTAAGCGCTCCGACGTACCTGAGGAGCAATTGATGATGACGAAGGCGATGACCCTCGCGATTTCGCTCGGGCTGCTCGCGAGCGCGCTGCACGCGCAGACCGCTTCCTCGGACAGCGGACAGGCCTGGCGCATGCCGCCCGAGAGCGAGCGCTGCCCGTCGAAATGGGGCGCCGGCGACCAGCGCGGCACGGCGAACATGATGACGCCCGAGAGCGTCGTGCGCGCGGCGCGGCTGATCAAGACCGGTCAGACCTTCGAGCTCGGCGCCCTGCTGTCGCCGGACCCGAAGGAGGCGTTCATCAACGCGGGCCGGGTCTTCAACATCTACACGAAACCCTCGCCGCCGATCGCAAACGGGCGCCAGGTCAACGAGGAGCTCGTCGTCACCGAGCTCGGCCAGATCGGCACCCAGATCGACGCCTTCGCGCACCAGATGTGGGGCGACAGCTTCTACAACTGCTTCAAGCTCGGCGACATCGGCACGCGCACCGGATTCCGGAAGCTCGGGGTCGAGCACATCGGCGGGCTGATCAGCCGCGGCGTCCTGATCGACGTCGCCGGACTGAAAGGCGTCGACATGCTCCCCACCTCGTACACCATCACGCCGGAGGATCTGCGCCAGGCGCTCGCAAAAGCCGGCGTGAAGCTCGAGCGCGGCGATGCGGTCCTGATCCGAACCGGGTGGTCGAAGCTGATGGGCAAGGAGAACGAGCGCTACGGGACGCAGAACGCGGGAATCGGGATCGCGGCGGGACAGTGGCTGCTCGCGCAGGAGCCGATGCTGGTCGCCGCCGACAACTGTTGCGTCGAGGTGCGACCCTCGGAGAAGCCGCACAGCCTCCCGATCCACGCCATGATGCTGATCCAGCATGGCGTGTACCTGCTCGAGAACCTCGAGCTGGAGGCTCTCGCGGCGGCCCGCGCCTACGAGTTCGCCTTTATCGTGCAGCCGCTGAAGCTAAAGGGCGGGACCGGCTCGGCGGTCGCGCCGATGGCGATCCGCTGAGCAAGAACAGGGCTGTCCCTGTTTTGGCTCTACGGAATGCCGGCGATGTTCACCCGGATCTTGTAGATGCTGGTACGCGCGGCGATGTAGAGCGTCTTGTGGTCGGGGTCGCCGAACTCGACGTTCGCCGCGAGCTCGGGCGTCAGGATCGTCCCGAGGTGCTTGCCTTCCGGCGAGACGATCCACACGCCGCCTGCCGCCGTTTCCCAGACGTTGCCTCTCACGTCGACTTTCAGGCCGTCGGTGATCCCGGGCGTCTTGTCGCCGCTGATGTCGATGAACATCTGGCTGTCGGTGACGGTGTCGTCGGGCAGGACGCGGTAGCGCCGGACGTACTTGTCGCGGCTGCCGTTGGCGTACAGAATCTTCTCGTCCGGAGAGAGCGCGAGACCGTTCGGATTCGCGATGTCATCGATGATCCGGGTCACCTTTGCGCCCTTGATCATGTAGACGCCCTGGACCTCGAGGCCCTTGCGCGGGTCCTTCTCGCGCAGGCGCAGGCCGCCGAAGGTGTCGGTGAAATAGATCGTGCCGTTCTTCTTGACGATCAGGTCGTTCGGGCCGTTGAACTGCTTGCCCTCGTAGCGCTCGGCGAGCACCGTGCGCTTGCCGTCCTTCTCGATGCGCTCGATCGAGCGCCCGGCCCAGGTCGCGATGACGAGCCGGCCCTGCCGGTCGAGCGCGAGCCCGTTCGAGCCGATCATGTAGAACTTCTCGAACAGCGGGTCGTTCGGGTCCTTGCCGTTGGTCTGCTCGAAGCCCACGCGCCAGATGTCGGGCTTGGTGTAGCCGCTGCGCTGCATGTAGATCGACGCCTCGCCCTTCGGCGTGAGCTTGTAGATGACGTTCGCCGGAATGTCGCTGAAGAGGAGGTAGCGCCCCTTCTCCACCCACACGATGCCCTCGGTGAAGCCGAATCCGCCCTTCACCAGCTCGAGCTTCGCCTCTGGCGACACGAGCGCGTCGAGCGCCGGGTCGAGGCGGGCGACGGTGGGCTTGTCGCCTTCCGCGCGTGCGCCGGCGGCGCAGACGATTGCCGCGAGCAGGCTGGCGAGGGACATCAGCGCTTGTCTCATTGGACCTCCCTGTCCAGAGGAGCAGAGACAAGTTTATTCGACCAGCTGTAAACGAGTTAGGCTCCGACCCCGTTTATTCGAGCATGTGGAACGCCGGCAGGCGTTTTGGGATGGCACTGGCACTCGTCGGGCTGACGGGCTGCGTGCAGAGCGCGTTCTATCACCCCGACCGGGTGTTGTACGACACGCCGGCGCGGCTCGGCCTCGAGTACGAGCAGGTGACGTTCGCGAGCCAGGATGGCACGCGCCTCGTCGGCTGGTTCATCCCGGCGCGGGGCTACGCCGATCCGAAGCGCGCGAAAGGCACCGTGGTCCACTTCCACGGCAATGCCCAGAACATGTCGGCGCACTGGCAGTTCGTCGACTGGCTGCCGCAGCGCGGATTCAACCTGTTCGTGTTCGACTACCGCGGCTACGGCGCGTCGCAAGGAAGCCCCGAGCCGAAAGGCGTGTTCGAAGACTCGATCGCGGCGCTCGACTACGTGCGCGCGCGGCCCGATGTCGATTCACAGCGCCTGCTCGCCCTCGGCCAGAGCCTGGGAGGGACCAACGCGATCGCCGCTGTGGGATCGGGCAACCGCGCCGGGGTCAGGGCGATCGCCATCGAATCGACCTTCTTTTCCTACTCGGCGATCGCGAGCGAGAAGCTGGTGGGCGCGGGCTCGCTGGTCGACGACACCTACAGTGCGGAGCGCTTCGTCGGCGCGCTCGCGCCGATGCCGCTTCTGCTCCTGCACGGCACCGCCGATGCCGTTATCCCGTACTCGCATTCCGAGCGGCTGTTCGCCAAGGCCGCCGAACCCAAGCGGCTGGTGAAGATCGAGGGCGGCGCGCACACCGAGGCGTTCACGCCGCGCTTCGGCGCGATCTATCGCGAGCTGCTGATCGACTTCTTCGACGCCGCGCTCGTGATGTAGGTGCCTAGCGCAGCAGCTTGCCGTTCGGCCCGATCACCGTGAGGTCGACCTGGCCCCAGCCGCGCCGCTCGTTGGGCGAGTAGTGCACGTACACGCCGCCCAGGTCGTATTCGCCCATCGAGTTGAGGGCGTGCAGCACCTTTTCGCGCGTGGGGTTCTTGCCCGCCCGCTTGAGCGCCTCGACGGTGATCTTGCCGGCGACGAAGCCCTCCAGGGTGGAGAACGAAAGGGCCTCCTGCGGCGCGTACTGCTTCATGAGCCTCTGGTACTCGGTCACGAGGGGCAGCGTCACGGCGAACGGAAACGGAACCGACTGCGCGATCACCAGACCGCGCGCCTTGTGCTCGCCGACGATCTTGACGACGTCGCCGGGGGGCACGATCGACATGGCATAGAGCTGCGCGTCCGCGGCCGGCGAATTCTTGATCTGCTTGATGAACTCGAGCGAGTACTTGCCCGAGATCAGCATCAGGATGGCGTCCGGCGATTCCTTCGCCACCGCCGCGACCGCAGCCTTCATGACCGCGTCGAACTTGTCCTGCGCCTGGGCGTCGATCGGAACCCACGCCACCACGTTGACCCCCGAGTTCTTCACCTCCTCCTGGGCGAGCTTCATCATCGCCGGCCCGAAGGTGATGTTCCAGTAGACGACCGCGAGCTTCTTTTTCTGCGTGTTGGCCGCCTCCTTGATGAGCGCGACGACCTCGTCCGGGTAGCCGGAGCGGAACGGGTAGAAGTTCGCCGCGCCGACGATGCTCTTGTCGCCTTGCAGGGGCGCGATCAGCGCGATGCCTGCCTGGCCCGGCAGGTTGGCCTTGGAGACCTCGGTGATGCCGCCGGTGTTGACGTAGCCCGCGAGCGCGAGCACGCGCTTGTCGGCAATGTACTCCTGGGTGATGGAGACCATCTTGCCGGGGGTCAGGTCGTCGTCCTTGGTGACGAGCGTCACCTTGCTTCCGCCGACGCCGCCGTTGGCGTTGACGTAGTCGAAATACGCCTTGATGCCCGCCTGGAGCCCCTTGGCGTTGGCGGTGGTCGCCGGATTGCTGATCGCGGCGGCCTGGCCGACGAGGAGCTCCTCCCCGAGAGCGGGCCCCACCGACGAGAGGCAAAGAAGGAGCGCCGACGAAAGCGGCACGACAGGAAACCGGCGATACGCGGACATGCTTGTGTTCTCCCCGAAGAAGCGCTTGAATAGCATTCGGGCGTCACGGACG
>Ga0134124_10003971_pt1 | contig 11875 bp, 10 predicted proteins | sample KB304_FD_96880 | JGI IMG/M metagenome (GOLD analysis project Ga0134124, IMG submission 96880) | Terrestrial soil microbial communities without Nitrogen fertilizer from Kellogg Biological Station, Michigan, USA - KB3-0-4 | ecosystem: Environmental > Terrestrial > Soil > Unclassified ... | reverse complement strand
CTTCATCCACCACGCGACGGTGCCCCCGCGCGGCGATGCTAAGTGCCCCACCCTCGTGGCGCAGTCCCCGGAAAGCGGGGGCCTGCGGCGTTTTCGCGTCAGCGCGCGATCGGGCGCAAGCCGCGCAGGCGCAGCCACGCGGGCTTGAGCATCCGCGCGAGCGCCTCGCGCGCGGCGCCGAACGCGCCGGCAGGCGTCGCGGGGTTGTAGGCGATGACGCCCCAGCGCTCGCGGCAGTCGCTCATCCAGTTCTTCTTGTAGGCGTCGTCGCCGATCAGGAAGTCGACCTCGGCGACGCCGTCGTGCTCGATGACGTGCTGCATGAGGTGCGCCGTGAGCACGGTGCCGGGCGAGTACTCCTTGAACGCCTCGTCGTAGGCGACCTTGTAGATGTCGGCCTTGCGATTGGCGACGAGCCAGACCTGGGCCGCGATCGGCCGCCCGTCCAGCCAGGCGAGCCCCAGGCGCAGCCAGCCCTCCTCGGCCGCGTGGCGGATGAGCCCCGGCATGAAGCGCGGATAGGGCTCGTCGCGTTTCCAACTGCGCTCGTAGACCTGCAGGTAGGCGTCGATGCCGCGCTCGCACTCGGTGGGATCGACCACGATCTCCACGCGCCCTCCCTCCTGCGCGAGCTTCTTCTCCATGCGCTTGATGTTGCTGCGCATCTTGCTGTTGCGCTGCGCGAGAAAGCTCGCCCAGTCCGGTGGCGCGCGCAGGAAGAAGTTCTGGAAGCAGAAGAACGTGAACGGCCGCAGGCCCGCAAGCCGCAGGGCCGGCAGCAGGACTTGCCACGCGCGCGACTGCGGATCCATCGGCTGCAGGCGCAGGCTCGCCATGGGCGCGTGCGAGCGGCGCACCTCGCGCAGCAGTTCGGCCACGTCCTGGGCCGTGGCCTCGCGATGCACCAGCGGCGCGTACAGGGCGGTGTAGTAGTTGCCCAGCGCCTCCACGCCGCGGTGCAGCGCGGCGCGCCGCTCCAGCACCGGCAGGGCCACGAGCGCATGGCCGTCGCGACGCAGCACGTGAAAGCACACCTGGACCTCGTCCTGCGCGACGGTGTCGATGAAGTTGCGGAACCAGCGGCTGCCCAACGCAATGCTGTCGCGCTGGCCCTCCTCGAACAGGAGCGCCACGTCCGGCGGGAACTCGTCGGGGTGGCGAAGCTGGACGATCTCGGTTGCCAAGACGTTCGCCCCTCAGGTCCCTGCGCGTCCGCACACCGCGCGCACCGCCGTCGTCATCCAGCGCATGTCTTCCTCCAGCAGCTCCTGGTGGCACGGCAGGTGCAGCAGGCGCAGCCGGTAGGACTCGGCGACCGTGCAGTCGGAGACCGCCAGCTCGTCCCAGCGCCAGATGGGAAGGCCCAGCCGCTTGAGGGTGACGAAGTCCTCGTGCGGCCGCTCGATCAGCAGCGGAAACATGTAGGGCACGCAGTCATCGGGCAGCTGCGCGTACAGGGCATGGCAGCCCGGCAGGTCCCGCACCGCATCGAGCCATTGCCGGAAATGCGCACGACGCAGATCCACCAGCCGGCGCAGATCGGTGCGCCTGGCAATCCAGCGCGACGCCGCGAGGCTGCAAGTGCCGCCCTGCGAGGGGTCGTACAGCCCGGAGGGTGCGGACACCTCCTCCAGCCACTCGCGCGGAGGCGCGCATGCGCCCTGCGCCAGCCGGCGCAGCTCGTCGCCCAGCCGCTCGGCCCGCGGCGGCACGCGCCGCCGCACGAGCGAGCGCAGCAGGTCCAGCACCGCACGCGCCTGCAGCGCCATTCCCGGCGAGGGCTGATGCACTGGCGCGAGCGCCGACCCGTTGCTCCAGAGGAGCCCGCCGTCCGGCGCGGGGAAGAACTTGTAGGGGCTGGCGATCGCATAGCGTCCGGTCGTGCCCATCCGCGTGCGGGCGCCCTGCCCGACCATGGCCCCGGCGAGCACGTGCGAGCAATCCTCGATGAGCACGACATCGCGGCGCGCGCACAGCGCGGCCAGCTCGTCGAGCTCGCGAGGGAAGCCGAAGTAGTGCGCGGCAAGCAGTGCCCTGGCCGAGGTGCCGGCGCGATCGAGCAGCCGCTCGATCGCGGGCACGTCCGGCGAGAGATCCGGGCGAAGCGGATAGACGATCACCTGCGCACCGAGCGACACCGCAGGGTCCAGCATCGTGCGGCAGTGGTAGGCCGGCACCAGCAGCGCGGCGCCCGGCCCCACGCCGGCGAGTCGGCAGGCTTCCTGCAATGCGTAGCGCCCGCGCCGGTACCAGTGCGCATGTCGCGCGAGCGGGTTGCGCGCGAGCGCGAGAGATCGCCAGCGAAGCGACGGCAGCACACCCACCCGGGCCGACGGGAAGCCGCAGGGGGCGGGGTCGAAGCGTCGATAGGCCGGCATCTCGCGTCAGCTGTTCGCCGCTGGCGCGAGCTCGACGCGGCGCTGCTCGCGCACCGACTCGAACAGATCGGCCAGTGCGTGCGCGCGTGCGCTGCGCGACAGCGCCTGGATCGAGGGCGGCGTCGCGTGCCGCGGACCGGCCTCGCGCGGCTGCGCAAGAAAGGCTTCGAGCGCCGATTGCACGGCCTGCGAATCCTCCAGCGGCGCCACGTGCCTCACGCCGGCCGCAAGCATCACCTTCGCGGTGTCGCCCGCCGGGTCGGCCAGGCCGAGGATCGGACGGCCGGCGCGCAGGTATTCATAGAGCTTGACCGGCACCTGCGCATTGCAGTTGGCGCCCTGCATGACCAAGAGGCCGTCGGCCCTGAGCATCTCCTGCAGTGCGTCCTGGTAGGGAATCGGCGGAAGGATTTCGATCAGGTCTTCGATCTGCAATTTCGAGGCGAGGCCTTGAAGCAGCTCGACGTGCACCGGCGCCCGAAAGCGCATGCGCAGGAGGCCCGCACCGATGCGCCCGGCCCGCTTCATGCGGCCCAGCGCCTGGAAGAGCGCACTCGGATCGCGCTCGCTCGGATAGACGATGCCGCTGTGCAGCAGCGTCAGGACGCCCGCGTTGAGCGCGGCGGGATCGAGGCCGCGCTGCGCCGCCGCAAACGATTCCTCGTCGTATCCGTTCTCGATCAGCGCAAAGCGCTCCGGCGCCAGCGAGGGGTAGCGCTCCCGGTACAGCGCCTGCGTGCTCGGTGCGACGCAGACGATGCGCGCGGCGTGGCGCATCACGTCACGCTCCACGTGCTCGAATGAACGGAAGGTCTTCGGATCGCTCGGGTAGCCGTCCTGCACCATGGGATCGCGAAAGTCGGCCACCCACGGAATGCCGGTGAGTCGATGCAGCCGCGCGGCAATGAGGTGCGCGGTGGCAATCGGATAGGTCGACCAGATCACGTCGGGCCGCCAGCGCCGGATCAGCCTCAACCCTGCGGGGACGGCGCCGAGCGCCCAGCTGCGCCAGCGGTCCGGGCGCGCGAGAAACCCCGGATAGCGGCCGCGAATGGACAGATGCCGCGCGGCGTCCAGCACGAAGGCGCGCTCCACCGGCGTCTGGGGCGGAATCGAGGCCATCAGGTCGTCGGAAGTCGTGGCATAGGCGCGCGCATGGGCGCTCAGCACCACCGGCTGCCAGCCGTGCGCCGGAAGGTGCTGAACGAAACGCAGGGTGCGCTGGATTCCGCTGGAGCCAGCCAGCGGAGGAAAGTGAAAGGCCACCATGAGCACCCGCTTCGATGAATCGATGCCGTGCGAGTCGTCCGGGTTTCGCATGAATCGTGGATGCCGCGGAATGCCGTGCCTTCATTCGCGCAGGATTAGCGCGCGTCGATTCTGCAGCCGCCGTCAAGGCGCGCACCCCGCTCATTTGAATGGGACGCAACGGCCACGAGGCACTTCGACACGCGCAGGGTGCGAAGTAATATCGAATCGCATATCGAATGGGAAGAACGCCTCCCGGGAGGAAGAACAATGAATTCGACCGACGCCGCCCGGCAGCTTCGCCGGGCCGCTTGCGTTATGGCCGGCGTCTTTGGACTTTGCCTGCCGGCGCTCGCTCAGGACATTCCCGGATATCCCGCGAGCATCGATGCCTACGACCACCGGGAAGTGGCGCTGCTGCCGCCCTATTGCATGTACACGCAGATGTTCCGCGCGCGCGTGCCCGGGGGCAGCGACCCCGCGCAGGTCGAGCGCTGGCGTGCCGTGATGGGCCCCACGTTCGAATCCATGCACCACTATTGCTGGGGCCTCATGAAGACGAACCGCGCGCTGCTGCTCGCGCGCGGGCAATCGCGGGCGTTCTATCTGACCGATGCGATCGGCGAATTCGACTATGTCCTGCAGCGCGCCCCCGACGACTTCGTCCTGCTGCCCGAAATCCTCACCAAGAAGGGGTCGAACCTTGTGCTTCTGGGACGAGGGGCGACCGCGGTGCTGCTGTTCAAGCGCGCGGTGGAACTGCGCCCGGACTATTGGCCCGCCTATGCCGACCTGAGTGACTATTACCGCCAGGCGAACGAGATCGCACTGGCACGCGAGACTTTGCAGGAGGGGCTCTCGCGCTCGCCCGACGCGTCCGGGCTGAAGCGCCGCCTCGCCGAGCTGGACGGCGCCGCGAAGAAAGGCCGCACGTCCAGCGCCGCTGCGCCCGAGCAGCGGTCGTCGCAGCAGCGCTGAGCGTGAAGACCGTGGCCCGCTTGCGGCGCTGGCTGCTCGCCGGCCTGCTCGTCGCGTCGCTCGCCGCCAATGCGCTGCTGGCGCATTGGCTGCTCGACGTGTTCAAGACGCTGCAGTTCGTGCGCGTCTTCCCGCTGGGCTATTCCACGCGCGAGTCTTTCGGCGAGAGCGTCGCACCGCGTCCGTCCATCGCGTTCTGGGGTGACTCGCGTGCGGCCGCCTGGGCCGAGTCAGACGCCATGCGCGCGCGCTCGGCGCTCAACTTCGCGCACGGTGGCCAGACCTCGTCGCAACTGGTGCTCCAGCTGCGAACCACGCCGGCGCGCCACACCGACTTTGCGGTGGTGCAGATCGGCATCAACGATCTCCACCCGCTGGGCGCGCTGCCCGCGCAAAGGGAAGAGATCCTTGCACGACTGCGCGAGAACATCGCGGCCATCTGCGAGCTGCTGCGCGAGCGCAGCGACACGGTCGTCTTCACGACCATCGTCCCGCCCGGCCCGACTCCGCTGATGCGCCGCGTCCTCTGGGATCCCGAGACGGCTCGCTACGTGCGCGAGGTCAACGCTCTCATCCGTCGCAGCGCGGACGCAAGGCGCGTCGTGGTGCTGGATGCTGCAGCCCTGCTGGGCGAGGAGGACGGGCATCTGCCCGTGCGCTTCACGGACCCCGATTTCTTCCTGCACTTCAATTCGACAGCCTATGCGCTGCTCGATGATCGACTTCAGCAGTTGCTGGCCCTTCCAGATAAGTGAAGTGGCGTTTCAGCGCGAGCACGCGCTTTTCGAACAGGTGCCAGCTGAGCCACGCGAGTGCCCACGAGAGCACGAATGCCGTCGCCGCACTTGCGAGAAACACGGCCTCCTCTCCCAGGATCGGCTTCCACTCGCGCAGCAGCCGGGCCACGAGCGGATAGCTCATGCTCGTCACGGGCACGTGAACCATGTACAGCGCATAGCTGTATTTGCCGCACCGACGCAGGAAGCCGTTCGAGAAGACACGGTTGAGGAGCGCGCGCGGCCGAGCGCGGGCATGCATCACCGCCACCAGCAGCGAACCGCACAGGATCGCGATGCCGGTGTAGCCGTAGGTGGCCATGTTCCGGCTCCAGAAGAACAGGTCGCCATCCAGGATGCGAATCGCCACCAGCACGACGGCAGCAAGGACGCCCGCCGCCGGCGCGTACCGCACCAGTCGCGGCGCCTCGGGCGAGCGCAGGGCAATGGCCACGAAGGCACCGACCGCAAGGCCATCGAGATGAGTGAAGGTCATCGTGTAGAGCGCACCGCTGCCGACACCCGAATGGATGAGCACCCAGCGCGATGCGAGCGAGACGAACAGCAGGATCGCGCTGAGCCGAAGGACGCGTGCGGGCGCGAGCCAGTACACGACGAGCGGCCACAACAGATAGAACTGCTCCTCCACCGCAAGCGACCAGAAGTACCCGCCCGAGGTGCGCGAGAAGCCGCCCTCGAGCGCAAACAGCCAGTTGGCGCCATAGAGCCAGAACCAGGCCTGCTCCTCGCGCATGCTCTGAAGCTCCGGGGGCGTCGTGCTCATCGCCATCGGCACGAGCACCACCAGCAAGAGCAGGCTCAGGTAGTAGAGCGGCCAGATCCGCAGAAAGCGGCGCGCGAGAAAGTTTCTGAAGTAATGCCGCTGTTCGCGCGTCTCGACCAGGATGCCGGTGATGAGAAAGCCCGAGAGCACGAAGAACAGGTCCACGCCCATCCACCCACCCTGGGCCCATTGCAGCAAGAACCCCGATGAGTGGCCATGAAAGCCGGGGTGCGGCAGGCAGAAGTGATAGACCATCACCAGCAGGATCGCCACGCCCCGAAGCCCGTCGAGCTGCAGGAGATGGCCGCTCGTGATGGAAGCGGGCGCGACTTCGGGCGACTTCGCGTCCATGGCGTGTACGAGCGCGCGAAAGCCCTAGAAGGTGTGATCGAGGCCGGCGTAGACGAGCGTCTCGTGCCCCGGAATCACGACGTTGGACGTGAGCTTGTTGTAGCGCACGCCGGCCCGGGCGAAGGTGCGCGGGGCGAGCCGCGTATTCAATTGCAGGCGGGTTTCACGCTGCGTGGATTCGTCCGCGACGAAGGCTCCGCCCAACAGGGCCTTGATGTGCATGTCCGTGTAGGCGAGCGTCAGGTACGTCAGGCGTGTGAGGCTGTGGCTGAACGCGACGCTGCCGGCGCGCTGCTCGTTGTTGGTCAGCGCGCTGTTCGCCACGAGCGGGTTGTCGCCGACGAGGTCGTTCGACTTGGTCTTGTAGAAGCCGACCACCACTGAATTGCGCACCCCGCTCCAGATGAGATTCACCGACTGGCCGTCCACGAGGCTGAGCCCTTGCGAGTGAATGATGATCGGGCTCTGGGTTCGCGCGGGCAGGCCCCGGCTTTGAAGGAAGTTGTTGACCAGGGCCGCGCGGGCGGCCGGATTCGGTTCGAGCGTCGCGAAGACCTGGTTCAGCAGCGCGGCCACGTTGTCGGTCGCAGGAAGCTCGAACAGGGCCTGCTGCACCGACTGGGTCGTCTTCGACGTGCGCAGGTTGATCGCGAATTGCCGCATTCGATGCGTGATCTGAAGCTCCCAGGCCGGTCCGAAGAATCGCTTCTCGCGATAGCCGCCGATGTAGGTCCGCTCGGTCGGCCGCCAGACGAACTGGCCGCCATAGATGGAGTGCCACGAGTCGTCGTTGCCGAACACGCCGGGGAACTGGTTGCGCTCCACGCCGCCGCGCAGGCCCGCGCTGATCTCCGGATTGAATGCGTAGTCCACGATGACGCGGCCGGTATCGATGATCGAGGGGACCAGCGTGGCATCGTCGTAGGTGGATCGCTCGCGCTGCGCCTCCACGCGAACGCCCACGGGCGTGGGATCGCGCTCGTACCAGGCCCTGTAGAACCCGTAGAAGCCGTTGCGCGAGGACTGGGCCTCGCTGTCGCTCTCGCGGGTCTTCGTGAGATCGGCGCCGATGTGATAGCGCGAATGGTCCGACACAGGCTGCTCGATGAAGGGACTCACGCGAGCGATCGTCACCGTCGTGACGTTTGCGGTGGTGCCCGCCACGAGCGGCGTGTAGGGGTCCACGCTCGTCTGCAGCGCACGCAGCGCGGCATCGACATAGAGGGTGCGCTCGACGGCCTCGAGCCGCGCCAGCAGGTCTGCCTCAGGCAGGACGCGGTTCTGCTGGGTCCCCTCCAGGAATCCGTAGGCGGTGAACGAGGCTGTGCCGTCGAGGCGAAAGCGCGAGCCCTGCTCGTGAATGAACATGCGCGGCGTGACCTCGAGGATGAGGTCGTTCTGCGGAACGCCGGTGCCAAGCGTCGAGTTGTCGGTCGCGGTCAGCGTGGTGCCCAGGCCGAACGTGATGACCGGCACTCGCGCCGCCGCATCCGTCGTCTGGTCGGCGACGGCCTGACTCTGATAGCGCGAGGACTGTCGCGTCAGCGGCAGGGTCCCCTGCGGCAAGGTCTGCGGGGGAGCCTGCTGCGGCTGGGTCGTGGGCGCCACCGGCGGCTGGATCGCCGGCTGCGCAGGCTGGTCCGGCTGCTGCGGATCCTGCGGCGTGAGCGGCGGTGGCTGCTGCTGTTGCTGCATCTGCTGCTGAAGTTGCAGCTGCTGCTGTTGCAGGAGCGTCGGCGACTGCGGGAAGCCGATGTTCTGCGCCTGCACCGGCGCGACCAGCAGCGCGAGCACGCAGCCGCCGAGGAATGCCGCCTGCGAAGGTCCTGCCTGTCCCTCCTGGTGCTCAGGGGGCGCCGTCATCGAGGCACGGCCTTCAGCCCCCATACGCCGGGTAGTCCCCGTAATAGAAGCTGCCCGCGCCGAGGTCCGCTGCCTTGTTCAGCAGCGGCAGGACGACCGGACAGTCCTCGACGATTGAGAGCGCGCGCTCGACCACACGCTGTGGCGTCCTTTCCGCCTCGACGACGAACACCACCTGTCCCACCGCCGATGCAAGGACATGCGCCTCGCTGGAAGCAAGCAGCGGCGGCGCGTCGAAGATGATGATGCGATCGCTGTAGCGATGCGCCATCTCGTCGAGCATCGCACCGGTCGCGTTGCTTGCCAGATGCTCGGTCGCACGGGCATTGCGCGCACCGGCCGGCAGCAGGGTGAGGCTGTCGATGTCGGTGCGCAGCAGCACGTCGGACATCGGGATCGTCGGGTCGTCCAGGATGTCGAGCCAGCCTTTCGCGGGGTCCACTCCCAGCCGCGAGAGCACCGACGGACGCGAGACGTCCGCATCGACGAGCAGGACCGTCTTGTCCATCTCCAGCGCCAGGCTCATCGCGAGATTGACGGAGACGAAGGTCTTGCCCTCGCTCGGCACCGAGCTGGTGACCATGATGAGGTTCGCTCGCTTCGAGCCCGCGGCGGCGAGCTTCTCCGCGCTGCGAAGAAGCTGCCGCTTGATGGAGCGGAACTCATCGGCGATGCGGGTGCGCGGCGCATCCGGATTCACATAGCCCATCGCCGCGAGACGATCGCGGTCGATGTGGATCGACTTCGATCGCAGCACGGGCGCGGCGTGGTCCGCCTGCGCGGCGGCCCGGGCGGGCTCGATCGGTTCGCGCGACTGCGCCAGTTGCCGCGCCATGCGCGCGGGCAGCGATTCGATCTCCGCGGCAAGCACGCCCGCGTCCGGCGCCCGGGGCGTCGGCACGGCAATGCCGCTGCTGCGAAGTTGTTCCAGGCGGCGTGCCGCGGCTTCAATGATGCTCACGTTTGCACCTCATCCTTGAGCCGCGCGGATCGTCATCCAGGCGATCCAGGAGCCATACATCAGGAGCAAGGGTCCCACCAGGGCGACGAACACAGCGAAGTCGCGGCGGTGGGCCCAGCTTGTCGAAGTCGTGTGCACCGCGCCCACGCTTCCGAGCACGGCGCGCTGGGACAGCGTGCGCAGGTGGACCACCGAGGAGACCGTCGGGAAGATGCGCGCGACGGCGAAGCTCGCCGCGATGCCGGCGAGCAGCGCCGCCACGAGCGCTGCGGGCACCAGGGCCAGCCGATTCGGGAACACCGGCTTGGGCGAGGTGCGCGGCGGATCGATCACCTGGAAGTGCGCACGGCGAGTCGCATCGACTTCCTCCGACAGGGACGCCTGCTCGCGCCGGGCGACCATCTGCTCGTAAGTCTTCTTGACCACGTCGTAGTCGCGATTGAGCTGCGCCAGCTCCGCCTCCACCTGCGGAATGCGGATGGCCGAGGAGCGCAGCTCGCGAAGGCGGGCCTGCATGTCCCCCGCGCGCACGCGCAGCGAGGCGACATTCGCCTCGGCCTCGGCCAGCGCGAGCCGCACCTGCTGGTACACGGGATTGGTCGTCTTGGTCGGCGTCGGCGACTCGAGCTGGCGTCGCGTGGCCGCCTCGACCTCGTGCTTGCGCTGCTCTTCCAGCTGCGCAATGAGACGATTGGTCGAGACGACGTCGGGGTGGACCTCGGTGTAGCGCCGCAGCAGGTCGTCGTGCTGCCGGCGCAGGGCGTCCAGGCGGGCGTCGTATTCCGACACGCGCGGCGCGACGGTCGGCTCGTTGGGAAGCAGCGACATGCTCTCGCCGTCGAGCTCGTGCCGAAGCGCCTCGCGCGCCTGCTCGGCCGCGCGCAGCTCGACCATCAGCTTGTCCAGGTCCTGCGTCGTCGTGGCGATGCGCGCGAAGTAGTCGCGCCCGCCGGCGTCGGCGACGCCGAGGTTGCGCATCTTGAAGTCCTTGAGGCGGTTCTCGGCCTCGATGAGGCGCGCCTCGTAGCTGCGGATCTGCTCGTCGATGAAGTCGCGCGCAAGCTCGGCGTCGCGCCGCTTCGAGCCGCTGTCGGCTTCGAGGAAGAGCGAGACGAGCTGCTCCACGAGTGCCTTCGCGCGCTGCGGATCGGTGTCGCGGTAGCTGAAGATGAAGACGTTGTCGCGCCCGCTCGCGGTGACCTTGATGTCCTGCATCAGACCCTCGATGAGGCGGTCGCGCGTGGAGCCGCTCGCGCTCTGGTATTCGGGAAACAGCCGGGTGAGCAGAAGGTCCGCGTTGGGTCGCGTGATGAGCGTCTTGGCCAGCAGGCCGACGGTCTGCTCCATGTCGAGATCGACCGTGAGGTCGCGCATGAGCGGCCGCAGGACCGTCTTCGCATCGACATAGACGCGCGCGTTCGCGTCGTAGCGGTCCGGCAGCCGCGCCACCGCCACGGCGGCGATCAGGCCCACCCCCCACGCCACGGTGATGCCGATCCAGCGCCTGCGCCACGCCACGCGCGCAAGCGACTTCAAGTCGAGCAGGAGTTCACTCACGGCGCATCACCTCCCCACGCCCATCAGAACCAGCTTTGCGGAACGATCAGCACGTCCCCGGGGTGCATCGGCACGTTGGCCGAGATGTCGCCTCGCTTGATGAGGTCCTTGATTCGGACCGTGTACTGCTTTCCGCCTTCGGACTTGCGAACGAGCACCGAGCGATTGCCGTCGGCGAAGTCGGTCAATCCGCCGGCCTGGATCATCACGTCCAGCAGCGTCAGGTCCTTGCGATAGGGAATGGCCTGAGGACGGGCCGCCTCGCCCACGATGCGCACCTGCTCGCTCGTCGCGCCCTGGAATCCGGTGACGATCACCGTGACGACCGGGTCGCGAATCACCTTGGCGAGCTGCGCCTCGATGTCGCGCGCCAGGTCGCTGGGTGTCTTGCCGATCGCCGGCAGGTCCTTGACCAGGGGCGTGGAGATGGATCCGTCCGGGCGAACCTGGATGGCGCCCGAGAGATCGGGATTGCGCCAGACGATGATGTTGACCGTGTCCATCGGACCGATCAGGTACTGATAGTCGTTCTTCGCGCTGTTGCCCGGCGCGAGCGGGTAGTTCGGAGATCCGCAGGCGCCAAGCGTCACCAGGGCGGCGAACGCCACCCACGCGCCCAGCTTCGAAATGAAGTCAGTGCCTCGACCGAGTCCCATCGTCCCTCCTCCCGATCCGCGATGTCTGGTACGGCGCTGCGAGACGCCTTGTGCACCTGTGCTTGCAGTCGCGGGGCCTGCAGCTGCCGAATGCGGTGCCGCAGAATAAGCGTGAACTCGAGTGGTGCAACAACCCGAAACAGGGGGGCTGGCGGCATTGACGGGTGGGCTGCCTTACCCCCTAGTTTGAAGTCGAGTCGATTAAGTGACTTAGGACGCGTGGCCCCTTGGACCTTTCATTCGCCTTTGGCGCTGCGCAGCATTCGCCCCCCTAGTTTGAAGTGCGCGGCGCCTAAGCCATTGCGGGCCTAAGACTTTCGAAT
>Ga0134124_10003969_pt1 | contig 11877 bp, 14 predicted proteins | sample KB304_FD_96880 | JGI IMG/M metagenome (GOLD analysis project Ga0134124, IMG submission 96880) | Terrestrial soil microbial communities without Nitrogen fertilizer from Kellogg Biological Station, Michigan, USA - KB3-0-4 | ecosystem: Environmental > Terrestrial > Soil > Unclassified ... | reverse complement strand
CGTAGGTGTACTGCAGCATCAGACGCGCGCCCACCTGCACCAGCACGTCGGCCTGATCGGGCGGCGCCGGGCGCAGGCCGCGCGCCTCGATGGCGGGCCGCGCGGCGTTCTCGACCTGGTCCTGAACCGCCGCATTCGCCTGCTGGGACGGCAGCCGCTCGACCGCATACGTGCCGCCCGCGGTCTTGATCTCCGACGGCCATTCGCCGTAGCTGTAGACCTCGGCGACGACCGTGTTGCTGGTGGCGCAGCCGGACAGCGCGGCCACGCACAGCGCAGCGACAACGGCGATGCGGGAAAGCGTGGTGTTCATGAGCACAGCCCTTTCAGGAAGCCCCGTTGCGTCTCGAAACGTCGTGCGGCGCGCAGGCCGCTCATTCGCCACTGTCCTCGCGCTGCAGCCACTGCACGACCGCCGGCCCCTGGGGCCTTGCTGCCACAGGCGCGGCGCAGGTCTCCTCGTCCTCGTCGAAGGCCTTGTCACCCTCGGCGAAAGGCGTCCCGCTGGCTTGGAGAGTCTGGAACGGGTAGAGGTTCCTGTCCTGCAGGTGCGAGGGCACGACGTTGCCGAGCGCGCTGGCCATGCTCTCGATGCGCCCGGGAAAGCGCGCGTCCCAGTCGCGCAGCATGTTGCGGATCTGCTTGCGCTGCAGGTTCTCCTGGCTGCCACACAGGGTGCAGGGAATGATGGGGAAGTCGCGGTGACGCGCCCAGGCCTCGAGGTCGTGCTCAGGCACGTAGGCGAGCGGGCGGATCACGACGTGGCGGCCGTCGTCGCTCACGAGCTTGGGCGGCATGCCCTTGAGCTTCGCGCCGAAGAACATGTTCAGGAAGAAGGTCTGCAGCATGTCGTCGCGGTGGTGGCCCAGCGCGATCTTGGTGGCGCCGAGCTCGTCGGCCACGCGGTAGAGGATCCCGCGGCGCAGGCGCGAGCACAGGCTGCACATCGTCTTGCCTTCGGGCACCACGCGCTTGACGATCGAGTACGTGTCCTGCTCCTCGATGTGGAAGGGCAGGCCGCGCGAGCGCAGGTACTCGGGCAACACGTGCTCGGGGAAGCCGGGCTGCTTCTGGTCGAGGTTGACCGCCACGATCTCGAAGGGCACCGGCGCGCGCTGGCGCAGGCTGATGAGGATGTCCAGCAGCGAATAGCTGTCCTTGCCGCCGGAGACGCAGACCATCACCTTGTCGCCCGGCTCGATCATGTTGAAGTCGCCGATCGCCTGTCCCACCAGGCGATGCAGCCGCTTCGAGAGCTTGTTGGCCTCGAACTGCCGCCGCTGCTCGGTCCGGTTCGCGGGGGCGAGCGTTTCGGGAAGCGCGTTCATGCGGCCTCCTTCAGGCGGAACACCTCCACGCCCACGGATTGGCAGTCGGGGTACACGTCGGGCTTCTCGGTGGACACGCGCACGGCCTTGACCAAGGGGTGCGCGAGCATCAGCTCGGCGACCTCGTCGCACAGCGTCTCCTGCAGGTGCACATGCCCGCGCGAGACGCGCTGCGCGATGCTGCGGCGGATGAAGTCGTAGTCGAGCACCTCGTCGAGCTGGTCCGCGCGCGGCGTGCTGAGCGCGAGCGGCACGTACAGGTCGACGTTCATCAGCACGCGCTGCTCGCCGCGCTTCTCGAATTCGTGCACGCCGATGTTGATCCACACCTCGTAGTCGCGCAGGAAGAGGCGTCGGCAGTCCATCAGCTGGGGATGGCTCAGCAGGCTTTGCATTTCATTGATCTTTCTGGGCCAGGAACATCACGTCGCGGCTCTGGGGACTGAGGTGCTGGCCGCCGTCGACCAGCAAGGTGGTGCCGGTGATGGCCGGCGATTCGATGAGAAAGCGCACTGCGCGCGCGATGTCGCCGGGCAGCGAGGAACGCTGCAGCGGCGTCATGCGATGCGAGGAATGGAACTGCTCGCGCGTCATCGGGCCCGACACGAGCGTCACGCCCGGCGCCACGCCCGTCACCCGCACGCGCGGGGCCAGCGCCTGCGCCAGCAGCGTGCCGGCGATCTCGAGCGCGGCCTTCGACAGCGTGTAGCTGAAGTAGTCGGGGTTCGGGTTCCACAGCTTCTGGTCGAGCAGGTTCACGACGCACCCGTTGTGCGCGCTGCCGAGCACGTGGTCGTGCAATGCGCGCGCGAGGATGACGGCCGGCGCGGTGTTCGCCTGCCAGTGGGCCGCCATCTGCGCGTGCGAAAAGCTCGCCACGTTGTCGTAGACGAAGTGCGAGGCGTTGTTGACCACCGCGTCGATGCGACCGAAGGCGTCGGCGACCTCGGGCACGAGGCGCGCGCAGGCGGTTTCGTCCGAGAGATCGGCCTCGAAGGCGCACGACCGCACCCCGAGCTCGCGGGCATCGGCGACCGTGGCCTCGGCCTCGGCGCGCGAGCGGCGGAAGTGCACCGCGATGTCGTAGCCGTTGCGCGCGAGGTCGAGCGCGATCTCGCGCCCGAGTCGCTGGCCTGCGCCGGTCACGAGCACCACGGGCCGCACCGGTGCGGCCAAGCCATGGGCATCCAAGGAACTCATGATTCCTACAATGCGCGCGTGAATGAAGAGCCCGTCAGTGTAGCCAGCGCGCCGTTCCCGCAAGGCGCGCGTCCCTTGAACGAGGTCCTGCGAGCGCAGATCGCCGGGCACGGCGGCTGGATGGGATTCGAGCGGTTCATGGAGCTTGCGCTCTACGCGCCGGGCCTCGGCTACTACGCGCGTGGCGACCAGCAGTTCGGCGCTCTGCCCGGCTCGGGCAGCGACTTCATCACCGCCCCTGAACTCAGCCCGCTCTTCGGCCGCGCCCTCGCGCGGCAGGTGGAACAGGCGCTCGATGTGACCGGCGTCGCGCAGGTCTGGGAGTTCGGCGCCGGCTCGGGGGCTCTGGCCGCCGCGCTGCTGCGCGCGCTGGGGGACCGCATCGAGGCGTACTGCATCGTCGAGCTGTCCGCCGCGCTGCGCGAGCGGCAGGCCAGCCGCCTCGCGGCGCAGGTGCCCGAGCATGCGGGCAAGGTGCGCTGGGTGGATCGGCTGCCGGAGTCGATCGAGGCGGTCGTGGTCGGAAACGAGGTGCTCGATGCGATGCCGGTGGCCCTGCTCGCCTTCGACGGCCACCACTGGAACGAGCGGGGCGTGGCCGTCGACGCGCAAGGCTTTCACTGGCAGGACCGCGCCACCGCGCTTCGCCCGCCGCACGAAGGGCCGTTCGTTCCCGGCACGGTGACGGAGCTGCACCGGCACGCTCAGGCCTTCGTCGCCACGCTCGCGAAGGCACTCGCGCGCGGCGCCGCCTTCTTCATCGACTACGGCTTCCCGCAGGCGGAGTACTACCACCCGCAACGCACCGGCGGCACGCTCATGTGCCATCGCGCGCATGTGGCCGATACCGATCCGCTCGCAGACGTGGGCGAGAAGGACATCACCGCGCACGTCGATTTCACCGGCGTCGCGCTGGCGGCGCAGGACGCCGGCATGCAGGTGCTCGGCTACACCTCGCAGGCACGCTTCCTCATGAACTGCGGCCTGCTCGACGACCTCGCCGCCACGCCGCGCGACGCCGCGTCGCTGGCGCAGGTGGCCGCCGCGCAGAAGCTCGTGAACGAGCACGAGATGGGCGAGCTCTTCAAGGTGATCGGCCTGGCCGCGGGCGAGTGGTTCGACGCGATCGGCTTTCGCCAGGGCGATCGCACACACCGGCTCTGAGGGACCGCGGACATGCTGCGCTGGCTGATCGTGATGGTGGTGACGCTCCTGGTCTTCAACGGCCTGGAGCCGTGGCTGCGTCGCATCGGACTCGGCCGTCTGCCGGGCGACCTGCACTTTCGCATCGGCGAGCGCGAGATCTCGCTGCCGATCGCCACCTGTGTGCTGCTGAGCTTCCTGGCAATGCTCATCGGCAAGCTTCTCTAGCCTTTGCGCCGGGCATTTCGGACCGGCTATAATCGCGGGCTCAGGCGCTTTAGCTCAGCCGGTTAGAGCGACGGAATCATAATCCGCAGGTCCGGGGTTCGAATCCCTGAAGCGCCACCAAAACAAGAAGCCCCGCTGGCCCATGGCCTGCGGGGCTTTTCCTCATCAAGTCAGCCACTGGATCCACACCATGTACCGCTGCACCCCCTCTTCCACTCGCCGCGCGCTTCTCACGCTGACCCTTGGTGCCGCCGCGGCCGCAATCGCGCCGCTCGCGCAGGCCCAGGCCGCCGTGCAGCGCCCCTTCCCGCAGAACGCCTTGCGCGGCAGCGTCGAGTTCGGCGCGCCGCCGTGGGTCAAGGTCAATGGCCAGCCCGTGCAGCTCGCTCCCGGTGCGCGAGTGCGCGGCCTGGACAACATGCTCGTGATGACGGCCTCGCTCGTCGGGCAGAGCTATGCGGTGAACTACACCGTCGAGCCCGGCGGCCTGGTGCGCGACGTGTGGCTGCTTCGCCCCGACGAGATCGCGCGCGCATGGCCCTCGACGCCCGACGAGGCCCGCCGCATGTCCTTCGACCCCGCCTCGCAGACCTGGGTCCGCCCGTAAGGAGGTCCGCATGAGCGCGACGAACGACAGCCGGCGGCGCCTGGTCTACATCAAGACCTTCGGCTGCCAGATGAACGAGTACGACTCCGACAAGATGGTCGACGTCCTGCGCGAGGCGCAGGGCTACGAGCCCACGAACGATCCGGAGCAGGCCGACCTCATCCTCTTCAACACCTGCTCGGTGCGCGAGAAGGCACAGGAAAAGGTGTTCTCCGACCTCGGCCGGGTGAAGCACCTCAAGGCGCGCGGCGTGAAGATCGGCGTCGGCGGCTGCGTGGCCAGCCAGGAGGGCGCGGCGATCATCGAGCGCGCTCCCTACGTCGACGTGGTGTTCGGTCCGCAGACCCTGCACCGCCTGCCGCAGATGCTCGAGCAGCGCGACCACCAGCAGCGCGCGCAGGTCGACATCAGCTTCCCCGAGATCGAGAAGTTCGATCACCTGCCGCCCGCGCGCGTGGAAGGCGCGACGGCCTTCGTGTCGATCATGGAAGGCTGCTCGAAGTACTGCAGCTATTGCGTGGTGCCCTACACGCGTGGCGAGGAAGTCTCGCGTCCCTTCGAGGACGTGCTCGCGGAAGTCGCGGGCCTGGCCGACCAGGGCGTGAAAGAAGTGACGCTGCTCGGCCAGAACGTGAACGCCTATCGCGGCGCGATGGGCGAGGGCTCGGAGATCGCGGACTTCGCGATGCTGATCGAGTACGTCGCCGAAATTCCCGGCATCGAGCGCATCCGCTACACCACGAGCCACCCCAACGAATTCACGCAGCGGCTGATCGACGTGTACGCGCGCGTGCCCAAGCTCGTGAGCCATCTGCACCTGCCGGTGCAGCACGGCTCGGACCGCATCCTCGCGGCCATGAAGCGCGGCTACACCTCGCTCGAATACAAGAGCACGGTGCGCAAGCTGCGCGCCGTGCGACCGGACCTGAGCCTGTCCAGCGACTTCATCGTGGGCTTCCCCGGCGAGACCGAGGACGACTTCCGCAAGCTGATGAAGCTGATCGAGGACGTGGGCTACGACGCGTCGTTCAGCTTCATCTTCAGCCCGCGCCCCGGCACGCCGGCCGCCGCGCTGCACGACGACACGCCGCACGCGCGCAAGCTGCAGCGGCTGCAGGAAGTGCAGGCCGCCATCGAGGCGAATGCGCAGCGCATCAGCGCCAGTCGCGTGAACACGGTGCAGCGCATCCTCGTGGAAGGTCCGTCGCGGCGCGACGCGAGTGAGCTGATGGGGCGCACCGAGTGCAACCGCATCGTGAACTTCGCCGGCCCGGCGCGACTGATCGGCCAGATGATCGACGTGCGCATCACCGAGGCGTATCCGCACTCGCTGCGCGCGGCGGTGCTCACGAGCGAGTCCGTCTGAGCCGGTGCCTCAGGGCACCCGATAGACGCAGCGGTCGCCGCTGCTCTTGCGCTCCACGCTGACCGCGCTCACGCCGGCCACCGAGGTGCTCACCTGCGCGTGGATGAAGAGGCACAGGTTCTCGAGCGTCGGGGCGCCCAGGCCCGGGACTTCGTCGAGGAAATGGTGGTCCAGCCGCCCGCGCACCGAGGCGATGGCCGCTCGCAGCACGGCGAGGTCCACGACCATGCCGGTGTCCGGGTCCGGTCGGCCCTGCACGGTGACTTCGGCCGTGTAGGTGTGGCCATGCACGCGCCGGCTGCCGTCGGCTTCATTGCGCTCGACAGCGCGCCGCAGCGTGTGCGCCGACTCGAAATAGAACGACTGGCTGAGTTCGAACATGCGTTTGGGCTCAGCGGATGCCGAGGTATTTGTGGGTTTGCAGGCTGAGCTGCCAGCTCGGGTGATCCAGGCACCACTGCACCGCCCAGCGCGTATTGGCCTCGCGCTCGGGGCCGTCCATGGGCTGCACGCGGCGGTGCGTGAAGGGCAGGGATTCGAGTTCGCGCATGTCGATGCCGGCTTGCGGCATCACGACCTTCAACTCCTGCCCCGAGCGTTGCACCAGCGACGCCCCGGCCTTCGGGCTCACGCAGACCCAGTCGATGCCCGCGGGCGCGACCACGGTGCCGTTGGTCTCCACGGCGATCTCGAAGCCTTGCGCGTGCAGCGCGTCGACCAGGGCGTCATCCACCTGCAGCAGCGGCTCGCCGCCCGTGAGCACCACGAAGCGCTTGCCGGGTGTGCCGCTCGGCCAGTGCGCAGCCACGTGCGCGGCGAGCGCCGCGGCGTCGGCGAACTTGCCGCCGCCGCTGCCGTCGGTGCCGACGAAATCGGTGTCGCAGAAGCGGCAGACCGCGTTGGCGCGATCAGCCTCGCGCCCGCTCCACAGGTTGCAGCCCGCGAAGCGGCAGAACACGGCCGCGCGCCCGGCATGGCTGCCCTCGCCCTGCAAGGTGTAGAAGGTTTCCTTGACGCTGTAGGCCATTCGATCGATGCAAAAAAGGACTCGGGAAAAAACACCAGGCGCCGTGCGCGCCCCCGGACGCTCAGCTGCGACGCAGCCAGCCGGCCCACATCAGCGCCGCCGCGCAGGCCAGTGCCATCGCGAAATAGGTGACGACGGCGCCATCGTGACCGGTGGCGACAAGCCCCACGATCGAGGCGAGCACTGCCGCCACTGCACCCCACACGGCCAGCCGCCACAGCGGCACGCCCTTGAGCGTGCGAAACCACACCACCTTCGTCATTGCCGCTGCGATGCAGCCCAGCAGCACACCCGGCAGCACAAAGTTGAGGAAATGCAAGACGGCGTCGAGCGCAGACATCAATATTCGCCAGGCAACCCGGACTTCGGCCCCGCGTGCCGGCCACTTCGGCCTAGCACGCGCCTGCGTGACCCGGCCCAAGGGCCGGAAAAGCTGCAAATTTTATAATTTCGGCATGAGCGTGTTTGCACTCGGACTGAACCACACGACAGCGCCCGTGGACTTGCGCGGCCGCTTCGCGTTCACGCTCGAGCAGCTCGCTCCCACGCTGCAGACCTTCCGCCACCGCATCGCCGGCCCCATCTCCGGCGCCAAGCCCTCGGACCCCGAGGCCGCGATCCTGTCCACCTGCAATCGCACCGAGCTGTACTGCGCCGCCGAGCCTGCGCTCGTGCGCCCGGCCATCGAGTGGCTGGCAGGCGTCGGCGGCGTGGGCGCCGACACGCTCACCCACCACGCGTACGTGCTCGAAGGCGGCGAGGCCGCGCGCCATGCGTTCCGCGTGGCCAGCGGGCTCGACTCCATGGTGCTGGGCGAGCCCCAGATCCTCGGTCAGTTGAAGCAGGCGGTGCGCCAGGCGGACGCCGCCGGCACGCTCGGCAGCACGCTGCACCAGCTCTTCCAGCGATCTTTCGCAGTCGCCAAGGAAGTGCGCACCTCCACCGAAATCGGCACGCACTCCATCAGCATGGCGGCCGCCGCCGTGCGGCTGGCGGCTCAGCTCTTCGAGGACCTGCGCGACATCCGCGTGCTGTTCGTCGGCGCGGGCGAAATGATCGAGCTCGCCGCCACCCACTTCGCGGCGCGCACGCCCGCCAAGATCGCGGTCGCCAACCGCACCCTGGAGCGCGGCGAGAAGCTCGCCAAGCGCTTCGGCGCGGAAGCCGTGCGGCTTGCCGATCTGCCCGCGAGACTGCATGAGTTCGACGTCGTGGTGTCGTGCACCGCGAGCTCGCTGCCGCTGATCGGCCTGGGCGCCGTGGAGCGCGCGCTCAAGCTGCGCAAGCACCGCCCGATGTTCATGGTCGACCTGGCCGTGCCGCGCGACATCGAGCCCGAGGTGGCGGAGCTCGGCGACGTCTATCTCTACACCGTCGACGATCTCGCCGCGATCGTGCAGACCGCCGGCGAGAAGCGCCAGGCGGCGGTGGCGCAGGCGGAAGCCATCATCGAAACCGGCGTGCAGAGCTTCGTGCACTGGCTCGACCAGCGCTCCACCGTGCCGCTGATCCAGGCGCTGAACGCCCAGGCCGACGAATGGCGCCAGCTCGAAGTCGCCCGCGCGCAAAGGCTTCTCGCGCGCGGCGAGAACCTGGACACCGTGCTCGACGCTCTCTCGCGCGGCTTGATGCAGAAGATGCTGCACGGCGCGCTTGCCGAGCTGCACAGCGCCGACCCTGCACAGCGTGCCTTGCTGCGCCAGACCGTCTCGCGCCTGTTCCTGCGCAACGCCACGCGTGCGCTGGCCGACGACGACGCCACGGCGACGTCGCGCGAGATCCGCACGCCCCCTTCGCGTTAGCGCCGCATCCGCCCGGCGCCCGAGCGCGCCCCAAGGCGCGCGCGGCGCCCTCTGCCGCGTTCATCCGAAGATCACCTCGCACTCCACGCCATGAAGCCCACGCTGCGCCAGCAACTCGACCGCTATCGCACCCGACTGCACGAGCTCGATTCGCTGCTGGCCGACCCTGATGTCATGCGCGACGCCGCCGGCTTTCGCGCGCTCAGCCGCGAGCACGTGGAAGTGGCCGGCCTGGTGGAGCGCGATGAGCGCTATCGCCGCCGCGAATCCGATGTGCTCGCCGCCCGCGAGCTGCTGTCCGACCCCGATATGGCCGCCATGGCCGCCGAGGAAATCGCCGGCGGCGAGGCCGAGCTCGTGCGGCTGGAGGGCGAGCTGCAGCGCATGCTCCTGCCGCGCGACCCCGACGACGCGCGCAACGCTTTTGTCGAGATCCGCGCGGGCACGGGCGGCGACGAGTCCGCGCTCTTTGCGGGCGACCTGCTGCGCATGTACACGCGCTACGCCGAGAGGCGCGGCTGGCGCTGCGAGCTCATGTCCGCGAGCGAGAGCGACCTGGGCGGCTACAAGGAAGTCGTGCTGCACGTGCAGGGTGAAGGCATCTACGGGCAGCTGAAGTTCGAATCGGGCGGGCACCGCGTGCAGCGCGTGCCGGCCACCGAGACGCAGGGGCGCATCCACACCAGCGCCTGCACCGTCGCCGTGCTGCCGGAGCCCGACGAAGCGCAGGAGATCCAGATCAACCCGGCCGACCTGCGCATCGACACCTTCCGCGCCAGCGGCGCGGGCGGTCAGCACGTGAACAAGACCGATTCGGCCGTGCGCATCACCCACCTGCCCACGGGCATCGTGGCGGAATGCCAGGACGATCGCTCGCAGCATCGCAACAAGGCGAAGGCTCTCGCAGTGCTCGGCGCGCGGCTGCGCGACAAGGAGCGCATGGAGCGGCAGTCGCGCGAGGCGGCGACGCGCAAGAGCCTCGTGGGCAGCGGCGACCGCAGCGACCGCATCCGCACCTACAACTTCCCGCAGGGCCGGCTCACCGACCACCGGATCAACCTGACGCTCTATCAGCTCGGCGCCATCATGGAAGGCGATCTCGATCCCGTGATCTCGGCGCTCGCCACCGCGCGCGAGGCCGAGTTGCTGGCTGAACTCGAGATCGGCGACGCATGAACGCCGCCGCGCCCACACGCATCAGGGACGCGCTCCAGGCGGCGCGGCGCGCCGGCCTCGATCGCCTCGATGCCTTCGCCCTGCTCGAGCACGTCACGCAACGTTCGCGCACATGGCTGCTTGCGCATGACGACGAACTGCTGCCGCCGAACAGCGGCGCGCGCTATGCCGTGCTGGTCGCGCAACGCGCGGACCATGTGCCGCTTGCCTACCTGGTGCAGGAGAAGGAGTTCCACGGCCTGCGCCTTCGAGTGACTCCTGACGTGCTCGTGCCGCGCCCCGACACCGAAACGCTGGTGGGCTGGGCACTCGAACTGCTGCCCACCGCAGAGCCGTGGCGCGTCGCCGATCTCGGCACAGGTAGCGGCGCCATCGCGCTGGCCATCCGGCATGAGCGGCCGCTCACTCAACTCATTGCCACGGACGCCAGCGCGGCGGCCCTCGAAGTCGCGCGCGGCAACGGCGCAGCGCTTGGACTTTCGGTCGATTGGCGCGTGGGCGAGTGGTGGGACCCGCTGCAGGGCGAGCGCTTCGATCTCGTCGTCAGCAATCCGCCCTACATCGCGCAGGACGATCCGCACCTGAGCTCACTCCGGCACGAGCCGCAGCGTGCGCTCACCTCCGGTGCAGACGGCCTCGACGATGTGCGTCGCATCGTCGAGGGCTCACACCGGCATCTGCGCAGCGGGGGCTGGCTGCTGCTCGAGCATGGCTTCGACCAGGCACAGGCGGTCCGGGACCTCCTCTTGCGCGCCGGCTTCGCCGGCGTGGAGAGCCGTCGCGACTTGGCGGGGCACGAGCGGTGCAGTGGAGGGCGCGTTCGCGCCGCCTTGTCAGCCTGACCTGTTGCCCGCGCGCATCGAACAGAGGATTCGCATCACGTTTCTCCGCCCTCCGCCCCCGTCGCTGAGGGGGAACGTACGGAAAGAAACGTTTGTCGCGAAATCGCGGGCGTAGCATCGTCTTCCGGGCCGGCCAAGCGCGGCGGGCCCATCGGTCCGATGCACCGGGAGTCAGCCATGCGCCAGCACTGCCTCTGTTTCGCCACGACCGCCCTGCTGTTGTCCTGCGCCCCGATGGCCTGGGGCGCCCCGCCCGATCCGCTCGCCGCTGGCGGCGCTCAGTCCGATACCGCTACCGGCCCCGGCCTGCAGGTGCCCGATGCCGGAATCCGAAACTGGCCCCGTGCGCAGGCACGACTCGGCGTCGCGTCGGCCACCATGCTTCAGGCGGGCCGCGCGGATGCGACCCCCCTGTACGCACCCGACACCGTCCATCCCGCCCTGCAGGGTGTGAGCCTCTTTGGTGACTACTACTTCCTGCCAGGCAGCGGCCCGTCCGTGAGCGGCTTTCGCGCCACCGGCGGCGTGTTGCTGGGCTCGCGCAACCTGCTCTGGTCGACCATGCCGAGCGGGGGCAACTCGTTCTCTGCCGAGCGCCGCAGCTTCTCGCTATGGAACCCGGCGATCCCAGGCGACGTGGACGCAGGCACGGTGCCTTATGTCGGACTGGGCTATACGACCGTGTCGCCCTATCGGGATGCAGCGAGGGTCGGCTGGGGGTTCAGCGCCGACCTGGGCGTGATGGCCCTGAGCCCGCGCTCCACCGTGCGCTTCGGGCAAGGCGGTGGACTGACGCTGAACACCGAAGGCTGGCGTGACTACCAGTTCACGCCGGTGCTGCAAGTGGGCGCTTCGTACTCGTTCTAGCGCGATTCATTCACTGCCCCGACACCCCGCCGGGCCATCGGGCTGCGTCCCGCGGCGGGAATGGGGATTGCCGTATGCTTTGCGCCCTTGCGAGAGAGTGAATCCCATGCACGACGCCCAGCAACGAATTGATCACCTCGTGAAGAACCACCGCGTGGTCCTCTTCATGAAGGGCACGGCCCAATTTCCCATGTGCGGCTTTTCCGGCCGCGCGATCCAGATCCTCAAGGCATGCGGAGTGAGCGACCTCACGACCTTCAACGTGCTCGAGGACGATTCCGTCCGCCAGGG
>Ga0134124_10003967_pt1 | contig 11879 bp, 9 predicted proteins | sample KB304_FD_96880 | JGI IMG/M metagenome (GOLD analysis project Ga0134124, IMG submission 96880) | Terrestrial soil microbial communities without Nitrogen fertilizer from Kellogg Biological Station, Michigan, USA - KB3-0-4 | ecosystem: Environmental > Terrestrial > Soil > Unclassified ... | reverse complement strand
CGGCTGCCGCCCCTCGTCGCGGCTCCTGGCGGCGATGGCTGCCTGGAAAGCCTGGGTCAAGTCGCAACCAAAAGCCTCGATCACTACCGCGCCCGGCTGCGGTGGCGGCGTGTCCAAGGTCCATGGCACGACGCTTACGCCCGGGAATCCTCCAGGCGCCAGCCAGCCCAGCGCGGAGCCTTCATCGACCCACAGCCGCACCTGCTCGCCGCGCGCCGCGAGCTGGACCGAGAGGCGCCAGCACACGCCGATGTCGCCGTGGTTGTCGATGACCTTGCAGAAGATGTCCCAAAGCATGGTGGGGTCAAATTGAGGGAAGATTGTGGCGTCGACCTGACTTTGCTTCGCCAAGCGAGTCTATGCCGCAAGTCCGGTTCGTTGTCCACAATAGCGGCTGTATGCCCGAGCATCACTCAGATCAACTGCTGGCGCAGGTCGCCGCGCTGCCTGCATTGCCCGGCGTGTACCGGTATTTCGACGCCGACGGTGCCGTCCTGTACGTGGGCAAGGCGCGCAACCTGAAGAAGCGTGTATGCAGCTATTTCCAGAAGAACCACGGCGGCACGCGCATCGGCCACATGATCAGCAAGATCGCGCGGATGGAAACCACGGTCGTGCGCTCGGAGGCCGAGGCGCTGCTGCTGGAAAACAACCTGATCAAGACGCTCAACCCGCGCTACAACATCCTCTTTCGCGACGACAAGAGCTATCCGTACCTGAAGATCGCCGGTCCTGAAAAGCCGGGCCTGAGCGAGGCGGCAGCCGCGTCCGCCTCGACGTTTCCGCGCGTGGCCTACTACCGCGGCGCCGTTGACCGCAAGCACCGCTACTTCGGTCCTTATCCCAGCGCGTGGGCGGTCAAGGAGTCGATCCAGCTGCTGCAGAAGGTGTTCCGGCTGCGCACCTGCGAGGACACGGTGTTTGCCAATCGCACCCGGCCTTGCCTGCTGTACCAGATCAAGCGTTGCTCCGGGCCTTGCGTCGGCCTGGTTTCGCCGCAGGACTACCGGCAGGACGTGCACAACGCGGAGGCTTTCCTGCGCGGCGAGACGCAGGCGGTGCTGGCGGCACTCGAGGCGCGCATGATGCAGCACGCCGATAAGCTGGAGTTCGAGCAGGCGGCGGAGCTGCGCAACCAGATGAGCGCCCTGGCCAAGGTGTTGCACCAGCAGTCGGTGGAAACGATCTCGGACAAGGACGTGGACATCCTCGCGGTGAAGGTGCAGGGCGGCAAGGCTTGCGTGAACCTGGCCATGGTACGAGGCGGCCGGCATCTGGGGGATCGGCCCTATTTCCCGAGCCATATCGAGGACGCCGCGGCAGTGCAGGACTTCGACGTCCAGGTGGACGAGGGGCTGGAGGAATCGCACCAGGTTCCGGTGGAAGTCCAGGTGCTCGAGGCCTTCATCGCCCAGCACTACATCGGAGTTCCCGTGCCGCCGTCGCTGATCACCAGCGAGCCCGTCAGCCATGAGCTGATCGAAGCGCTGTCGCAGCAGTCGGGCCTGAGGATCAGCGCCGTCCACAACCCGCGCGAGCAGCGGCGGCTGTGGCTGGAGATGGCACAGAAGAACGCGCAACTGCAGCTGGCGCGGCTGCTGGCCGAAGAGGGCTCGCAGCAGGCGCGCACGCGTGCGCTGGTGGAGTCGCTCGACCTGGCGCCGGACAACCTGGACAACTTCCGGATCGAGTGCTTCGATATCTCGCACACGGCCGGTGAGTCGACCCAGGCGTCATGCGTGGTGTTCCACCACCACAAGATGCAGAACCCGGAATACCGCCGCTACAACATCGACGACATCACGCCCGGCGATGACTACGCGGCGATGCGCCAGGTCCTGATGCGCCGGTACAGCAAGCTGGCCGAGGCCGGGCGCGACTCGCCCGAGGCTACGCCCCCGGCCGGCAGTGGGGGCGGCGCCGGGCGGCTGCCCGACCTGGTACTGGTCGACGGCGGCAAGGGCCAGGTGAGCATGGCGCGCGAAGTGTTCGCCGAACTGGGCCTCGACCTGGCGGTGATCGTCGGCGTGGAAAAGGGCGAAGGCCGCAAGGTGGGGCTGGAAGAACTGGTGTTCGCCGACGGCCGCGACAAGGTCTGGCTGGGCAGGGATTCGGCCGCACTGATGCTGGTGGCGCAGATCCGCGACGAGGCGCATCGCTTCGCCATCACGGGCATGCGGGCGCGCCGGGCGCGGGTGCGGGTGGGCGGCAGCCAGCTCGAGGACATCCCGGGCATCGGCGCCAAGAAACGCGCCCGGCTGCTGCAGCGTTTCGGCGGGGTGCGGGGCGTGGCCGCCGCCGGCGTGGAGGACATCGCCAGTGTCGAAGGCATTTCCAGGGAACTGGCTGAGGAAATCTACCGCGCGCTGCATTGAGGGAATCTTCGTGCGGTCATGCCAGAATCGGGGCCATGTTCCTCACGATCCCCACGATCCTGACCTGGACGCGAATCGTCGCGATCCCGCTGATCATCGGGGTGTTCTACCTGGGGCTGGGCCAGTCGGTGCAAAACCTGGTCGCCACGGTGATGTTCATCGCCTTCGCGCTCACCGATTGGCTGGACGGCTATCTTGCCCGCCGGCTGAACCAGGCCTCCTCCTTCGGCGCTTTTCTCGACCCCGTGGCGGACAAGTTCCTGGTGTGCGCGTCGCTGCTGGTGCTGGTGCACCTGAAACGCGCCGACGTATTCGTGGCGCTGATCATCATCGGTCGCGAGATCGCCATTTCAGCCTTGCGCGAGTGGATGGCCCAGATCGGCGCTTCCAAGAGCGTGGCGGTGCACATGCTGGGAAAGGTCAAGACGGTGGTCCAGATGATCGCGATCCCTTTCCTGCTGTTCGATGGCAGCCTGTTCGGCGTCATCGACACGGGCCTGTGGGGTACCTGGCTGATCTGGGTCGCCGCAGTTCTCACCGTGTGGTCCATGGTCTATTACCTGCAAAAGGCGCTGCCGGAAATTCGCAAGCGGGTGAAATAGGCCCATGACTTCATCTTCCCGGCAGCCCGCCCTGGTGCGCGCCATGCCCGCCATCTTCGTGTTGATCTGGAGCACGGGCTTCATCGTTGCGCGCTTCGGCATGCCCCATGCGCCGCCGATGAAATTCCTGGCGCTGCGCTATTTCTTCTCCATTGCCTGCTTCCTGGCCTGGATGCTGGCCGCCGGCATCGCTGTGCTGCCAGCCGATCGCCGGCAGGTCAGGCATCTGGCCGTCACGGGCATATTGATGCACGGCGGTTACCTGGGCGGCGTCTGGGCCGCCGTCAAGTTCGGCATGGGCGCCGGGCTGGCGGCGCTGCTGGTGGGGTTGCAGCCGGTGCTGACGGCCGTGTGGGTTTCAGCGCGCGGCGGCGTGGTGTCCGGGCGCCAGTGGGTCGGCCTCGCGCTGGGCGTCGGCGGCCTGGCGCTGGTGGTCTGTCAGAAACTGGGCGTCGGTGAAATCAGCGGCCTCAATTTTCTGTTCGCAGTCGGTGCACTACTGAGCATTACCGCCGGCACGATCTACCAGAAGCGGTTCGTCGCGCCTTGCGATGTGCGCACAGCCGGAGTCGTGCAGCTTTGCGCCGCCCTCGCCGTGACCTTTCCGCTGGCGCTGCTCGAACCCGAATCCGTGCGCTGGAATGGCCAGCTGGCCGGCGCCATGGCGTGGTCGGTGCTGGCGCTGACCCTGGGCGGCAGCTCCTTGCTGTACCTTCTGATCCACCGCCGAGCGGCCACGGCCGTGACCAGCTTGATGTTCCTGGTGCCGCCCTGCACGGCCTTGATGGCATGGCTGCTATTCGGCGAGGCCATCACGGTGTTCACGATCACCGGTATCGCGCTGACAGCCGCGGGCGTGGGCATGGTGGTGCGCTCGCCGGCCGCCCGCGCCTGAGTTGGGCGCGGTGCCAGAATGGGCTCCATGCTGACGTCGTTCGAAGGCTTCGAGGTGGTGCGCGACGGCGTGCGCCTGAACGGCCGCCGCGGCGGCCGCGGCGAACCCTTGCTCCTGCTGCACGGCCATCCGCAGACCCTCGCGATGTGGCATCGCGTGGCGCCGGAGCTCGCTCGGGAATTCAGCGTGGTGATGATGGATCTGCGCGGCTACGGCGATTCGGGGCGGCCCGGCGCGGGCGCAGGTGACCATGCCTACTCGAAGCGCGAGATGGCGCTCGACGCGGTGGCGGTGATGAGGGCGCAAGGGTTCGCGCGCTTTGGCGTCCTGGCGCATGATCGCGGCGCGCGTGTGGCCCATCGCCTCGCGGCGGACCATCCGGGGGCAGTCGATCGCCTCATGCTGCTCGACATCGCGCCCACGCTTGGAATGTACGAGCGGACGTCGCTGGAATTCGCGCGAGCCTACTGGCACTGGTTCTTCCTCATCCAGCCGCCGCCACTGCCGGAAGCTCTGATCGAATCCGATCCCGTCCGCTATGTGCGCACCGTGATGGGCAGCCGGCATGCCGGATTGACGCCGTTTGCCCCCGAGGCGCTGGCCGAGTACGAGCGTTGTGCCGCCATCACCGGCACGGCCGCGGCTTTTTGCGCCGACTACCGCGCGAGTGCCGGCATCGACCTGGAACACGATCGCGCCGATGTGGCGGCCGGCCGCAAGCTGGAGCAGCGGCTGCGGGTCCTGTGGGGCGAGCATGGCGTCGTCGGCCGCTGCTTCGATGTGATGGCGTTATGGTAGGAACGCGCGCGACACGTCACCGGCGGTGGCTTGCCGAGCGGCCACTACATCGCGGAAGAAGCGCCGGCGCTGTTGCTGGACGAGGCCTTGAAGTTTTTCAAATCGAGTCATTGAATGAATCCAGACAGGAGTAACCTGAAATGAGCAAAAAACGGATCGCGGTGATCGCCGGCGACGGCATCGGCAAGGAAGTGATGCCCGAGGGCATCCGGGTGATGGAAGCGGTGGCGGACAAGTTCGGCATCGACCTCGCGTTCGATCATTTCGACTTCTCGAGCTGGGACTACTGCGAGAAGCACGGCAAGATGATGCCCGACGACTGGAAGGACCGGATCGGCGGCCACGACGCGATCTACTTCGGCGCCGTCGGCTGGCCCGAAAAGATTCCGGACCATGTGTCGCTTTGGGGTTCGCTGCTGCTCTTCCGGCGCGAGTTCGACCAATACGTCAACCTGCGGCCGGCCCGGCTGATGCCCGGAATCGTCGCACCGGTGGTACGCCGCGACGGCAGCGCCCGCCAGCCGGGCGAGATCGACATGTACATCGTGCGCGAAAACACCGAAGGCGAGTACTCCAGCATCGGCGGGCGCATGTATCCCGGCACCGAGCGCGAGATCGTCATGCAGGAGACCGTGATGTCGCGCGTCGGGGTGGACCGGGTGCTGAAGTTCGCATTCGAACTGGCACAGGCGCGGCCTAAGAAGCACCTGACCAGCGCCACCAAGTCCAATGGCATCGCCATCACCATGCCCTACTGGGACGAGCGCGTGGCCGAGATGGCCAAAGCGTATCCGGGCGTGAAGGTCGACAAGTTCCACATCGACATCCTCACAGCGCATTTCGTGCAGCGGCCTGACTTTTTCGACGTGGTCGTGGCCAGCAACCTGTTCGGCGACATCTTGAGCGACCTGGGACCGGCCTGCACGGGGACCATCGGCATCGCGCCGAGCGCGAACCTCAATCCCGATCGCAAGTTCCCGTCGCTGTTCGAGCCGGTGCACGGCTCGGCACCCGACATCGCGGGACGCAACATCGCCAATCCGGTCGGGCAGATCTGGTGCGGCGCGATGATGCTCGAGTTCATGGGATACCGGCAGGCGCACGACGCGGTGCTGGCGGCTATCGAGAAGACCCTGGATCGCGAAAGCGGCGCACCGCGCACCGCCGATCTGGGCGGCACCGCAACCACGACCGATCTGGGGCGTGCAATCGCGGCTGCCTTATAACGCCTCGCGGGGCGTTTCGTCCCACGAAAATTTGCGCAGTGCGTCACACCAAATCGCCCGAAACCCGCATGGAATCTAGCCAAAACCGACTAGAATCCGCGTCCGCGCTGTTGTAAAGCCGCCCGTTGTATTGACACCGTCTGGGACCGTCGCTCTAATCGGTTGGTGGCTTGAGGCCGCACAAGAAGTCTCCCGTATCCTCGTCTGAAAGCACGTCGATCGTGGCCGCGGAGCGGGCAGACAATAATTTTGAAGAGATACCCCATCAACTAAATTCTCTCTGCGAGGGACCCTTTGTGAACAAGACTGAACTGATTGAGCACATTGCAAAGCATGCTGATATCTCGAAGGCCGCCGCCACGCGCGCGCTGGAGTCGATGATCGGCGCCGTCAAGACCACTCTGAAAAAGGGCGGGTCGGTTTCGCTGGTCGGTTTCGGCACATTCGCGGTGGGTAAACGGGCGGCGCGCAGCGGCCGCAACCCCCGTACCGGCGCAGCGATTAAAATCAAGGCAGCCAAGGTTCCCAAGTTCCGCCCGGGCAAAGCGCTCAAGGATGCATTGAACTGAGCGGTGCGTGTTTTTCAGGTGGGGGTGCTTAGCTCAGCTGGTAGAGCGGCGCCCTTACAAGGCGTAGGTCGGCGGTTCGAACCCGTCAGCACCCACCAACAGGCGAAGGCGAACAGTAGTTCGCCTTTTTGTTTTTATTCCTACCGAGTCTGAGCATGTTTGATTTCGTTCGCAAGCACACCAAGGTCATGCAGTTCCTGCTGTTCCTGCTGATCTTTCCGTCGTTCGTGCTGGTGGGCATCAATGGCTACAACCGCTTCCGCGAAAAAGGCGAGGCCGTGGCCAAGGTCGACGGGCAGGAGATCCTGCAAGGCGACTGGGATGCCGCGCACAAGCGGGAGATCGATCGCTTGCGCCAGTCGATGCCCACGCTCGATGCGAAGTTGCTGGAGTCTCCCGCCGCCCGCTATGGGACGCTCGAGCGCATGGTGCGCGACCGGGTTCTCGCCGCCGCCGCCGCGAACTCCAAGCTGGTCACCAGCGACCCGCGTCTGGCGCGCGAGCTGCAGCAAAACGAAATGATCGCTTCGCTGAGAGGTCCCGACGGCAAGCTGGACATGGCGCGTTACCGGCAGCTGGTGGGTGCGCAGGGGATGACGCCCGAGATGTTCGAAGCCAGCGTTCGGGCCGACCTGTCCGCGCGCCAGGTGCTCGCCGGGGTGGGCGGCACTACCATGACGACGGCGGCTCAGGCCAATCTCGCGCTCAACGCGTTCTTCGAAAAGCGCGAAGTGCAAATCGCGCGTTTCTCCACCGCCGATTTCGCGAGCCGCGTCAAGCCGGCGGACGCCGAGCTGGAAGCCTACTACAAGAACAACCAGTCGCTGTTCCAGGCGCCGGAGCAAGCCAACGTCGAATACCTGGTGCTCGATCTGGACACGGTCAAGAAAGGCTTGAGTGTCAACGAGCAGGATCTCAAGACCTACTATGAGCAGAACGCCGGGCGGCTGTCGGGGACGGAAGAGCGGCGCGCCAGCCATATCCTGATCGCGGCATCCAAGTCCGCGCCCGCTGCCGAGCGCGAAAAGGCGCAGACCAGGGCGCAGGAACTGCTCGCCGAGGTGAAGAAGTCGCCGGGCAGTTTCGCCGAGATCGCGAAGAAGAACTCGCAAGACCCGGGCTCGGCCGTCAATGGCGGCGACCTGGATTACTTCGCGCGCGGCGCGATGACCAAGCCGTTCGAAGACGCGGCCTTTTCGCTCAAGAAGGGCGAAATCAGCGGCGTGGTGGAATCCGAGTTCGGCTACCACATCATCATGGTGACCGACATCAAATCGCCCAAGCAGCGCAGCTTCGAGGAAATGAAACCGGAAATCGAGGCCGAGCTGAAGAAGCAGCAGGCGCAGCGCAAGTTCGCTGAAGCGGCCGACACGTTCAGCAACGGCGTCTACGAGCAGGCCGACAGCCTCAAGCCCGTTGCCGATAAGCTGAAGCTGGAAATCAGGACGGCGTCGAACGTGAGCCGCAACCCGGCAGCGGGCGCCACCGGCGCGCTGGCCAATCCGAAGTTCCTCAGCGCGCTGTTTTCGGCCGACAGCACCCAGAAGAAGCGCAACACGGAAGCCGTGGAGATCGCGCCCAACACCATGGTGTCCGGACGCGTCTCGCAGTACACGCCGGCACGAACGCTGCCATTCGCCGAAGTGAAAGAGCGCGTGCGCGAACGCGTCGTGAGCGCGCGCGCGGCCGAACTGGCGAAAAAGGAAGGCATGGAAAAGCTGGCCGCCTGGAAAGCCAACCCGGCCTCCGCCAACCTGCCCGCGCCGATCGCGGTGTCGCGCCAGGAGTCGCAGAAGCAGCCCCAGGCCGTGGTGGAGGTCGCGCTGCGCGCCGACCCGACCGCTTTGCCTGTCTTTTCTGGCGTCGATCTGGGCGATCAGGGTTACGCGGTGGTCAAGGTGAGCAAGGTGCTGCCGCGTGAAATGCCGGCGGAAGCGGCGGCCCGGCAGGAGCGCCAGCAATACGCGCAATCCCTGGCGTCGGCCGAGAACCTGGCGTACTACAACTTGCTCAAGGAGCGCTTCAAGGTGCAGATCGAGGTGCCCAAGCCTGCAGCGGCCGACCAGCCCGTGCTGACGCAGTAGCCACTTCGCAAGAGACGGCGCAAAAAGCCCGCGGCTTCAGGCCTGCGGGCTTTTTTTCCCCTGTACGCCCGGGTTTGTGCGTATTCCCAGCGCAGGATTGGAAGACAAAGATGCCGACGGACCTGGCTTTGCACAAGCCTTGATCACTCCCACCAACACCAGGAGACGGGCATGACATTGCAACGAAAGAGTTTGGCGAAAGCGTGGCGCTTGGGAGCGGCGCGGTCCGCGGTGATGGCGGCTGCCGCGTTTTGCGTGGCCAGTGCCACGCAGGCGCAGGAAACCTTCAAGGTCGGAATCGTGAGTTTCCTGTCCGGCCAGGCGGCGGAAAGTTTTGGCATTCCGGCGGTGAACGGCGCCAAGGTGGTGATCGACGCCTTCAACAAGGGAAGCGCGCCGGTGCCCTACAACAAGGTTGGCTTCGGCGGGATGAAGATCGAGCCGATCTACGTCGACGAGAACGGCGGGGCTATCAAGCAGGTGCAGGAGCTTCGCAACCTGTATGACCGGGACAATGTCGATGCCGTGGTGGGTTATGTCGGCTCGGGCGACTGCCTGGCGGTGGCGCCGGCGGCCGAAGAGATGAAGAAGTTCCTGATTCTCTACGACTGCGGCACGCCCCGTATTTTCGAAGACAACAAGCTCAACTATGTCTTCCGCACCGCTTCGCACGCAGCCATGGACAACGTCGCGCTCGTGCGCTATCTAAAGGCACGCAACGTCAAGGCGCAGTCCTTCAACATGATCAACCAGGACTATGCCTGGGGCCAGGACTCCCGCAAGGACTTCACCTGGTCGATGGAAAAGCTGTTCCCGGCCGCGAAGGCGGGCGAGGACCAGCTGCCGAAGTTCGGGGCCGGCCAGTACGGCACCGAGATTTCGGCCCTGATGGCCAAGCCGGCCGACGTCACTCACAGCAGCTTGTGGGGAGGCGACTTGCAGGCGTTCGTCCTGCAGGCCGGACCCCGAGGCCTGTTCAAGCGCACGCAGGTGGTGCTTTCGGCCGGGGACCACGTCTTGCCGGGGCTGGGAGAAAAAATGCCCGATGGCACGATCCTGGGCGCGCGCGGCGCTTACGGCCTCATGTCGCCGAAGTCCCCTCTCAACGACTGGTGGTGGGATCTCTACAGCAAGGCGTACAACATCTATCCGGTGCAAGCCCCGTACCGCATGGTGCAGTCGCTGCTGGGTCTGAAGCTGGCGGTGGAAAAGGCGATGGCTTCCAATGGCGGCAAGAAGCCCACACCCGAGCAGCTCGCGGCCGCCCTGACCAATCTCGAATGGGACTCTCCAGCCGGCAGGATCCGCATGGTGCTGGGTGGTGGCCACCAGGCCATCCAGGAAACCGCCATCGGCAAAACGCGATATGACGCCGGCAAGAAGATGGTGGTGCTGGAGGACATCGTGCGTTTTCCGGCCGAATGCGTCAACCCGCCCGCGAACATGAAGTCGGAGGACTGGATCAAGGCGGGGTTCCCGGGCGCGAAGGGTTGTCCTTGATCGCTGCACGGGTCACTTTCGGCTTGATGAGGCCGTGGTGATAACTGCGGCGTGCCTGATTTCCTGGAGCGCCCTATCAACTCCCTGTCCACCATCCTGATCGATGGCCTGACCTATGCGTCATGGCTCTTCATCGTCGCCCTCGGCCTCACCCTGGTCTTTGGCGTACTCAAGATTCTGAACATAGCCCACGGCAGTTTTTACGCCTTGGGCGCTTATGCGGCCGCCAGCTTTGTAGGGTGGTTCGCTTCGATGAGATGGGCGCCGGCTTATTCCATCGTTGCCATGCTGCTTGCGGCCGTCGCGGTCGCGGCGCTGGTGGCTCCGCTCACGGAACGCGCGCTGCTGCGCTTCTTTTATGGTCGCGATGAAGTGCTGCTGGTGCTGGTGACCTATGCCATGTTCCTCATCATGGAAGATGGGACCAAACTGATCTGGGGCGCGAACCCCTATTACGTCTCCGAGCCGTATGGCCTGTTCGGCAATGTGAGCCTGGGACAGCAGAACTACGTGGGCTACGATTTTCTGCTGGTGGGCCTGGCGGTCGCGGTCGGCCTGCTGGTGTGGTGGGCCCTGAATCGCACCCGCCAAGGGAAAATCGTGCTGGCGGTGATCCATAGCGCAGAGGTCGCCTCGAGCATGGGCGTGAACGTCTCGCGCGTCTACATGATGTCGTTCTCCATCGGGATTTTTCTCGCGGCGTTGGGCGGCGCCTTCACCGCGCCCATGATTTCGGTGCAACCGGGAGTCTCGGTGGGCGTCATCATCGTCTCGTTTGCAGTCGTCATCATCGGCGGCCTGGGAAGCATCCCTGGTGCCGCGGTCGGGGCACTGATCGTCGGGCTGGCCCGCTCGTTCGCAGTGCATGTGGCGCCGGTAGCCGAGCTTTTTTCGATCTATATCGTCATGGCTGTGGTGTTGATGTTCCGGCCCGAGGGGTTGTTCAATCGCACCCAGGCCAGAAAAATCTGAGCGCCATGGCGGCTATCCCCATGCCTTCCCTTACGGCGGCCTGGCTCATCCCCTCGGCGTGGCGAGCGCTGGCACTGGGCTCGGCTTGCGCTGCGGCGTTGTCGCTGGGCGGGCTTTTCATGCCGAAATGGCTCACCTTCCTGATCACGATCGCAGCGGCCAATGGCCTGGTCTCCCTGGGTATCGTGGTGCTGATGCGAGGGGGCGTGGTGGCCTTCGGCCAGGGCATGGTGTTCGCCCTGGGCGGCTACACGGCCGCTCTCGCATTCAACAAGCTCGGCGTCACGGACGCGCTCTTACTCACGTTGGCGGGAGGCATAGCGGCAGCGCTGGTGGCTGCGCCTTTTGCGCCGCTGTTGTCGCGCTACCGGGGTATCTTCTTTGCGATGCTCACCCTGGCGTTGTCCATGGTGACCTACGGCCTGCTCATGAAGCTGGAAGTGCTCGGCGGCTCCGACGGCTTCAACATCGGCAGGCCGACCCTGCTGGGGCAGCGGTTGCCCGACACACGCGTGGGCTACATCGTTTACCTGCTTGCGGTGCTGGTCTCGACGGCGGTTGCGGTGTTGACGCGCATCTACTTTGACAGTACCCGGGGGTTGATCACACTGGCCGTGCGTGAGAACGAGTTGAGGGTCGAATACCTCGGCGGTTCGGTGCGGCAGGCCATGGCCATCAACTTCATCCTGGCCGCCTTCAGCGGCGGGCTAGGCGGCGCGCTGGCGGTGCTCGCGCTCGGACATGTCGACCCCAACTTCAGCTACTGGACTACTTCCGGCGAGTTCGTGTTCGTGGCTATCCTGGCCGGCTGGCAAAGCATCGCTGCCATATTCGTCGCCAGTGCGATGCTCGAAGTGG
>Ga0134124_10003966_pt1 | contig 11881 bp, 9 predicted proteins | sample KB304_FD_96880 | JGI IMG/M metagenome (GOLD analysis project Ga0134124, IMG submission 96880) | Terrestrial soil microbial communities without Nitrogen fertilizer from Kellogg Biological Station, Michigan, USA - KB3-0-4 | ecosystem: Environmental > Terrestrial > Soil > Unclassified ... | reverse complement strand
GCGGCGCAAACGCTGAGCGAGCTCTCGGCGTGCCGGCGGGGCGGCCTTCTTCTGTGCACTGGTTCGAATTCCGGGAGCGGGGCTGGGCCGCTCCCGGGTTCGACCGGGTGCTCGTCAATCCGCCCAAAGCGAGCGCAGCGCGCCGGGAAACCAGGCGCGCTGCGAGGTGCGATGCTGGGGTTCACCCCTTCGGGTGCCGCGAAGCGCGTCGGGCGCCTATTCTGGCAAACGTTGGAAGTGGCGCCCCCCGCGTTTATGTCACTCGAGGCCCATGCAGCTGGCGTAGTAGCTGACGGTGCCGGACCAGTCGGAGAAGATGCCGAGGATGCCGACTTGGCGTGCGAGCACGTCGAGCGTGACCATGATGTCGCCGTCGTTGGTGAGCGCGTCCATGGTGGTCTGGTAGTACGAAGACGGCGTGGCGGTGCCTTTGGTGGGCAGCACTTCTTCGACGATGCGGCCTGAGCGCTCGAGCGTCCAAGTGATGAGATCGAGCTTGGCGGCTTTCGCGTTGCGCGCGTATTGGGAGGGGACGATTTTGCCGTTTTGGGTGGTGAGCAGCGCCCACATCGGCGGCGCGACGACGCGAATGCCTTGCTTGCGGTAGCTCTTGAGTTCGTCCGCGCTCGGCAGATCCGCGGGGACGGCTGCGTCGTCGAGGTAGACGGCTTGGCGTCCGAAGGCCGGTTCGTTCGCGACCCAGTACAGCACGTCTTCCTTGCTGAAGGACTGCGCCCAAACGCGGCGCGGCGAGATGCGTGCGGCCTTGTAGTCGTTGATCATCGCTTGCGCGTATTTGGCTTGGCTGCCGAACACCTGGGCGATCTGGAGCTTGGCTTTGGGATTGCCCGCCTTCAATTCCGGCGTGAAGTCGCTGCGGAGCTCGTTCAGGAGGCGAATGCTTTCCTTGTGCGTGAGCAGCGTCCCGCCCGTGCTGTATAGATCCGTGCGCCAGCGTGCGGTGCCGCCTTGATACTCTTCGGGCGTCTTCGCGCTGGCGACGGAAGCGTCCATCTTGCCCTCGAGCGATTTGAATTCGGCTACCGTGAGATCGCTCGCGCAGCACAGAGCGGAAGCCGCTTTGACGAGCTTGCCAGAGGCGTCGAATTCAGCGGGCGTGAATGGCTGCGTGCACTGCGCCGCTAGCGGAGTCACGAGGATGTTGGTCGTCGTGTGCAGGTCACACTGATCATGGCGGCACACGAGCTCACCGTCTTTGGTGAACGTGACGTCGCATTCCTGAATTCCAGCGCCCATGCGCGAGCCCGCTTGGTGGCTTTCCTTGGTGTGCTCGGGGAATTGGAGCGTGCCGCCGCCGCGGTGGCCGATCGAGAATTTCGACTTGTAAAACGGCCCTTCCGCGCAGCTCTCGAGTTTGCGCTTGAGCGGGCTCGGGCTCATCTTCTCGATCAAGTAATACGGGCGCGGCCCGACTTGGACGGCGCCGAAGTTGGTGTCGAAGTAGTCGTTGTCGGAGCGGTCATTGTCGGAATGGTCGTTGTCGGCGCTCGCGAGAGCAGGCGCAAAGCAACTCGCGGCCACCGCGAGGATCGACAACGTCCCGAGCTTCTTGCTGATCTTGGGTACGAACATGGGTTACCTCCTGAGGGAATGCCGACTCGCGCGTTGCGGCGAGAGGCTGCGGCCGACCCTAGGTGTGCGACGTGGCCTCGGCATGACCCGCCGGTGACAACGGTGCGTGCTTAGAACCCCGACACGATCACGGCATACGTCCGATACGCAGGATTATTGTGATCCAGTGGATGCGCGATGCCGATGCGCAAATTGGTGCTCAGAAAATAGGCCGTGACCGCGTCGATCCACAGTTCTGCGCCGACGCTGCCGTGCAATTGGTCGAACAGGTCGTTGCGGTCGATTTGGTTGTATGCGCCGCCGTAGTCGAAGAACAGGACGCCGCTCAGGGTGCGCAGGAAGACGGGCAAGGTGCTCAAGCCGCGATCGGCGTAGAGCAGCGGCGCGCGGTATTCGACGTTGAGTAGGTTGTAGCTGGTGCCGATGAATTGTCCGGGCGCGTAGCCGCGGAGCACGAACGCGCTTTGGCGGAGGACGCCATTGTAACTGTCGTACAAGGACTCATCCATGAAGCCCCCGGTGGAGTACAGGCCGCGACGGACGTAGCTGCCGGTCGAGGTGCCACCGGACAAGGCCAGCGCGAGCACGTGGTGGTTGCTCCAGGGCATGAGCTGATAGGCGGTGGCGACGGCACCGATCGCGGTGAGCGTGCTCTCGCTACCGAGCGCCTCCGCGGCTTCGTCGACTCCGACGCCGAACGAGAAGCCTTTCTCGCCACCGATGCCGTAGGTCGTGCCTTGCACGTTGCTGTACGAGTAGCCGAGGTGCAGCGAAGCGATGTAACCGCGATTGGGCGTGTAAGGGACGAGCGAGTTCGGATCGCCGAGGGTGCCGACCGGCAATTCTCGGCTGAAGTTGGCGATCGAGTAGCTCAGGGAGATGCCCTGTCCGTCGAACTCGCCGGGCGCGGACCAGGAGACTCCGCTGGTCGCCCCGGTGAGGTGCTCGGTGGTGAACGATGGCTCGTTGCCGTACCGGTAGTCGTTGCGCGGCGCAGCCGAACGAAACACGCCCGCGCGGAACGCAAACGGCAAGCGGTTGTAAGCATAGTTGATGCTCCCGCCGATCTCGCTGTTTTCACTGGTGGGGATGGTCAAAGTGGCATCGAAGGCGTGTCGACCGATGGCATCCGAGCCCTGCGTGGTGAGGGTGAAGGTGTTGCCCCACGTGCCTTGCCCGTAAGCGATGGTCCAAGCGTGCGGGCGCAACGTGGGCAGCGGGTCGTAGTCTTCCACCGGCCAGGTGCGGCTGATGCTCGGCTCGAACGCCGCCCAGCGGTCGTCCGGGGCGTCGGCAGCGGGCAAAAAGCGGCTCGGTTCGAGCGCTAGCTCGTACAAATCGAAGCCGTGCGAGGTGTAGCCGACGTACACCATCCGCCGTCCATCCGGCGAGATCGCCGGCATGTACGCGCCGGTGAGCACGTTGGTCACTTGGCTGAGCTGGTGCGCGCCGACGTCGTAGGCGAACACGTTGGCGATGCCGGTGCGATCGGAGACGAAGTACAGCGTCTTGCCGTCGGGCGCCCAGACCGGCTGTTGGTCGATCGCGCGGTCGTGGCTGACTTCGTAAAACGACCCAGTCCGCGCGTCGACCACGCGAATGTCGCGATAGCCGCCGCGCGTCCAGGCGCTGTACGCCACGTGCTGTCCGTCGGGGGAAAAACGCGGTGTGTACGCTTGCTCGGCGTCCGCGCTGGGCACCAGCGCGCGCTCGTCTTCGAGCCGGTGTTCGGCGTCGAGGTGCGCGATGCGCAGGGTGCTCGTGCCAGCGCGATTGGTCACGTACGTGAGCCAGCGACCGTCGGAGCTCACGTCGGGCGCGCTGGCGCGAACGCCGACGGTCAGCCGCTGTCGATTGCGCTCGGTGCCCGAAGGTGACCGCGTGTTGGGCGGCTGACGGAACAGATCGCCGAAGTAATAGAAACGATTGGAGGGCGCGGTGTTGTCGAAATAGAGCGAACAATCACCAGCTACCGACAGCCCGTGACCGCCCGAACGCACGAGCAGCTGCGCCGTGTCGTCTGGATCTGGGGCGTCGGGATCGATGGCGTAGAACCCGGGCGTGGTGTGACCGTCGTCACGCGCGTAGACGACGCGGCGTCCCTGGCTCGGTCCGCAATTGGGCAGGTACACCGGAGTGGCGGCGCTGAACCCGCGCTGCGTCAGGCGCCGGCCTTCGCGCAGCCCGCGCGCCAGCACGGCCTGCCTTTGCGCCGCGTATTTGCGCTCCAGATGCAGGCGCCAGCCCTCGTACAAGTCTTCGTACGTGCGTCCGGTGACGCGCCGGATCGCGCGGTTGATACCCCAAGGGATGACTGACGCGCCGTAATCGGTGGCCACCGCCGCATACGTGCCTGGGCCGTAGGTGTCCACGATCCAGCCGATGAAGTTGGCGCCGTACAGGTACCAGAGGTTGCCGCCCGGCCAGCGGCGCGCCGGATTGCTGATCTGATCGAGCCGCGCCAAGCGTTGATCGAACACGTCTGCGCGCAGAAACATGTCGAACTGCGAGGAGCGCAGGCGGCCACCGGAGGTGTGCGCGCTCTCCATCACCACCGCCAGGCCTTCCAAGATCCAACGCGGTTGCGCTTGGTTCGGCGCGTAGGTTTTGCCCACGATGGCGTTGCCCAGGGCGGGCAAGCCGGAGGTGTTGTCGATTTGCAGGATGTGCGTGTACTCGTGGGTAACGAGCTCGTTGATCCAGTTGTCGTAGTCAGCGAGCGGCGACATGTCGTCGGGCGCCGTCGCAAACAGACGGACGACGTTGTACGGCAACGTCGAGGCAGAGCCGTTGGCCGAGTCGGTGTCGTCCGTGATCACGACCTCGGTGACTTGCTTGGGTGCCCAACCCATCTGCGGCACGAGCCGCTGGTACACGGACTCCGCGCTGCTCGCAGTGCGCTGCGCGAGATCGGCGAGACCGCTGTGATAGTGAATGCGGAAATGCGGGGTCACTACCGTGTACCACCGCAAGTACGGGTCCCCCGCGCGCGCCCGCGTCGCCCCCGCTGCCACCCACAGCGCGCAGGCGAGCGCCAGCCAACGAGCGCGCCTCATTGCGCTCTCATGTCCCCAGGCTCACAGATCGTCGTGAAACAACGGTTCGCGATTTCGGACGTAACGATACACGAGCTGGCGGCCCTCGGGCGTGATCTGCGTGAATTGCGCGCCGAAGCCGGGCTTGCCGTCACCGCCGTCAGGCGTGTCGCGCGTCCAGCGCACGACGCCCAAGGCTTCGAACTCATAGCCGCCGGGCATCGACACGCGCAGCGACAGCTGCTGACCAATGGCAGGGATCTGATAAGTGGCGATGAAGATGCCGCCGGAGTCGATGACGTCGTTGCCGCTCAGGCCTTTGTAGAAATTCGTGCCGCTGTGGGCGCCGAGTTCGGCTTCTAGACGCAAAGTGCCGGGCGCCGCGACGGCTTGGGGCGGCACTGCTGGCCCCGCAGCGCGCGCGGTTGTGGGGGCTTGGGCGGCCGGCGCAGCCGGCGGTTGTTGATAGGCCTGCGCGGGCGGCGCTTGGCGCGCGGGCGCTGGCGGTTGCTGTTGGTAAGCGGGCGGGGGAGCGGCTTGCTGTTGCCACGCCGGAGGCGCTTGATGCACCGGGGGTTGCGCATACGCCACTTGCGGCGGCGCTTCCGGACGCGGCTGAAAACCTGGGGCGGACGGCTGCGTGGCGGTGCCGAAGTGCGGCTGAGGCGCTTGCGGCGGATAGCCTTGGCCCGGATTTCCCGCGACCATCGTCCCGGCGTAGGGCGACACCGCGGGCGGCGGTGCCACATGAGCTCCTTGCGACAGCTGATGAATCAAGCCGAGCGAGCCGGCGATGGCTTCGAGCGCGTGATCCACCGCGGGGTGTTGCCCGGCGCTGGCCTGAAGCGTCGCGAGTGCTTGGCGCGTTGCGGCGAGCGCGGCCGCGCCGGCTTGTGCAGCGGCTCCGCCGTTGGTGGCTTCGATCTGATGTAGCGCGCTCATGGCGTGCGCGACCGGCTCGGCCACGGCCATCAACTGCGGGGGGACGCCGGGGCTTTGCAGCGCACCCAAACCACGAGCTAGATTTTCACGCGCAGCGCGGGCTGCCGAAACGGGATCGGACATCCAAACTCCTCCAGAGCGTTCGAGTCTATCATCGGGGGGTGCGATTCCAAGCGCTCGATCCTACGCTGGAAACTTCGCTAAGAGGAGGGAGCCACGCGACCGATGCGCAGTGCGACGGCTTCGGCCAGTGCGTGCCGATCGAGCTCGATCGGTTCCGCGTTCGGATCGTCGTCTTCGGTGTCATCCAAGATGGCGCGCTCGATGGCGATGGCCCCGTCCCCCGTGCGGACGATGAGGGTGCCTGGAAGGCCCATGACGGCCGCCTCACCCGGCTCGAGCGCGCGCACGAAATCCGTCGCCGGTTTCGCTCGGGTGACGAAGAAACACAGCTCGCCAACCGCCATGGCCAGGCCGGGCACCGGTGAAATGGCGCGAATTCGCCGCAAAACGCGCTGGGTCGACCACGTCCAATCGACCTTGAGCTCCCGGCCAGTGGGCTCGGGTGCCCACGTGGCAGCTTGCTCGTCTTGCGCGGTGGGGCTCGGTGGATGGGAGCGCGCGAAGCGCCCCACCCCCTCCCTCAAGAGAGCGAGTGAAGGACGATCGAGCGCGCGCGCCAGCTGCCACGAGTTGCGCTCGGCGACCGGAATCGCTCGCTGCAACAGAATGGCGCCCGTGTCGTACTCTGGAGCCAAGGTGTGCAAGGTCACGCCCGCTTCCGGCTCGCCGCTGTCGATGTTCCAGAAATACGGATTTGGACCGCGGTGGCGCGGCAAGAGCGAGGGGTGCACGCCGATCCCGCCCAGCGGCGCTGCGTTCAACCAGGCGCCAGGCAAGAGCCGCGTCCAAAACCAACTGACGATCAAATCAGGCTGAGCGCGCGCGAGCGCTTGCGCGATTTGCGCGTCGAAAGCGGCGCGCGGAGCGCCCAGCGCGTCCAGTAAGGACTCGGCTGGCACCCGACGCGCGATGCGCCGGCGACCGGGGGCGGCCAAGGGCGAGAGCACGCACGGATCGAGCGCGTGACCGTCACGCAGCAGCAAATGGGCGCCCAGTGGCAGGCCAAAGTAACCGACTTTCAAGTGACCTCGCTCCAGACTGTGCCGAAAAGTTGTGCCTTCACCTAGCTCCCTGTTAACCACGGGACGATGGAATTCGGCGGAAAAAGTCGCGCCTTTCGCTCGGCGTTGCGCGAGGGCAGCCGCTTCGATCCGGCGGCCTCGAATCGGCCGGTTTTGACGTTCGAGAACGTCCACAAGGCGTATCGCGCGGACTGTCCCGTGCTGCGCGGCTTACAGCTCGAGATCGCGCGCGGCGAATTCGTGTTCATTACCGGGCCCTCGGGTGCGGGCAAGAGCACCCTGCTGCGCCTGCTTTATGCGGCCGAGAGCGTGGACGCGGGGCGAATTCTGTTTTTGGGGCGGGAGATTGGCCGGCTCACGGACGGCTCGATCCCATTTTTGCGCCGGAATATCGGCATTATTTTCCAGGACTTCAAGCTGGTGAAGAACTGGAGCGTGCTGGACAACGTGGCCTTGCCGCTCGAGGTGCTCGGGCTGCCGCAGCGGGTGATCCGCACGCGCGTCGGTGAGGTGCTGGAGCGCGTGGGTTTGGCCGGGCGCGGCTCGGATTTGGCGAGCGTGCTGTCGGGCGGCGAACAACAGCGCGTAGCGGTGGCCCGCGCGATCGTGGGCGAACCGGCGCTTTTGTTGGCGGACGAACCGACCGGCAATCTCGATCCGCAATTGGCGGTCGATATCTTGGGCCTGCTCGAAGACATCAACGAGACGGGCGTCACGGTGCTATTTGCGACCCACGATCGCTCATTGCTCGACGTGCGCCCGCGCCGCGTGGTGGTGCTCGACGAAGGCAAGGCGACCGACGTCCCGAACGGCTTGGACGAAATCGCCGAGCTTCCCGGTAGGCGCGTGGCGTGAAAGGTCGACAATGACTCCCATCGAACGAGCGTGGCGCGGCACCAAGAACGATTGGCGTTTGCACGCGTTGAGCGTGTTCTCGGTGGCCGTCGCCTTCGTTTGCCTGGCTTCCGCGCTGCTGGTCGTGGTCAACGTGAGCCACGTGCGCGACCGCTGGTCGAGCACCGGGCGGGCCTCCGTTTACCTGAAAAAGAGCGCGGATCGCGAGCAGATCGCCACCCTTCAGCGCGCGCTGCGGGCGAGCGACGGCGTGACCGACGTCAAGTTCGTGTCCGCCGACGACGCGCGTCACGAGCTGACGGCGCAGAGCGATGACCCGATCATCGACCAATTGCCGACGGATGCGTTCCCCGCGTCGCTCGAGGTGAGCATCGAGAGCGACTTGGCTGCCGGGCGCCTGGAACAGCTGGCGCAACAGCTGGCTGCGTTGCCCGCGGTGGATCGCGTCGAGACGTACGCGGCGTGGAGCGATCGCTTGGCCGCGCTGCTCGCCGGCGGTGTCACTGCTTCGGGTTTGCTCGCGCTGGTCGTGCTGGCCGCGGTGGTCAGCGTGGTTTCGTCCACGATCCGGCTCGCGTTGCAACGCCGTCGCATCGAGGTCGAAGTGTTGAAGCTCGTGGGCGCGACCGACGACTACGTGCGGCGCCCGTACGTGGTGGAGGGCGCGGTTCAAGGTGCGCTCGGTGCGACGCTGGCGCTTTTGCTGCTGGGCGCGTTGTTCGCCATCGTGCAGAGCCATTTCGACGCCAGTTTTGCCACCTTGATCGGCATGACGCCCTCGTTTCTGCCCTGGACCGTCGCGCTCGCGCTGGTCGTCTCCGGCGGCGCGCTGGGCGCGCTCGCCGCGCTGCTCAGCGTGCGTAGGTTGCTCAGCGCATGAGAGCGGGTCGGCTGAGTCCGTTTCTCGGCCTGCTGCTGCTCGCGGCTAGCGCGGTCGCGTTCGGCGCCGACGCGCCGCAAGCCGACGATCAAACCGATCCGTCCGAGGTCGCCGAGCCCGCGACCGCCGCGGGCAGCGCGCCCGCCGTGCAGCGCGATCTGGGCGGCGAGGCCGAGAAGCGCTTGAGCGAACTCGAGCGCCAAACCCAAGCCGGCAAAGCCGAACTCGAGCGACTCGGCAAAGAGACGGACAGCGCGCATGCGCGCACGGTCACGCGTGGCCGCGTCTACGTGCGCTTGGCCAAGGCCGGCTTATTGCCGGTCGGCGGCGGCTTTTCTGCCTTGGTCGAGCACGCGGTGCAGCTCGAGCGACTGCGCAACGCGATCGGCCGTGATTTGAAGCTCGAACGCGAACTTTCGGCGCGCCGCGTGGCCCTCGGACGAACGCTGTTGGACCTGGAGACGCGCCGCTCCACCCTCGCGGGTGAAGTGCGCGCGATGAGCGCTGCCCAGAGCGCGCTGCTCTCGGAGCAAGATCGAGCGAACGCCTTCGCGCGGGCGTTCGCGGGCGGAGTGGGCTCGTCGCACACCGCTGTGTACGGCGCGGGCGTCGGCCCGGCCGACTCCGCGCCGGCAAGCGGCGGCTTCGGCAGCCTCAAAGGGCGCTTGCCCTTTCCGATCACAGGCCGCAGTGAGATCCGCAGCGCGCAACGCGCCGGCTCCGAAGGCCCGGGCCTGGAAATGTTCGCGCCCGCGGGCTCCGTGGTGCGCGCCGTGCAAGCTGGCCGCGTCGCGTTCGCGGACAGCTACGCCGCTTACGGTCGCACCGTGATCCTCGATCACGGCGGCGGTTACTACACGGTCAGCGCGAACCTCGGCTCGATCGACGTCAAAGTCGGCGACGATTTGCCGTCCGGGACGCGCCTCGGCACCGTGGGCAATACCGACGGCAACCCGCGTCTGTATTTCGAGCTGCGCTTCGGCACGAACACGCTGCCGCCGACCGACTGGTTCGGGATTTGAAACACGCGCGGGGTGCGCGTGTTCCAACCGGTTGCGAAAGCTTCCGCTAAACTCGCCCGCGATGGGTTCAGCCCTCTTCTTGGTCTGCTCGTTGCTCTTTGCCGGCTATGTCGTGCGCCGCCTCAATCGGCTGCCCGAGAACGCGGCCGAGGTGCTCAATCGCTTCGTGATCGACATCTGCGTTCCGGCGACCGTGCTGCGCCTGGTGCCGAAGATGACGGTGAGCGCGTCGCTGGCGGTGTTGGTGATCGTGCCTTGGGTGATGGTGGGCTTGGCGTATCTGTGTGCGCGGCTCGCACAGCGCTTGTTTGCGTTGGACCAGAGCAGCACCACGGCGTTGTTCCTGGCCACGGGGCTCGGCAACACGTCGTTCCTGGGCTTCCCCTTGTGCAGCGGTTTGCTCGGCGAGAGCTCATTGCCGTTCGCCGCGGTCTACGACCAGCTCGGATCATTCCTGATATTGAGTACGGTGGCGCCGCTCGCGCTCGGCAAAGTGAGCGGTGGCGCGCGCGCCACACCGAGTGAGCTCGCGCGCCGCGTGTTGTTCTTCCCGCCGTTCATTGCGCTGCTCGTCGCACTTTTGCCGCTGCCGCACCCCGCCGCGCTCGAGCCCGTGCTCACTGCGGCGGCCGCGCCACTCGTGCCACTGGCGATGTTCGCGGTAGGCCTCAAATTGCGCTTCACTCCGCCGCGCCCGGCGCGCGTGTTCGCGCTGGGCCTCGGCCTCAAACTGCTGCTCTTTCCCTGCATTGGTTGGGCCTTGGCGCGTGGACTGGGCGCACAGGGCATGCTGTTCAAAGTGGCCGTGCTCGAGAGCGCGATGCCCACGATGATCACCGCGGGTGCGTTGATGATGGCCCACGGTGTGGCGATTGAGCTGGCCGCGGCGTTCGTGAGCTGGGGGCTATTGTTGTCGCTGATCACGGTACCTGTTTGGTCACTGCTCGTGCGTTGATTGGTTTCAGAGCCTGGCCTCCGCGCCTGGCTCCTGCTAATCCTTGTAAGGATGGTTGGAAGTGGGTTTGGGGGTTGGTGCGCTCGTGGTCTCTGCTTTGGGCTCGTGTTGTCGTTTGCGAGCGAGTCACTGGCGCAATCCACCGCCAGCTTTCCGGCACCTCCCGGCGCGGGCACGCCGCCCCCTGTCGCACCTGTCCCGCCAGCCAGCGCAGGCGCGCCGGCGCGCCCCGCCGCGAAGCCCGCCCCCTCAGCGACTCCTAGTTCCCAACCGGCACCCAGTCCCGCCCCCGCGCCGGCGATTCCGAAAGCAGCCCCCCCAGTTGTTCCCAATGAAGGGGCAGCTAGCGGTTCCCTCGACGAAAGAGGTCCGCTTCAGCCCACGTCCGCCGTCGCCAATGGCTTCTACCCGGCGTTGCTGCCCTATCGTGAGGGCTTGCCGATCCCGCCGGGTTATCGGGTCGAGCATCGCGCGGCGACCGGCATCATCGTCGGTGGCTTGGCGACCTTCGGCATCGCCTACGGCACCGCGCTCATCATCGGTGCGAAGGCCGGCTTCGGCGACGGCACGGGTTGGGTCGCGGTTCCCGTCATTGGGCCCTGGGCTGCCATCGGCGCGCGCAGCTACCAATGCTCGAACGACCCAACGCTAGCCAACCAGTGCGTCAGCGGCGCGTTCAGTGAAGTGCAAACCATCGCCGCTTTGTCGGCGGACGGCGTGATTCAAGCCGCCGGCGCGGTGCTGTTCGTCGTCGGCTTGACCAGCGGTCACGACGAACTCGTGCGCACGGATCTGCCCGTCTCGTTTCGAGTCTTGCCGCAAAAGGTCGGCGCCGACGGCTTGGGGTTCGGCGTGGACGGACGCTTCTGAAAGCGCGAACGACAAAAGGACGTTTTCCGAGCAACCCGGGCGGTGGCTTCGCCGATGAGGGAGGGCGTTAGGCAAAGTGCCTAAAAAGGAGAAAATCCCATGACCACTCGTGTTGCCGTCGGCGGCCCGCCGACGAACGTTTACCCCACCACCACCGCTGCGCGCGTCACGCCGGAGCCCGCTCGCCCCTTTCAGCAAGTGATGAACGCCGGTTCGGCGGCGATCGTCGGTGGCGCCGAGGCCGCAGTGAACCACCTGCCCGGGGGCACCATCTTGGCGGCGGCCATGCGGCCCGGTGGCAGCTCGGGTCTCACGCCCAGTTACGCCCCAGGCAACCCCTACGCCCCGAGCCCGGCGCTCAATCGAGCCGAGGGTCCCACCGGCACCGCCACCTCTGCCCTCGGCAGCAGCGCGAGCAGCGGCGCTGCCGGCGGCTCTGGCATCGAACAAGTGATGTCGCAGGACGCCGATCAAAACCTGTATTACCTGAAGCTGCAGGAGCAAATCAGCGCCGAAAGCCGTGGATATTCAGCCGTTTCGAACGTGCTCAAAGCCCGTCACGACACGATGAAGAACGCCATTGG
>Ga0134124_10003965_pt1 | contig 11883 bp, 14 predicted proteins | sample KB304_FD_96880 | JGI IMG/M metagenome (GOLD analysis project Ga0134124, IMG submission 96880) | Terrestrial soil microbial communities without Nitrogen fertilizer from Kellogg Biological Station, Michigan, USA - KB3-0-4 | ecosystem: Environmental > Terrestrial > Soil > Unclassified ... | reverse complement strand
GGTCGAGGAGCTTCCCGCCGACTCGTGGGGCTATGCGGGGGAGACGCAGGAGCTCCACTACCTCAGGAACAAGGTCGCCTAGAATAGAGGGCTCGGAAACGGGCCCTCATGTTCAAGCAGGATCTCCTCAAGGGTAAGCGCATCCTCGTCACCGGCGGCGGCACCGGTCTCGGCAAGGAGATCGCGGCGCGCTATCTCTCGCTGGGCGCGGAGCTGTGGCTCGCTGGACGCCGCGGCGCAGTGCTCGAGGACACCGCCCAGGGCCTGATGAAGACCCACGGGGGACAGGTCAAGACCCATTCGGTCGACATCCGCGACGCGGCGGCGGTCGACGCGATGGTGCAGCGTATCTGGGACGAGAGCGGGCCGCTGACGGGCCTCGTCAACAACGCGGCCGGCAACTTCATCAGCCCGACCAAGGACCTGAGCCCCAACGGCTTCAACGCCATCGCCAACATCGTCTTCCACGGCACCTTCTACGTCACGCACGCGGTGGGCAAACGCTGGATCGCGGGCCGCCACAAAGGATCGGTCGTGAGCATCCTCGTCACGTGGGTGCACACCGGCTCGCCCTACGTGGTGCCTTCGGCGATGTCCAAGGCGGGCCTCCACGTCATGACGAAATCGCTTGCGGTCGAATGGGGCCGCTTCGGCATCCGCCTCAACGCGATCGCCCCCGGGCCGTTCCCGACCGAGGGGGCCACCAAGCGCCTGCGGCCCGACGGCGGCTTCGACAAGTCGGCCGAGGTCAACCCGATGCGGCGCGTCGGCCGCATGGAGGAGCTGCAGAATCTCGCCACTTTCCTCATGGCCGACGGCTGCGAATGGCTCACCGGCGAGACCATCGCGGTCGACGGCGGCGGCTACCTCGCCACCGGCTCGGGCGGCTACTTCACCGAGCTCGACAGGCTCTCCGACGCCGACTGGGAGAAGATGCGGGCGATGATCAAGGCGCAGAACGACAAGGACCGCGCCGGCCGCACGGCGTGACCGCGGCGCAGACGCCGCCTCCGGCGGCGACACCCATCGTGCCGCGGCCGGCGGCGACCCTGATGCTCCTGCGCGCGGGCGCGCGCGGCCTGGAGACCCTGATGCTGCAGCGGACGCAGAACGCCGCGTTCCTCGGCGGCGCGTACGTGTTCCCCGGCGGCGCGCTCGATCCAAGCGACGTCGCGCCGCGCCGCGTGCTCGGCCTCACCGAGTCGCAGGCGAACCAGCGCCTCGGGCTCGCGAGCGGCGGGCTAGGCTATTACGTCGCCGCGGTGCGCGAGTGCTTCGAGGAGGCCGGCGTGCTGCTCGCGTGCGACGCGAACGGCAACCCGGTGCTTCCGGCGCGCGCGCAGAAGCTGATGGAGCAGCGCGCGAGCCCGTTCCTCGAGCTGCTCGAGCGCGAGAACCTGTACATTCCCGCGGGCGCGCTCGCGTACTACGGCCACTGGATCACCCAGCCCGGGCGCAGCCGCCGCTTCGACGCGCGCTTTTTCGTCACGCTCGCCCCCGCGGGCCAGGAGGGCGCGCACGATGCCGCCGAGACCGTCCACCATCTGTGGATCGAGCCGCGCCAGGCGCTCGCGCGCGCCGACCGCGGCGAGATCGAGCTGGTCCACGCCACGCGCCAGACGCTCGCCGACTTCGCGCGCTTCGCCGAGCCGCGCGCGGCGTTCGAATACGCGATGAGCCTGGTCGAGATCCCCACCAACCGCGCCTGCTGGGCGCAGGGACGCGAAGGCGCGCGCATCTTCCGGCGCGGCGACGCGCCCTACTTTGAGATCCACTGGAGCGATCCCGAGGAGGGCGGGCAGACGAGCTACGATCTCGTCCCCGGCGTCGCCAAGCGCCTCGACCGCCACGTCACGCGGCTGATCGCTCCGAATCCGGGGATGATGACCGGTCCCGGCACCAATACCTATCTGCTCGGGAAGGAAGAACTCGCCGTGATCGATCCCGGCCCCGCGATCGATTCGCACATCGAGAAGATCCTCGCCGCCGGGAAGATCCGCTGGATCCTGTGCACGCACACCCACATGGACCATTCGCCGGCAGCCGCGGCGCTCAAGAAAGCGACTGGCGCGAAGGTCCTCGGCCGCCCCGCGCCCGCGGGCCAGGACGCGAGCTTCGCGCCGGACGAAGTGCTCTCCCACGATCAGCGCGTTTCCGTCGCGGGCGTCTCGCTGCGCGTCATCCATACGCCCGGCCACGCCTCGAACCACCTCTGCTACCTGCTGGAAGACACGCGCATGCTCTTCACCGGCGACCACGTGATGCAGGGCTCCACCGTCGTCATCAATCCGCCCGACGGCGACATGCGCGCCTACCTCGCCTCGCTCGAGCTCCTGCTCGGCGAAGACCTCGCGATCCTCGCTCCGGGACACGGCTATCTCATAGGCGAGCCGCACCACGAAGTGCGGCGCCTGGTGCAGCACCGCCTGAAGCGCGAGGCCAAGGTGCGCGACGCGATCGCGAAGCTCGGCGAGCCGAGCCTGGGCGAGATGCTGCCGCTCGTCTACGACGACGTGCCGCCGCGGATGCACCCGGTGGCCGCGCGCTCGCTCCGCGCGCACCTGCAGAAGCTCGTCGCCGACGGTGCGGTGCGCGCCGACGGCGAGCGCTACCGGCTCGCGACATGAAGTTCGACTTCGATCTCTTCACTATCGGCGGCGGCTCGGGCGGCGTGCGCGCGAGCCGCGTCAGCGCGGGGTACGGCGCCAGGGTCGCGATCGCAGAATCCGGCCGCTTCGGCGGCACCTGCGTCAACGTCGGCTGCATCCCGAAGAAGCTCTTCTCCTACGCCGCGCACATGCGCGAAGATTTCGAGGTCGCGAAGAGCTTCGGCTGGACAACGGGCGCGCCGAGCTTCGACTGGGCGACACTGCTTGCGAACAAGGATCGCGAGATCGCGCGCCTGAACGGCGTTTACGAGCGGGTGCTGTCGCTCGCCGGGGTCGAGATCATGCGCGGACGCGCAGTCGTGGTCGACCCGCATACCGTCGAGTTCGGCGGGCGGCGCATCTCCGCCCGCCACATCCTGCTCGCGACCGGCTCGTGGCCGACGGTTCCCGAGATCCCCGGGCGCGAGCACGCCATCACCTCGAACGAGGCGTTCCATCTCGAGCGGCTGCCGCGGCGCGCACTGCTGATCGGCGGCGGCTATATCGCGGTCGAGTTCGCGTCGATCTTCAACGGCCTCGGGGTGCAGACGGTGCTCTCGTACCGCGGTCGGCGGCTGCTGCGCGGCTTCGATGCCGAGCTCGGCGAGCGCCTTGGAGAGGAGATGAGCGCGAAAGGCGTGAAGCTCCACTTCGGCGCCGAGCCGCGGCGCGTCGCGCGGCGCGGCGACGGCCACCTCGAGGTCGAGTTCAGCGACGGGTCGCGCGAAGAGAGCGACCTCGTCATGTTCGCGACCGGACGCCATCCCAACAGCGCCAACCTCGGGCTCGAGGCGGCGGGGATGGAGCTGGCCGCCGACGGCACGGTCATCGTCGACAAGTACTCCCGCACCTCGGTGCCATCGATCCACGCCATCGGCGACCTCACCAATCGCCTCAACCTCACGCCGGTGGCGACGGCCGAGGCCATGTGGCTTGCGCGGACGCTGTTCCACGGCGAGCCCACCGCGGTCGACCATGACAACGTACCCACGGCGATCTTCGCCAATCCGAACGTCGCGACGGTCGGCCTGTCGGAAGAGCACGCGCGCGAGAGGTTCGGCGCGGTGGACGTGTACAAGACCTCGTTCAGGGCGCTGAAGCTCACCCTGGGGGGCAAGGGTGAGCGCACCTTCATGAAGCTGGTGGTCGACCGCGTGAGCCAGAAGGTGGTCGGCGCGCACATGATCGGCGTCGACGCCGGCGAGGTGATCCAGGGCGTAGCCATCGCGATGAAGCTCGGCGCCACCAAGGCACAATTCGACGCGACCATCGGCATCCATCCCACGGCCGCGGAAGAGTTCGTCACCCTGCGCGAGCGCGTGTCGGTCGGCTGAAGGGCGGCGATGAAGCGCGTGCTGTTCGTCTGCACCGGCAACATCTTTCGCAGCCTGACGGCCGAGCTCGGCCTGCGCCATGCCTTGCGCGGTCGCGCCGGCATCCACGTCTCCTCCGCCGGCACGGCCGATTTTCCGCACGTCGTGGCGCCCAACGTGCGCGATTACCTGCTTTCGAAGGGCTTCGACGTCAGCCGCCACCAGCGCCGCACGCTCACGCAAGCCATCCTGCTCGAGTCGCATCTGGTGATCGCGATGAGCGTCAACCACCGCGCCGACATCCGCAGCCGCTTCGGGCGCGCGGCGCCGCTTTTCCTCGAGGCCTGCGGCGAGCCGGGCGCGGCGCTTCCCGACATCGAGGAAGCGGTCCTCGACTGGCAGACCAATCCCGCCGCCGTGGACGCGCACATGCGTGCGACCATCGACCGCATTCTTGCGCTGACTGCGGTTCTCGCATACCGTCTCGACGCGCTCCTTGCATGAAACGACACGCACTCGTCTTTCCTGCCTTGCTCATCGCGGCGTGCAGCACGCCGCATCCCGAGGTGCAGAACAAGGGCTACGCCGTCGTCGGGCAGGACCCGTTCCGCTTCGAGGTCGAGCCGGAGCTGCTGCGCCAATGGGGCGGCTACGGCAGCCCGAAATTCAACCAGGTGCTCGACGAAGAGCTCGAGCGGCTGCGCATCTGCCGCAACGGCTACGTGCTGCGCAACGAAGGCAACCGCGACGGCGTGTTCAGCGTCACCGGCCGCTGTAGATCCTGAAAGGAAGGTCCATGCCGCAAATCCACGAGGGCGGCTGCCACTGCGGTGCGGTGCGCTTCCGCGCTACGAACGAGCCGGTGCGCAAGGCCGCCTGCCACTGCCGCAGCTGCCAGCGCCGCACCGGCAGCGCGTTCGGCATGGGCGCGTACTTCAACGAGAGCGACGTCGAGCTCGACGGCGAGCTGAGAACCTACGAGCACCGCTCGGACGAGAGCGGACGCTGGCTGAAGAATCAGTTCTGCCCGAAGTGCGGCAGCACCGTCACCTGGACGCTCGAGCTCTATCCCGGCCTGCGTGCGCTCGCGGTGGGCTCGTTCGACGATCCCGACCGGCTGGCGGTCTCGCGCCATGTCTGGACGCGCTCGAGGCACAAGTGGTTCATCTGTCCGCCCGGGGCGCAGATCTTCGAGAAGGGCTCTAGCGCTCTTCCGGCAGCGGGATGAATTCCGGGTCGCCCGGCACCGCGCCGAAGCGGCCTGCCTTCCAGTCCTGCTTCGCCTGCTCGATGCGCTCCCTCGAGCTCGAGACGAAATTCCACCAGATGTGGCGCGCGCCGAGCGTCTGGCCGCCGAGCAGCATCACGCGCGCGGGGGTCCGCGCCCCGAGCACCACGTGCACGCCGGAGCGCAAAGCGACCAGCCGTCCGCGTGGAACCTCCTGGCCGTCCACCGAGATCTGTCCGTCCACGACGTAGGCGCCGCGCTCTTCGTGCTCGGGTGCGAGCTCGAGGTTTGCGCCTTCGTCGAGCGTGGCCTCGGCGTAGAACAGCGCCGACAGGGTCTTGACCGGCGAGCGCAGCCCGAAGAGCGTTCCGGCGATGAGTCGCACTGTTGCGCCGCCGAAAGACGCCTGCGGCAGCTCGGCGGCCGGGTGATGGCGGAAGCTCGGCGCGAGCTCCTCGTCCGGTTGCGGCAGCGCCAGCCACGACTGCAGGCCCCATAGAGCCGCGCCTTGCGCGCGCAGCGCCTGCGGCGTGCGCTCGGAATGCACGATGCCCCGGCCGGCGATCATCCAGTTGACGTCGCCCGGGCGGATCGGCTGGCGCACGCCGAGGCTGTCCTGGTGAAGGATCTCGCCTTCGAAGAGGTAGGTCACCGTGGCGAGACCGATATGCGGATGCGGACGCACGTCGAGCCCGGTCCCCGGCGCCAGGCGCACCGGGCCCATCTCGTCGAGGAACACGAACGGGCCGATCATGCGGCGCTGCGGGGAAGGCAGCGCCCGGCGCACCTGGAAACCGTCGCCCAGATCGCGTGTCGCCGGCGTCACGACAACTTCGATGGCCTGAGGATCGGCAGCCACGGTCCGCTATTTTGCGCGCCGCTTGGCCGGCGCGTCCACGCCATTTTCCTGCCACGTTTCTTCCGCGCCTTTCCTTCGCCCGTCCCTCCCGGTGCCCGCATGTGCGGCTGAAATAGCTCGCCGCCACCCTCCCGGAAGAACAACATGCTGGAACGCCTCAAGCACCTGCTGTCCACCGTCCTGAATGCCCTCGCGGGCGCCGCCGCCGAGGCGGCGCACGCAGCGACAAGCGGCGCACGCCGCGGACTGAACGGACTCGCCGCCATCAAAGGCATGGTGGCGCTTGCCGTCGTCGTGGGCGCGGCAGGCTACCTGCTCTACCGAAATCCGCCCTTCAAGAGCGTGGAGCGCGGCGAGCGCGGCGTGAGGGCGAACCGCATCACCGGCGAGCTCACCGAATGGCGCGAAGGCAGCGTGGTCGTGCTGCCGCTCCTGCACGAGACGCGCATCTTCGCCCTGCGCGACCGCAGCTACCGGCCGGCGCAGGTCTCCAGCGCCGAAGGGCCCTCGCCGCTCCAGTCGCTCGAGGGGCTCTCGCTCGGCGTCGACCTCTCCGTGCGCTACGCGCTCGACGCGGCGCGCCTGCGCAGCATATGGAGCACGCTGCCCGACGACATCTCCGCCGACATCGTCGAGCCCGCGGTGCAGGGCGTGATCTACAAGGTGTTCGCACGCTACACCGTGCGCGAGATCTTCTCGACCAAGCGCGTCGAGATCCAGCAGGCGATCGAGTCCGAGGTCGGCTCGCGCTTCGCCGCCGACGGCCTCGTGCTGCGCGGCGTGGTGATCGGCAAGGTGGACCTGCCGCACGACTATCGCCGCGGGATGAACGCGCTCCTCGCCGAGGAGCTCGCGGCGGAAAAGATGCGCTACACACTGGACCTCAAGGACAAGCGCGTGCAGGAAAGCGCGCTCGACGCCGAGGCGGAGAAGGTGCGCCGCGAGAAGACCGCCGAAGCCGCGGCGCGCGAGCAGGTGATCGCCGCGAGAGGCCAGGAAGAGGCGATGACGCACGTGCTGCCCTTCAAGCAGCGCCAGATCGAGCAGCGCCGGCTCGAGGCCGAGGCCGAGAAGGTCGCCCGCATCCGCGGCGCCGAGGGCTCGGCCGAGGCGCGCCAGATCGAGGCGGTCGCCGAAGCGCAGGCGCGGCAGAAGCTTGCCGACGCCGAGGCCTATCGCCTCGAGAAGATCGGAAAGGCGACCGCCGAGCAGATGGAGCGCGAGGGTGCGCTGGTGACGCGCCACCCGCTCCTGGTCCAGAAGGCGCTTGCCGACAAGCTCTCCGACAAGATCCAGGTCATCATCGCACCGCCCCCCGCGGACAACGGCTTCATCGGCGCCACCCTTCTCGGCGCGCAGAAACGATGAGGCTGCGCTCGGCGCTGGCCGGGTTGGTCCTTCTCGCGCTGCCGCTGGCCGCGGCGGCCGAAGCCGCGGCGCTCGCCATCGTGATCCACGACCGTGCGCCTCTGCGGGCCGCGCCGCGCGGTGCCGCGCCGGCAAATGCGCTGCTGTGGCAGGGCGAGACGCTCGAGGTGCGCGGCGAGCGCAACGACTACCTCCAGGTCTACGACTACAGGCGCGAGCGCGGCGGATACGTCCTGGCGAGCGAGGTCCAGCGCATCTCGCTCCGCCCGGGGGAGGCCTCCGAGCTGCTCTCGATCGTGCGCTTCCTGCGCGGCATGCCGGGCGCGGAAGCGCTGGGCATCGGCTTCGCCGCAGCCTACATCGAGGCGGCCCCGGAGGAAGTTCTGGCGAGCGAGGTCGGCGTCGAGGCGCTCGACGCCCTCGGTGGCTTCGCCGAGCGCCTCGCCGAGCGCGCCTCCTCGAGCACGACGCTCGAGCGGTCCGCGCAGGCGAAGCTCGCGGGCCACCTCGACGTGGCCGCGCGCTATGGCGTCGGCTTCATCCACCACGAACGCGACGGCCGCGCGTACTACTGTTACGAAGGCGAGGCCTACCGAAGGGTGCTCGCAATGCCGTCGAGTCCGGCACAGCGGGCGCGCGCCGCCCTGGCGCTCACCCGCGCCGAATGCACCCGCGCCGAGCTGCGCCCGGATGAGCGCCTGCGCATGGACCATTGGCGGGCCGAAGTGCTCGACCGGGTCGACCCGGCCGCGCTGCCTGCGCACCTGCGCAACCGGATCCTGATGCGCCGCGCAGCGGTGTGGGCGAGCCTCGCCTACCTGCAGGCGCGCAAAGGCGAGCCCGCGCAATCGGCCGCGAGCCGAGCGCTGGCGGCGCTCGCCGATGTCGACAAGGCCAAGTTCGGCGACGAGGATGCCCGCGCCTACAACGATTCCGCGATGCAGGTCGGCGCTTCGCGCTGGGCGGCCGTGCCGGCGGCCTCGACCGCAGACGACAAGAGACCTCGCATCGCCACCGCGCCCGGGCCCTCGGGCGAAACCTGTGTGCTGCTGGTCGACGCGAAGAACGACGCGCGCCGTCCGCTCGCGCGGCGCTGCACCTATGGCATGGTCTGGACGGCTTCGGCGCGGCTCAACCGCGAGGGCAGTGCGCTCGCGCTGGCGGTGCAGCCCACCGCGGCCTGGCGCGAGCTCTGGATCTTCCGCAAGTCGGCGAACGGCTGGACCGTGCGCGTGCTGCCCCCCGCTGCCACCACCCCGCACATCGGCTATGCCGAATTCGCAGGCTGGGTTCCGGGCGGAAATCGCATGCTCGCGGCGCGCGAGGCCCGCGGCGACGGCAGGTACCGGCGCAGCTTCGAGATCGTGCGGCTCGACACGCTGGCAACCGTTTCGCATGGCAGCGAGGCCTCGAGCCTGCGCGAATTCCAGCGCTGGCAGGACGCCGCCTGGAAAGGCGGCACCGTGAGCCTGCGCTAGCCCAGCGCCCGCACGATCAGCGAAGCGCCGGAAACGAGCAGCACCACCGTCACGGCGCGAAGCAGCGCATCGCGGGAGATCAGGCGGAACACGCGCCGCGACACCGCGATGCCGGCGAACGCGCAAGGCGCCGCGACCGCAGCGGCGATCCAGACTCGAGCGTCGAGCAGCAATCCCGTCACCAGAAACGCAGCCACGCGCAGCGAGATGCTCGTCATGGTGGCGAAGCCGAGCGTGGCGCGGAACTGCTCCTTGGTCAGCCCACGCTGCGAAAGATAGATCGCGTAGGGCGGGCCGCCCGCGCCGAACAGGCTGCTGGTGATGCCGCCGGCGAACCCGGCGAGCCATGCCCAGCGCGCGGAAATGACGCGCGAGCCGGCGCGCCTCACGAAGCTGTAGAGCGCAAACGAGAGCACGAACACGCCAAGGAGCAGCATGCCCACGGCTCGGGGCAGGTTGACGAGCGCGGTGACCCCGACCGCGGTGCCGGCGAGGATCATCGGCACGAGGCGCGTCCATTCGGCGCGCACCGCATTGCGCGGGTTCTCGAGTCCCACACCGAACGCGCTGACGAGATCGGCAAGCGCGAACAGCGCAAGCGCGAAGGGCAGCGGCACGAAGTGGCTCGCGAGCGGGATCGTGATCAGGGCCGAGCCGAAGCCCGTGAGGCCGAAGACCAGGGCGCCCGCGAACGCGATCGCGCCGAGCGCCGCGAGCTCGCCGGGGCCCATCAGGCGCCGAGGACCAGGCTCGCGCCCTCGGTGCGGTTCATCGAGCGCAGCCGCCGCAGGTATCGGGTGAACGGCAGGCCGAGGCGCGCCTCGAGCCGCCCGGCGCGCCGGCGCAGCTCCTCCCACTCGAGCCTCGGCGGCAGCCCCTTGAGGGCGAAGGCGGCGATGTTCTCGTCGTACAGCGCCCGCATCGAAACCACGGCGCCGCCGAACGCGCTCTCGAGCCGGCGCATGTACTGCGCGAGGCGCGGATCGTCGTCCATGAAATTCACCACCAGCACCCCGCGCGGCTCGAGCGCCAGGAAGGCCGCATCGTAGAACTCGGCCGCGGCGAGCTCCGGCACGTGGGCCTCGTCGTGGTAGGCGTCCACGATCAGGACGTCGCAGCACTCCGGCGCCAGCGCCTCGGCGCCGTCGCCGATCTCCACCGCGAGCCGCTCGCCGTCCGCCGGCAGGGCGAAGTGGGTGCGCGCGGTGGCCACGATGCGGGGATCGAGCTCGACCACCCGGACCCGGGTCTTCCTCAGGTGCCTGAGGAAGAACTTCGGCAGCGAGCCGCCGCCGAGGCCGATCATCAGCGCGCGGCGCGGCTCGGGATGGAACAGCAGGAACGCCATCATGCAGCGGGTGTAGTCGAGCGCCAGCGCGAAGGGATCGCCGAGCCGCATCGAGCTCTGGATCGCCTCGCCGCCGACGTGAAGCGAGCGCACGCCTCGCTCGTCGCTGACCGCTATGGTGGGCAGGTTCTTTTTCAGGGCTCCGCCATGATAGTCGGTAGGAAAAATCTCACGAAGTTTTGCCGCGCCGCCGCCACAGGCAGGAAATAGGCGATAGCGAGCGCCCCTCCCGCAAGGTAGGGTGGATTCCATGGGGAAGGGGCAGCGGGCGGAGCTCGAGGCAGTGCTGAGCGCGCGGATCGAAACGATCTTCGAGCGCTCGCCGGGCCTGTGCGGCTTTTCGATCGACGAGCGGCTGGTCTCCGGCAGCGCGAAGGAAGGCCCCCGCGAATGGGAGCTCTACGTGAGCGCCGTCGAGACCCTGCCCGAGCTCGGCGACGCCCGCGCCAACCGCCTGATCGGCGAGATCTCCGGCGCGCTCGAGGACTTGCTGAAACAGGAGCCCCAGGCGGCCGACCTGCTGCCGGGCCGTACCTTCGCCCGCGTCTGGCACTGACACTCCGCAGGAAGCTCTAGCGCCCTCTGGAGAGGGCGAGCTCGGAACCCAGGTCGTCCCCGAGGTGCTGCCCGCACGTCCCGCACACCGGCGCAGCGCCGGCATCGAGCTTGGAGCCGTCCGGAAGCTCGCAGCCTTCGGGCAGCGCCGGGTCCTCCACCTCGAGAAACCCCGCCGGAACCTTGATGGCCGGCCCCTGGCAGGGGCTAGTGCCGCCGACGTGCCACAGGGTAACGAGATCCAGCGCCGGGTCGATCCGCTTGAGTCGCATATGAGATAAGAGGAAAACACACGCCCGGGCGCATTTCAAGAACCCATTGCCCGCCGATCGTTGGACAATGCGAAAAGCTTCGTCAAGACTCTGAATGGCCACGACTCCGGAATCGAACGATCGAAAGCGCGAACCCCAGGCGGGCGCGCCGGAGCAGTGCAATTTTCTGATCTGCACCCGCGCCGGCAAGTGCGCCCAGCCGTCGAACTGCCTCGCGGGCGTGATCCCGGTGAATCCGGAATACAAGCCGATCTACGGCGGCGGCGCGCACAAGCGCGAGGAATGAGCTAGCTCATTGCCTCGCAAGAAACCTAGAACCCTCGCTCGAACGATGCCTGAAGAAAGTGGGGGAATTACTGCCCTCCATCGAACTCAGTGCTTGCCCTCTTTCGATAGTCCCTCTGGGGCCTGCTTGAGCATCGGCAGGAGGTGAAGGCGCGTGAGATCGGAACCTAGTAACCGATGAGTTCTGAATTCTTCCGCCGTGTAGTCGGTGTTGAATGTTGGCGTATGAGGAAATGAACACTCCGTGTCTTTGCCACGTTCACAGGTCCGGTCTACCTCCTCGTCCCCAACCAATTTACGCACTGACACCGTTGCTTTCGCCTTCTTATATAGTTGTTGTACTTCTGGGCGATAACGGTAGAACGTTGCATCGGAAGGATTTAGGGTGAGCTTTAGGTATATCAGTGTCATGACTTTGCCGCTCGACTTAATTCTCCCTTCCATAGCAGGTTGCTTGACGATCTCATTATTGGGATCGTCGGCAACGAAATCCCTACCGATCTTGTAATCAGCGTGGCGGCGCTTTAAT
>Ga0134124_10003964_pt1 | contig 11884 bp, 9 predicted proteins | sample KB304_FD_96880 | JGI IMG/M metagenome (GOLD analysis project Ga0134124, IMG submission 96880) | Terrestrial soil microbial communities without Nitrogen fertilizer from Kellogg Biological Station, Michigan, USA - KB3-0-4 | ecosystem: Environmental > Terrestrial > Soil > Unclassified ... | reverse complement strand
CAACAGGTTCACCACTTTGGTTTTCTCCTCGTTTAACTCGACCCCGAGCGGAGCGAGTTGTTCTTGGAGTCGTTGCAAGGCCCGTTCGGCCCAGCCCCGTTTACTGTGGTGACCATCGACGGTGATGACGATATCGTCAGCGAATCGATGATAGTTCACTGCCTCGTAGGATCCCTGCGCCGTTTTGCGACGAATCGCGTCAAAGGCCCAATCGGTCTCGTTCAAGTAGATATTCGCAGCCAGCGGACTGAACGGACCCCCTTGTGGGACTCCGATCTTTCCTCCGGCTTTGATGATCTGTTTTACGAGATGCAGGACCTGTGGGTCCTGGACCCGCGTCGCGATCTTGTCTAACAGCACTGAATGTCGAATCGTGTCAAAGTAGCGGGACAAATCAACATCAATCACCGTAGACATTCGCCGCAGCACACTGCGCCTGACTTCTGCCAGGGCACGATGTGGCGACCGCTGGGGTCGAAATCCGTAGGAATTTGAGCAAAAATCCGCCTCGAAGATGGCTTCGAGGATCAGCTTCACAGCCCCTTGCACCACGCGGTCGCGGATGCAGGGGATTTGCAGCGTGCGGAATTTCCCGTTTCCTTTCGGGATATCTACCCGGCGATTTGGCTTGGGTTTGTACCTGCCTGTTATCAGTTCTTCCCGCACGCTTGCGAGAAACTCAGGCCGCCCTGTTCGCTCGATGTCCTCAAACGTTTGGCCATCAAGGCCCGGGGCTCCGCCGTTTCTCTTGGCCGCGCGGTAAGTTTCCTCAAGGGTCTCCGGCTTGGTGATATGCACGAAGATTCCCCAGAAACGATACGTCTTGTCAGACTTCGCCTTTCGATAGATCCGCCGCCGCAGTTCTTGCAGACTGATGGGTGCCTTTGTCATCTCACCCCTGCCTCACCTTGGCGCGCGGAGCACTCACCGGTCCGGGCCCTTCCCTCCGGGCACGTTTTGCTGCGCGCCCATCGACAGTATTGCGACCCGATCCGTCACCCTGCTGCCTGCTCCTGCATTTCCCACTCACGGTTATAGCAGTCGTCTCTTCGGCGGGATTTCTCCGCCGGGCAGCGAGGGTTTCTCCAGTTGACACATCCTCCTTCTCACCATGTCGCCGCTGATACCCCGCCGGTGAGAGCCGCCGCATCGGACTCATTTCGGCCAGCTCTTGTTGCTTTCGCGCGTTTTCGACCGTCTCAGCCACCGGATTCGATGTAACGAGGCTACATCCGCGTTCACTGTACGTTGCAACCTGGTGAGTTGCGCATACTCCTTTCTGAGCATGTTGTCGGAGGGCTCCGTCGTCTTGCTTTCGCGCCACGACACCTCCCTAGCTACAAGGCCTTGAGTCTTTTGGCCTCGGTCGGACTTTCACCGACTGGTTAATGTGCCCTTATCTGGACACAGCGAAGACCCATTCAGGATGATCGAATGGCGCAGGTTTGCGGGAGAGCGGCATTGGCTGGAATGCATGAACGAAGCCTAGCAGCCATACCAGCGAAAGCAGGGCGAACGGCCTACAAAAAGTGCATTCGCTTTGTCTTCGCCTTGATGTTTGATTGATCCTCCTGTGCCTCGATCCCGAAAAATCAACCTGGAAAGAGTGCGGGCATCGCTCGACAAGACCTGCCCAAAGTGCGGATTCACGATCACGCCGGACTTGGTCAAGCGGTTGGATTTTGAGCGGATGGAGTGCCCGAAATGTGGCGAGAAATTCCTTTACGCCGTTTCCCTAAAAACGCCAGGCGCGCCTAAATGATCGGTTCAGGCTAGCCTGCTCGTTGCAAGGTGTGTTCAATCGGGCTGAGTTTTATTCCATTGCAACACTAACGACTTGATATCGGGCTTCTCAAGATTGTTTGAATCCGCATAATAGACTACAAAGACATTCCCGTCGGTTCGCAATAACGGCCAACAATAACCGCCGTCTATCTGGAGGCCGGTATAGGTGTCCAGCACGGTGCGGTCGGTAAAAGTTAATCCCCCGTCGTAGGACGCAAACACTACAATTTCATGCGGAAGCTTTACGTAATCCCACTGACGGCCAAACAAGAGTAAAGCTTTCCCAACCTGCAGAAGTTGTGGGGCCTGAAGAACTCCGACCATAGAGGTGTAGTCAATCTGGTTCCCCCAGGTTGCCCCTGCATCATCGGAGAAATGTGCCCACGTATTGGTGATGGCATAGTCCCGGCTGATGGCCAGAAATCTGTTGGGCCCGACCTTCGCAATAGCAGTTTCATTTATAGGGGCGTCATCGAGTTGTCCGATGGATGACAGCTTGAGCCAGGTATGACCATCGTCGGTGGAATCAAAAAGGGACACACCGTTGACGTCGTACTCCAAACCGAGCATAGTGGAACCATCCTGCACAAGACTCGGTGCAAATGCGAGGGTCGCATTGACCGGATTATTAAAAAACTTGAATGGGTCCCAGGTCGCGCCATTGTCTCGTGAGCGGCTGTAGGCTGCACCGTTGATGCCGTTAGAATCCTGCTTGACCAGGGTAACGAAAACATCTCCCTGAGGAGTCCGGGCCAAGGCTGGGTCGGGCTGCGAAGTATCAAAGTACACCACTTCAGGCCCCCAGGTTTTTCCCCGGTCCTGGCTCCGACGCATTATCACCAGACTGCTGCTGACGTGGCCGGCCCCCTTCAGATAAGTAAGCAGCCAGCCTCCATTCGCGACTTGGATAACGCTGGGCGTGCTGTTGTAATTTCCGTCGCTCTCGATAACTTGTCTGTCGGTGATGTTTATGCCTACCTCACCAACTACTGGAGGTTGGGGCACAACTGGAACGCCACCGCCGCAACCTATTATTGTGACGAGAATTAGTGAGAGTAGGAGGGCCTTCATTTAGGCGATTCTATGCTTGGCACTTTTATCACGTTCAAGATATATGCGGATTGCTGTGAACAGGCGATGCGTTAATTGAGGGGTTCTGTTCTATAAAAAGCAATTGACCACTCCTTTGGGGCGCTGACAGCGGCAAACTTGATACCAGCAGCGAACCAATTCGCTTCGAGCGTAGCCTGACCATGGACAACGCTCAGCGGTCTGAGGCGCTGCTTGCCTACGCCTGAACGGGGAGACGCTCCCGATCCAGCATGGCTATCCGTTGCGAGTCATCGTTCCTGGCTCTTGCGTCTGCGGGACAATGCTACCCTGAGCCGTTCGCCGCGGGCCGTGGAGGAGACAGGCCCCAGGATACTCCATCTGCTAATGCATGAAGTACACTCTGATTGCTCAGTGGTGGAGTCTTGGTATCCCGTAGGGTGGGTCAAAAATGGTGGAACCAGTGATCGTCTCGAAGCCCTCGACAAGTGGCCAACTCGCCGGCTTGTTCTGTGACCTAGCCGGATCGGCTGCGCGCCGGCGTCAAAGGCGGTGGATGGGGGCTGCTACTGGAGTGGTTGCCACGGGGACGCTGCTACGCATTTGCCAACTCAATCTTAAACCTCTGCACTCCGACGAAGGGGTCAACGGGTTCTTTCTCCTCGGCTTATTTCGCGAGGGAATTTATCGCTACAACGCAGCCAACTATCACGGGCCCACACTTTACTATTTCGCGATGATTAGCTGCAGCGTTAACAATCTCCTCTTCGGCCGTGAAGGGCCCAACACGGTCGCTATTCGATTGGTGCCAGTACTGTTCGGGATTGGAATACTTGTCCTTTTATTGAATCTTCGCAATCGCCTGGGCAGTGCCGGCACGCTCACCGCCATTGCGCTGGTCGCGGTGTCACCCGGCATGGTGTACATATCCCGCGACTTCATTCACGAAATGCTTTTGGTCTTCTTCACCCTCTGGCTCGTGGTGTGTGGCCTGCGTTTCTGGGATACGAGGGAGACCAGACACTTGCTGCTTGCGTCCGTGGCGGCCGCGTTGATGATTTCTACCAAGGAGACTGCTCCCATTTCGCTTGCAGCGCTCGGCATTGGCGCTGGTGGTGCGCTTGCGTTGATGTTGGCGCCTCACAAAATGACCGCCGCCGAGTGGGGTGGTTGGTGGCGAATCGGCCTTCTCGCGCTGGCTGCGCTCGCTCTGTTCGTCATATCCTGCCTCCTGTTCTATTCCTCCTTTTTCGGTAACTATCCTCAAGGTATCCTTGATGCGGTCACAACCTACACCTATTGGGCGCGAACCGGGGTCAGCCAACACACGGCCCCCTGGTACACCTACCTGGTTTGGCTCCTTCGTGAAGAAGCTCCAATTTTCCTGCTGGGGACAATCGGAGCGGCACTTGCCTTGTTCCGGAGGCGCAACCCCTTCGCGATCTTTGCAGGGATCTGGGCTTTCGCGTTGCTTCTAGCGTATTCGATTCTTCCCTACAAGACTCCATGGATATTGCTGAACATGATCTTGCCGCTGTGCCTGGTGGCCGGGCACGCGGTGCAAGAGCTGTGGGATGCGCGGACCAGACTATTCCGAGGCGCTTCGCAGTTTGTGCCCGCAGCCATGATCGCGTTGGCGCTGGCGATCGCTTTCTACCAGTCCGTTCAGCTCAATTTTTTTCACTATGATGACAGCCGGTATTCTTATCCTTATGCTCAGACCTCCCGGGGCTTTCTCGACCTAGTAGAGGAGGTGCACGCAATTGCAAGCAGCGCCGGCAGCGGAAACGCGACCGGCATTACGGTTGTGACCTCCGACTATTGGCCTCTACCCTGGTACTTGCGCGACTACAGGAACGTCAGCTATTACGATCATACGGTGCCGGCCGGCACAACTATATTCATCGGCTCGTGGAAGGAAGTACCTGCGCTGCAACGCCAGCTCGCTGAGCGTTACCGGTTGGTGGGTTTCTATCCTTTGCGGCCAGGAGCGGACCTTGTTCTCTTCGCCGCCAGCACCCAAACCCACTGACAGGCCAAGTTTCCGCATCCCGGGTTTCGGCTGGTTTCCGCCGTCGATTCGGCAAGCCCTGCCGGTCGTTTTCCTCGTAGCCTTCTTCGGCTGGCTGTTTGGGGCGCTGTTATCGTCCCACATGCTCATGCCGAAGGGGGATGGATGGTATTCAGGCGGATCTACCTGGGGAGACTTGGCATGGCACCTTTCCATGCTGTCCAACTTCGCCGAGCGGGGGCTGGGCGCCGTCCGCGAGGATCCGATCTATCCGGGCACTAAGCTTTCTTACCCGTTCCTGCCCGATTTGTTGAGCGCCGAGTTGGTCCGCTGCGGCCTCAGTATTCGGGCAAGCTTGATCTTGCCAACCCTGCCGGTAATTCTAGGCGCTGTGGTCGCCATCTACTCTCTCGCCCGCCGCATTACGGGGACGATTTGGGGAGCGCTGGCCGTTCCCTTCATTTACTTTTTCAACGGAAGCATTGCCGGGTGTTACTTCTTGTGGCGTGATTATCGAAACTCACACCTGAGCTTGGCTGCATTCCTGAATCATATTCCCCAGGACTATGCCCACATTCGGGAATACAACATCCGCTTTTCGAACATCATCGATGATTACGTTCTTCCTCAACGTGCCAGTGTGTTCGGCCTGTTGCTTGGGGTTCTGGTGGTGCAGTTTTTGTGGTGCTATTGGGAACATTCGGACAAAAAGTACCTGCTCTATGCAGGTGTTGTGCTCTCGGCCATGCCTCTTGTGCATTTCCATAGCTTTGTGGCGCTGGGAATGGCTGCGGGCTTTCTGTTTGTCATCCAGCTCCTTGCCGAACCCAACTCGCGGAAACAGATAATTCTAAATTGGGCGGTATTCGCCATTCCCATGGCTGTCTTCTCCCTTCCCCAGACGCTTTGGATCGCGCCCGCCCATGCAGGGAACTTCTTTCGCATCGAGTGGGGCTGGATCAAGGGCAACGAGCCACTGTGGTTGTTCTGGCTGATGGACCTCAGCCCTCACCTCCCGGTTTTTGTGATCGCATTCTGGTTCGCAAAGCGCAGGCTGAAAACATTCTATTTGGGGTTCGTCGGGGTCTTTCTCGTGGCTAACATTGTCGTGTTCCAGCCGCACGATTGGGACAACATGAAGCTCATGCTGTGGTGGTTCCTGCTCAGCTCCGTCCTGGCCGGTTCGCTGTTGGCTGACCTGTGGCGCGAATCTCGTCTTGGGCCTTTGCTTGCTGTCGCCCTGTTTGGGACTTTGGTGATCACAGGAGCGACGTCGGTTTACAGGGAGTTCCACATGAGCGCGCTCATGTTCTCCTGGGAAGACATGGCGCTGGCCCACTTTGTCAGAGAGCAAACCAGCAAGGATGCGATCTTCCTCACTTCGGATAGGCACACTAGCCCAGTCGCTTGTCTCGGTGGACGACGAATCGTAATGGGATGCCGGTGCTGGCTGTGGACCCACGGCATTGACTACCACACCCGTGAGCAGGATATTTTGGAAATCTATCGGGGCTCGGATCACGCACTCGATCTGCTGCGCCGTTACCACGTTGACTACATCTTAATCGAGGCCGATAAGATGAGTGAGCTCCACGAGAATCTTGCCTTCTTCATGCGAAGCTTTCACCCCGTATACAACAGTCAAAATTACTTGGTCTTCAAAGTTTCCCCCTAGCGGTGCACGCCCAAGCTGCGCAACCGCCAAGAGAGTCCAACCACCGGGGCAAAGAAAGGGGGGCTGAGAGAAACTGTCTCGCCCCTGTTTTCAACCTGGATTGCAGTCACGTAAGGCTGGGTAACGAGTAGTGATTCGAATCCCGCCTAGTCGGAACCTCCGCAAAGCGAGCCGATTTTGTCATTGTTGATGTTGCTCTCCAACGATGTACCGAACGCGGTGATGGCACTCTTGTCGCCGAGGGCGATCAGCAGGTTGGCCTGGGCAACAAGAGTTGAAGCAGCGCCGCAAGCGGGTGGACTGGAGTTTCCGGCGTTGGCGACGGCTGCGATGAGCTGCTTAATCATGATCAACTCTGCCTGCGCCAGGGCTCCGGCAGGGGTATTTCCGGTGCCGCACTGACTAGCCGGGGCCTGCAGAGCGCCCAACAGCGTCAGGTTGCCGACGCACGAATCTACTGCTGAGCCCGCGCCCAACAGCGTGCTGACCTTGGTGCTGAAGCTGATGCCGAAGCATCCGGTGATCAGTTCGAAGTTTTTCTTATAGAATCCAAGCGTACACGACTGGCCAATCGGCGGTGTCGGGGTCACGGTTGGACTTGCTACTGGCCCGGCATAAGCCGTCGAGACGAGGGGGGTGTTCAGTACATGTTTGGAGAATTGCGCCAGCTGGTGATGCCCGACTGCGACTAGCACGAGCACGACCAGCAAGAGCATCACGATGCGAGTTCGGTTCATTTGGCCTCCTCTTGGGTTTCCTTCTATCTCAAAGTTTAAGTCCGGTCATTCGAGGCCTGTTCGGGCAGTCTCGACTTCACGGGATCTCAGCTTTTTTCTTGCTTGATTTACTACATGTTGACGCGCTTGGATCTGGGAGCTGTTGCTTGCGAACCTGGGCAAGGCGCGCCGAGGCTGATATTGTCCATTCCATGAGGAATTGTCAACTAAATTAATGATTATTAAGGCACTTTTCATTCTACGGTGTGCAATGTTCTGCACACGCCTTCGCGGTGAATCGCGCTTCTTGCGAAGCCCTTCTGGCTTCCCGAGCAAGGCTAATCCGGAAACTGGGACTCTGACGTGTGAAATCATGTGGTTTCCAAACTTTCGGCGAGGAGTAAGATCGTGCCGCTATGAAACGGGGAAAAAAAGTGCGCGATCCCCGAGGCCATCCCACCACAAGCGACGCACGGGCCGAGGTTCCTGTGCTGATGTTCGTAATGGCGGAACAAGCGACAGGCGCCTTCACCTTGCGCTGCGTCTCCAACGATACCGTGATAGATGATCTTCGCAAGCAAGGTGCGTTCGACACGTTCCTGGCTGATGCTGACGAGCTTTACCGGGAATTTCGCCGGCGCTTTGAACCTGCGAAAACTCATGAACGCCCAAACTGATTCGCGCTCATTTCAAGTACGAAGTCCACAATTCCCTAGGTTTTTCAGTTTCATCGATCTTTTGGGGAGATTTCGGGCCAACGTTTCTTGAGCCTCTCGATCAAGTGTTTGTCTCCTTCTTGTCCTCGTTTCAAGCTCAGGTTGTATGCCTTGGCGGCATACTGCCTTGCTAGTTCGTCGTCTCCCTGTCGAGACAAAGTGTCTGCCAAGCTATACCATGCGACTGGATCATCGGAAGAGTGCTGGAGCGACTGTTCGATGTATTGTCTGGCTAGGTTCAGATCACCAATGTGTTCTGAGATGACGGCCGGGTGGCGCGTCAACACCCGAATGCGCGGAGTATCGTTCTGCAGGATTGCGTCTGCTATCGAGTCATCCAGGAGCTTTAGGGCCTTTCTATCCTCTCATTTCTTTGAGAGCTCACTGCACCCGCACAACGCGCTTTGATGCATCCAGGCCGGTCATAGATTCTCCTTAGGATAGCGGTACAGGAGGCAGTTTAGCTTTGACTGAGCCCAGTCCAATTAAGGGCGAAGAGCGCGCCCGAACGCCCACCAATCGGCATCAAGTCGCGGTAGTCACTTCTTCAACCACCCTTGCAACTCCAGCCAAGCGGCGAAACTGTCAATCCAATGATTCGTAGGGAGGTTCTGCTTTCTCATTCCGAAGCCGTGGCCACCCTTCGTGTACATGTGCGGTTCTGCCGATTTTTGAGCGCCCGTCCATTTCTCGTACAAAGGACCGCTTTCCGGCGTGGGTCCGCACGAATCGTCGGTCGCAGCCGCAATAAACCTAGCGGTGCGTCCCCCGGGAACGGGCGCCTATCTTTCGATCGTTTCCCGCCCGGCCCCCACCCATAGATCGGGGCTACGAAGGCAGGCAGGCCGGCCTTGAGGCAAGTAATGGAAGCAAATCCGGCAGCGACGCTTCCACCGGCGGAGAATCCGATAATGCCGTCGCGGTCGGGGGACACGCCCATTCCGAGACCGGCGAGACTCCGCTGGTCACGGCCCAGTCAACCATCACGGGGCTCCACGCCGGACTGGGCAACTTGGACTACTGGATCCTCAAGCTTACTCCAGTGGAGTGGCTCACACTGCCGCTTGTTCCAGTGATGCTTACTGAGTACGTGCCAGGTACAGCTGGCGGCTTAGGTGAGATCGTCAAGTTAGAGTTGCCAGCTCCAACGACCGAGCTCGGGGTAAAGGTGTAAGTGGTTGCCTTTGGCAGCCCACTCAAACTCAGATTGACCGTCCCAGAGAAACCATTGATGGCCGAGACGGTAATTGTGAATTTCGTGCTCGTTTTGCGGCTGACGGTTTGGCTGGCCGGTGAAGCAGCAATCGAGAAATCGCCCACTGCTGCATTGACAGCAAGGGTTACGGTTGCACTATGAACCAGAGCACCGCTGGTGCCCGTGATCGTAAGCGTGTAATTGCCAGCAGGTGTCGAGGAGAGAGTGCCGACGGACAGGGTGGACGATCCAGTACCGGTTACCGAGGTTGGATTGAAGCTCGCCACAGCGCCCTGCGGCATCCCACTTACTGTGAGACCCACATTTCCGCTAAACCCGCCCACCGCCGCAACGTTGACGGTATAAGTAGTGTTGCCTCCCTGGACGACACTTCTCGAGGAAGGAGTCGCCGATAGCGAGAAGTCCGATTGCGCGGCTACCTGCACAAACTGGGCGACTGATGGCACACCCGCATTGTTGACCAGGAAGAGCATGTAAAAGCCTGGCGGCGCGACGTTGCCATTGGGCGGCCCCGTGACGCTTAGGGTGGTGGCATCGGTCAACGTGAACGACAACTCAACCAGGCGCTGGTCCATATCAAAGGCATGCGTTGCCGACCCCGCATGCATAAGCACCACGGACGAAATGTTGGCTACATCCGGGGTTTGCAACGCGAACGCGCCCCCGTAGTTGACAGTGGGCGGAGCACCAGCGATGGTCGGCCGGTTCGCCGGGACTGCATTGCCATTCACGTCGGTCGTGAAGAGGTAGGCGGGCTGGTAGACCTCCATGCGCTGCTCATAGCTACCGCGTTGCGGGTTGCCTCCTGCTACCCAAACTGTGGCGTCAGGCATGAGCAGTGCCACGGAGTGATACAGCCGGGGAAAAGCGTTCGTTCCCGCGGAAGAGAAACTTGGGGGTGTGCTTGCCGGGTCATAGAGATCCGCACTCAGACTGGCAGTGAGCACGTCCTCATCGTTATAGGAGCCTCCCAGAGCCAGCACTTTGCCGTTGGGCAAAATCACGCCACTCATCTCGATGCGAGGCTGCGACATGTCTGGGCCCCGTACCCAAACCGGGGTTGACGCAGAAAGATCGATGAGTTCAGTGGTGGCGGTGGAAGGATTGCCGCCTCCCATGATCAACACACGAGGCGCGTAGTTATTGGCCGGAGTAAGCCCCAGCAGAACAGAAGTACCGTAAGTTCGGCTGATGCCTTGCGTCGTGGTGGCGACGTTCGTCCACGTATGAGTGTTTGGATTGAAGATGCGGGACTGGGAGGATGACCCGGAGTAAAAAACATTCCCGTTGGGTAGCAGATGCAAACGTGGGTAGAGTGGAGGTGTCCACCCTGCGGTAAAGGGCGAACTCCATCCCGAACCAACCGTATAGATCTCAACCGTGCTGTTGGTGCTGCCGTTCTCATCCACGCCCGAAAACGTCAAAATGCGGCCGTCGCCTAGCATTGTAACCGTAGGGTACCAGCGACCGTGCGCCATTTGCTGTACGTTTGTGAACGTTTTCGTCGTAGGGTCATATAGGCTAGTACTTAGGGCGCCATGGAAGGGATCATATTGGAGGGTGCCGCCGTTAATGAACACACGCCCATCCGGCAAACTCACCATTCCGTTACAGAACATGTCCCACGCGACCGACTGGGTTGTAATACTTCCCGCTTGCGGATCCCAAACAGCCGCCCGGTAATTAGTATTCCCTGCCACGTTGCCTGAACCGGAAACGATCAGCACCTTGCCGTTGTTCAGCAGGGTCACATGCACGGGGTTGATGGTCATGGTGTACGGCAACGTGTTCCACTGACCTTGAACGTTAGCTTGGCCCACTGCATGACTCACTAGCGTCCCTAGCACAATAAGCAGCAGGACAACAGTCTCGCTCCTGGTGGTAAAAGTGCGGCATTTCATGAGACACCTCAGTTCACAAATGGTGCGCCGAACTCCGGATTGTGCTACTTAAGAGTGGGGGGGACGTTGTATCTAGTCGCTCGCCATGGCGTTGCAAGCGGCAGGATATGCGCTAGTAAGAAGCGTGCGAACTCTAACTTTGTACGTTCGAGCTGTCAAGATGCAGCGACTTGCACAAATATTGCAAACCCCTGGCTTCATTAAAAAGGTGCGTCTTTTAGGCGACGGAACTCCCGGCTTTTTCATTCACTCTGCGGGTGTTGCGGATCATCGGTGAATACTACTAGATCGATATACGTCGATCTTTCACTCGTCGCCACCGGCAAGGGCAACATGTTGCATCAACGACGTAAGAAAATTTCGAGAAAGCGATCAAGGGTTCGTGGTTCTAAGTGCCCGTTTTTTTCTCTTGGGGGAGAACCGGAGAACGGCCCGGCTGCCCCCGGGCTAAGGGAAACGTGAAAAAATCAGTCAGGGCCGCACCGTTCATCCGCGTTCATGAGGGCACACAGTGGATTCGCGCCAGAAGGACGAAAGACTACGAGATGCGAAAAGGCTTTACGAGAAGACCACAACCGGACGAGCCCGCGACGCCAGTCAAGAACTACATCACGCCGAGCGGGCTACAGCGCCTCAAAGATGAGCACCGGTTTCTGCTCACCAGGGAACGCCCCGCCGTGACGGAGGTGGTGGCGTGGGCTGCTGGCAACGGCGATCGGAGTGAAAACGCCGACTATCAGTACGGCAAGCGGCGGCTGCGGCAGATCGATGGGCGGATTCGCTTTCTCACGAAGCGAATCGAAGCCGCGGAAGT
>Ga0134124_10003963_pt1 | contig 11886 bp, 9 predicted proteins | sample KB304_FD_96880 | JGI IMG/M metagenome (GOLD analysis project Ga0134124, IMG submission 96880) | Terrestrial soil microbial communities without Nitrogen fertilizer from Kellogg Biological Station, Michigan, USA - KB3-0-4 | ecosystem: Environmental > Terrestrial > Soil > Unclassified ... | reverse complement strand
TTGCCTCCGGGCATGCGCTCCGAATTGATCTCAAAATGAAAAGGAGCAAATGTTGAATAAGGCACGAGGGCTAACCGGATAGTGAGTCGCGCCCGATCAAATCGGGCGTTTCGGTTGTCCTCTGAGTCGGCGCGCAGTGTAAGTGAAAATACACATAAATACAAGAGCGCATCTTCGTCAGGAGTCGTGGCCTGATGGGACGCTCGCGCCGAAACAAGCCGGTGAAGTTGAGCCATAAGCTGCTGGCGATCAGGAAGCGTCTGCGGATGAGTCAGACGGAAATGGCGCGAGCGCTCGAGCTGAAGGTGCATTATTCCGCAGTTTCGAATTACGAGCTCGGAACACGCGAGCCGGACCTGATAATTGTGCTGCGTTATGCCCGACTTGCAGACGTGCCGATGGAAATTCTGGTCGATGACAAGTTGAATCTGCCAGAACGATACGAGAATTTTTAACCACGAAAAAGGCTAAAAGGGTGCTCGGACGGGACGACCGGGATGGAGATCGGATTGAAGTTGGCCGTCCTTAACGATCAAAACACCGTTCACCATTACAAACTTAATTCCTTCCGCATACTGAGCCGGATCCTGAAAAGTTGATTTGTCAGTTATGGACCGTGCGTCGAAGATGGTTAGATCCGCATCGGCGCCAATGCGAATACGACCTTTATTCTTCATCGACGGAACTCGTCTTTCCAAACGTTGCGCCTGCATCAACGTCATCTTGGTTAACGCTTCGATCAAAGTCAGCGCGCCTTTATCGCGCACGTAATTTCCCAGCACGCGCGAATACGTTCCCGCTGTGCGCGGATGCCCCTTCCCTCTTTCGAGTATGCCGTCGCTCGCAATCATCGTCAGCGGGCTCCTGATAGCAGCGTTCACGATCTCTTCCGTCATAGAAAAAACCGCAACCATGCCACCAGTCTTCCGGTATTTCTCGAACGTTTCTTTCGTAAGGCGCTCGCCGGTCGCAGCCCATTGCAGATCCTTGTAGTCGATACCAAAAACTTCCTGCCATCCTTCATCGAAGATCGCCGACTGGATGTCAGTCATTCCGGCGATGTATGGGTAACACTCGGTCGTGACGTCGAGCCCGCGCGACTTTGCCTCACCAATCATCTGGAGCAACTTCGGCGTCGCTGGTCCACCAGTGCTATGAATGTGAACGACGTGCAATGGCGCTCCGGTAATTGTCGCAGCCGCGATCAACTCTTCCAGCGCTTGAATGCTGCTGCCGGGTTCTTTGATTCCCGCGTGTCGCATGTGAACGTGGCACGACGCGCCATAACGCGCAGCCACGCGAAACATCTCGAGAATCTCCCAACGTGAAGCATTGGGCGTGTACTGGATTCCGAACCCCACCGCAATTGCGCCGCGCTTCAATCCATCTTCGAGACGCTGCTTCATGTCGGCAATCTCTGCGTCTGTCGCAGATCGATGTGCAGCGTCACCCGTTGGCAGGAACGTAGCGGGCTCGTGCATCGCAGCCATGCGCGCGGCGAGATGTCCCGCACTCACGCCGTAGTTGATCAGAGACTTTCCATCACGCTGCGCGTACCAGGCATCAACGTCGCCCGTGCCGACTTCCAGCTCGAGCGCCGTTGTCACACCATCCATCGCTTTGAAGCGATAGTTCTCTTCGTCCTGGCCGTGTTGATGGAGATCGATAAAACCCGGAGAGACAACCAGACCACGAGCATCGATCACGGTGCGGCCGTTGAGCTTGTCGTTGCTGATCGCTTTGATTGTACCGTTTGAGATGCCGAGGTTGCGGACGGCGTCAGTGCGCGATTCAGGATCGATCACTCTGCCGTTGAGGATTACGAGATCGAAGGGTGCCTGCGGACGAGAGAATCCAGAGACTAAAAGCGCGCCCAGAACCAGCACAATCAGTCCTATAGGTCCTATAGGTCCTATTGTTTTTCCCATCATCGCACCTTGCCTCGGCCCGCGACGCGCCAGATCTCTTCAACACGCTCGCCTCGCACGCCGTAAATCTCGTCGTGCATGTTGACAGTCGTGCAAACGTGATTGGGAATGATGCTGAGCCGATCGCCGATACGATAGCGCCGCTCGGAACGCTGAATATTCAAATGACCATGCTCTTCAGAGAATCTCTCAACCTGTGCCGCAGGATCTTCTTTCACGATCCCGAAGCCAGTGCCGTCGCCGCCCTGAAAACGATCGTATGAAAAAGTCTTCGAGCCACCATCAACTACCGCATGTCCGGGAACTGCCGTACTAACCACGGTGACTATCACCGACAGCGCGCAATCTTCGAGCTCGCAGGCCGAGACAGCGACCGTTGTCCGATCGTTGAAGATGTACGTACCAGGCCTGACCTCGTTAACGCCATGAAAGAAGCCGCCTTCATATGCAGTGGGTGTAGAACCTCCACTCACGATCGACACCGGCAAACCAGCGTCTGAAAAAGTTTGAAGCGTTCGCTTCAGGAAATCGTTCACTTGAATTCGCATCGCAGCGCGTTCGTCAGGCCCAACGGTGAACTGACCCGGAAAGAACATCAAACCGCGGAACTCCAGTCCGGGCAGATCGGCAATCTTTTTTCCCAACGCGAGGAGATCCGCTTCGTCACTGAATCCACAACGCTCAAAGCCGACGTCCATCTCGATCAGAATCCCGATCGTCGTTCCCTGGCTTGCGGCAGCTTCAGAAAGACCACGCGCGACTTCCTCGGAATCGAGTGAGACAGCGATCCGCGCTTGTTCTGCTAAGCGCGCGAGTCGCGCCGTCTTTGTTGGGCCGACGATCGGATAGGCGATCAGAATGTCGTTGATCCCGGCGTCGAGCATCACTTCAGCTTCACTAATTTTAGCGACAGTGATTCCAGTCGCGCCGCCGGCGATCTGACGTTTCGCGAGCTCGGGAATCTTGTGAGTCTTGGTATGTGGCCGTAGCAGGAGTTGATGCTCGCGACAGTAGTCACCCATCCGCGAGATATTTCGCTCCATGACGTCGAGATCGACGATCACGGCGGGTGTGTCCAGATCAGAAATCAACATGAGTTCGTAGCGGCTCGGTAAGTGTTAGACAGGATTTACATGAACTTTACGTGATTAACATGATTTAAGGCACGATCTCGAATGGCGCTTCCTGCTTCGAAGACTTGCGCGTCACCATGTCCTTCGTTTCGATCACCGCCTGGTAACGGCCGGGCGCGAGACCCGCCAGCTTCAGGTATTCCGCAAACGTCAGGTGCGGCACCGGCTGCGTCTGAACATCCGTCAACACGAAATCAAAAAACTTCGTCGCCGGCTGCCCGTCTTTCATTAACCGCACCGTCACGCGCACCATTGGCTTACCCGTATCGGGACTATTCGCCGCGTTGTAAACAGCCATGAACATGATCAAGTTGTCGCTCGTCTTGAACTGCCGTCCTGACGACGGACGAATCAATTGCTTTCCATGCACGAACACGTCCGGAAAGTCTGCCGGATTCGGCGGCAGTTGACTCGCAGACTCCACGTAACGACTCAGCACCGCAGGCGTCGTCGCAAACTCCGCATCCGGCTCAGTCAAGACAAAATGTTCTCGACGCGCAGCGACTTTACCCGACTGCTTGTCTCTCACGATCAGATCGATCGTGTATTCGCCTGAAGTAAGCTGCAGATCCTGTCGATAGAAAATGTTGTTGCTGAGAATCTGGTTGTAATCGTCCGCTGAAAGACTCACGTCGAAGTTGCCGCCTAGACGCGAAAGCATTCGCTCGGGTGTCGCTTTCAAAACTCCGAGCACTTCCAACTGCATCGACTCCTTGTCCGCTTTGCGTTCAAACTTCACTGCCGACGGCGGAATCTCGATCGCGAGCGGCACCGTGTATAGACCTTCGCGCGTCCGGAAAGGACTCAACGAAACGAAGAGCGGCAAACCCGGATTCGCTTCTGCCGCGGCGAAACCAGCCATCAGTTTCTTGTCACCGGGCGACAACAAAACGATCTCTTCCGGCGGGATCGCGTAGTAACCCGAACGCGAAATGATCTGCGTATCGGGCCGCTTCACTTCGATTTTGACTTTACGAAACGTGCCGTCGAAATTCTGATTCGAGCTGCGATATGCGAGCGTGTAGCGCGCCTGGATCTCCTGGTTGATTCGTTCGAGACCCTGGCCGATGTCGTTGTTACCTTTGAGAAACTTGCCGCCGGTGTCACCCGAGAGGCGATAGAGAATGTCGTACTCGCGCGTTTGTCCTTCCTGTCTCACGTTGTCGAAAACAGTCTCGCCTCCGACTGCGCGAATACGTTGCTCCTGACTCGTGATCGCCGATACTCCCGCTAACGGCGAACCCGGCACCAACGCTCCCGAAGCCGGAGCACCCGCGCGCAGACCGGCGGAGTCGATGATGTAGATCGCGGTGTTCGCACGATTGGCGATGTCGATCGTGCTCTGCACTTGCCAGTCGAGCACTGCGGGCGTGACGAAACCCTGCGAAAACAGCACGACAGTCTTCTTGCCGGGAATCGGTCTCAACCCTTCCGCGATGGCAGCCAGCGCCGCGAGCACTGGACGCGACTGCTGCACGCTAAGCGCCGTGCGCAGCCGAATGAACTGGGCCAGCACAGCACGTGCGACCATAACCCGAGCCATTTCAGAACCGCCGGCGTTGGTCGTGATGCCTGCCGTGTCCGTGGGCGCGTTGTTCAGGAAGTCACGCAAGCCCGCGATATTCTCCGCAATGTCTTTCTGTTCGAAGCTCTTGGAATCCGGACTGCCGATCTTCTCTAGTGACGCGATCAGCTTTGCTTTGTCCTGCGTGAACGGTTGCAGCATCTGCAAACTATTTGTGACCGAGAGTACGGCCACTGCATCGGCATCGCTTATCTGCTCGCGAATGTACTTGATCATGCCATCGCGAACCGGTTTCAGATTGGTTATGTCTGTGCTTTGTAAGTCGATGACAAGCGCGACGTAGTTTCGAGTAGCAGTTGCCGGTCCGGGCGCCGGCGCCGGCGCTGAAGGTGCGGCTGCAACCGTGTCAGCGGGTTTGTGAACTTCGATTCGCACAATTGGGGCGTCGAAGAATTCGACTTTCTGCGCCTTGCCATCCTCAGTGATCGTGAAGTCTTCGGGCTTCAGATCCGAAATGTATTTGCCTTTTTTGTCCTTGACGATGACGTCGATGCTGACAAGGTTTGATTTAACTTTGACGACGTCTTCCTGCTCCTGTGCTCGAGTGCGAGCAGCAGATGTGAGCAACAGCAGAAAAGCGAGAACGCAGATTGGCGCGTTTAAACGCAGATTTAAGAACCGCATTTTACTACCCTCTTCCTACACCCAACGCATCAGCAACTCTATTGATGTAATTGAACCACGAGGCGATCAATGTTATTTGGAGAATTCCCTTGTCGTCAAAACCGGCCGCGCGCAGTCGCTCGTGATCGGCAGGCGAGATGCGCGTCGCGTCGCGCGTGATCTGCACGACGTAATCCAACATCACTTTCTCCTGCTCGGAGATCGGCGCCTTCCGGTAGTCGTCTTCGAGAGCAGCGACCAACTCCTTATCCAGTGTAACGCGACGCAGAAACTCTGCGTGAGACTCGATTCAATAATGACAGCGATTCGTGACCGACACCACGGTGGTGATCATCTCGTGCTGTCTTCGATCGAGCGGGAGGTCCGGCGACATCAACGAGCCGAACGTCGCGAATGCGTGAAAGAGCGCGTTGGGAATCAAACTATGAGACGCCACGATGCCTGCGGTTTCGCCGTCCGGAGTCGGATGTACCGGCGTGGCGTACTCAATCGGATAAAGCTCACGCTGCGCTTCGACTACCTTCCGCACTTCATCACTCTCGTCAACAGTAACCGTTTTGATCCACGTCATTGCGTAGTCTCTCTTTCAACCAAACGCTTATTACGATAAAGAAACAGGTACACCGGCAAGCCCAGCGATACGACTGCTACACCAAGTAACGCCTGCGCAGGATTGTTGCCAAGGAGCAGGAGAAGCAGAGCAACAATCATCACGAGAAACACGATCGGTGTGACGGGATAACCGGGCGTAAGAAACCGAACGCCGTTCGTATCTTCGCGTCGAAGCTTAAACAACGCGGCCACACTCAAGCCGATAAAGATAACCACGACGAATATAAAGTACGAAACGATCTCGTTGAAGCTGCCGGCGGCGACCAGCACCGAAGCCAGCACCGCCTGGAGCGCGATCGCGCGCGCGGGAGTCTCATAGCGACTGTGAAGCACTGCGACTGACGGAACGAATAGTCCATCGCGCGCCATCGCAAAGTAGACTCGCGGCGCAGACATTATCACTGCCGTGATACTTCCCAACACCGCCACTACGACGATGAGCGAAAAGATCAATCCACCCGCACGGCCGAAAAGCACTTCGCCCGCCTGCGCTGCGAAAGTCTCACCCGACGTCACCTGATCTAATGGCACGAGGTAAACAAAGTTGAGACTGGTGAGCACGTAAACAATCGTGATGATGATCACGCCGTACGTTAGCGCGCGTGGCAATGTGCGCGCGGGATTCTTCACCTCTCCGGCAAGCTTGCCGAGATCCCACCAACCCGCAAACGAAAAGAACGCTCCAACCATTCCGCCCGCGAGTGCGCCAATCAACGGAGTTGAATTTGTGCTGCGCGACACGAAGGGGCTGAAGTTAGACCAGTTGCCGAGTTGAAACCCGACGCCCCATAAAAACACTAAGGCCAGCAAGCCCAGCTTCAGGAACGCGAGCGTTCGAATGAATCCAGCGCCAAGCCTCACGCCGCGTATGTTAATGAGAGCGACGACTACGATCGTAGCGACGGCAACAATCTTGATTCCCAGTGGTGAGAGCCCCAGACCGTAACCGGCGTAAGTCGCAAGACCGACGGCGAGCGCAGCCGTCAAACCCGGATCCATCACGAGAAAAGCCATCCAGCCGAACATGAAAGCGACCGCTGGTCCATAAGCCTCGCGCAGGTAAACGTAGCCGCCGCCCGCTTCGGGATACCGCGCCGACAGCTCGCCGTAGCAAAGCGCGCCACACAACGCCATCGCTCCCATCGTGAGCCACACCACCAGCAACCACATCGGCGAGGCGAGCGCCTTCGCCATGCCCGCCGGCGTTAAAAAGATCCCGACCGCGATGACCTCGCCGACTACGAGCGCCGTCGCCGTTCGAACTCCGATCTGTCTTCTTAATCCTGCCAATCCTGTAAATTCTGTAATCCTGTCTAAAAAGTTACTCTTGCCGCAAACTGAAACGCCCGTGGTCCACCCGATCCAAAGACGCCGCCCGCAGTCGTCACCGCCTGCCCAAAACTGGACGATCTCGAGAACCCTGGACTCGCCGGATCGTTACTATCTCGCACCAGCACGTTACTCAATCCGGAATAGTTCACATTCGAAACGCCAAGCACATTCGTCACGTTGAAGAGATTGAAGACTTCAGCAATCGGCTCAATCGTCCAGCGCTCTCCGATTTTGAACACTCTCGATACTCTCAAATCCAGCGATGAAAAATTGTCTCCCAGCTTCAAATCATCTTGCACGAGGGGCACGAGCACACGCGGCTTGAATCCCGTGCTCGGATCGGGGTTCGGACACAACGAGCCGCCCGCCGCATTGATCTGAGTCAACGCCACATTCAACTCCGCTCCGGTCTTGAACTGTCGTGCGCCTGCATTTCTTTGTAGCTCACAAACGCGCGAGCTGCCGTCGGGTAGCAGGATATCCATCGGCACTGACGAAGCGAGCGTGAAGATCGGCGCGAGCCGCAACTGGCCCGGCAGTTGAAACACTCCCGAGAAAGTAAATCGATGCCGCTGATCGTTGGGCGTTGGGCCATACTCGCGGCGCAGGTCGTTCGAATCTATCGGACCATTGGAAAAAGGAATCTGATCGTCGTTCGCATAATTCGACGAACGCGACAATGTGTAAGACGCTCTGAACTGAAAACGGGCCGCAAAACGTTTTTCGAGACTCAGCCATAATCCGTCGTACTTCGTTCTCACACTCGACTCGAGGTTCTTCACGATCTCCGGTCCACCAACGACGGGATTGAACGGCACAGTGCCGACGACGCGCCCGATGATGAAGTGCGTGCCGACATTGCGCACGTAGTCGGCGCGCAAAACGAATTGGTCACCGAGCTCACGCTGAACTCCGGCGTTCATCTGATGGACCATCGGGTTCTGCAGATCGTTGTCGATGATGTTGATGCCGCCGGCTCCGGCGCCCGGCAGGACAAATCCGGTGAACGGGTTTGCGAGTGTTGGCGCGCCCGGCGGAAACACGCCGTTCACCGGATCGAAAAGAAACGGCGGCGGAATGAAGAAAAGATTGCCGGCGCGAACTTCAACCGGCAGCGCGCGACCATCAAGACCGCGCTCGAGCGTTTGGATTTCAAGAGTGACGCGGTCGTAATAGATGCCGTAGCCGGCGTGAATGCTCGTGCGGCCATCCGTGCTCGAATAATTAAAGCCAACGCGAGGGGCGAAGTTGTTCGAGTCTTTTCCTCGCGTTCCATGCAGGAAAGGAAGAATCAGCGGATTCAACTCGTCCGTGCGACTGACGTTCTTTACGTCGGTGTCGAGCTCGTAACGCAATCCGACGTTCAAAGTTAATTGCCGATGTATCCGCCAGTCGTCCTGAAAAAACGCAGCGATGTAAGTGTTGTCAGTGTCAGGCAGGACCAGCGAGCGCTCCGGAACTCCACTGCGAAGCGTCACCGCAAACAGCAGATCGTTGTCATCAACGCGACCATCGCCATTGCGATCGAAGTCAGGGAAATCTTCGATCAGTTCGATTCGGCCTTGCTGAAATACTTTTAGATCGAGATCCGACTCAACCCGCTGAACCTCACCACCGACATAGAGCGCGTGATTGCCACGAAGCATCGTGAACGTATCACCAAACTGGTAGCGGCGCTGTTTCGTTTGTTGCGGCACACGGAAAGACGCGCCGTCCTGAATGCTCGGGAAAGTGAGCTGTGGCCCTGGCGCGACGGGCAGCGTGTCGTTGAGGTAATTGCTGAAGCTGAAGTTGAAAATGTTTACGTCGTTCGGAGAAAACAGCCGGCTGTAATTGGCGAGAAAGGAGTTTGACTGGTTCTCGCTCGACTGGCGTTGCGAAGCGGAGCCAATGGAGCGAACGAGCGTGCTGGCGGTTGTTCCCTGCTCGCGCTGAAATGAATAACGGAAGTTGAAGCTATCGTAATCGTTGGGACGCCAGTCGATTCGATCGGTCGTCATAAAATCGTCGAGCGGCGAATCGGCAAAACCACGCCTGATCGATCGTGTCGCCAGATCTCTCGCGCCAACCAGCACCACGCCATCCTGGTTGCGGTCTTCGAACGAGCCAAAGAACCATGCTCGGTTCTTTTTGATTGGCCCGCCGATCGCAAACGCATACTGCTGGCGATCGAAGGGCGGTGATTGATCGAGACTGCGATCGAACGTAGCGGGCAAGCCTTGCAGACTGCTGTCGCGGAAGTAAACCGACCCCGAGCCGTGCAACTCGTTTGTGCCTGACTTGGTGATCACGTTTATGACCGATGATCCCGAGCGACCGAGTTGTGAAGAGAAACGATTCGTAGCGATCTGAAATTCCTGGATCGCTTCCTGTGAGATGTTTTGTATCGAGCCGCCCACGACGTCGTCGTTCGTGTCGGCGCCGTCGATGGTTACGTTGCCGCCGCGCCCGAGCTGACCGGCTGAGGAGACGACGACTGTATTTGTCTTCGTCGGATCGAAATTCGGCGCGGGGCTATTGCCCGGAACGAGCAACGCAAGCTCGAGAAAATTACGACCATTCAGCGGCAGGCTCTCGACTTCGCGCGACACAATCACGCTGTCGATCACAGTAGTGCTGTTGTCGACCAACGGCGCGCTAAACGTGATGTCGTCAACGATTGTCTTATTGGCGGCAACTTCAAGGCCGGCGTTCACAGTAGCCGTTTGGCCCACTTTGAGCGACACAGATGTGATTGCTGCCTTCGCAAACCCCTTTGCTTCGAATGACAAATCGTAATCGCCGGGCGTCATGTTGGAGAGGACGTAGAAACCTTGCTCGTTGCTGACGGTTTCTCGTTTGACGCCAGTGCCTTTGTGGGTTGCGGTAACCTGTGTACCAGCGACGACCGCGCCCAGTTGATCGGTGATGCTGCCGTTGAGAGTGGCGTTAGCGGCTTGTTGACTAAAGACTGATAGCTGCGCACAGATAATCACGACACTCAAGACTATTAAACGCGCCATTTGTTTCCTTTCAAGTTAGACAGGATTTACAAGATTTGCAGGATTGACAGGATCTATCTTGTACACCTTGAAAATCGTGAAATCCTGTCACCGACTGATTCGCCCGATCACATCGTCAACCAGGCTTCTAGCTCGCTCTTCACTCCTCGCTTCGGCAACAACGCGAATGATCGGCTCGGTGTTGGATCCTCTCACCAACAACCACCCATCCGGGACGATCACTTTCACACCGTCGCGCGTGTCCATCTGGAACTCGGCGAACTCCTGCCGCACGGTCCTGAGCACTCCTGCAATCCGATCCGAAGCACAAGCAATCTTCTCCTTCACGATCGTGTAGCGCGGAATGTTCGCGAGCAGCTCCGTCACAGACTTGCCCGACTCAGCAAGCAGGTGCAGCACGAGCGCGATCCCGACAAGGCTGTCGCGCGCGAAGTTGATGCGCGGATAAATCACGCCGCCATTTCCCTCCCCACCGATCACAGCACGGTGCAGTTGCATCGCATCCGTAACATTCACTTCGCCAATCTTCGTCAGAAACACCGGACAATCGAACTTCTTCGCTACGTCTGCGACTGCTGAAGTCGTCGAGAGATTCGCGATGACTGCTCCCTTCTCGCGTCCCAGGACGAAGAGCGTCGCGAGCACGAGCGTGTAGTCTTCGCCGATCGCTTCGCCCTGCTCTGAGACGATCGCCAATCGATCTGCGTCCATGTCCTGCGCGAATCCGATATCAGCCTGATGCTCTTTAACTGTGCGACAGAGATCGCCTAGGTTCTCCGGTACTGGCTCCGCCGGACGCGGGAACGAGCCGTCAGGCGTCGTGTTTAGTCGAATCACTTCAGCGCCGAGCGCTTCGATTAGCTTTGGACCAACAAGCGAGCCCGCGCCGTTACACGAATCGAGTACGACGCGCAGTTTCTTTGCTGTTTTTGGAAGTGGACCAAGCACGTCGAGGATCGACTTGATGTGCAGATCGGTCGCGCCTTCGACTACTTCAACCGTGCGTAGCTCGGCGCCGCCGACTTTCGTGTATTCGCCCTGGTGATAGATGTCGAGTAACTCGCGCGCCTGGCCGGCGTCGAGAAAGAGACCGCTGGAGCCGATGAATTTCAGCGCGTTCCATTCAGCGGGATTGTGACTCGCGGTTATCGCGATGCCGCCCTGCGCGCGACGATTACGTACTTGAAGTTGAACTGTCGGGACCGGGCACACGCCGATATCGACGACACGGCTTCCGGTTGAAAGCAGTCCCGCGACGACTGCGTGCTTCACCATCTCGCCTGACGTTCGTGGATCGCGGCCGATGACGATCGTGCCCGAGCCCGTGTGCGTGCCGAATGCCTGGGCGAAGCGCGTGAGTAATTTCGGCGTGAGCGATTGGCCCACGACGCCACGCACACCGGAGATACTTATTTTGAGAGTAGGGATTGCTCGCATTTGACGAGTTTTAGTTAGACAGGATTAACAAGATTTTTCAAGATTTACAGATCTTTGTTAATCCTGTGAAATCTTGTAAATCCTGTCTAAGACTTACCTCTTGATGCGGTCGCGCGCCCAGTCGAGTAGCTCGCGTGCAGCCGCATCAGTCTGAGCTTCAACGATGATCCGGATCATCGACTCAGTATTCGATCCACGCACGTGAACCCAACCATCAGCCAAGGTCACCTTGA
>Ga0134124_10003962_pt1 | contig 11888 bp, 12 predicted proteins | sample KB304_FD_96880 | JGI IMG/M metagenome (GOLD analysis project Ga0134124, IMG submission 96880) | Terrestrial soil microbial communities without Nitrogen fertilizer from Kellogg Biological Station, Michigan, USA - KB3-0-4 | ecosystem: Environmental > Terrestrial > Soil > Unclassified ... | reverse complement strand
CCGTTGTCGCGCAGGTAGTCGAAACCGAACTCGGCATTCGTGCCGTACGTGATGTCGCAGGCGTATTGCTCGCGACGCACGCGCGGCGGCTGGTCGTGCAGGATGCAGCCGACCGTCAACCCAAGGAATTTATAAATGGCGCCCATCCATTCGGAGTCGCGCGCGGCCAGGTAATCGTTGACCGTCACGACGTGGACGCCGCGACCGGTCAACGCATTGAGATACACCGGCAGGGTGGCGACGAGCGTCTTGCCTTCGCCGGTCGCCATTTCCGAGATTTTGCCGTGATGCAACGCCATCCCGCCAATCAGCTGCACGTCGAAGGGCACCATTTCCCACTTGAGCGCGTGGCCGCGCACCGTGACGTCCTGACCGCACAACCGGCGACACGCGTTCTTCACCACCACGAAGGCTTCCGGCAGGATTTCATTCACGCGCCGGGCCAGGTCTTCATTGTCGGTAATCTGCGAGAGCTCGGTTTTCCAGGCAGCCGTTTTCGCGCGAAGTTCGTCGTCCGAAAGTTTCTGCAACCCGGCTTCGAGCTCGTTGATCTCCCGCACACGACCGGCAAACCGCCGGACTTCGCGTTCGTTGGCCGAGCCAAATATCTTTTTAATCAAACCAATCATGACAATTTGTGAAAAATAGCGTCCGCCACGCTACGCGAACAGATGGAAAGCGTCAAAATGAATCGGCTTGGGAGTGCGCCCGTCCCCGGGCCCGGCAATGCGATATCACGCCCGGGCAACACACAAAGTCCGCGTGATATTCCCTGCAAAGTCAGTCATGCGCCGTGTCCGTCGTTTTGAACATTGCCGCGCCAGGGGACGGGTGCGCTCCGGATGCGATCAAGCCGCTGAGGGCGGAGAAGGAGGATTTTGCGGAGGCTGCAGGATGCTGTTGACCTTTTGCTTGGGATCGGCGGCCCGGACAATAATACCGGCCCGACGAGCGGCTTCAGAAATTAACTTGAGATGCGGTTCCAGCGTCGGATCCTTGTCATGCTTCAACAACAGCCGGTCGGCGTAGCCCTGGATGATCGCCAGGATATTGTTCAACTCATGCGCCACCACCGGTGCGATGTGACGCGCCGGGTCAAACTTGGCGTCATTCATCTGGCTGGCACCGTTTTGGTCCATTGATGACGCCATTTTTTTGTAAATTGAGTCGAGAGATGACATCGTCGGACCGGAAGCAGGTTGCAGGCCAACTTTTTGCAACTCGTTGGAACATTGGGTTTTCCATATAATCCAACAGTTGCGACCGGATTACGTCCCTGGCAACTGATTCAAAACGGCCAGTTGCTCTGAAAATGGACAAACTTCGCTCCTGAACAGACTGGCGTCCCGCTCCCGCGCCATTATCCTAAGCGCCGCATGCAAACCAGCCAGGAAACCCTCGGCATCATCGCCGGCAACCGCACGTTGCCGCTCGAACTGGCCCGCCATGCCCGCGCCGCCGGCATCAAAAAAATCGTCGCCGTCGCCTTCGAAAATGAAACCGACCCGGCCCTGGCCAAACTCGTCGACGACATCGTCTGGCTCCGCGTCGGTCAACTGTCGAAAATGATCTCCGCCTTCACCGACCGCGACGTCAAACAATGCGTCATGGTCGGCCAGATCGCCCCAAAAAATTTATTCGACCTCCGGCCCGACCTGCGCGCCATGTCGTTGTTGCTGCGGCTCAAGGAAAAAAATGCCCACACGATCTTCGGCGCCATCGCCGATGAACTGAAAAAGGACGGCGTCGAATTGATCGAAGCCACGCCATGGCTGGCGCCGTTGATGCCGGGGAAAGGCTTTCACCTGGGCCCAAAACTTTCCGACGAACAAAAAGCCGACGTTGAATTCGGCCATCGCATCGCCAAGGAGGTTTCCCGGCTCGAAATCGGGCAAACCGTGGTCGTGAAAAACGGCGCGGTCCTGGCGGTGGAAGGATTTGAAGGCACCGACAAATGCCTGGCGCGCGGCGGCGAATTGGCCGGCAAAGACGGCGGCGCCGTGGCGATCAAGGTCGCCAAGGAAAAACACGATCTCCGCTTCGACATCCCTTGCCTCGGCGCAAAAACCATGGAAGTCTGCGCCGCCGGCCAAATCACCGTCCTGGCGGTCGAAGCCGGCAAAACGCTGTTGCTGGAACGCGAGGCTTGTGAAGCGTCGGCAAAAAAGAATAAAATTTCCGTCGTTACAATTTAAGAATGCTCACGTCACACGAACTCATCGGCTTCATGTCGCCCCCGCTGGCGAATGATATTTTAACCTACGCCTACGAATCGGATAAACCGGTCTACAAAGCCACCGTGGCCGGCGTCGCCCAGGCCCTGCGCGTCCGCCCGGTCTACCTGGAACGCCAGCCCCGCGCCCAACGCCATGCCTCCATGGTCCAGATCCTGTCCCGGCCCGGCCTCGACGCCATCTCCGGCGGCCTGCTCCGCGCCTGGCTCGTCCAAAAACACAAGGCCATGCTCGTGGATTTCCTGAACACCCTGGGCATCCCGAACAAAGACGGCGTGGTCGATGACCTTCCGGAAAAAATGGACGACGCCAAATTGAAAGCGGCTGTCGACGGTTTGCTCGCAAAATATCCCAGGGAAGTCGTGGCCGTGTATCTCAATGCGTTCAACGACATGAACGAAGCGAATTGGGGCAACCTCAAGGCCATGCTCGAATCCGATTCCCGGCTGCAATTGGGCGCAGCCTCCTGACGCCACGCCTCCCTATGCGGCAAAAAAAATCCCGCTGCCGGCTCGCGAATTGCCTCCTGCTGTTCGCCATCGCCGCGGGAATCGGCGCCGGCTGCGCCGCTCCGTCCTATAAAGCCTATTCCACCGCCCCGCCCAAGCCGACGGATTATCCCATCCCCGCGTACACGCCGGAACAACGGATTCCGCGGCCCTGCAAATTAATCGGCACCGTCTCCATCGAGGCCGGCAAGTTTACCGTCTTCGGCGGATCAGCCGGCGCTCAACTTGCAGAAATCCTGTCGTACGCCCATGAGAAAGGCGCCGACGCCGTCCGGTTTGTCGCGGTCCAAAAACCGGATTTCCTGAATCCGAACTATCGAATGGCCGCCAACCTGTTGCGTTACGCCGACACCTGGGAAGCGCTCACCAACCGAGAATTTGAAACCTATTTCCAGACCAACCGCGCCAACCTCGATCCGATCGAGGGCGTCTGGCATTCCACCGGATCCGCGCACCTCGCCGTCGGCATCATGAAAAACAACGCGCAGCCGGGCCGCGACTTCATCGGTCTCCTGCTCTCGCAACGCAACCTCGCGTGGACGCGGGGCATGAAAAAAATGGATATCCATCGCGGACCCACCCCGGGCAGTTACGTCCTTACTTTTTACATGGACGACTTTGCACCGCGGGAAATTCCGGTTATGTTGACCGACAAACGGGAGTTCGCCATCAAGTTCCGGAACGCGGACGACGAAGAACTCCTTTTTTTCATCAAAGATTTGAATGCTTTCACCGGACAATAACAAGCGGTTCCGCGTCGGGTCGGTGCCTTACCTGAATGCCGCGCCGCTGACCCGCGGCATCGAAAGCGAACTCGTCTACGCCACGCCGACCAAACTCGCCGACATGCTCCGGCGCGACGAGCTCGACGCCGCCCTGGTCAGCATCACCGAAGCCCTCTTCAACGACCGCTACGACATCCTCGACGGCATCGGCATCGGCTCGCTCGGCGAGGTGTACAGCGTCATCCTCGCGCATCGCCAGCCGCTCGAAACGGTCAAAGAAATTTTCTGCGACACCGCCTCCCTGACCAGCGTCAACCTCCTGAAAGTCCTGCTGGCCGAAAAAAAACTGTTCCCGCAGTTCAAGCCGCTGGAAAGCTATCAGGCAGCCGCGGAAAAGGATTTTGTCCTGCTCATCGGCGATCCGGCCATCGAGTTCCAGCGTTCGAAACCCCAACACGAAATCTTCGACCTTGGCGCCGAGTGGACCGAAACCACCCGTTTGCCGTTCGTTTACGCCGTCTGGGCCCTCCGCCGCGGCGTCGAGAACACCGCCTTGCGACGCGAACTGCGCGAATCGAAAAAATTCGGGATTGAAACCATCGATTACCTTATCGAGACACGGGAGGAATTCGACGAAGATTTCCGGCGCGATTACTTCGACTGGAACATCCAGTACAACGTCGGCGAAGACGCCAAACGCGGCATCGCCCGGTTCTGCGAACTGCTCCGAAAACACAACCTCGGGACCGTGTACGACCCGAAGTTTGTTTCCTGAAACCGCGAAATACGCGAATGATGCGAAAAGGACTGAAAGCCCGGCATGGGCCGTCATGTTCCGCTGAAGGTGCCGCCAAGAAATTTTCCGCCCGATTCTTCTACGCCTATGGATCACCACACGACCTACTTTTTGTTGCATATGCAACAAAAAGTAGGAGCCACACTGGACTCTGGCAGGAAAGACAATCGAGCGCGAAAGGCGGGCAAAAAGTCCGAAGCTGGTTTTGGGAGAGCCGGCGGTGGAGAAGCATGCCTGGTTGGCCAGGTAACGTTAAATACTTCCCGTGCCGGGATTTCTCGAAGGCACAAAACAAAGCCAAGGATGAGCAGAGTAACAAAAGAAGTACTCAAAATTTTGCATTCATGGATCGATATTCCCGCGGCCTCCGGCAAATGAGTTAGAACTTCGTCAACTTCTCCAATTCCTTTACCCGTTTCTCAATGTCGGCGCGCCGGGCCTTCGTCGTGGAATTCAACCCAAACCCCTCGCAGCAGAATGACGCCACTACGCTGCCGTATATCATCGCGCGACGGATGTTGGCGTCCACCGTTCCTTTCGCGGCGGCCAGGTAACCCATCATGCCGCCCACAAACGAATCACCGGCGCCGGTCGGGTCGCAGACGTTGTGCAACGGATATGCGGGGCAGATGAAAAAACCGCGTGGACTGGACAGGATCGAACCGTGCGATCCTTTTTTGATGATCACATACTTCGGCCCCATCCGATGGATCTTCTTGAGCGCGGCGAAAACGTTGTCTTCTTTGGTGAGCTGATGCGCCTCGCTGTCGTTGAGCACAAAACCATCGATCCGCTTGAGCAGCTGCACCAGGTCGGCGAGCGCTATGTTCAGCCAAAGATCCATGGTGTCGGCCACGACGAACTTCGGTTTCTTCATCTGGTCCAGGACATGGTGTTGGAGCGCGGGCGCGATGTTGGCCAGGAGAACGAACTGGGATTTCTTGTGCGCCTCCGGCAAATGCGGGGTGAAGTTTTCGAACACACCCAGCTCGGTCAGGAGCGTCCGGCGATTGTTCATGTTCACTTCGTACTCGCCCGACCAATGGAATGTTTTGCCGGGCTGAATCTGCAGGCCGCTCAGGTCGATTTTATGCCGGCGGAAAAGGTCGACGTAGTTCTTCGGGAAATCTTCACCCACGACGCCGATCAGTTTCACCGGCGAGAAAAAGCTCGCGGCCACGGCGGCATGGCTGGCCGAGCCACCCAGCAACCGCGGATTTTCCGCCTTCGGGGTTTTAATCGAATCCAATGCTGTCGAACCAACGATTAATACGCTCATGTCGATTTAGGTTTGGGTCTGGGGTCTGGGGTCTGGGGGTCTGGACTCAATAACTGCTCTTCCCTTTCTGGATCAATTCGATTTCGTAGCCTTCCGGTGCATCGATGAAGGCGAAGGTGGAACCGCTGGAGCTGGTGGTCGGGCCATCGGAAAATTTCATCCCGAGTTTTGACAGGTGCCGGCCAAATTCCTCCAGGCTGTCCACCTCGAAAGCAAGATGGGTGAGGTCCGGTTGCACCTGGACGGGGCCGCTGCCGGGAAAATATGTGATTTCGATTTGCGCGTCGCTCCCCGGCGCCTGGAGAAAGGCCAGTTCCGATCCGCGCGGCGATTTATGGCGGCGGACCTCCTCAAGGCCCAGGACGTCACGGTAAAACTTCACCGTTCGTTCCAGGTCGTCGACGCGGTAACGTGTATGCAACAGTTTGCCGACTTTCATCCAGCCTAATGTCCAAAGTCCTAAGTCCAAAGTCGAGTGAATATGGATCGCCACCCGTCGGTGAACTTTAGGCTTTGGACTTTGGACTCCGGACTTTAGACTGGATGCATGGGAAAACGCCGCGAGGCGCGCGAACGCGCCGTCCAGTTTCTGTTTCAGCACGACCTGAATCCGCCCGAGGATCTGGACCGTGCGCTGAACGAATTCTGGGACACCCAGCGCGCCGCCGCCATCGCCGAGGAAAAAGGCCCGGCCACCTGGGGCCAAACCCATGAACTGCCGCCGCCGACCGCGGAAGAAGCCGAGACCCGGCTGTTTGCCGACCCGCTCATCCGCGGCGTCGTCCAACATCGCGACGCCATCGACGAAAAAATCAAAAGCCACGCGAAGAACTGGGAATTCCATCGCATCGCCGCCGTCGACCGCAACATCATGCGCCTGGCGCTGTACGAAATGTTGCATCGCGACGACATCCCGCCGGTCGTCAGCATCAACGAAGCCGTCGACATCGCCAAAAAATTTTCCACGCAGGACAGCGGCAAATTCGTCAACGGCATCCTGGACAAGATCCGGCACGAAATCCTCAGGCCGCCGCGGATAGTCTAAAGTCCAATGTCCAAGGGTCCAAAGTCATGGCAACAATCACGCGCTTCGAAGATTTGACGAGCTGGCAAAAGGCTCGGGACCTGAATCGCTTGATCTATGATCTTTCATCCAACGGAACCTTTGCCAGGGATTACGGGCTTCGAGACCAGATCCGGCGAGCATCCATTTCCATCATGTCGAATATCGCAGAGGGGTTTGAACGTGGAGGAGACAAAGAATTCACGCAATTCCTTTCGAACGCCAAAGGTTCCTGCGGTGAGGCCCGTTCCCAGCTTTACGCGGCCTTGGACGGAAAATATTTGAACCAAACCCAATTTAAAGAATTGTATGAGCGAAGCGTTGAAGTTAGTCGTCTGATTTCGGGATTTATGGCATATTTACGCCGGTCCGGCATGCGCGGTAACAAATTTAAGGAGACGATCAAGCCATGACTTTGGGCTTTGGGCTTTGGACTTTGGACTAATTAATGAAATTTGCCGACTTACATTTGCATACGAAATATTCCGACGGGACGTTCTCGCCGGAAGAACTCGTTTTGCAGGCGCAGAAGGCGGGGTTGGCGTGCATCGCCCTGACCGACCATGACACGGTTGAAGGTTGCGCCGAAGCCGCCCGCGCGGCGGCGGCCGTCCAGATGGAATTTATCCCCGGCACCGAGCTCACGGCGGAACATGACGACACCGAATTGCATGTGCTCGGCTACTTCCTCGATACCGAAAACAAAAAATTGCTGACGGAGATCGCGAAGTTCCAGGCGGTCCGACAAAATCGCATCCACGAGATGGTCCAGCGCATCAACGACCTCGGTGTGCCGCTCAAAGTGGAATCGGTGTTTGCCCTGGCCAACTGCAAATCGCCGGGCCGCCCCCATGTCGCCCGCGCCATGGTCAAAGCCGGCCTGGTCGGCAGCCTCGACGAAGCATTCGAACGATTTCTCAAAAAAGGCCGGCCGGCCTGGGTCCCGAAACAAAAAATCTCCGCGCTCGAAGCCGTCGACCTGATCCATCAGGCGGGCGGCCTCGCCATCATGGCCCATCCCGGACTGAATCGCTCCGACGACATGATCCCCGCGCTGGTTGAAGCGGGCCTCGACGGCATCGAATGTTTTCACACAAAACATTCCACGACCATGTCGGAGCGTTACCTGGAAATCGCCGACCAACACCGTTTGCTCATCAGCGGCGGTTCTGATTGCCACGGCTTCAGCAAAGGAAAACCGCTCATTGGCACCGTGCGGGTGCCATACAGTCACGTTGAGCGATTGAAAGCCAAGGTGGCTGCCAAACGGTCGGCTTCCGCCCGCGGTTGATTTTCCCATGGGACTTTTCGATAAATTCAAAGCCGGCCTCGCCCGCACACACGATAAACTGGTCCACGAGATCAAACGCATCGTCACCCTTTCGCCCAAACTTACCGGGGAATCGATCGAAGAACTCGAAGCCGCGCTCATCGCCGCCGATCTCGGCACGACCATGACGGCCCGGATCATCGACACGGTGAAAAAAAGTTACGAAACGCAGGGCCGCTCCGGCCTGGACGTATTCGCCATTGCCCGGGCTGAAATCGAAAAAAGCCTGTCCGCCGCCGACCCTAAACTCCGGGAAATTCCCGACGGCGTCTGCGTCGTGTCCGTCGTTGGCGTCAACGGAACCGGCAAAACCACCACGTCCGCCAAGCTCGCCCATTTCGTCCAGTCCCGTCGCCAAACCGCTTTGCTCGCGGCCTGCGACACTTTCCGCGCTGCGGCCATCGAACAGCTCAAGCTCTGGGGCCAGCGCTTGAAGGTCGAGGTGGTGGCCAGCGCCTACGGTGCCGATCCCGCGGCGGTTGCGCACGACGCCGTCACCGCGGCGCAGGCGCGCAAGACCAATTACCTGTTCATCGACACCGCCGGCCGCCTGCATACCAAACACAACCTCATGCAGGAATTGCAGAAGTTGCACCGGGTCATTGGCAAGCAGTTGCCCGGCGCGCCGCACGAGGTCCTGCTCGTGCTCGACGCCAGCACCGGCATGAACGCATTGAACCAGGCGCGCGAATTCAACAAAGCCGTCCCGCTCACCGGCCTGGTCGTCACCAAACTCGATGGCACCAGCAAAGGCGGCATGGTCGTCGCCATCCAGCAGGAACTCGGCCTGCCCATCAAATTCATCGGCCTGGGCGAACAAGCCGATGACCTGCAACCGTTCGATGCCAAACAATTCGCGCAGGCGTTGTTTTCGGAATGACCAAAAACGGTAGTGTCCTAAAAACAACTTGTTTTTAACCCGCCCCATCGCTAGATAGCATCCGGCATGAATCCATTTCTCCGGCGAACTTTATTTTTCCTCTTCTTTTTATCCGGAGGCTGCAGCCTGGTCTATCAGGTCGTGTGGACGCGGCTGGCGTTCGCTTCGTTTGGAATCATTACCCCCGTCCTGTCGGTCGTGCTTTCCGTTTTTATGCTCGGCTTGTCCGTCGGCTCCTGGGGCGGCGGGCGCATTGCCATATCGTTTCCAAAAAAGTTCGGGGTTTCGGCCGTGTACCTTTATGCCGGCATCGAATTGTGCATCGGTCTTGGCGCCTTCGTCGTTCCAAAACTGTTTACCCTCGGCCAACACCTGTTGTTGAGCAGCGGTGAAACCAATTCGTTCCGCTACCTTTTCCTTTCCGCCGTCGTCCTCGCCGTGTCCATCCTGCCCTGGTGCGTGTGCATGGGGGCCACCTTCCCCTTCATGATGGCTTTCATCCGGGAACGCGGCCATCACCTCCAGAGTTTCAGCTTTCTCTACGTCGCCAACGTCCTCGGCGCCATGGCCGGCGTCTTTCTTTCCGCTGTCTTCTGGATCGAGATGTACGGCTTCCACCACACCTTGTGGATCGCCGCCGCCGGCAATTTCAGCGCCGCGTTCCTCAGCGTTTGCCTCGCACTCAATAAAGACCGACAAACCGCGCCCGAAAATGAAACGACGGTTCCAGAAAATCCCGCCCCGTCGACAAGCCGCCTGGTGCCGGCCATCCTGTTTTTAACCGGGTTTGTCGCCATGGCGATGGAAGTCGTCTGGACGCGCGCCTTCGCGCCCACGTTGAAAACACAGGTCTATTCTTTCGCCGCGGTAGTGTTCGTCTACCTCGGTGCAACGTGTTTCGGGTCTTCGCTGTATCGTCGACGCCTCCGCTCCAGCCGGTCGGCGTCGCTCGAATCCCTGATATTTTTCCTGCTGGTCACCGCCTTTCTTCCCATTCTGGTCAATGATCCGCGCCCCCTGGTCCAAAAATTCTGGATCGCGAATAGCGACGCGCGCAGCGCACTGATCATCCTCGGCAGCATTTGTCCGTTCTGCGCGTTGCTCGGCTATTTAACGCCGCGCCTGATCGACGATATCTCCGGCGGACACCCCGCCCGCGCCGGCAAAGCCTACGCCGTCAATGTCGTCGGCTGCATCCTGGGACCGCTCTTCGCCTGCTATCTGCTGTTGCCGTTCTTCAGCGAACGGCAATCGCTGATCCTCCTTACCCTGCCGTTTATCATCCTTTGGCTGGCCCTCGCCAAAAAAGACATGGTTTCCGTCCCCAAAAAAGCATTGATTGCCGCCCCCATCATCATCGTCGGGCTGCTCCTGACCCATGATTTCGGAACCACCTTCGTCAAGGCCGACCCCAAAACACAAATTCGCCGCGACTACGCCGCCTCGGTCATTTCCTACAAAGGCGTGAACTCATGGCTCATCGTCAACGGCATTGCCATGACTTCCCTGACTCCCATCACCAAATTCATGGCGGACCTGCCGTTGGCATACCATCATACCCCGCCCCAATCGGCTCTCGTCATCTGCTTCGGCATGGGCACCAGCTATCGGTCGGCCCTCAACTGGGACATCGATACAACGGTCGTCGAACTGATTCCGAGCGTGCCCAAAGCCTTCGCCTTTTATCATGCTGACGCCCAGCATTACCTCAACGACCCGCGCGGCCATATTATTATTGATGACGGCCGGCGTTATTTAAGCCGATGCGGGAAAAAATTTGACGTCATACTGATTGATCCGCCACCACCCATTCAAACCGCCGGCTCCAGTCTCCTGTATTCCAAAGAATTTGACGCCCTGGCCCTGGAACACCTGAACCCCGGAGGAATCCTCCAGGTCTGGCTCCCCGAAGGCGATGCCGTGACGGGCCAAGCCATTACCCGTTCCCTGTGCGAAACTTTTCCGTACGCACGTTGCTTCCTGTCAGCCGAGGGATGGGGCACCCACTTCCTCGCTTCAACCGCACCCATCGATTCCCTGACACCCGCGGAATTCGTCGGGCGCATGCCGGAAAACGCTCGGAAAGATCTCATGGAATGGACGCCAACCATCTCGATAACCAATTTCGTGGGCCAGGTCCTGAGCAACGAGTTGTCCATCGCCAAATTACTCAATCCCAATCGCGATCTTCAGCTGACCGACGACCAGCCATATAATGAATACTTCCTCCTCCGGCGATGGTTCGGCTATTCAAAAGATAACCAGGCTCCATGACAGGGTTATCCTGCGATTCCGGACGCGATGTGAAGGAGCGCCGCCATCCACTCGAATTTCAAAAACAACTTGTTTTTGACCTGCCCTGCAGCTAGACAGCATCCGGCATGAATCCCTTCAACCGGCGCATCCTGTTCGTCCTTTTCTTTTTGTCCGGCGCCTGCAGCCTCGTTTATCAAGTCATCTGGACGCGCATGGCGTTCGCGTCGTTTGGAATCATTACCCCCGTGCTTTCTGTCGTCCTTTCCGTTTTCATGCTCGGCTTGTCCGTCGGATCCTGGGCGGGCGGACGCGCTGTTTCATCACTGGTCAGCCGAACCGGTATTTCCGCCATTTATTTTTACGCCGCCGTCGAGTTCCTGATCGGCGTGGGCGCGTTCGTCGTGCCAAAATTGTTTGGATGGGGAGAACAACTGCTCCTGACCAGCGGCGAAACCAATTCCGTCCGGTATCTCACCCTTTCGGCGATCGTACTGGCCGTCGCTATTTTTCCCTGGTGCGTCTGCATGGGAATGACGTTCCCGATGATGATGGCCTACGTGCGCGAGCAAAACAGCCGCAGCACGCGCAGTTTCAGCTTCCTCTACCTGGCCAACGTCGCGGGCGCCATGAGCGGCATCTTGCTGTCCGCCGCCGTCTGGATTGAACTGATGGGGTTCCAGCATACCCTGTGGATCGCTGCCGCGGGAAACCTGACCATTACCTTCATCGCCGTTTGCCTGGGATGGGAACAACGCCCCGCCGACGACGAAATAAAAATAGCGGCAGACAATCCGGTTCACCGACCCGTGGACCCCT
>Ga0134124_10003960_pt1 | contig 11892 bp, 12 predicted proteins | sample KB304_FD_96880 | JGI IMG/M metagenome (GOLD analysis project Ga0134124, IMG submission 96880) | Terrestrial soil microbial communities without Nitrogen fertilizer from Kellogg Biological Station, Michigan, USA - KB3-0-4 | ecosystem: Environmental > Terrestrial > Soil > Unclassified ... | reverse complement strand
GTGGATTTTTGAGTATTGAAAATATATGAAAAAATTGTGTTCGAATTGAAAAAGTGACTGTGATTTCGCGAGCCGACGAGCCTTTCCAAATCGTTTTTCCAACTCGGCTACAGCAGCTATCTTCATTTCGTTTTGTTCGGAGTCGCACCGGCGCCGCCAAATATTGATCCCAGATAATTACTCGGCAGATGGAAGGTGCCACCAGCCTGTCACTAGGCGAGAAACGTCTTGGAGTTCCATCGTTCCCTGATCGGGTTGGTATATTTCGGTGTGAAATCGCTTCGAAGAGTGATCGAAATAAACCAACTGAAAATCCGGTAAGTATTCAGTCGTGGCGGTTTCCTGAATTGAAACGAGGTAAGTTCCAGACTTTCGCGGAAGTCCTTCTCCACGCAACCGAGACAATTCACCAGGATCAACGGACATACTTGTTTGGAAATTAACGCCGGGAGATTACACAGCACTTCCCCGGAAGGAAACACGAAGAAAAAACGCGCCACCGGGGCAAAGCAAACGGATAAGTTCATTCAACCATCGCTCACACCAAGAGAGGTAATCACGTTCCGGCACCGAGTCAGTGAACTTCGCGTTATATTCCTTTCCAAGATTGAACGGCGGGTCCGCGAAGATCAGATCGATCGATCCCGACGACAGATGCGGTAGCACAGAAAGGCAATCCGTCTCATACAGCTTTCCGAACTGGGTTTCCATTTTCGGGATGGGTAACATAGTCATCACTGTAATCGTAAGCACTGGTACGGCAAGAAATCTCTGGAAAGTTTTCTGCATCCGCCATTTTGATACTGGCGACGAGATGCCGCGTTTTGTGACCGCGCACCCGCTATCGAAATTAGGAAGCCAATCAACGAACTCGGTGCCGTGGCTTTGAGGGCTGACGTGCCCAAGCACCGCCTGAAGCGCGGTGATTTAGGCACGGTGGTACTGGTGCACGGCAACGGAGCGGCGTTTTGAAGTCGAGTTTGTCGGTTGCGACGTTCACACGGTCGCGTTGTTGACGTTGGAATCTGGCCAGGTGCGTCCGCTTCATGCGGGTGATATTCCTCACGTCCGCGAATTGCAGCCGGCTTGAATGGCCGTCGATCATTCACCCTTAGCACGCACCGCCATTTCACAGCTTGAGCCGCAAGCAGGATGAACGTACGGTGTTCGACATGAACAACTGGATCGTGGCTGATCCGGAGCATCTCGGCGGGAATCCGCGGGTGCGTGACACGCGCATCTTGGTCGCGCTCATCCTGGAATCGCTCGCTGCCGACATGACGGTCGCGGAAATCGCTTATCCGAGTTTGACCGAGGAAGCGGTGTGTGGCGTGTTGTCGGAACTGGCGCGCCAACAGGAACCGCACGCGGCGTGAAGATTCTGCTCGACGAAACTGCCTCTCTCGACACCTCACTCTTGATCCCTCTCCCGTTCGAGGCGGAGAGGGGAACGCGCCGAAGGCCAGGACGCTACATTAGTTCAGTTGTTAAGGAATCCTTTACAACTGAAAGAGACTGAAAAAAAGTTGGCCTTCAACGCGTGACCGCGCTGAAGCAAGGAAATTTGATGGCAGCGACGATTGAACTGGTGCGGAGACTGGCTTTGGCGCTGCCCGGCGTGCAGGAAGGACTTTGTCACGGCACGCCGGCCTTTTATGTTCGGCGCAAGTTGATGCTGCGACTCTGGGAAGATGGCGAGACGTTGGTCGTGAGATTTCCCAAGGAGAAAAGAGCGGCGTTGATCCGGGAGAATCCGGAGGTGTTTTCCGTCACGGACCATTATCGCAATTATCCGGCGGTGCTCATGAATTTGCTCGCGGTCAACCGGGAATTGCTGGGTCGAATGATTGAAGGCGCCTGGCGCATGCAAGCGTCTCGCAAACAAGTCGCGGCCTACGACGGCAAAGCGGGTTGAGCGCTATTTCATGAGAGAACTCGCCACATTGGAGATTCGAAACCGCTCCCAATGGCGGAGGTGGCTGAACAAGCACCATGCGTCAAGTCCAGGTGTGTGGCTGGTGTTTTACAAAGACCACACGGGAGTGAAGTCGATCCTCTATGAGGATTCAGTTCGTGACGCGCTGTGCTTCGGTTGGATCGATAGCTTGATCAAACGCCTCGATCACGACCGCTATGTCCGCAAGTTCACGCCGCGAAAACACGCCAGCAAGTGGTCAGACATCAATCGCAAACGTTGGGCGGAGCTCAAGGCCAGCGGTCTGCTCACGTCGTCCGGCCTCGCGGCGGCGCCAACCAATAATACATACGCGCCGCGACCCACCATTCCAGCGCTGCCGAGATACGTAGCCAGAGCATTTCGAGCGAATTCAAAAGCGTGGAACTTCTTCGCGAGTCTGGCACCTGGCCAGCGGCGCCGTTTCGTCGTTTGGATTCATTTAGCCAGTCGCGCGGAAACGCGGCAGAAGCGCATTCGAGAATCAATCGCTCTGTTGGAGAAAAGTGAAAAGCTGGGCTTGAAATAAGTTTGAGGGAATCTGGCTTTCGCTCAGTCCTTCCCCGCACTCACCGCCGCCAGCAGCGCTTTGATGTAGCCGATGCTGTAGGCCCAACCGACTCGGGGGCCATCGACCATGGCCGGGACGTGGTCGGCGATGACGGCGCCGCGGAAGTCCACTTCGTGAAGCGTCTTCATCAGCTTGAGCATGTCGGTGTAGCCGTTGTCCACGAAGGTCTCGACGAAGCGAGGGATGGGCCCGCTGACGTTGCGGAAATGGATCTTCCAGAGTTTGTCCATTTGGGCAAAGGCGCGGGCGGCCTCGAAAACATTACGTCCCATTCCCTGGCCGCCTTCCATCCACGTGCCTGCGCAAAGACAGACGCCGATGTTCGGGCTGTTGGCGATTTCTAGCGCGCGGAGATAGCCGTCGAAGTTCCCGAAGATGCAGCGCGGCACGCCGCCCAATTCCGGCACCGGCGGATCGTCCGGATGAATGCCGATGCGCATGCCGAGTTCTTCCGCGACGGGCACGACCTTCTTGATGAAATAGGTGTAGTTCTCCCAAAGCTCTTCCTTGCTGTATTTGCGCCCGTGCGTGAGCGGGCCTTTGAACTCCTTTCCACTCCAGCGTCCGATCGGATTCTTCTCCATGTCGAACGCTCGTGCCGCCGCGCCGCCGCGAGTGGTTTCACGGGCGCTGCTCCAGATGCCGTTCCCCATGTGCGCGTAAGTGGTGTAGAAGATGCCGGCCTGTGCCAGGTTGCGGAGAAAGGTTTTGTATTCCTCAATTTTTTTGTCGCGGCCCGGCAGGTTCAACGTCACTTCCGGCATGTTGTGAACGTTGCTGTTGCCGATGTTCCAGACTTTCAGTCCGGCGGCCTCTACTTTCTTTTTGAGGCGAATGAAGTTTTCCAAGGTCGCTTTGCGTCCGCTCGTGGGGATGTTGACGTAGCCAACGCCGAGTTGTTGCGCGAACTGCAAGTCTTCGTCCGTCGCGTCGGAGGAAATCTGCAGCGACACTTTGATGCCAGGAGGCAACGGCTCCAGTTTCATGGCCGCTCGCGCCTCGAAGGGTTTCCAAACTGCACCCGCCATCGTCGCACTGACGGCGAGTTTGATGAAGTCTCTTCGAGGCAGTCCGCGCATTGATGAGATGGCGGATTGATCATCTTCGGTTCGGTTCTGAAGCGTATGCATGGTCATTATTCCTCAACGGAGTTTGAATTTGGTGACGCATGAAGTTTTACGTGACCGAGCGCGTGGCTCAAGCGTTTCTTGCACGCCGGTCACCTGGTGTGCGGCGCGACTTCCCTCGAACATTCGCACCGTCAGCCCGGAGGAACTGATCTGGCGGATACGCATGAAGCACGACGCGGAACAAACCCAAAAGCTGATCACGGCGTGGCCGCGCTGACCACCGTGTTTCGACCATCGTGGGTTCGCGCTGTTTGGAAGACTGGTTCGGCGGGTGTGGGTACGATCTCCGGAATGCCCGCCGGGGTAGTGTCCTAATTTGAAAATGGAGCGCGGGTCTGTGACCCGCAGCAGCTTGATTTGCAGGACACATGCTGCGGCTCACAGAGCCGCGCTCCTGAAATCAGGACACTGCCTCCGCAGGCGGTGACTTGACGGGCGCCATGCAGTGGCGGTCTACTTGGGCCAAGCTTTATGAACACTGCGAGGATTCTTTGCGGCACGAGCGCGACGTTCGTTTCGATCACACTTCTGGCAACCGCCGTTTGCGCGCGCGCCGATGCCAAGTCGTTGCAGGAAGGTGCCAGCGTCGATCTGGGCGGACGGACAGCGACGCTCAAGAAGCTGGATACTCTGCCTTTCATTGAAAGCGAGTACACGAAGCGCTTCAAGTTCGATTCGTACGAGAATCCCAAACTCGAGGAACTGCGGGAGCGCTACAAACTTGACGAAGTGGTCGCCTCGGGCAAAGACGAGTTCGACCAACAGGTGCGGCTGATGGACTGGACTCACCGGCAATTCAAAAAGTTCGGACGACCTTCCACAAACGCCAAAGGCGCCGGCGATATCCTGAAAGCGATTGGCGAAGGCCACACGTTCTTCTGCGCGCAATACGCCGAGGTGCTCGTTTCCTGTGCCGCAAGTCTCGGATGGGTGGACCGGCCGCTCGCGTTGCGCCGGCATCAGGGCGTCGCAAAGGTGGGCGGATCGACCGAGCATTCCGTGACGGAGATTTGGTCGAACCAGCATCGCAAGTGGGTGATGCTCGACCCGACGAGCAGCATGTATTTGGAGAAGGACAGCGTGCCACTCAATGCTTACGAGATTCGGCAGGAATGGTTTTACCGCGGCGGAACGAATTTGGTTTTCGTGATCGGGAAGGAGCGCAAGAAATACCGGAAGTCCGGCCTGCCGATTTTCCTGGAGTACTTCGCGGGGTTTGGCGATCTCGCGGTCCATCCTGACGAACTGGATAAATACGGGTTCATCGGTTACATCCCGAACACCGATCTGATGGACGCTGGCTACGACTACGCCAGGATGTTCATCGTGAAGGACCAACTCTGCGACGGCACCAAATGGCACGTGCGAACGGCGCCGGCCAACCCGGCGATGGAACCCTACTTCCCGATCGGCCAGGCTGCGTTGCGCCTGCGTGCGGAGGGCGGGAAAATCAAAGTCGCGCTCCAGACGTTCACCCCGAACTTTAAACGATATGAAGTCCAACTCGATGGCGACGGATGGAAGCCGGCAGACAGCAATTTGGCGTGGAGCGTCCATCCCGGAATGAACCGGCTCGAAGCCAGGACTGTTAACAAATTCGGAGTGACTGGGCCGCTCTCAGCAGCGGAGGTTGAGGTGACAGAGTGAGAAGCAATGGGAATGGACCCCTAGAAACGAACCAAGAATGGGTAATCAAACTTGAGGTTGAGACTCTCGTGATGGAGCGAACAGCCGTTACTTTTTCTTGAAGAGATCGCCGATTTTCTTGCTGGTTTTTCCGACTTCTCCTGTGGCGGTTTTGCCGACGTCTTGCGCCGCATTGGTCGCATCCTTGCTCAGATGAGTCATGGCGCCCGCAACTGCTTTGGTCGCGCTGTCGAGAAGCACTTTGAAGATTGTTTGCGACAATTCGGTCGCAGTGATTCCTTCCGAGCTTTTTCCCAGGTCTTGCAAATGAATGTCAGGCAGCGGAAGCGTGGCCGATCTGCTGCTGCCCAGCATCGTCATGCTGAGATGGATTTTTCCACCCGTAATGCTGAAATCGTCCACCTCGATTTTCTTTTGGGATTTCCTGTCGCTGGTTCCTGGCGCGTTCTTCTCGCCGGCGGTCGCCGCCTCAATGTTTTCCAGAATCTTGCTCAAATTATTTCCATTGAGCGTGCCTTCGAAAGTGATTTCTGGAGACTCAACGTGGATGGATCGAACGACAATTTTGTCGGAGAGCAACGACTTGGGTTGAATGGCCAGGCTGGCTCGGCCAACTTGAATGGCCGACGTGGTTTTGAATCCCTCGGGGTTGCCCACCAGAAGACCTTTGATTTTTCCGCTGCCGGAAAGCACCGACAGACTGACTGCGTCCAGCTTGACTTCGACCTTGGCGATCTTAGGGCCGACCGTCTCGATACTACTTTTAATGATCGAATCCAGGAAGTAGCCAATGCCGACCACCACGAGGATCAGCAGCACTGCCAGAACGGCCGCAATTTTCAAAATTGTCTTTTTCATATTTCCGCTCCAGGGCGCGAGGCCACGGACAACAATCTTACGGACAGCCTCTCCCGTCCTTCCGGCTTTTCCAAGTTCAATTTCATGCGGGCTGCAAAACGGGGCGCATCTTCAACACAACCACCGGAGCGCGAGCTGTCCCCGGCTCGCAGCGGCCCCAAATGTCTGTGCGCATCCCACCACATTCCTTTATGGCTGGGGGTTGCGGACGCGCTGCGAGCCGGGGACGGCTCGCGCTCCGCTTCGACTGCGTCTGTCATCCGTTTGGTGGTGGTGGTGAAGATGCGCCCTGCAAAACGTGCAGTCGAATGCCCGTGCCAGGCCCGACAGATCACCTGCATTGAACGGGCCGCCGGAGAGTCGCGGTTTAAGACCGAACGTTGCAGCAAGAATTTTATCAAACGAGAAAAAGCGAAATCGCAGCAAAATCAAATTCATTCCCACGAAGTCCACGTGCTGTTTTGTCTTGCGACAGTACACATTTAGATTCGGATGACCTCGCGCAACCGAAACGCCGGCTCCCAAAATCGGTTGAGGAATATTCCCCACGGCTGGTTGATTTTCGCCGATTCGATTGGGGTCTATTCTGCAATTCCCCTCGGACCTGGAGAGAGCTTTTTGACGACTGAAATGTTAGTCCACGTTAATCAACCGGATAGGAAAAACTAGAATCGCTGGCACAAACTTTGCGACGCAAATCGGGGAATAATCAAATCGCTAAATGTGGAATGCATTTACGCGACACGCATGTTTACAAAAACCTTAATCACTGATTGTCGGCATGTGAGTGTCAGGTCGCCTGCGAATGCACTCTTGCCTTGCTGGTTTTACTTGAACACCGATGGGGAAATCGCTGGTGCTCTGAACAGTCAATTTTCGTGCGGAACGGTCCGGCAGAGGAAGTGGTCGTCTGTACACTATCTCCTTGCAATGTACAGATGCTTCCGGCAACGCGACCACCAAGGAAGTGACGGTATCCGTTCCGCACGATACCAGGAAGAAACCGGCCAGCCTTCCTAATGCACCTGGCCGGCCAAGGACAGCAAGGCCGTAAAGTGGATATCTGATCCCACCAGGATCGACCAGCGAACGGCGAACTGCTCGGCAGTTCGCCGTCCGCTTTTTCTGGATCACTTCACTTTTGTCCTCGGCAGGGTTAACGACATTGGAGAACGAAGACGAAAAAAGAAGCCGAGTTCTTGAGCCTTCACGGCCATTCGGTCTTCGGCGCAAAATTGTAAGGCAGGAAATTCTCGTCAATTACCGCGTTGGCCCAGCGGCTGACGGTGATCATTTTCTTTTGTTCCAGCAGGCGCGAAGGATCAACCAGCATGGTGAAACTTCGATAGGCGTCGAAGTCGCCGGGAAATCTGCTCGGCCAGGCGCGAGCCAGGGGATGGTCGGGCCGGCGAATGCCTTTTGTGGAAAGGATTTGCCAGTCTTCTTTGAGCAAGCTGTTCGGTTCGCCGGTAAGGAGGCCGGCGGCGTCCCATGGCAAACTCCCATGTTTGCCCCACTCGACACCGACCCAAGCCCGTCTTTGGTTGGCGTTGGCGTTGGAGGCGGCTTCGTCCGTCCGCAGAATATGGTCGTGAAAATAGGTATAGACTTCTCTGACCTCCTGGCTGGCCGGGTCGTATTCCACCCAGACAATCTCGTGGTCGGTGGGATCATGATCGTCGGGAAAATCTATGTCGTCACCCCAGAAAAGGTGGTAACCGATGATCGGCTTATCGGGGTGAATAATCGCGACGACGTCGTTCAGCGGAAAAAACTCATGCGCTATCGTGTAAAGGCGCGGCGCGAATTTCATGACTGCGGCGATTTGCGCCGGACTGGGTTCCTTGGGCGGATCCAATGCCAGCACCTGACGATAAAAAGTGCTGGCGTCGTTGAGGCAGCGCCGCTCATGGAAGGCGATGGCTCGCTCGTTGAGCTTGTCTATTTTGGACGTTGGTTTTGTGGCTTTCGGTGAACTCACACACCCGGCCAATGAAAATCCCAGGAGCAAAGCAGGGAAAATCTTCAAGCGTCGTGCGGCGCCGTGAATCCGAGTCATAGATTGCGAATACTTCATACAAGTGTTCACCGCGTCTCCCAGTGTCCGTATCTGTCAGCCGGAATGGTCGCCGACTCCGGGTAAATGAAATACACCGTTCGATGGGACGCCTGCCAGGCTGCCGTCACATTCTTGCGCGGATAAATTTTGCGGACGCTTTCTCCGGCATCCGGTCGCGCAAATGGATCGTTGACCACCACGTCGCCTTGCTCGGTGAAACCAACACACACGATGAGATGCCCACTGCCGGGCTTGTGCGGTTGTCCTTTCAACAAATCCAACGGCGCGGAAATGGCGACTGGAATGCCGGCCTTGATCCATTCCTCCAGTTCCGCCAGGTCATCCAGGCGGCTGACATACGCTCGCATTCCGTCGAAACGTCCGGCAAACGCGGTGTTGAACGGCCAGTTGCCCGTGCCAGGCCAATTCGGGTCATAAATCGCTTTGGCGACTTCCGGCACGGCCACGTCCAGTTCGGGTCGATTGAGAACGCCGGCCCAATGCGCCAGCACCATCGACACCGACGTCGGACTGCACCAATTACTGCCGGCCTGGTAGGAAACCTGCGAGCGCTGCGGGACTTCGATCGCTTTACCCCAGGCGGAGTAATTGGGCGGTTTTGGTTTTGCATCCACCGTGGTGTTGTAAAACGAAAGCCCAACGAATTTCAGCCGGGGAAGATTTTTTCCTTCGCCACCAAAGAAGATTTTAACCCGGGCCTTCTGGACCGGCGTCTTCAAAACCAGCGTGTCGGTTTGGACGTCGCCGTCCTCATCCTTTTGGTCGCGGACACTTTCCCGCGGGAATCGCGACGGATCTTCCGACCATCGGCCCAACGAGTAAAATTTCGTGGTTCGTTCCGGATAAATTCCGGCGGTTTTGATTTCCAGGAAAGTGCCGGGCGGCGCGCCCGCATTCCAGGAAACGACCAACTCGTTCCAAGCGGCTGGCGGAGAAATTTCTGGCGAAGACAACTCGAGGATCGGTTCGTTGACCGATTGAGTCCATTGGGAAAGATCCGCGAAACCGATGAAATGGCTTGGGCTGGCAGCGGCGGACTTGCCGCTGGGAGTATCCGTTTTGCAGCCGGGTAAAATGATTGCCATAGCCAGTAATGAAAGTGTTGAAAGAATCCGCATATCGCAAGTTATCCGGGCAAAATTGCCATCAGAATCATTGCGGCACTTTACGAGAGGAGCCCTCGCGTGAAAATACTTAAGGCGATCAAAGGTCGCACAGAGGAGCCTCATCGGAATTGCGGGTGCTGACACAGCCTCGCCCAGGTTTCGGGTGCGAGCGGCGCTTGGCGATAGTTCGCTTCCCACAAAGGCTCGGCACTGGTGGATTGGCGAACTCGCCGAAGCCATTTCCGGTCGAGCGGTTCCGTAATCAGATCCAGTGTGTTGGCGGCGATCGTGGTTTCTTCCTTCTCGCCAGTGGCGTGTCCGCTGCCGACAAAAAATCCCGCCAGCAGCAACGATACCCGCAACATCGTGCTGCGCGAATACGTCGGCAGCGCGCAGGGCCTGTGGGGATCGAGGAGTTGAAACAACCGAGCGAAGAGCGGTTGAGTCCACATGGCTGGGTTCGTCGCGGGCGAATAGGGATCAAACAAAATCGCGTGCGGTTTGGCCAAGTTTCGAGCCACTGGTTGTTCCAGCAAATTCGGGAAATCCGCGAGGCACAATTGCCATTCCACCGTCAACCGATTCGCCACGAACGCCACCCGATGATGCGCCACCAGGTGCGCAACGGATTCTTCGTAGCCGTGAAAGTAGCCCAACGCCTCCGCCTGACCGAGGGCAAACCAGAGAGGCTCGACCGTGTGATCGAAACTGAGCAGGCGAATCGAGCATGGAGCTTCGCGCGCCGCTCGTAGCACCGTCAGCGCGTTTGCCGCGGCGCCCAGACCGACGTCCCAAATCACGAATTCGCCGCGGTGCTCGCGCAGTCGCTCAGCCAGCCGCAGTTGCTTGACGTAAAGCGCCTCGGCTTCGGCCACCGGCCCGATCACCGGATGAAACGTTTCGCGGTGCGCCAGGGAACGGACGCTGCAGACGCCGTTGACCAGTTTGACAATGCGATAGCCGCGGTCTGAATGCACGCGGCATCTAGCCACAAAGCGTCGCCGCAAGCAGAGGAAAAAATTCCAGGAAATGCTCGAGCAAGCCTCCATCCATTCCGTCCTTGGCGTGAAAGCGGGTTCGTGTTTACCCTTTCGCGCATGGACCCATTGCTCAAATTACTTCATGAAAATGCGTCGTTGAAACCGGCGCAGCTCGCGGCGTTGCTCAACCTTACTGAGCCGGAGGTGACGGCGAAAATCAAAGCCTACGAAAACGCTCAGGTCATTTTGGGTTACCGCACCGTGTTGAATGAGGAGAAACTCGGCGTGGACGTGGTGCGCGCCGTCATCGAAGTCAGAATCACGCCGGAGCGCGAAGGCGGTTTCAATCGGTTGGCCGAGCGCATCGCCAAATACAGTGAAGTCAACTCCTGCTACTTAATGTCCGGCGGATACGACTTGCTGGTCGTCGTCGAGGGCGACTCGTTGCGGGAAGTAGCCACGTTCGTTTCGGAAAAACTGGCCACGATCCAAGGGGTCATTTCCACGGCCACTCATTTCATGCTCAAGCCCTACAAAGACCAGGGCATCTTGATGAGCCGCGAACAAAACGAAGAGCGGCTGGCGGTGACGCCATAAGAAGCGCCAAATCCCAAGCTCCAAACACCAGGGAACTTTCAAGCTCCAAGCCCCAAACGATGGTGCTCCGCCAGCATTGCTGCCGGTCCTTAGCGCCGTTTGCGCGGGACACAAAGACGCTCAAGCAGATTCTCGCAATTCGGCTTCATAATCCCTTAGCAAGTCGGAACCATCGAATTTGATGTTTGAAGATTATCTGGAGCTTGGTGTTTGGAGCTTGGAATTCTCCTCCGTCGCTACGCCCGTTCCATGTATTTGCCGGTGCGCGTGTCGATCTTGATCTTCTCGCCCGTCTTGATGAACAACGGCGCTTGCACGGTGATGCCGGTTTCCACCGTGATGGTTTTTTGAACGTTGTTCGCCGAATCGCCGCGAACGCCTTCCGGCGCGTCGGTGACTTTCAACACCACACTGGAAGGGAGTTCAATTTGAACGGCTTTGTCTTCGACGAAGGTCATCGTGACCGACGCGTTTTCGATCAAATAATTCTTCGCGTCGCCCACAATTTCCGGCGTTACCGTGACGGTTTCAAAGGTCTCCGCATCAGAAAACACATAATCCTCGCCATCTTTGTAACTGAACTCCATCTTGCGAGTATTCATCGGCACCACGTCGATTTTCTCGGTGGAACTGAAGCGCACGTCGGAGGATTTGCCGGTGCGAATGCTGCGGATGCTCGCCTGTACGAAGGCGCGCAGGTTGCCCGGCGTGCGGTGCTGGCTGTCCAGGACCACCGCGATGTCGCCGTTGTAATTGATCGCCATGCCACGGCGAATGTCATTTGCTGTTGCCATAAAACGAAATCAGTTTAAGTCTGTTTCCCCGGGTGTTGAACCCCAAGGAGGCGAGAACGTAGCCAACTCCGGCGTGTTTGCAAGTCTGGAAGTAACGATTTTTCGGCGCAAGGGAACCTTGCTGCTGCTACGATTCGATGCGCCATTTTGGAAGGAAAAAGAGTTAAAAAAAACC
>Ga0134124_10003959_pt1 | contig 11892 bp, 8 predicted proteins | sample KB304_FD_96880 | JGI IMG/M metagenome (GOLD analysis project Ga0134124, IMG submission 96880) | Terrestrial soil microbial communities without Nitrogen fertilizer from Kellogg Biological Station, Michigan, USA - KB3-0-4 | ecosystem: Environmental > Terrestrial > Soil > Unclassified ... | reverse complement strand
TGCCGGTCACCCGGCCGAGTCCCAGCGGATAGGTCTTGAGACCGGTGACTTTGCTCCCTACCGCGTATTCCGCAATCTGCACCTTCTCCGCATCTCCCCGCTTCTCGTAGAGGGTCAGCAGGTTGCGGCTCATGCTGATCTCAACGTAATGTGAAACCGCCGCGGCGGATGTGGACTCGTCCTGAACCTGCTGCCGATCCGGCGGCGGTTCCTCGGCCGGGGACGGGAGTACCGGCAGCATGGACAGAAACAATATGGCAAGGAGCATCCTGATATTCATAAAAACCGTTCTGCCATTTAAAGGTTAAAATGGAAAAGGCTGTACGATCATAAGTACAGCCTTCTCACACATCATTGGAGTCCCGCACGAGCGGGGTACAAGCAGTCTTTAGCTGCCTTTTGTTCTTCAGCATATGTACAAGCACCTTCTCCTATACATCGCTCCTTCCGGAACCTCAGGCCTTGCTGTTCAACAGCCCCAGCGGCTGTCGTGGGAACCTTGAGGTTCGCATTGCAACCTGCGTATCCGCAACAGGATTAACCGTCATAGTGGGGCCTGATTCCTTTATCTATATGGTACCATTTCAGAATCAAAAATTGAACTTTGATTTATGCGGGATCAGTCGCCGAAGCAGGTATGCACGCTGCGGGCGCTCTCGATCCAGTAATGATCGAGAGGCACCGTCCTCCGCTTGCCGACGACGTCCTTGAGCGGTACCGGCACGGCGCCGTCACCGCGTGCCGCGACCATGACGCCGAATACACCCTGGTTGATGAGGTCGGCGCAGGCGGTACCGAGGCGTGTGGCCAGCAGGCGATCCCCCGCCGAAGGCGTCCCCCCCCGTTGCAGATATCCCAGAATCGTGAGGCGTGATTCAAGACCGGTGAGCTCTTCCAGCTGCTGGGCCAGAAATTGGCTGTTTCCCGGCTTGCAGCCGTCATCCGCTTCCTGGGCCTGCCGTTTCTGCTCTTTCCTCTTGCCGCCCCCGTCCTTACTTCCCTTCTCCTTGCCTGCCTTCTCCTTGCCTGCCTCGGCGGCCTCGGCGGCCTGCCGGGACATGGCGCCTTCGGCCATCGCAACGATGCTGAAACCCTGGCCATGGTGACTGCGCCTCAGAATTGCCGCGGCCACCTTCTTGGCATCGTAAGGAATCTCCGGGATCAGGATAACATCGGCCCCGCCGGCAATTCCGGACCCCAGGGCCAGCCAGCCGGCCTTATTGCCCATCAGCTCCAGCACGAGGATGCGATGATGGCTGTGGGCGGTGCTGTGCAGCCGGTCGATCGCCTCCGTGGCGATCCCGAGGGCGGTATCGAAGCCGAAGGAGACATCGGTCATGGCCACGTCGTTGTCGATCGTCTTGGGCAGGGTAATGACGTTCAGCCCCTGTTTCATCAGATGGTAGGCGTTCTTTTGAGTACCGCCGCCCCCCAGACAGACCAGTGCGTCCAGGTGGTGCTTGCGGTAATTGTCGACGATGACCTCGGTCATGTCCCTCATCTTGCCGGCCACCGGCATGGCGTAAGGCTTGTCGCGGCTCGTCCCCAAAATGGTGCCCCCTAACGTGAGAATGCCTGAGAGCGCCTCAGAATCCAGCAGTTGGGTCCGGTTTTCCATCATGCCGCGGAAACCGTCCCGGAACCCTAGCACCTTCACGCCATACCGTCCCAGCAAGGCCTTGCCGATCCCACGGATGGCAGCATTCAGCCCAGGGCTGTCGCCGCCGGAAGTAAGGATACCGATCATTTTGCTCATGGCTGATTGTCCTTTCCATCACTTGATTGAACCTGCGATATTTACATTTTCCTGAATCCGTGACGGCAGAGTGCCGGAATGCGCGGAATGTCGGAGCGGCCCGTCGCTTGTGTCGAAACAAACCTGCATTGTCAGGTGTCCTCCGCTCAATTAATCATGAAATCCTGAAGCCTTAGACGTTCCGGGCAAGTGGAGGCATGCAGGCGTCACGGATTCAGGAATTATACCTTAAGAAACCGGATTAATCCAACAAGCCCCCCAGCTCGTCCTTGAGCGCCACCCCGGAAATACCGCGCCGCAGAGCTTCTCCGGTCAGGTAGAGCAGTTTGGCGGCGGCGGCCACGTAGCCGAGACCTTCCGGCGGGCGAATGTTGGAGATGCAGTTCCGCTGCGCGTCGGAGTTGCCCCGTTGCGGTGCATAGGTCAGGTAAATGCCGAGACTGTCTGCGGCGCTGAGGCCGGGACGCTCGCCGACGACGATCACCGCCGCCCGCGCCCCAAGAGCGCCGCCGATGTCGTCCGACAGGGCGACGCGGCCGTTGGCGATCAGCGCAACCGGAGCGACTCTGATCCCCCGCTCCCGATAGCCGTCCGTGATCGCCTGCAAGAGCGGCAGTCCGTGCCGCTCGACGGCGGTCGAAGAGAGGCCGTTGGTGACGATCAGCGCCACGTCAACTTCACCGGCAGCGGCATTCCTCAATATCGTACGCGATTCAGCGGAGAGAACCCGGCCGAGGTCGGGACGACGAAGATATTCGCCGCGACCGGCGACCGGCGTCTCAAGAATAAGGGCCTCTTCTCCGAGCCCCCGCACCTGTTCGGCAAAAGCGGCGATATCCCAGGGAAAGTGCACCGCATCCCGCGCCTCGGCATGGGCCAGCTGGAACTCCAGCAGAGCCTGCGTCGGAACGGCGTGTCCGGCCCGCCCCAGGGCGATGCGCGCCTGGGTAAAGCGACGCAGGGAAAGCCACGCATCGGTCATGGAGTTTCTCCTGCCAGTGCGCTGACGGCTTCGAGCAGCCGTGGCGAGGTGCCGCCCCGTCCCAGGGCATTGCGCCCGTCGAAGATCCCCATGCGGTTCAGCCACGCCTCGAATTCCGGCGCGGGGCGGAGTCCCAGCACGCGGCGGAGATAGAGCGCGTCATGGAACGAACTGCTCTGGTAGGCCAGCATCACGTCGTCGGCGCCCGGAACCCCCATGATGTAGCTGCAGCCGGCCACGCCCAGCAGGGTCAACAGGGTGTCCATGTCGTTCTGGTCGGCCTCGGCGTGGTTGGTGTAGCAGACGTCGCACCCCATCGGCAGCCCCAGCAGCTTGCCGCAGAAATGGTCCTCCAGCCCGGCGCGGATGATCTGCTTGCCGTCGTACAGGTATTCCGGCCCGATGAAACCGACCACCGTATTGACCAGCAGCGGCGAGAACTCGCGCGCTACGGCGTAGGCCCGCGCCTCGCAGGTCTGCGCGTCGATGCCGTGGTGGGCGTTGGCCGACAGCGCGCTCCCCTGGCCGGTCTCGAAATACATCACGTTGTCGCCCATGGTTCCGCGCCCCATGGCAAGGGCCGTCTCGCGGGCTTCGGCCAGCAGCGCCAGGTTGATGCCGAAGCTCCTGTTGGCCGCCTCGGTCCCGGCGATGGACTGAAACACCAGATCCACCGGCGCGCCGCGGCGCATCAGCTCCAGGGTGGTGGTGACGTGGGCCAGCACGCAGGACTGGGTGGGGATCTCATGGCGCCGGATGATGTCGTCCAGCAGGTGCAGCAGCATCTCCACGTTTTTCGGGCTGTCGGTGGCCGGGTTGATGCCGATGACCGCGTCGCCGCTGCCGTACAGCAGCCCGTCCAGCACACTGGCGGCGATGCCGCGGGGGTCGTCGGTGGGATGATTGGGTTGCAGCCGGGTGGAGAGCCGCCCCGGCAGGCCGATGGTATTGCGGAAGCGGGTGGTCATCGGGCAGCGACGGGCAACAGCGATCAGGTCCTGGTTGCGCATGATCTTGGATGCCGCCGCGGCCATTTCCGGTGTAAGCCCCGGGCGGACCGAGGCGATCTCCGCGTCGGATGTGGCATCGTTCAGCAGCCATTCGCGCAGCTCCCCCACCGTGAATGATGATATCGGGGCGAACGAAGCCGGATCGTGGGACTCTGCGATCAACCGGCTGACCTCGTCCTGCTCCGGCGGAATCAACGGTTCCGCGAGAAAAGTCGAGAGCGGCAGATCGGCCAGCAGCCATTGCGCAACGGCCCGCTCCGTTTCCGATGCCGCGGCGATCCCGGCCAGTTCGTCCGCCGACCGGAGCGGTGACGCCTTGGCCAGCACATCTTTAAGATCCGCAAAGCCGTAGCCGCGACCTTTGTAGCTCTCGGTGTATTTCATGCCGGTAAGCATACCATCTGACTTTGTTATGACAAATTAAATTGTATGAGAGGTTGATTTTGCTTGCCCCTCTCCCCTGGTGGGAGAGGGGCGGGTTCACACCCCATAAACCACATACCCACGCCGCGGCGCCTCGACCTCGCACCAGCCGTCTGCATCCACAGTTACCGGCTGCGGGTTGTAATCCATCTCCTTACCCCGCCAGGCCAGCGGTTTCAGAACCTTGCCCGGAAAACCGGTTTTAACCCGCTGCCTGATCACTCCCGATGAATTGTTCAGGGCAAAGACCAGCCCCGGCTGATCCCCGGTTCCGGTGCGCTCCATGGCGTAGAACAGGTCGTCCGCGTGCAGGATGTTCGTCCCCCCGCCGGCGTGACTCTCGTGAACCTGCACGAGTCGTTCGATTCCGCCCGGTTTCCCCGGTTCGCCCAGTCCGTAGCGGAAATAATCCTTCCAGTAGACGCATGGATACCCCTCGTGGGTCAGGATGAAGGCATAGGCCAGCATCTTGTCGTTGATGATTTCGGGGGGCGAGTCGCCGCCGCGGAAGTCGTGATTGTCCACGAAGGTGACCGCCTCGAAGGGACGCTCCTTCATCAGGACGCCGCCGTCCGCCAGGGTACGCAGGCTGAATCCGGGCGAGTCGCAGAGGTCTTTCAGACGGTAGCGAAGCGGAAAGTCAAATGCCCCGACCCGGTTTTCGGCCCACTTGTTGACCGAATCGAGCCAGCTGTCGATGAAGTCGTCACCGGCCCAGCATTCCCCGACACCGAAGAGATCGACTTTCACTTTATCCCTCGTGTACTGCCGGTCGTGGATCGCCCGCACGATCCAGGCGCCGAACCCCTTGACGAAGTCGTACCTGAAGCCGTCGAAGCCGATCTCCTGAATCATCCACTTGGCATGGTTCAGGATGCCGGTGGAGACGCGGGGATTGATGTGGCAGAGGTCCGGCATGTCGCCGAAGGCGACGTCGTCCAGTTCCATGTAGGGTGAGGGGTTGAAGCAGGTCCAGTCGCGGGTGAAGATGTTGCTTTGCGGGGTGAATTTCGTCCACCGTTTCTGCTGGAGGATCGGGTTGAACTCCTCCTCATCGGCGCCGTTGTTGTGATTCAGCACCAGGTCGGCGTACACCTTCATCCGCCGGTCGTGAACCGCTTTGATCAGAGTTTTCAGTTCATTCTTCGAGCCGAACCAGGTCCGTTTTTCATCCGGCTTGACGCCCTTTTGCGCGAAATCGCCGAGATCGTAATAGTCGTAGACATCGTACCCCATCGACATGCCGCCGAGATTCGCCCCCTTGCCGGCCGGGGGAAGCCAGAGCGCGGTAATACCGGCGTTCCGGAGTTCGTCAAGCCTCAAAGCAACATAGTTCCACCAGGCGTACTCCTGTAGCTCCTCCCGTGGACAATCCCAATAAAAAGCCTGCATCAGAACACCCATAGCTATTTCCCTCCCTGGAATTCCCGGCTTTCGGTTCCGGCCTGATTACGGTGACGGCTCATTAAATTACCTCGTTTACTGCTCCACCTGTTTTTGCACCGGATGCATCCCGTTCAGCGGCAATATCACGGTAAAAGTGCTCCCCTTGCCCGGCTCGCTGGAGACCCTGATCTCTCCGCCATGATTCCTGACGATTTCATTGCTGATGGAAAGCCCCAGCCCGGTCCCTTTGCCCGATTCCTTGGTAGTGAAGAACGGTTTGAAAATATGCTCCTTCACCTCTTGCTGAATCCCGCTCCCAGTGTCGCTGATTGCAACGTAAATCAAATCGCCTTCATGCCGCGTCCGCACCGTGACCACCCCCTGGGTGTCGATGGCCTGTGCCGCGTTGACCAGCAGGTTCATGAAGACCTGGTTGAGCTGCTGCGGATAACAGCGAAGCTGCGGCAGCTCGCCGTACTCCAGTATGACCGTGGTCTTGTACTTCAATTCGTTATGGGCGATATTCAGGGTACTATCGAGACATTTGTTGATGTCCGCGAGTTTCTGCCCGGCTTCGTCAATACGTGAAAAACACTTCAGATCCCTGACAATGCTTTTTATCCGTTCGACACCCTCCATGGTCTCCCGGTTCATCTCGGGGATGTCCTTGACTATGTGGTCTATCTTCATTTGCCTGCGGAGCGCGTGCAGCTGTTTAGACGAATCCGGATCAGGGAGTTCCGGGAGGAGCGCCTTCTGCTGCGCCTCCATGTACTTCAGCAACTTGTCGCAATATTTTCCCAGCGTGGCGATATTGCTGGCGATGAATCCGATCGGGTTGTTCAGTTCATGGGCAATTCCCGCCGTCAGCTGGCCGATAGAGGCCATCTTTTCCTGCTGCAGCATCTGTTGCTGAGTGGACTTGAGTTCGGCGATGACCTTTTCCAGCTCTTCCGTGCGCAGCCTGACCTCCTGTTCGAGTATCCCGGAATGTTCCTTGAGAAAGTCCTGATACCGCTTCACCATCAGGAGGTTGCGCGTCCTCAGCAGAATCTCCATGGTATCGTATGGCTTGCTGATGAAGTCGTCCGCACCGGCGGCTATCCCCTTCAGCATCATCGGTTTTTCTTTGAGGCTGGATACCAGGACAACCGGGATATACCTGGTGTCCTCATTTTCCTTTAAATGCCTGCAAACCTCGAAACCGTCCATTTCTGGCATTATGATATCGAGCATAATGAGATCCGGCAGTTCCTCCTGCACGGCCTGGAGAACGAGTGTTCCGCTGGAGAAGGTACGCGTGGCATGCCCATTGATCGTGAGGGTGTCGTCCAGCATTTGTCGCGAGAAGTCATCGTCATCTACTATGAAGATGAGCGATGGTGCGGTTCGGGATATCTTATGTTTCCAGTGTTGAGTAATGGCTTGCCTCCTGTCTGAAAAACGCCCATTTCACGAGAGGGGGGGGTGCCCATTTTTTTACACATTTTTTTAAAACCAGCTTAACACACCGATATTAAACAACTTTTCAATGTGTAAAAAAACGGGCACCCCCCCTCGAAAACCTCCGTTTTCCTCAATATTTCTGTATGGTTACACAATGTGTAAAAAAATGGGCACCCCCCCCTGCTTTTCCCTCAAATCACCTCTTCCGCAACTCGATATCCTGCCTGACAATCCGCTCCAGTGCCGAATCCAGGTACTGTTTGCGGCAATCTATGCCGTCAATGGCACCGCTGCGCAGCCGCTGGAGAAAGCGGCACCCGCCGAAACAGAGCGGCAGATAGGCGCATTCAAGGCATTCCCTGCACTTCCAGACGTCCATCTTGTGGGATGCCCGGTAATCGCCGACTCCTTCTGCAAGAGTCCCGATCTTCAGATCTTCCCATCCCATGAAGGCCGGACACTTGTAGAGCGAGCCGTCCCAGGCCACAACCAGATCGCTTTCAAATTCGATCATGCAGCCGGCCAGCTTCGGTTTGGGCGTATTCCATCCCCTTTTCAGGATCTCCTCCCGCAGGTGGAGCGAGGCTTCAATCAGCCACGGCTCGCTGGTGCAGGCGCACCCCATGGCGAAATCACCAAGCCCCGCCTCGCCGGCCGTGGGGATAACCGGCGAGAATTGCACCATATAGAGCATATCCGGCGTGATCCCCTCCCCTTCCAGGATGTCGAGCAGTTCGGGAAAACGCCGGTAATTGTCGCGGGTAAAGTTCCCCCCCAGTTGCACCCTGAGCGGGCCGCATGCCTCCTTCAAGTTGTTCATGATCAGCTCGAAACTTCCCGTGCCGGAGACAAAGGGGCGCTGGGTATTGTGAATATCTGGGGGACCGTCGATGGTAATCCTGGCGCTGGCACACCCCAGCGGAAGGAGTTCATTCACCACTTTCCGGGTCAACAGGGTACCGTTGGTAACCAGATTGAACGAGAATGCTGTGCCCCCCTTGATGGCGGCCTCTTGCAGAGGTCCGGCAATACGCCGGATGAGCGGCATCGAGAGCAGCGCCTCGCCGCCGTAAAAGTCCAGCAGCACCTCCTTGCCGGCCGCGATCGGCCCTTTCAGGATCGTTTCCACCAGCAGATCGGCAGTGGCGTCGTTCATATAGCTCTTGCCCCGGAAATGGTCCTCGTAGCAGTAGGGACAAGCCAGGTTGCAGTCCAGGTTGAGCGTTACCAGCGCGGTATAACGGCGGACATTGGCGTTGGCCCAGTCGAAATACCCGGCCATCCGTTGCTGTTCTGCCAACGCGTCCGGCACCAGGATGCCGAGCCGGGCCATGATCTCCTGCTCGGGGCCTTCCAGAGTACCGTTAAGCATGGCCTCGACAACGCTGCGGGAAACCAGCAGCACCGACCCCCGCAGGGTGGAGTAGATCAATATCTTGTCCGGATCGTTAGAGCCGGGATAGAGTTTGATATAACGTGATACGTCCATTGTAAAACCTCGCAGAAAGAATCGGGGGGGCGTTCACCCCCCCGGAACAACGGGTGCGGCTCTGTTACCTCACAACCATAAGACTGGAATAACAGCACGAGTAATCTGGCCCTCCCATAAACGGACAGGACCCCTCCTCCAGTACCAACATGGTTCGATTCTGCATTGCGATCACCTCCTTTCTTTTTGATAGCGCCGACGGCGCGGTGGACAGTACGGCATGGAACGTGCTATCTAGACGCAACATGCATGCCCGAAAATTCATCCATATTCTTTTCCTGCTGATTTTTCTCGGCACCATCTCCCATGAGGTTCGTGCCGAAGAGCAGGACGAGACCCTGACCCTGCTTGGACAACCGGCGGCAGCAGACCCCGTTGCCGGCCGCCTTCCCCGCCAGCTATCGCGCACCGCCGAGAACACCACCGTGGTCACCTCCAGGGAAATAGAGGCGCTCAACGCTCATACCCTGGTCGACATCCTGGCCACGGTTCCCGGCATCCAACTGGAGAGCCAGGTCGGCTCTGCTAATGGTGCATTCATTCGAATTCAGGGTTCCCTCTTCAACCACGTGCTGGTCCTGTTGGACGGCATCCCCTACAACAATCTGGGAGACAACTTCGCGGACATCGGCCAGATACCGGCCCGGATCATCGAGCGGGTGGAGATCGTTAAAGGTGCGGCTTCCTCGGCCTGGGGACAGGCTCTGGGAGGGGTAGTCAATGTCATCACCAAGTCCCCCGATCCGGAGCGCGGGATCGGCGGCATGGCCACCGTTGCGCAAGGTGAGCGGGGGACACGCGACATCGGTGGGGAGCTGTCGGGCACTCTAGACCGTTTCGGCTACTACTTCTCCGGTAGCTATCTCGCCTCCGGCGGTTTCACCCCCAACACCGGCTTCGACAGCGCCAACGGTCATGCCCGACTGAGCTGGGAACTCCCCCAACAGGGGCAGGCAACGTTCCTGGCCAACTACTCCAGACATGATCGCGGCGAGTTTGCTTTCGTTCCAAATGACGTTCAAAGCAGAGACAACGCCCACCGTGTTATCATTGGGTTGTCGCTGCGCCAGCCGTTCGGCAGCCACATGGAAATGGAGCTGAACGGTTTTCACTCTGACAACCGGATCGGCATCGCCACCGCCACCCTGAGCGACAGACTGCCGTTGCAGACTCTCAGAAACAACGAACTTCTCTCTGGTGGAGGAGGCAGACTACTCTGGCGGCAGTCTGGCAACCTGCTGGTGGCCGGCGTGGATTACCAGCACGCCCGCCTGGACGACAACGATACGTTGGTGCATGTAGACATACTCAACCGCCACGCCGACCGGTGGGGCTTTTACCTGAACGACACACTTAATCTCGGTCCGGTTTCACTGTCGACCGGGGCGCGCTACGACCTGACCGGCTCCTCGGGTGACCAGTTCAGCCCCTCCTTTGGTCTGACCTGGCAACTGACCGACAGCACCCTGCTGCGTGGTTACACCGCCAAAGGATACAGCCTTCCCGCCTTCACCCTCGAACGGGGGAGCGAACGGGTCTGGACGAGCCAGGTCGGTCTGGAGAGCAGCGCCCTCCCCTATCTCTGGCTGAAGGGGACCCTGTTCCGCAACGATACCAGGGAAATCACTACCCGCGACCCTGTGAGCGGCGCCTTCGGGAGTGAACGCCAGATTAGACAGGGGTTCGAGGTCGAGGCGCGGACCGCGGAAGCGTTCCATACCTCGCTCCGCTCCGGCTACACCTATGTCGATGCCCGGCGAAGTACGGACAATTCGGTCGTGCTCGACATTCCAACCCAGACAGTGCAATTGGGTCTGCAGTACGACAACCACAAGAATTTCAAGGGTCTGCTGACCGGGCGGCACATCTTCTGGAACGCCGAAGCATACCATAACGGCAGCTACCAGGGGATGCTCTGGGATCTGCACTTGAACACGACCCCCTTCAGCGGCAACTTCAAACGGCTGGAGCTGTTCTTCTCGCTGCGGAACATCTTCAACGGCTCCCAGTATCTGGATGAATTTTACCGCAACAACGGCCGCTGGGCCGAAGGCGGAGTGAGGTTCCGGTTTTGAGGCGACTGGGACTCTTGATAACGGCAGCGTGGCTGCTGATCCAGGGGACAGCCTGGAGCTATGACCTGTTGATCGTCCAGAGTCAGCGCTCACCGGCGTATGACGAGGTGCTGCGGGGCTTCCACTCGGTGGCGCATTTCTCGGAGCGCGTCATCGTCCTCACCGACTACAACGAGATCGACCTGGTGCGGATAGCCCGCGAGGAGAACCCTGTCGCCATTGTGACTCTGGGCGACAATGCCCTTGCTGCGGCCCGCAAGGCGCGGCAGACACCGGTCATTGCACTGATGTCGCTGAATTACCGGGCGGGCATGAGGGGACACCCCGCCATGACCGGCGTTGAGGTGCAGTCGCCGCCGGAGAGGTACCTGCAGATCTTTGCAGCTATCAAAGCGCGCAGAGTCGGGATTGTAGGCTCCGCCGCCCGGAGTTCGGCCTACATCAAGCAGGCACGTAAGGCAGCCGCCGGATTCGGGATCGACCTGGTGGTACGAGAGGTGAAATCGGCCAGGGAAGTGCCGGGACAGCTCGATTCACTGGCGGGACTGGTGGACGCCCTCTGGATGCTGCCGGACAGTGTCACCGCCAGCGGTGGAGCGGCTGATGCCCACTTCCTGTTCTCGGCGAGTCACAAGGTTCCGGTGGTTACCTTTTCAAGTGCCTACCTGGCATCCGGCGCTGCCCTCGCCCTTGAGATCGACCGCTTCGACATGGGGCAGCAGGGGGGCGCCATGGCCGCCGCGCTCATGGAGGGAGAAAGTATTTACGGGATTGTTCCGGAATACCCTCGCAGGACCACCGTCAAAAGCAATCCGTCCGTGCTGCGCCGGCTCGGCCTGAATCCGGAATTTGACGGCGGCAGGAGCACCGAATGAGTCCGATGATCCGCCTCAGACGTTTCCAGGCCAGCTTCCGCAGCAGACTGCTGCTCATCTTTACGCTCTTTACCGGGATTATTTCCGCCGCGTTCGTACTTGTGCTCATTACGGGTGAGATCCGCAATTATCGGGAACGTTCCACCGAAAAGGCCCAGCTGCTGGCGTCGCTGCTGGCCGGCAGCATTACACTCCACCTCTATTCCGAAAACCTGACGGAACTTAACCTCCATGCCGCTGAACTGCTTTCAACTCCCCATGTAGCCCGGATCGTCATTACCGGAAGCGATAACCGGAAGCTGGTCGATATCAGATCTCCGAAAATCACCGCCGATACCCCACTGGTTACATCATCGGCAAAGGTGATGGCCGCTGCCGCCAGCCCATCTGCAGAAACAGCCCTGAGCGGTGTCATGCATCCCGCGGCAACTCTGCTCGGGTCGGTATCGG
>Ga0134124_10003957_pt1 | contig 11895 bp, 11 predicted proteins | sample KB304_FD_96880 | JGI IMG/M metagenome (GOLD analysis project Ga0134124, IMG submission 96880) | Terrestrial soil microbial communities without Nitrogen fertilizer from Kellogg Biological Station, Michigan, USA - KB3-0-4 | ecosystem: Environmental > Terrestrial > Soil > Unclassified ... | reverse complement strand
GATAATCTGTTATATTAGCGACCGCCAAATAAATCACCTTAATGTTTAGCTCGGAGGATGGTATGAATATGCAGCAGATCAGGGAGATAGCCAAGGGGCATTGTATCAAACCGGGTTCGCTTAAGAAGATTGAGCTTGTCCAGGCAGTCCAGTCTGCCGAGGGGAACGAAGCCTGTTTCGGAACCGGAAAGGCGGAACACTGCGGACAGCATGAATGTCTCTGGAAAGAGGATTGCATTTGATGATGCTCTCATTTATTCTCTCACTGCCTAACTTTTGCCAGAGGGGAGAATGAATGTTAGATCCGGCATTAATTGTTTTTCTAGTCCCGATCGTCTTTGCTGTTACCGGCGGAGTATTGGCTGCGAACCGGGGAAGAAACTTTCTTGTTTGGGGGATATGCTCTGCACTTTTCCCGATCTGCATAATGATTGTCTGGTTTGAAAAACCTGTCAAAGAGGTCAAGGGCCATTTCAGGAAATGCAGCAGCTGCGGGGAATGGATAAAGTGGAAGGAGATGACCTGCCGGTATTGCGGAACTGCACAGCAAGAGGGTAGATAAAAGGGCGCAGAGTCGATCTCTGCGCCCTTTTTTTAGTTTGCGGTTGACTACCTATGCCCCGAGAGCAGCTTGCAGATCGGCTTCGACGGTAGTAATTGGTCCGATATTGAAGTTTTCCACCAGGAAGTTCAGGACATTCGGAGTTATGAACGCCGGGAGTGTGGGCCCGAGCTTTATGTTCTTTATTCCGAGATGCAGAAGCGAGAGGAGAATGACAACCGCTTTCTGCTCGTACCACGAGAGTATAAAAGATAGAGGCAGGTCGTTTACACCGCAGTTGAAAGCTCCGGCAAGCGCCACCGCAATCTGTACCGCCGAGTAGGCATCATTGCACTGACCAACATCAAGCAGACGCGGAATTCCTCCGATATCGCCGAATTCGAGTTTATTGAAGCGGTATTTTCCACAGGCGAGTGTCAGAATGACACAGTCTGCAGGTACTTTTTCGGCAAATTCCGTGTAATAGTTCCTTCCTGACTTGGCGCCGTCGCAACCTCCTATCAGGAAAAAGTGCTTAATTGCTCCCCCCTTGACAGCCTCAATTACTTTGTCTGCCACGCCCAGAACAGCATTGTGCCCAAATCCGGTCAGAATCTCCTGCCCGGGATTTTCAGGGAAACCGGGCAGTTCCTGAGCTTTTGAGATGACCTGGGAGAAGTCCCACCCTTCGATATGTCTTACATCCGGCCACTGAACCAGACCCCATGTGAAGAGTCGGTCCTTATACGAGTCCGATGGCCTCTGGATGCAGTTTGTGTTGAAGATGATTGCTCCGGGGAAGTTTGCAAACTCTTTGGCCTGGTCCTGCCATGCGCCACCGAAATTCCCTGCAAGGTGCGTGAATTTTTTCAGTCCGGGGTAACCATGAGCAGGGAGCATCTCGCCATGAGTGTAGATGTTGATCCCTTTTCCTTCAGTCTGCTTCAGAAGCTCTTCAAGCATCTTGAGGTCGTGACCTGAAACCAGGATCGCCTTGCCGGCGCGTGTTCCAAGCTGGACAGCTGTCGGTACCGGATGTCCGTAATTTTCTACATGCCCTTCGTTCAGGAGTCCCATTGCAGTGATGTTCTGCTTCCCGCACTCCATGCTTAAACCTACGAAGTCCATGAGCCCTAAATTCTGGTCGGTAATTGCGGCAAGGGCTTTGTGAAAAAAGGCCACAACGTCATCGTTGGATTTTCCCAAAATCATGGCATGGTCCATATATGCAGCCATTCCCTTGAGGCCGAAGGTCAGTATCTCCATGACTGAGCGGATGTCTTCATTTACATGATAGGAAGTGATGCCTTGCTGTTCGCCCTGTGCTATCAGGCCGGCGAGATCGGCTGCCGGTACCCATGTTGCAGGTGCAGCGCTGACAGAATCAGCTGAAGTCCCTTTGTTCCTGCAGGTCTCTTCGTAGAGCCCTTTTGCATGGTCCCTTACAAGCGCCGCCTTCCTCAGAACCCTTTCCAGATTTGAAGGGTCAAAGTCCACATTCGTTACTGTCGTGAAAAGGCCTTCAACTACGAAACGATCAATGGAATCATCCTTTACGCCAAGGTCGCGAGCTTTCGAGGCGTATATGGCGACACCTTTGAGAGCGAAAAGCAGCAGATCCTGGAGTGCCGCCACGTCCGGCTTCTTGCCACATACCCCCGATATATTGCATCCGACTCCGTTTGCTGCTTGCTCACACTGATTGCAGAACATTCCCATTCTTATTTCTCCTCTTTTGATTTATTAGGCTAAAATGCCTTGTTTGGATCGATAGACGACCATGAAAATATATCCCGCTTTGAAGTTCTTGCAATTGCATCTGAATAAAAATTACCCTTTTACTACGATACCGAACTTGACCTGGGTCAAGAAATCAGTCTTATTACTGCAAGGGTTAAATTGCGCTATAAGAACAAAATTGAGATAATAATTGAAAGGAAGGAATCTATTTGATGTGCCGAGGGAATACGGGTCAAATGAGATGTTTTTTGACAGCCATATGCACATTTCTTATATTTATCCCCGTTGATTCAGGTGCTCTGGATCTTGGTGCTCCGCCTTTGTCCGAGCCCCTGCAGAAGGAGAATTTCTTCGATACCAAAAGGCTTTTGATCGGCGGGGAAAGTTATTCTGTAAAACCTGCCTTCGTGCCGCAGTTATCTTTTTCACATAATTCCAGGGAAGAAAATGTTGGAGTAGGTGTGAATCAGAAGTTTCACTCCATTCTCGGCGAAGCCGGCGGTAAAATCAATCTTGGCGGCGATGTGTCTCTGACAACGGTAACAAGGATCCCGGTATATTCTTACGAGGTAACAGAAAATAACAGAACACTGGATGGCACAGCAACTGGCGAGCTCTTTAAACGACCCGGGCGTCTTTCATGGAGAAGCGAGCTCGGGGTGCCAATCGGTGGAGGAGTCAATCTGAATTTCTTTTACGATAACTCCATGGTCGGCAAAATGGACAAGCCTGGACTGGAGGAAAGGGATGAGAAGTTCGGGACAAGATTCATCATAAAGTTCAAGTGACGTGTGAACCCGGATCAGATTGAGAACTTCTTCTCACCCGTATAAACGGTTGCAATTCCGAACGTAAGATCGTGATGTGAAACGTTTTCAAACCCTGATTCTGTCATCAGTCTCTTGAACTCACCCTGAGACGGAAATTCAAGAACAGAGTCCGGGAGATATTTATAGGCGCTGAACGTTGAGAATAATCCTCCGATTACGGGAAGAATCCTCAAGAAGTAAAAGTTGTAAAGAGCTTTGAAGATTTTGGACCGAGGATTCGAAAATTCCAGAACGACTATTCTGCCTCCGGGTTTGAGGGTCCGGAGAATCTCTTTTAAACCGCATTGACGGTCTACGACATTCCTGATGCCGAATGCTATTGTAGCTGAATCAAAGCTGTTATCCCCAAACGGAATCGCTTCGCAAGGTGCAACATGAAGGGATATTCTCGCTGCAAAAGGGGACGTTTCTACTTTTACCCTCCCCAGATCTACCATCTGCTGAGAAAAATCGACCCCTGAAATTGAGACAGAAGATGGGGTTGCTGCTGCTATCTCCAGTGCGACGTCCGCCGTTCCGGTCGCAACGTCAAGTATTTTTCCACCTTCAGAGAATCTGATCTGCCTGACAGCAAACTTTCGCCACTTTTTATCAATCCCAAAGCTGAGGAGCCGGTTCAAAAAATCATAGCGAGGGGCTATGGCGTCGAACATATCGCGAATCCGCTCTCCTTTATTTGTCAGAGGGTACATTTAGACTGTCCTTTTCAAATGAAAAATGCTATCAAAACTGGTTGATGCTGGTTATGCATCAAATTTCCAGTATCACATATACACTCCACTTTTTTCCACTTAAATCGTTAATAGGTTTGAATATGCGGATTCAGGATATTGCAGATATCCTTATAATGACACTTCTTGTTTACCAGCTTTATATCTGGTTCAGGAAGACACGAGCCTTGCAGGTTGTCCTGGGCCTTGCTTCTGTGGTCCTTATGTATATTCTGACCAAGTATCTGGGACTGTTCATGACCAGCTGGATACTGCAGGAGCTTGGGACAGTCATCTTTGTACTGATTATAGTAGTCTTCCAGGGGGAAATACGGCAGGCGCTATACCGGTTCAGCATGTTGCGCAATTTTTTCAACAGAAGCGATGAGTCAACAGCTCTGGACATTCATAAGCTTTCAAATACGGTGTTTAGCCTTGCTCAGCGTCAAACCGGAGCTCTTATCGTAATCGAGCGGCAGGAAAAAATTGATGATCACCTGATTCACGGGGTGCCTCTTGACAGTCTGGTCAGCAGCCAATTGCTTGAAAGTATCTTTGAGAATAGCGCCCCGCTCCACGATGGTGCAGTCATCATAAGAGGAACAAGAGTTTCAGAAGCTTCATCGCACTTGCCGCTTTCTGTCAGCAATGACCTGCCTCAATATCTCGGAACAAGGCACAGGGCTGCTCTCGGGCTTTCCGAACGAACGGACGCAATTGTAGTTGTCGTATCGGAGGAACGCGGAGCCGTGTCGCTAGCTTCAGGTGGTGATTTGTTGCCCGTAGGCTCTTCGGATCAGTTGGTCTCTCTTTTGAAATCTTTACTCGTGACCCAGACATCGGAAACCACAAAAGTATCGATCAAAGACAAACTCTTCAATAATCTTGTCCCCAAATTTGTAACGCTTTTTCTTGTGCTGGTTTGCTGGCTATTGATAAATGCAAAACAGGGAGGGATTCAGTCTGTCACTGCACAAGTCAAGTTTCATAACCTTCCGGAAAATCTGGTCCTGAAAAATGATCTTCCAGGTGAAGTGGAGGTTCAACTCAAAGTCCTTTCTACGGTTTTTTCTTCTTCAAAGGATGAGATATCTGCGGATTTAGACCTTGGAAAGATTCATGAAGGTGTGAACAGTATTCCGGTCGACAGCGGGGCATTTCAGCTTCCCCTCGGTGTCTCGGTAGCAAAGGTTACCCCCTCGGTTTTGAAAATAGTTGCAGAAAAGAAATCATTTCGCGATCTGCCAATAACCTTGAAAAAAACAGGGCATCTTCCTGCAGGTGTCAAGTTGAGATCGATCAGGATAGAACCCTCGAGTGTCAAGGTGATTGGATCCGAGTCTGTACTTATTCAGCTTGGCCAGATATATACTGAGCCGTTCGATCTAAGTTCTGCCAAAAAAAGCCAGATTGTCGAGCTCAAGCTGCTTTCTCCGTCGCCATTGATTCAGCTGAAACCTGATGAGCCGGTAAGGGTGAAGCTTGTGGTCTCAGACCGATAGATTTCCTGGTTCAACCATGTTCTTGTTGACATTAATTTGCGATTGTTATAAATATGTTTCATCTTAGGCGGCAAAATAAAACATTTAGGGGGGGGGATGGTCGGTCGTAAAAGCTTGCTGCTTCTAGCCCTTTTGTTAGCATTGCCAGCATCATCCTATGCGGCAAAAACGCATAAAGTCAAAAAGAGCGAGACGCTTGCGTCCATTTCCAAGAAGTATCATGTCCCGGTGAATGACTTGAAAGAGGCTAATAACAGGCTCAATTCAAGTATCAAGCCGGGTGACGTGCTTGTAATTCCGCCGCGGAGCGCTTCCAAACCCGCTTCTACTGATGCTGAAAGAGAAATTGTATCGACATACAAGGTGAAGAAGGGCGATACAATCGCCAAAGTTTCAAAGAAGACCGGCGTACCAATACCTGAGCTTAAGAGAATGAATGGCTTGGCAAAAGGAAAGCTCAAGCCGGGCCAGACTCTCGCCCTTCGCGATACGGACTCTGATATGAAGTCTGGCAGTCGTGTTGCTGCAAGACCATCTCTGAAGTATGCCGATCTTCTCAGTGAAAAAGAGTATGAACAATCTCTTGCCGACCTGTTGGACCAGGAAACGGTAAATCTGCGCTCCGAGAAAGAGGCCGATTTCAAGTCTGACAATGTCAAGCTCTTGAAAACGAAGGCTTTTGGCTTTTTGGGAACTCGTTATCGCTTCGGTGGCACTTCACGAAGCGGGCTTGACTGTTCTGCATTTGTTCAAAAGGTCTTTAACGAGATGGAGGTCAATCTTCCAAGAACCGCCAGGGAGCAGTTTGAAAAGGGAGAGGTCGTAACCAGAGGGGACATGCAGAAAGGGGACCTGGTTTTTTTCAGGACATATGCTTCTTTCCCGTCCCATGTAGGTATATATCTTGGCGGGAACAGGATGATCCACGCTTCATCCCGTGATAAGCGCGTTGTCATCTCTTCTTTTGACACCCCTTATTACAGGTCGCGATTCCTCGGCGCAAAAAGGGTTGCGAAGATATCTCCCGAGAGTTTCAATCTTGAAGAGTTGATGCTTGGTGTTGAAGAGGAGACTCCAGAGGATGCTCAAAAGAATGACTTGCTCGGACTTGATGTTGCTAATCAGCCTTGACGTGAGAAGCTAAATTAAATGCAGAAAAAAAGCGAAACCATTTAAGGTTTCGCTTTTTTGTTTTTCATATAGCTGTCAGTTAATTATTTGGCTTTGCGAAGACCTGCTGAGAAGATCACTTTGTCAAATGTCTTCTTAAGTTCCTTGCTCTGGAAGTTAACCATTGGCGGTGAATCCGGGAACTCGATGGTGTCGCCAACTTTAACACCCTCTTTTACAAGTGCTTCTTTCATTACAGCAATCCAGAGCTTCTGACCTTTCTCTTCAACTTCTACATAAGTGTAGGAGCCTGCATCCATAGTCTGAAGCACTTTGCCTTTGTGCCCTGCACCGGCAGGAATTTCCATGGGCTTGAGGCCTGCGTGCGGGTCGCCACCAGGAGCTGCACCAGGCATCTGAGGTGCGCCAGCCTGTTGTGCGCCAGCTTTAGGAGCTTCTTCCCCTTTCTTTTGGCACCCTGCAGCAGCGAGTGCAAGTACAGCTAGAACGACAGCAATTTTCTTCACGTTTATCCTCCCTTTGTTGGATGGTTATTGGTCAACGGCAAAATTATCACAATATTATTCAAAATAACAATAAAAAAATATGGATCATTGTACGTCCAGGCATTCAATGCACCTGATATAACAAAAAAACTTGTATTGGGTTAATTACTTCGGTATTATAAAAAACAGTTTTATTATAGCTTAAATTGTCGTGCCACTTCTTTACTTAGATCGAAAAAATCATCAATTATATACTGTTAGATAATAAGTCAGTTTTTATAAGGGGTGCTCCATGCAGATTTTGGCTCTTAATTGCGGCAGTTCATCAGTAAAATATCAACTTTTTGATTGGGAAAGGATGGAGGTTGTTGCCAAAGGTATGGTCGAAAGGGTTATTATCGGCGACTCTTTCATCCTCCATGAGGTGCCTGGCCGTGAAGCATACAGATATGAATCTGACTGCCCGGATCATAAGGTTGCAATCGATCTCATAATCAGGACACTAACAGACCCTGTTCATGGGGTACTGTCGCAAATCAGCGAGATTTCAGCCGTGGGACACCGAGTTGTCCACGGGGGAGAGAAGTTTACCTGTTCAGTAATGATCGATGAGGACGTGCTTGATGCCGTGAAGGAGGTTCAACATCTTGCGCCACTGCATAATCCTCCAAACATCTCCGGTATTGAAGCTGCTCAGGCCGTACTTCCAGAAGTTCCCCACGTAGCCATATTCGATACTGCATTCCACCAGACCATGCCGGAACATGCCTATCTTTATCCGGTACCTTACGAATGGTATGAAGCTCACGGCGTCCGTAGGTATGGTTTTCACGGCACATCTCATCTCTATGTCTCAAAACGGGCTGCCGTAATACTCGGGAAAAAGCCTTCCGAGACGAACATAATTACGATGCATATTGGCAACGGTGTTTCTCACTGTGCAATCAAGGATGGGCTTTCCGTCGATACTACAATGGGTCTTACTCCTCTGGAAGGCGCTATGATGGGGACCAGATGCGGAGATATTGACCCTGCCATCCCGGCATTCATGATGCAGAAAGAGAACCTTTCTGCAAAAGAGATTGACGGCATACTCAACAAGAAGAGCGGCGTTCTTGGCATAACCGGAAGATTTACCGACAGACGTGATGTGATCGAGAATGCTAATGCAGGAGACAGGCGTTGTCAGCTTTCTCTCGAAATTGAAGCTTACAGGCTGAAAAAATATATCGGTTCATACATGGCGATAATCGGCAAGTTGGATGCCGTAGTATTCACCGCCGGGGTTGGCGAGATGGGATGGCCTATTCGCGAGAAGGCGATAGAGGGGCTCGAGCATCTTGGTATAGTTCTGGACAAAGAGAGGAATAAGGGGGCAATGACCAGAAAACGGGAAACTCTTATTACTACTGATGATTCACCGGTAAAAGTATATGTAATTCCTACCGACGAAGAGCTTGTGTTCACGGAGGATGTTGCAGCCATTCTTGCAGGCACCTATACCGACCATATGAATTTCGAGTATACGTTTTCGAGACCCGATTTTGTCAGGAAGTGACAGTGCTTTACTCTTAAATACAAAAAACCCCGATGGAAAGTCCCATCGGGGTTTTTTTGTGCTCGCGCTGTTTTGAAACTATATTTTTTATGCCTGGGCCTGAACCGCGGTAATAGCAACCACATTCACGATATCTTCAACTGAGCAGCCTCTTGAGAGGTCGTTTACCGGTTTTGCAAGCCCCTGTATGACCGGTCCGATCGCTTCCGCTCCGGCAACTCGCTCCACAAGCTTGTAAGCGATGTTCCCGGCATCTAGATCCGGGAATATGAGAACGTTTGCCTTCCCTGCAACAAGGCTTCCAGGCGCCTTTTTCTCACCGACCTTGGGGAGAAGGGCGGCATCGGCCTGAAGCTCTCCGTCTATCTGAAGGGCAGAATCTATTTTCTTTGCAATCTCGATGGCAGACAGGACCTTGTCTACATCTGTGTGAGTCGCGCTCCCTTTTGTCGAGAAAGACAGCATCGCAACCCTGGCATCTACATCCAGGAATGACTTGCAGTTCCGTGCGGTAGCCACTGCGATTTCGGCAAGTGCCTGCGCATCGGGGTTGGGGTTGACAGCGCAGTCTGCAAACAGGATTATGCCGTTTTCTCCGAAGGAGGGCGTTTTGGTAATCATGAAGAAGTATGATGATACGGTCTTGATTCCCGGAGCTGTCCCAACGGTCTGAAATGCAGCTTTGAGGACATTGCCGGTGGTGCTTGTCGCCCCGGCCACCTGACCCCCGGCATCCCCCTGCCTGACCATCATTCCGGCGAAATAGAGATTGTCCTTGTCGGTCAGAAGTTTTCTTGCTTCATCTGCTGTAAGCCCTTTGCTTTTTCTGAGTTCCACAAGTGCATCAGTGTATCCGGGAAGTTTTGATGAAGTAGATGGATCTTCAATCTCAACGCCGGTCAGATTGATACCTTTCGACATTGCAGCTGACCTGACTTCTTCCGGATTCCCCAGTATAACGACCTTTGCCAAACCTTGTTCCACAATTTTCTCTGCCGCAAAAAGCATTCTTTCGTCATAGCTTTCCGGTAATACGACGGTCTTGGGATTCTTCCTGGCTTTTTCCTTAATTGTCTCCATCAGATGCATGTGACATACCCCCTTACTATATTCAAACATGATTATGTGGATATAGCTTAATTGAGGCTGAGGGGTCAAGTGAAAAGGGCTGTAAGCGCAGAAGGCCTATGCTGGTCAAATATTGTCAGGGATTCCGTCAAAAGGCCGAAAGCTGACATATCGAATGATCAGTATTTAATCTTTCTCCAGACCGAGTCTACTACTCCAATGATTTTGGAGCCCTTTTCGGCTTTAAACGTTGAATAGGAAGAGTTGTCCGCAGAGAAAAAGGTCTCGTCTCCAATTGACCGGTATCTTCGAAGAAAGGAGTCCCCCCATTTTCCCATGATAAGTACAATATCTCCTGATGAAGGCTTTGTCTCGGGATTAACAATCACCAGATCCAGATCTCTTATGCTCGGGGACATGAAATCCCCGCTGTATACGAATGCGAAGCAGTTGTCAGAAACTTCCGGCATGGCGATAAGGCAATCGATCTCAACGTTTCTGAGACTGTCGATACTTGATGGCGGTGATTTCAGAAGGGGAATTGGCCGGGCCGTTTGCGGGTTATCTACAAGTGCGTTCGGTATGCTTTTGTCGCACTCCCCTTTGCCATTGTACAGCCATTCCCGGTTGATTTTGTAGAGATGTTGAATGGCGATCATCAAGGTGTCTGAAGGGGTCTTCTTCCCACGCTCGATCGCACAAAGAAAGCCTTGAGCAATCCCGAGAGAGGCTGAAAAAATCTTTTGGGTCATTTTTCTTGAAGTTCTTATGGACTTTATTCTCCCCCCTAAATGGGAGTTGGATTTAGTTTCATTGCTAAATATCTCTACAGTCATATCAAGTCCTTTAATGAATGGAATAAATATTGCTATATGTTACTATATCTGAAAATTAATATCTTTATGGTGAACTTTCGGAAACATTATCATAAGAATCATTTTATTCAACTAATATTTCTCTGGAATAAGTTTTTTTGTCGCTGATAGCTCGTTCTCTGTTAGAGGAGCCTGAGATGAAAACCGATATTTTGCTTGTTGAAGACAGCACCGAGGATGCTGAACTCGCCATCAGAATCATAAGGCAGGATAATCCGGCTGTGAGGGTGAAACTGTTGAGCGACGGGGCTGACGCAATACATTATCTCTTTGATGAAACGGAAAATGTAAATAAGCATTTTTTCCCGAAAGTCATTTTTCTCGACATAAAACTTCCTCGGCTTACCGGGCCTGAAGTTCTGAAGATACTCAAATCAAATGAAGTGACTAAATGCATTCCCGTTATAATCATGACATCATCTTGCCAGAAATGTGATATCGAAGAATGCTACAGTCTTGGAGCTAACAGCTTTCTGGTGAAGCCTATCGATTTTACACGTTTTCAGGCAATGATAATCAGCTCTTCAAGGTACTGGTTGAATTATAATATTCCTCTACCTGTCTGAAGAACGCCCGAACACACTTCAGACCCCTTAATTGTCAACCAGCTCTTTACTTCGGGTTGACGACTCTCCTCCGAATATGCTAATTACCCGATACAGCCATTTTTGAAGGATTATTATGTCTTTTTTCAGCGAATCACTCGAAGCTCTCGTAACTTCAGGTCTTCATCGTTCTCTGAAGCGGATTGAGTCTGCTCAGGGCGGAAGAGTCTCAATCGATGGTCGGGATGTTCTTCTTTTATGCTCTAACAACTATCTCGGGTTGGCCGACCACCCGAAGATCAAGGAGGCTGCGATCTCGGCAACTTCTGAATACGGCGTCGGCAGCGGAGCAGCTCGTCTGGTGTCCGGTAATATGCTGCTGCATGAGGAGCTCGAGAAGCGGCTTGCGCTCTTCAAGAGGAGCGAGGCCGCCATACTCTTCAACTCCGGTTATTCTGCAAATGTAGGCGCTATTCAGGCTCTTGCCGGGAGAGGTGATACGGTTTACTCAGACCGGCTTAATCATGCGAGCATTATCGACGGAGCCCTTCTTTCCAGGGCCAGGCTTGTCCGTTATCCGCACAGGGATTTCCAGGCGCTCGGAGGCTTGCTGGAAAGTCATAAGGGAAATGGGCGTAAATTAATCGTTACAGACGGTGTTTTCAGCATGGATGGGGATATTGCCCCCCTAAAAGAAACTGTTGCTCTCAAGAAAGAGTACAATGCCCTTCTAATGGTCGATGATGCACATGGTACAGCAGCAATGGGGAGCAGCGGGAGAGGCTCTGCGGAGCTCCTGGGGGTCACTGATCAGATCGACATTCAGATGGGGACATTGGGCAAGGGGCTGGGCAGCTTCGGAGCTTATGTGGCGGGTTCGGAGGAAATGGTGGATTATCTTAGGAATAAG
>Ga0134124_10003953_pt1 | contig 11901 bp, 9 predicted proteins | sample KB304_FD_96880 | JGI IMG/M metagenome (GOLD analysis project Ga0134124, IMG submission 96880) | Terrestrial soil microbial communities without Nitrogen fertilizer from Kellogg Biological Station, Michigan, USA - KB3-0-4 | ecosystem: Environmental > Terrestrial > Soil > Unclassified ... | reverse complement strand
GGCCGCGTGCGCGTGGTCGAGCCTTCGGTGGTGTTGGAGGTGGCGTTCGATCGTGTACAGCCCTCAAAGCGGCACAAAAGCGGCTTCGCGCTGCGTTTTCCGCGCATCGTAAGACTGCGGCCCGACAAGGTCGCCGCTGAGATCGACACACTCGAGACGGTAAGAAAGCTCGCCGGGGTTCAATAGTCTCCGGCGCAGTAAGAATTTGGCACGCTCCATGCTATAAACGTCGCACTCCTCAGCACTTCAAGTGTTTTGAGCGCGCAGTTTTTCGGAGAGACCTGGTACATGAGACGACACTGGATCATTGTTGGCAGTTTAATCCTGACGTTCGCTTTGGCGGCTGCGGCGCAGTCCCAGCCCCGCCGCACGCCCGCAAAGAGGCCGAGTACCGGACCGGCAACGCAGTCGCTTCCGATCAAGAAGACCGACACAGTGGTACCGCCGGCCCAAACGCCGCCACCCGCTCCGTCAGCTAATTCCGACGTGCTCGCGCTGGTCAACGATGCCGTCGTCACCTCTGCGGACATCGAACAGACCGTTTCCGCTTCAATCCTGGGCGATCCGGATCTTTACCTGGTGGCGTTTTATCAGGATCGGGAAAAAGCCATCAGAGAAGCGCGTCAACGCGCGGTCGATGCGCGCGTCAATTCATTGCTGATCAGTGCAGAAGCGAAAAAGCGCGGCATAACCGTCGAAGAATTTCTTGAGCAGGAAATTAATAGCCGTATCACGGCGCCGACCGATGCCGAAGTGCGGGCCGTCTATGACGCGAACCGCGCGCAACTGGGACCGGACATCGAAGCCGTGCGCGCCAACATTGTAAATTATTTGCGCGGCCGCCAGACGGAGGCGCTGCACGGTGACCTGGTCAATCGGCTGAAGATGACTAATACCGTGATGAGGAACGCGGATGTGAACTCGCCCAATCTCGCGCCGGGAACGGTAATCGTCTCTGTCAATGGCCAGCCGATGCGAGTGGAAACCGTGAACGAGCGCATGAAGGCGTACATCTTCAAAATGGAAACGCGGATCTATGCGGCGCAGAAGCAGGCGTTGGATCGGCGCATCAACGACGTTTTAATAGTTGCTGAAGCCAACAAGAGAAAAATTGGTTCGGAAGAGATTGTACGTACGGAAATCACGGACAAGCTAAAGCCGCCTACCGACGCAGAGGTGGCAAAATTCTACGAAGAGAATAAGGCCAGGCTCAACGGTGACCTTGCCACGTTACGCGGCGAAATCGCCAACTACCTGCAGGCGCAGCAACAAGAGAAGCTCGAAAAGGATTTGGCTCTTCGGCTGCGGGCCGGCGCCCGGATTCAGATAAATCTGAAAGAACCAACGGCCCCGCTTTTCAATGTGAGCGCAGGCAAAGGTATGTCGCGCGGCGATGTGAACTCTCCGGTGAAGATCATCGAATTCACGGACTTTCAGTGCTCGGCCTGCGGCGCCATGTATCCGGTGATCGAGGACGTCCTCGGGACCTACGGCAATCGGGTGTATTTCGAAGTTCGAAATTTCCCGCTGACGTCATTGCACGCTAACGCATTTCGCGCTGCGCAGGCAGCCGCAGCCGCCAACGCCCAGGGAAAATTCTGGGAGTACATCGCCTTTCTTTTCAAGAACCAGACCGCGCTGGACGACGAGTCTTTAAAGAAATATGCGACGCAGGCCGGGCTTGATCGGAAACGTTTTGACGCCGACCTGGCAAGTGGCCGGTTTGACGAAAACATTCGCCGGGACATTGAAGAGGGTGAAACGTACGGCATAGAAGGCACGCCGACTATTTTCATAAACGGTGCGATGCTGATGACGCTCGGGCCTGATAGTTTGCGCGAGGCGATCGAAAAGGGATTTGCGCGCGCGGGAAAGTCTAATTAGTTCAAGGGGTGTTTTCATGAAAACTCGTAATTCATTGCCGGTACTTGCGCTCTTTTTTATCTTCACATTAGCAGCCGCGCCGGCGTGCGCGCAGACAAAAGTAGTGCGCGCCAACCAGTATCCCGGGGCTGATATCGGGGCGAAAGTTAACGCGGCTGACAAGGCCCTGGGCTCAGGCGCGGGCGAGATAGTCCTCAGCGGTGGCGGCCGCATCGCGACGCAGATTGTTATTTCAGCCAATCACACACTGCGGATTGAGGGCGGGACTTATAGCGCGACGACCACCCTGGCGCCAATTCTCCTGAAATCCGGATCCAAATTGCTCGGCACTGCGAACTGGGGCGCGGTACTTCTGGAATCGACCGCGCTCAATCAATTCACCGTCATCAGCGCTTACAACAATGCACAGCGCAACGGCGCCGCCGACGCGGACATTACCGTCAAAGACATTCAGATCAAAGGCGCCAATGCCGGTTTCAATTCCGCACAGCAGGCAATCAGTTTAGGTAATTGCACGCGCTGCCTGGTTGATCACGTGTGGATCAACGGCACGCGCTCGATCGGCGTCCAGTTGGGAGGCGCATCTTTTGATGGGAATTTTGCGCAGGACTCAAAAGTTATTAACAGTCTTTTCACGCGCGTAGCTTCGCAAAATCTGGCGCTGGTCAACGGACGCAACATCACTTTTGAAAACAACAAGTTCATGGCTTCCGGTCAGCCCGGTGGGCCGGGATCATCGAACATCGACGTAGAGCCCAACAGCCACACAGACCACGCCGAAAACATCCGCATAGTTAATAATTTGATTGACGTGCGCGAATCAGACGTGCCCACCTCGGGCAATGGAATTTTGGTTCAGTCTGGTACGGGCACTCCATTCGTCGGCCCGGTGCTGATTGAAAACAACACCATTTACGGTGGAAAAACTGTGGGCACGGTCACGAACATTCTCAGCAACGGCATTTACTGTTTCGGTCCGACCATGAAAGACGTGACCATTCGAAACAACCGGGTGACGCGTACCGGGCAATCGGGCTTGCGGATTGAAGGCACGCACTTTGTGGTCACTGGAAATCAGTTTGCGGACGTCGGTGGGGGTGGTCTTCCCGGCTTTCACATCGTCGTTACCAACAGCCAGATTACCGGAAACACTTTCACCTACAGCGGTAACGGCCCGGCTGATGGCACCGTCGAGATGCCGGGCGGCATTCGCAACAACACAGTTCGCGATAATCCGGGGATGGGATTTCCCCCGAGATAAAATTGCACGCATCGCGCAAGCCACAGTTTGAAATTGAATCGTGATCGAGATAAGGAGAAATTGATGAAGCTAACCAGAGTGATGCTCACCGGTTTGATCTGTTTGATAATTGTTCCGATTGGATTTGCACGAGGTCCCCGCGCGCACGCGGCGGCGCCCGTGGGCGGGGTCTATGAAAACTTTACCGTGGGCCAGGGATCCGGCGACCTCGAAGGCATGCGCGTTGTCATTATCCCGGCAGGCGGTGGTTACTACGCCATGGTGCAAATCGCCCAGGGTGGCGCGGAAGATCCAAAGCCCGAATTCGTCGCAGCCACGGTTTCCGGAATGAAAGTCGAGTTCACCGTCGGGGACCAGAAGTTTACCGGCACCGTGAACGCTACCGGCCTGCGCATCAAGAGCGCTGACGGACAAAGTCACGTGCTCAGGCGAAAGCCCTGTTCGTCCCTGTTCCGTTAATCGAAATTCCCTGACAAAAAACTTAGGAGAAAAAATGACCCGATTCCGAACTCCGCTCTTTTGCGGATTGATGATTACAGTACTGCTCAGCCTGGGCGTGGTCTTCACGAGTGCACAGGCGCCGGCATTTTCCAGTCTTTACACGAATCTCAAGACTGGGTGCAAACCGGCCGTCAAACTAAAGCGAGGCGAACAACCTCAGGGTGATGACATGCCCTTGCGATGTAATGGTTACGGCGGCTATGAGGTGCGCATCGATTACAGCGCCGCCAGTTCCGAATTGCGTATTCAGCGCGTCGCCCATGCAAGTACTCTCAAGGATGACGAGGCCATTGCGCTGGGGAGTCAGCCACTTTCATATAACCTCACCCACAAAATCGAATGGCGGATGACCAAAGGAAAGCCCTTCGCGGTCATTTATCGCGTTGACAAGAGCAAGAGCGATCAGCCGGAAGAGATGTGGTCGCCGGAAAACAAGCTGGGCGAGTCTTTGAAGATCAAGGGGCTCAAGGGATTTGAGCACATTGATTTTGAGATCGATGCGAAGACCCCGGGCGCCAATGTGAAGGCACGAGAGATGGCCGATCAGGCGTACGCGCGCAAGTAAGCACGCGCATCCTGCGGGTGAGACACGGGCGGAATGCCCGTGTCACTTACCCCGACTGGCCCATCTTCTTCATGAGTTCCTCGACGGTCTTATCGAGCGCGATTTTCCAGTCGCCGTCCTCTTTCACGAAGTACATGGTTTCCCACTTCTTCGAGGTGTCGTCCTGAACTTCCAGGGTGCCATCGTTGCCGTTGATTTTCTCGTTGCGCACTTCCGGGGTCTTGTCGTACTTGACGCCCGGTGCGTTGAATCCTTCGGTAATGGCCTCGTCAACAGTCTTGTTCTGTTGTTTGGCGCCTTTTTCCAGCATGGCCATTGAACCTTTGGACATCGTCTTCTTCATCGCCGCGATGTCTTTTTTCTTTTGCGCTTCCCAAAAAGCCTTGAAGGTTGCAGTCGGCGACGAGCCGGACTTACAAGCTGACAAAGCAACCGCAAGCATAACTGCCACCACGATGGGCGTAATCTTCTTCATTTTGATCTCCTGGTTGTAGTCGCAACGCCGGACTACTGCGTTGCTTTTTTGTGCGTCAGAATATTACAGGCTTCGGCCGCGCTGGTGGGATCGATCGCTTCGTTGCCTTCCTTGATATGCTGGATGATCCCGTCCTTGTCGATCACGAATGTGGCACGATTGCCGTAGCCGCCTTCTTCATTAAAGATGCCATAGTCCTTTACCACGCTTCGTTTGGCAAAGTCACTCAGGATTGGAAAGGTTATGCCGTTTTGTTTGGCAAATTCGCGATTGGCGAAAATGCTATCCACACTCACTCCGAACACCTGTGTATCGTTCGCTTCGAATTTGGCGATATCAGCCTGATACGCCTTCATTTCCTGCGTTCAACCACCGGTAAAGGCAAAAACGTAAAAAGCCAGGACCACGTTCTTCTTGCCTTTAAAGTCGCTGAGTTTGTAGCGCATCGTCTTTTTGTCGGGTCCCACGATGGTGCTCGGCAAAGTAAAGTCGGGCGCAGCCATTCCGACTCTCAAATTCGTATGCGGCGCTGTCGGGGCCTGGGTCGCGGGTGTCGACTTCGGCGCGGCCGGTGGCAGAGTCGCGGCTGGCGGCATAGCTGGAGAAGGTGGCGGTGGACCTCCCTGCGCGGCGGCCACTGTCGCCGCGGCTAAAACAAAAGCCACGGACAGGAACTTTTTGATCATGGCAGAACTCCTCAGGATATTGGACTCGGAAGCAGGAGAGTGTACACCGCCCGAGGAAAAGCGCCAATGTTTGACGGCAGCGTCTTCAGTTTTTCTCCGCGTCTTTGCGAGACCTTAAGCCCAGCGAGCGACCGGATTTCTCGCAAAGACGCGAAGAGAAACCAAAGGCGCAGAAACCAGGACACTACGCGGTCCCTCGCCGATTGCAATCAAAACTCAAGAATTCCTCAAGGGGCTTTCCGGATAATCCCACTCGCGTTGGTAATCAGACGTTTAGCGCGGCGAGCGCAGGGGAAAAATACTCTCAACCATGCACAAAGAAGAAGATCTCATCCACGAAAAAATCACTGTTCCTGATGAAAAACCGCGGACATCGCGCCCCCGCCTGCTCAATCTGCTGGCGGAAGACCTCACGGCGTACAACGCGACCATCATCAACGGCCGCGCGGGCACGGGAAAAACGACGCTGGTGGCGGATTTTGCGCGCCATGCCGCGCGTCCCGTCTGCTGGTACAAAGTCGATGCGGCCGATAGCGAGCTGCGCGGTTTCTGCCGTTACCTGGCAGCCACCCTCAGCCTGCAACGACCATCAATCGATCCGGCGCACTTGATGCAAATCACGGATACGGTGGAAAGCGACCGGGCTGAATTGTTGGCGGAGGCGTTTGTCTTTGAATTGGGTGAACCCGCCAGCGAACCATTGCTTTTAATCATTGAGGATCTCCATCTGGTGTATGACGCCGACTGGATGGTCCCGTTTTTTCACCGCCTCTTGCCTTTGTTGCCCGACGATGTGCACGTCCTGATTACCTGCCGTAGTTTGCCACCGGCCCCTCTGTGGCGGCTGCGTTCGAAACAGATGCTGCGAGTAGTGGAGGAAGCAGAACTTACTTTTACGTTTGAAGAAGCCGAGCGTCTATTCGCCACTTACGGACTCAGCAAAGAGCACGCGCGCCTGGCACTACGTGAAACGAACGGACGCGCAGCCGCGATAGCGAATTTCGCGGCCACACCCGGACTTGCGGGACGCGCGGTGGCTGACAATTTTCTGTCGGTGAATCCGCGGAAAATGAATCCTTTGAGTCACTTAATTCCGATTCCCAGGCTTGATTAGATCGGAGCAGATTTTGCGCCGGGAACTACAAGTCGAGATCCCAGACTAAGTTCGTGCCTCGAGCAGGCTATGCCTGAACCAAATATTGCCCCCGCTATCCAGTTCGACGCGCTCAGCGGCGCAGCGGGCGTGAACTGTGTAGTGGTTGATAGAACTCCCGCTTTTGGCTGTGCTACTCTCCGCAGCGGTCCGCAACAAACAGTTCTGGAAACATTAATGGCCAAGGGCGATCGACAGGCCAGTACCGCTAAAAGCGCGTCCACGGGCGCGCCGGAATTTATGCCGCTCGGCACTTTTTTCCTGCGCACCAAATTGCTCGCGCCGCGGCCCGCGCCTGAACTCCTTTTCCGCGAACGCCTGGTCGAGCGCTTGCGCGCGAACCTCTCACTTCCCGTGACTCTGGTAACGGCGAATGCCGGCTCGGGCAAGACCACCCTGGTTGCGGAATTTCTTCGCAAACAAGAACGTCCGTACGTCTGGTATCAGCTGGATCACACTGACGCTGATCCGGCAGTGTTTCTTGGCTATCTGGCGCACGGAATTCAACAACGCGTCAAAAATTTCGGGGAAACGATTTTTGCGTACTTGCAGGCAAATGAACTGGCGCAGCAGCCCGAGCGTGCCGCTGATGTTTTGCTGAACGAGATCCTGGAGCGAGTTGAGCAGCAATTAATTGTCGTCCTCGATGACTATCACCACCTGGGTCCCGACACGCCGGTGCACGCCGTGGTCGATCGGCTGATTACCTATCTGCCCGACGTGATCCACGTCATTATCGTGTCGCGCGACGTGCCACCCCTTACGCTCGCGCGTTTGCGATCCCAGGACTCCCTGTCGATTATCGACCGCTCGGATCTGCTGTTTACGGCTGAAGAAACTCAGGAACTCTTTCGCAAAGTGTTCGGCCTCGCGCTCACTCAGGAGCAACTCCGCGAATACGGGGAGCGCACCCATGGATGGATCACCGCGCTGCAACTGGTGCGGCAGGTGGCACAGAGGCAAGCGGCCGGAACCGAGCCGGCAAAAGATCCTTTACTCGTCCTTCATCAATCCGAGCGAGACATCTTCGAGTACTTCGCAGAAGAGGTTTTCAGTGCCGAACCTTCGAAGATTCAACACTACCTGACCCGGGTGGCCTTGTTGGATCGCATTGAAGCCGATACCTGCGCGCGTCTCTATCCCGAGGTCATTTCGTCGGCAGTTCTGCCGCAACTCGTGCGTGGCAATGTCTTTATGACGGTCGCGAGCGATGCGCGCGGAGAAGAGTACCGGCTGCATCCGCTGTTTCAAAGTTTTCTGCGGCGTCGTCTGCGCACTGAAATCGGCGCGGCCGGTGTCGCCGCCGAGCACGCGCGATGCGCCGATTATTTTCTCGAGTGCGGTAACTGGGACCAGGCCGTTCGCCATTTGCTGGAAGCGGAAAATTTCGAACGCGCCGGCGAGATCATCGCGGAACACGGCGCCAAGTGGATCGCCAGCGGAAAACTCGCGTCGCTGGCCGCGCTCGCGGAAACACTTCCCGCTAATATTTTGGAAGCCCACCCGCGTGCGCTCGCGCACCGCGCGGAAGTGGCCCGCCTGCGGGGAGAATTCGACACGGCGCAGAATCTTTTCCGGCGCGCGTCGGTGGCGTTAAGGGCCAAAGGAGACGACGAAGGCGAAGCTGAGGCCCTGCATTCCCTGGCGACGATCGCGCGCCGCCGTGGCGACTATGATGCAGCTTTCAAGTATCTGGATCGAGCGGTCGAGCTGACCAAAGCGGATTCGGCGGTGCGCACGAAATGTGGCAATACGCGCGGTCTTTGTCTGGTAGCACAGGGTGAATGGACTGCGGCTGAACGCGAATTCCGCGTGGCGCTGCAATCTGCCGAAGAGCGGAACGACGACCACCATATTCGGCTGATCACGCACAATCTTGGTCTGCCGGCGTTGGTGCGAGGAGATTTTGGCGAGGCCCTGCACTGGCTCCGCCGCATGCTGCGGACGGACAGCCACGAACCGCCTATTCCCCAGGAAGCCTGGGCGCATTTGAACATCGCACGCTGCCATTTGTACCGGGGTGAAATGGAAGACTGCGAAAAAGAGCTCGATCAGGCCCTTGAGCGATGTCAGCTATTTAACCTGGTCGGCCAGCTGGGTGAAGCATTCGAGGCTTACGGAAATCTTTATCGCGAACGTGCAGAGCTCACGCGCGCGGCCGAATTCTATGAACGGGCCGCCCGTTCTTACGAGGAAGCCGGAATCGATTTGGCGCGTGTCGAGCTCTTGGAGGAGCAGGCGTTGCTGCGGCTTAAGGCCGGTGACGCGGTCCGCGCCCGGGCGCAAATGGATCGATTGGTTGAATTGCGGCGCGGTCAGCACGATGAGGTGGGATTTTTTGCGGCGACGCTGGCTCGTGCACACATCAGGATCGCGCAAAACGAAAGCGAGGGCGCCCGCGAAGAGTTGTTACCTGCCCTCGAATATTTTCGCGCCCGCGGACTTTACTATTACGAAGCGCAAGCCTGCATCGCGCTGGCGACCAGCGAGTTGAACGCGGGACGCGAACCGGAGATGTTCGAGCATTTGCGCAGAGCACTGGATCTGGCGGCGCGTTATGACTATGAGTACTGGCTGCGTCAGCAAATTGCACATCATCCGGGCCTGTTCGGTTCAGACGTGGCGCAGGAAATGCTCCCGGCCGATTTGCGCGCGCAACTTCCGGCGCTAGCGCAAAGCGTGCCCGAACCCATCACGACCACCGATCTGATACCGGGGCCGCTGGTCGACTTGACCATCAATATGCTCGGACCCGTCGAGATCGTTCGCGATCCGGCGCGGCCCTTCGCCGCCGACGCGTGGACGACGCGGCGCGCCCGCGACATCCTGTGCTTTATTGCTTCACGCCGCCACCATCGGGCCGCCAAAGACACGATCATCGACACGTTCTGGACCGAGGACAATATCGAGACAGTGGAAAAGAACTTTCACCCGACCGTCTCGCATATTCGCAAGGCACTCAACAGCCAGCAGGCGCTGAAGCAGAACTTCATCATTTATCGCGAGGGGGACTATCAGCTAAATCCTGAATTTTCTTACCGGATCGATACCGAAGCGTTCGAACGTTTGATTAATGATGGCGAAACGGCGCGGCGGGAACGGGACTATGCCCGCTGCATCGACGCCTACGAACAGGCGGTCACGCTTTATCGCGGCGAGTTTATGCAGGGAAGTTACGAAGCCTGGGTCGACGAACAACGTTCGTATTATCGCGAGCAGTATTTGCGCATGCTCGAGTCGCTGGCGGGCGTGGCCGAGAAGAAACAGGAATGGCCGAACTCGATGGATTTGGCCCAGCGGATTCTGCGCGAAGACCCGTTCCGCGAGGACATTCACTGCCTGCTCATGCGGGGGCACGCAGCCCTGGGTAATCGGGTGGCGGTAAAGGAGCAATACGAGACCTTGCGCGGTCTCTTGCAAAAAGAGCTGGGTGTTGAGCCGGCCATGCAGACGCAGAAGGCTTATCGGGAATTGATGGAGAGTTAGAGAAGATTCCTTTTTGGGCGAGAAAAACGCCAAGAGGCTTTGAGGAAAACCAAGAGACAAATGCAATGCGAACGCAACAAACCGAGTTCTGGCAGCAGTTTACAATCCGCCGTCGTCTCAGTTCTTCATTCACTTGGTATTTACATCTCGCCTGAGTTGCTAACCAAGCCGCCGTCCTAACCCGACAGTGGTCTAGGCTTGTGTTTGATGGAACACACCTTTCTTAAAAAAGTTCGACGGGCGCTGGCGCTTACTTTGGTATTAATGGTGAGCTCCGTGCCGGCTTTGGGCGGGCTCACAATCATCGGCTCGAACGGGATCACAGCGTCCGGGGCCGACGGCGTTGTTTTTTCGAATACCTCAGGCATCACGGCCAGCGGCGCAGACAGCGTCCTGGCTTTTCGTCCCAACGGAATCACCGCTTCCGGAGCAGACGGAATCACCGCATCGGGCGCGGATGGGATCATGGCCAGCGGCGCGGACGGAATAACCGCTTCCGGTGCTGACTCGACAACAATTAACCGGGCAGACAGTCTCTCCGCCGCCGGCCCAAATGGAATCACTATCAGCGGCGCGGACGGCAACAGCTACCAGGCCGATTCAATCGTAGTCAGAAGCCCCACAGGGATCACCGCCAGTGGCGCCGACAACGTAGTCGCGACCGGCGCCAACGGGATCACGGCCAGCGGCGCAGACACGCGCAGCATTGTTCATTCCGACGGCATCACGGCCAGTGGCGCTGACGGAATAACAATTAGCGGCGCGGATGGCATTACTGCGACCGCCCCAAATGGCGTTGTCTTTTCGATCGCGCCCACCGGTATAACCATTTCAGGCGCAGATGGCATTACTGCCAGCGGAGCGGACGGCATCACCATTAGCGGCGCAGACAGTTTTGTGCGGACGGGCGTGGACGCGTTGATAGATATTTTGAATCGCGCGGGCGTCAGCTCAGGAATCGCGGGCATCGATCCGGAACTCGCGGTGCTCCTGAATTACGCCACCGATGACAGCAACATTGACGCAGTGATTGTCTACCGGCACCAGCCGACCGATGCGGACGTTGCAGACTTGCAGAGAATCGGCGTCGTGGGCGGAACACGGTATCGGATGCTGCCGATGATTTCAGTCACCACGACGAGATATCGGCTGTTTTTGATCTCGCATCTGCCCGCTGTGCGCTCGCTGTACGGCAACCGAACTCTTCAGTGGAATCTGGAACCCGGTGCGCGCAACGTGACCGGCGTTGAACGCGTCCGGCGCACTACCGATTTAACTGCGGCCAATCACGGAACGCCGATTTCCGGCCGGGGCGTGACCGTGGCCGTGCTCGACACGGGCGTGGATGGAACTCATCCGGATCTGGCTGGACGAGTAGTGCAAAACGTTAAGCTCGCTGATACGCAGGGCCAGGGCGTCGGCTTCAACTATCCGGTTGTTTCTCCGAGTGTGCCGAATACGGACCAGGTTTACGGGCACGGAACTTTTGTCGCGGGAGTGGTTGCCGGCAACGGTCAGCAATCAGCAGGAAAATATGCCGGTGTGGCTTCGGGAGCCAATATCCTGGGCTTGAGTGCCGGGGACGCCACTTTGTTGTTCATACTTTCCGGTTTCGATTATCTGCTCGCTAACGCCTCAAGCTTTAACGTGCGCGTGGTCAATTGCAGTTTCTCAGCCAACACTGTTTTTGACATCAATGATCCCGTGAATATAGCCACTAAGATGTTGACTGACGCAGGCGTCAACGTGGTTTTTTCGGCCGGCAATACCGGTCCCGGTGCGGACTCGTTGAATCCATATTCGGTGGCGCCGTGGGTCGTCAGCGTAGGCGCGACTGACCTGGCAGGCAAGCTCGCACAGTTTTCGTCGCGCGGCGACTTTGGCAGCCCG
>Ga0134124_10003949_pt1 | contig 11907 bp, 8 predicted proteins | sample KB304_FD_96880 | JGI IMG/M metagenome (GOLD analysis project Ga0134124, IMG submission 96880) | Terrestrial soil microbial communities without Nitrogen fertilizer from Kellogg Biological Station, Michigan, USA - KB3-0-4 | ecosystem: Environmental > Terrestrial > Soil > Unclassified ... | reverse complement strand
TCCGCACAACGTTCCGTTCGTGCTGCTCGGCGCCAGCATCCTGTGGTTCGGCTGGTTCGGGTTCAACGCCGGTTCGGGTGTCGGTTCCGGCTCGCTGGCCGGCTGGGCGTTCCTGAACACCCAGATCGCCACCGGTGTCGCCTCGCTGGCCTGGGTCGCGGTCGAGTGGCTGCGTGACGGCAAGCCGACCACCCTCGGTGCCGCTTCCGGCGCCGTCGCCGGTCTTGTCGCCATCACCCCGGCCTGTGGTTTCGTCTCGCCGATGGGCGCGATCATCGTCGGTGTCCTCGCCGGCGCCATCTGCGCCCTGGCCACCGCGGTCAAGGGCAAGGTCGGCATCGACGACGCCCTCGACGTCGGTGCCGTCCACCTGGTCGGCGGTGTCCTCGGCGCCCTGCTGAACGGCTTCCTGGCCACCACGGACGTGAACCCGCTCGGCAAGGACGGCGTCCTCTACGGCGGTTCGTGGAGCGTTCTCGGCTGGCAGGCCGCGGGCGTCGGCGCCACCGTCGGCTACTCGGCCGTCGGCACGCTGATCCTCGGCCTGTTCATCAAGTACGTCGTCAAGGGCCGCCTCACCGAGGACGAGGAAGAGGTCGGCATGGACGAGGTCCTGCACGGCGAGTCCGCGTACCGGTACAGCTCGGTCAGCGGCGTGGGCGCCATCGGCGCCACGTCGGCCCCGAGCTTCGTGCCGGAGGACGCGCAGGCCTGACGGGCCAAAGCCAAGGCGGTTACCGCCGGCCGCCGGGGCACCCACCCCGGCGGCCCGAAAGGCTAGCTGGCGGGGGTGTGTCGGAATGACACACCCCCGCTCTTTTTGTCCCTCCGGTAAGCGCGGCGGGCCGGAATCCGGGTGTTCTGACGCCGCCGGCGGCCCGTGCCTTTCCAGCGTCGTTTCTGGCCTCGCGGAGCGGGCCGTCGTCCCGGGGTGAGCCTGAAACACTCGCCGCGCGGTCAGGGCCCGTGGGGTACCCGGCAGGCGGCGCCGAGAGCGGGTCCTGCCCCAAGGTCGGGCCTGTTCGTCGACGAAGCTGTAGGAGGTCCAATCGGTATCTGGTTGCGAACGGCTTCGACGACTGGTCGACCGTGTGCTGACGTAACTGTTGTGCCGCACCGCCTTCCATGTTTTCTCGCAGGCCGTCCGTACACGGTGTGCGGCTTGGCTCCCGCTCCGACCCGGCGGCTGCGGGTGTGGTGACGTTACTGTGGGTGCACGTCGGTAAGACTCACGGTCGAGTCGGGTGCGGCCTTCCTCGTCCCAGGCCGGTCACGGAACGTCACAGCCGCTTCGGTGGCGCTGGCCCGCACGCGCCTACTGAGGGGTGCGGTAGTTGTGCTGGTCGCTACTTATCGGTTCACTTGGCTGTCGGTGGGGGTAGCCTCGCCGCCGTCCGTCGGGCCGAGTCGTCCAGACGGGTAGGGCCTGACCAAGGGGGCTCAGGCCTGACAAGGGAGAGGAAAGGCAATGACGAAGCTTGTCACCGCGGTGATCAAGCCGTTCAAGGTAGACGACGTCAAGGCGGCCCTCGAGGCCCAGGGCGTGCACGGGCTGACGATCTCCGAGGTTCAGGGATACGGCCGGCAGAAGGGGCACACGGAGGTCTACCGTGGCGCCGAGTACAAGGTCGACTTCGTCCCGAAGATCAAGGTTGAGGTCGTCGTCGACGATGAGGCTGTCGACGAGCTCGTGGCCGTGATCGCCAAGGCCGCTCAGACCGGCAAGATCGGTGACGGCAAGGTGTGGGTCGTCCCGGTCGAGACCGTCGTGCGCGTGCGCACCGGCGAGCGCGGCTCCGACGCCCTCTAAAACCGACTGCCGCTGACGGGACGCTTCTGTCGAGCGGACGCTCCGCGGGGACGACGCTCGCCGGCCGGGCGCGCACCGGATTGGCCCGATAGTCGCCCCAGGTTCCGTACACGCCCGCGCCCGAAGCGATCATCGGTCCAACGACAACCGATTATCGGGACGTCCCGCGAGCACCCGACTACTCCCGACCGCTCCCGCTGCGCCTTCCCAGGCGACAGCGTGACAAGCGGGGGGTCCGCCTGACGTGGACCCCCCGCTTTTCGCTGCCACTGACGTCCGTCTGCCCCCGGCGTCACGACGCGGCCCGCGCCACCAGCGCGTCTCCGACCGATCTCGACTGAAGACCGACGGGACGTGCCCAAGCCCGCGGGCCGCGTGCTCCGGCGCCCATCCATCCAATAGGTGGATGAGTGAGCTTTTCCATCATCGTCGTCGGTCTGGCTGGGCCCCTGCGGTCTCAGCTGAGACTCGGCCGTCCCGGGTGGGATGGAAATGGCTCGGTGTGTTTCGGGCATGACTCTGACTGAGCTGACGGATGTGGGGGTGGTCCGGTGGACCGGCCGATCGGCGAGCCCAAGGCCAGTACCGGCGCTTTCGGCCGCTCGGCGCCTGATGACGCGACGACGCCGGCAGTGGGGGTCCCGCCGTCCGACACGGATGAGGCCCGCGTCGGCCCGGCGGCCGGGCTCGCGGTGCTCCGCGGCCGCGACGGCGCGTTTCCCGACCTGGTCGGTCCCGCGCTGCGGGCCGCGCTGACCGAGCAGGCCGACGCGGCGCTACGCGCCCTGTTCGGAGCCCCAGGCCCCGGCGTCGCGCTCATCGCCGTCGGAGGCTACGGCCGGCGCGAACCGGCGTTCGGCACCGACCTGGACTTGGTGCTGGTCCATGACGGCAAACGCGGCGCCGCCGCGCTCGCCGCCATCGCCGACGGGATCTGGTACCCGGTCTGGGACGCGGGCGTCGGCCTCGACCACAGCGTGCGCACCGTCGAGCAGGCCGTCTCCGTCGCCGACAACGACCTGAAGGCGGCTCTCGGGCTGCTCGACGCCCGCCTCGTCGCCGGCGACGAGGCGCTCGCCATCCGGCTCAGCGAGACCATGCGCACCCGCTGGCGGGCCCGTGCCCACCGGCGGCTGCCCGAGCTCGCCGAGCTGCACACCGAGCGGGCCCGGCGCGTCGGCGAGGTCGCCTTCCTGCTGGAGCCAGACCTCAAGGAGGGCCGCGGCGGGCTGCGTGACGTCCAGGCGCTGCACGCGCTGGCGGCGGCCTGGGTCGCCGAGGCGCCGGACGAGCGGGTACGCGCCGCCCAGCGCCTGCTGCTCGACATCCGCGGCGAGATCCGCCGCCTCGCCGCCGGCCGGGACGTGGACCGGCTGCTGTTGCAGGACGGCGACGCCGTCGCCGCCGCGCTCGGCTACGTCGCCGGCCGGGTGCCCGCGGATCCGACAGCCCTTGGCTCCGCGGCCTTCACACCGGCTGGCGAGCCGGACTCGCTCGCCCTCGGGCGGGCCGTCGCCGACGCCGGCCGCACCATCTCGTGGACCTGGGACTCCACCTGGAACCGGGTCAACGCGACGCTGCGCTCCCGTTCCCGTTGGCGGCCCGCCCGGCCGATCCGCCGCCCGCTGGACGCCGGCGTCGTCGAACAGGACGGCGAGGTCCAGCTCGCCCGCGACGCCGACCCGGCGGGCGACCCGGCGCTGGTCCTGCGGGCCGCGGCGGCCGCCGCGAGGGCGGGAATCCCGCTCGGCCGCTTCGCGATCGACCGTTTGGCGCGGGACGCCCCGCCGATGCCCGACCCCTGGCCCCCAGCCGCCCTCGACGCGTTCGTCGCCCTGCTCGCCACCGGCGACAACGCCGTCCCCGTGCTGGAGGCGCTCGACCAGGTTGGCCTGCTCGTCCACGTCCTCCCGGAGTGGGCGGCCGTGCGCAGTCGCCCACAGCGCAACCCGTATCACCGCTACACCGTCGATCGGCACCTCATCGAGGCGGCGGCGAAGGCGGCGGCGCACACCCGCGACGTCGACCGCCCCGACCTCCTGCTGCTCGGCGCCCTGCTGCACGACATCGGCAAGGGCTACCCGGGCGACCACACCGACGCCGGCATCGTGCTGGTCGAGAAGATCGGCCCGCGCCTCGGCCTGCCGCCGGCCGACGTCGAGGTGCTGGTCGCGATGGTCCGCCACCACCTGTTGCTGCCGGACTCGGCTACCCACCGCGACATCGACGACCTCGCCACCATCGAGTCCGTCGCCCACGCCGTGGGCAGCACCCGGGTGCTCTCGCTGTTGCACCGCCTCACCGAGGCCGACTCGCGCGCGACCGGCCCGACCGCGTGGAGCGCCTGGAAGGCCCGCCTCATCAATGACCTGGTCATCCGGGCGGCGGCTGTTCTCGGTGGTGGTCCGGTGCCGTACCCGGGCGAGCTGACCGGCCGGCAGCGGGACCTGCTCGCGCTGCCCGACGAGCACCTGGTGCAGGTCAACAAGCTGCCCGATGAGGCCATGTACGAGATCGTCGTGCTCGCCCCCGACCATCCCGGCCTGCTGGCGGTGACCACGGGCGTGCTCGCGCTCAACCGGCTGGACATTCGGCGGGCATCCGCGCGCGGCGCGAACGGCCGGGCGCTCCTGCAGGCTGCCGTCGCCGCGGCCTATGGGAGGGAGCCCGACCCGCGCCGGCTGCTGACCGACGTGCGGCGCGGGCTGGAGGGCCGGCTCGACATCGGTGCCCAGCTGACCGCCCGGGAGAAGGCCTACGCGACCCGCGCGCCGTGGCGGACCCCCGGGCCGCCGCGGGCGACGTTCGACGACTCCCGCTCGCTCACCGTGCTGGAGGTGCGCGCCCCCGACCGGGCCGGGGTGCTGTTCCGGATCGTGCGGGCGCTCGCCGGCGTCGCCATCGACGTGCGGACGGCGATCGTCGCGACGATTGGGCTGGACGTCGTCGACGCCTTCTACATCCAGGAGCTCGACGGCACCGAGGTCGTCGGCGAGGCCCGCCGCCGCGAGGTGACCGACGCCGTCGTCGCCGCCCTTACCTCGGACTCGGACGACCCGGCCGCCGACAGCCCGCCAGCGGATCCGCGCCCTCGCGCCTGACGGGCAGCACAGCCTGCCCAGGAGGGTCCGGCCGCGGGGATGGAGATGGGCCTCGGGGTTCTCAAGCAGGACTACCGTGCCCGCCGCGGCTGTCAGGAAGGCCACGACGACCGGCAGGAGTGGTCTAGCCGGCCGCGAGGGCGGCGTCCAATGCGTCGAGCTCGGCGGTGAACTCGGCGCGCAGCGCCGCCTTCTCGGTGTCGTCGAGCCAGGTGGCGTCCACGCCGTTGAGCACAAGCCTGCGCACGGTGCGCTGGTCGTAGCCGAGGGCGGTGCACAGTTCGACGTACTCCCGGCCGAGGTCCGTGTGGAACATCGTCGGGTCATCCGAGTTGAGCATGACGTTCAGCCCGGCGGCGACCATGTCCTTGATCGGGTGGGTCGTCAGATCCGGCCAGCCGTAGACGACGGCGGTGGAGGTCGGGCAGCAGGTGAAGTAGATGCCGTCGTCCTTGCAGCGGTTCATCACGTCCTGGTCGGACAGGATGTGGTAGCCGTGGTCGATCCGCTCGCAGCCGAGCACGTCCAGGCAGGTGGTGATGTTCACCGGCGGGGCGTCCTCGGAGGCGTGGCTGGTCAGCCGCAGGCCGCCGGCCTTCGCCGCCTCGTAGGCCTGGAGGAACTTCTCCGGCGGGTCGGGTGCCTCGGCGCCGTCCATCCCGAGGCCGATCAGCTCGTCGACGCGGTTCGCCAGCACGTCCTCGACCATCTGGCGGGCCAGCTCCGGCGCGTCCTGCCGGTAGACGTCGGCGATCAGCTTGCACCGCACGCCGAAGTCGGTCTCGGCCGCCCTGATGCCGTCCACCAGGCCGCCCATGACGGTCGCCATTGGGATCCCGCGCCGGGTGTGCAGGGTCGGGTTGAAGAACATTTCCCGGTAGCGCAGGTTGCCGAGCCTCACGCCGTCCTCGAGGGACTCATAGGCGCAGCGTGCGAAATCCGCCCGGTCGATCAGCGTCGAGGACACCATGCCGAAGATCTTCAGGAACTCGTAGATGGTGTCGTAGTCGTAGAGACGGGCGACGTCGTCGGTCGGCAGCGCCACGTCGTGCTGCCGGGCCAGGTCGGCGAACGTCGCTGCGCGGACCGTGCCCTCGAAGTGGCAGTGCAGCTCGACCTTCGGCACCTTGCGCAGATACTCGGGGTAGTCCATCGCTCGCCTCCAACACCCGCTGGCCGGGCGGCCGGCTGGCCCCGGCCGGCCATGCCGGGCCCAGGCTAGGCCTCGGCGGCGTTTCCGGACGTTTCGTCCGCGGAAATTCTGCGCTCCGGTAACGGCGCTGGTCAGGTGGCCGTGCGGGTGCGACGACCGTGCTCGTGGGACAACGGCCAGTGCCGCTTCGGACGAGGTTCGCCCCGTGCCGGCGCTTCCATGATCGCCGTTGTGGCCCTCGGATGGTCGTATTCGAGCCTGCTTCGCGATCAGTAGGGCGCACAATCGCCGGTCAGAGCGTGGGCGCCGGCCCTGGCGGTCACGGCGCTAGGCGACGATGCTGGTCAGGCCGATGGTCGGGATGACCGCGGCCCGGGACTGACTGGCGGGCGGCGAGTCGGGCCGGCCCTGGCCCGGCCGCCTGCGCGCCCTGCGGGGCCGGCCGACGGTGGTCAGGAGCGGCCCATCGGCCAGGCAGGTCGGCCCGGTCGCCGGCCGGGCGGCGCGCGGCTCGTCCGTCTCCTGGGTGTCCGTCGGAGCCTGGGCACCGACCGGCACCGGGGCGTCCGCCGGGTCCCCGGCGCCCGCGGGCTGCTGAGCACCGACGGGCACGGGGGCTCCGACGGGCGCCGCGACGCGTACGGCGCGCAGCGGCTGACCCGGGACGAAGCCGAGGCCCGCCGGGCGCGCGCTCTCCCGGGCGACGAGCTCACGGCGGACCTGCTCCAGCAGGTCGCTCAGCCGGACGTCGAGGCCCTTGCACACCGCCGCGAGCACCTCGGAGGACGCCTCCTTGCGCCCGCGCTCGACCTCGGACAGGTACGGAACGGAGACCCGCGCCGCCGCCGCGACGTCCCGCAGCGTGCGGCCCTGGTCGGTCCGGTAGCCCCGCAGCGCGTCCCCGACCAGCCTGCGCAGCAGCGGCGTCTCTCCCGACTCGGCCATCCGCCCGCCTCCCCAGCAACCAGGCCCCAAGGTTCACTGTGCCATTTCCGTCTCACAGCCGACGGCAACCCCGGACCACTACCAGCGAGACGGCCGAAAGGCCCACTGATCGTAAGCCGTGCAGCGGGCCCGATCCGGTGGACGGGCCCGCTCGGGAGCTTTCCCTGCTCGCCCGGACGGACGGTTCCCTGCTCGCCGCACGCGAAGCGGCTCAGTCGTCCCGGTGGGCGGTGTCGGGGGCGAACGCGGGCAGGCAGACCGAGATGTAATCCGCCCCTTCCGCCCCCGGAGTGCTGTAGCGCACCCACTCGCCAGCCGCCGTGTGGACAGCCTGGCCGGCGCCGACCTCGACCGTCCCGCCGTCGTGCTCGACGGAGACGACCCCGCGCAGCACGAGCGTGTACTCGTCGAACTCGGGGCGCTGGCCCGGCTCCTCCCAGCCGCCGGGAGCGGTCATGTGCGCGATGCTCACACCGGGCGTGCCGGTGTTCAACCGGCCCACGTACTCGCGGATGACCTTCGGCTCGACGCCCTCGATGAGGGTTGGCTTCTCGATGATGGTGGGCATACGCACCATCATCTCCGAGCCGGCCCGACCCGCCCGGTCGAGCCGGTCAGGCCAGGAGGCCCGAGCCGGATGAGCCGCCCCGGAGGGTCAGGCGCGGTAGCCGAAGGGTGGCTGCGCCGGGACGGCACGGGCGGAGCTGACGACCTCGTCCACCAGGCCGTAGTCTTTCGCCTCTTCGGCGGTGAACCAGCGGTCGCGGTCGGAGTCGTGCTCGATCTGCTCGACGCTCTGACCGGTGTGGAACGCGGTCCGCTCCTGGATCGTCCGCTTGGTGTACATCGCCTGCTCGACCTGGATCGCGATGTCCGACGCCGTGCCGCCGATGCCCCCGGACGGCTGGTGCATCATGATCCGCGCGTGCGGCAGCGCGTACCGCTTGCCCGGCGTGCCCGCGCACAGCAGGAACTGGCCCATCGACGCGGCCAGCCCCAGCGCGACCGTCGCGACGTCGTTCTCCAGGTACTGCATCGTGTCGTAGATCGCCATGCCGGCGGTCACGACGCCGCCGGGGGAGTTGATGTAAAGGAAGATGTCCCGGCGAGGGTCCTCGGCGCCCAGCAGGAGCAGCTGCGCGCAGATCCTGTTCGCGACGTCGTCGTCGACGGCGGAGCCGAGAACGATGATCCGCTCGCGCAGCAGGCGCTGGAACACCTGCTGGTCCAACCCGAAGTGATCCGACTGCTCGGCCATCTTTCCCTCCGGCGGCTGCCCCCGGCGGGCCACGCGACTTCCCGCGTGATCGACCCGGCCGGTGAACCCAGCCTGCCCCGGCAGCCCCGCCCAGCGGCCCCGCCTCTGCCGCCGGCAGATCTGCTTCGGGCAGATTCGGTCAGCCGGCACCAGCTGCCGGCCGGCCGGTCCGCCGGTCAGTCCGCGGCGCGGCGGGCGCGGTGGGCGTCGTCGTGCAGGCCGACGAGGAACGACTCGGCGATGCGGACCTGCTCCTCCAGCGAGCGCAGCTTCTCCTCGGCGAGCGTGATCCAGGTCTGCAGCCGGTCCAGCAGCTCGGCGCGCCGGTCCGAGGCGATACCGTCGCTCGTCGCTTCGTCGCGCAGGTCGATGAGAGAGCGCATCTCCTCGAGGGCGAAACCGAGCGGCTTCATCTTCTTGATGAGCAGCAGCCGGTCGACGGCCTCGTCGTCGTACAGCGGCGTGCCGGCGCCATCCTCGCCGACGGCGGCGAGGATGCCAGCCTCCGCGTAGAAGCGGGTGGTGCGAAGCGACAGGGTGACCTTGTCCGCCACGTCGCCGATCTGGTAGGTCCCGCTCTCAGCGCCGGCGGCGGACGGAATGCTGTGCGTGTTGGACAACTGAACCCTTAGCTCGATACCGGACTGGGGACAGGTGAGTGCTGCGGTGCGTGGACCCCCGGGCCGCCCGACGCTCTGCGTACCCGCGTCGATGGTGGGGTGACCGATCAGGTCGGCTCGGTGGTCAGGTGCCCGCCGGTGACCGGGTCCGCGGGCTCGCGGGTCGCGTCATCGTGCAGCCCGGCGACGAAGTCCGCCGCGATGCCGGCGCGGGCCCGTAGGTCGGCGAGCTTCTGCTCGGCGAGCGCGGCCCAGGTCTTCAGCCGCTCCTGCAGCTCGTGGCGGCGCTCGGGTGCCAGATCGGGCAGGCGCAGCTCGTCGCGGACGGCGAGCAGCGACCGCATCTCCTCGAGCGTGAAACCGAGCGGCTTCATCCGCTTGATGAGCAGCAGCCGGTCGAGGGCGTCCTCGTCATAGAGCCGGAAGCCGCCCTGGGTCCGCCCGACCGGAGTCAGCAGCCCGGCTTCCTCGTAGAACCGGACGGTGCGCAGCGACAGGCCCACCTGGCGGGCCACGTCCCCGATCTGCATGACAGGCGCGGGAACGTCGACGGCCGCGGCCCGCGTTGGAGTGTTCGGATCCCGCCGCGCGGTGAACAAAGGCTGCCCCCCACTCACGTCGAGTGTCCAGTCGCCGAAGGCCGGCCGCCTCCGGCGGGAACTTTACGGCACTTCATCCCCGTAACCTTACTCAGGCCATCCAGAGCTTGGCGACGCCCAGTACCTGGCGCGCGCCGCGTCGGGCTCGTCACGGTGACGATGCCCGTTCCGCGGCGGTGTGCCCTGCCTGACAGCGGCGACGGGAGGACCGTCACGGCGTTCAGGGTTGGTCGGGTGCCTGGCGGGTGCCGCCGTCCTCGGCTTCGCTCGCCGGCCCCGCCGGGCTGCGCAGCGGGGCCGCTGGCGGCGCCACCTGGCGGGTGGCCTTCCCCGTCTCGCCGGTGCGGGTGACCGGCTTCGTGCGGGTCGACGCGGAAAGGGGGCCCGTTCTCGGACCGGCCGGCGGAAGCGGGCCCGTGCCGGATCCGGATGGCGGGACCGGGCCGGTCCGCGGAAGCGGGCCCGCGCGAGTCCCGGTGGCCGGTATGGGTTCGGTCCTCGGTCCGAGCGTGGGGATGGGCCCGGTTCCCGGCAGGAGCCAGGGATCGGGACCGGTGCTCGGCGGTGATCCGGTTCGTGGGCCGGTTCTGGGGACAAAGCTGCCCCGAGGCCCGGTACTCGGGACCGGTCCGTTGCGCGGGCTGGGCGTCGACCCGATTGCGGGCCCGACCCGGCGGATCGGCCCTGTTCCCGGCCCCAAGGTCGGGATCGGGCCTGTCGTCGGGCTGGTCGCCGGGAAGCGCCCGGCTCCGAAGGGCCGTGTCGGGAGCGTGCCGGGCCTGGTCAGTGGTCCGGTGGTCGGGCCGGTCAGCGGGATCGGGCCGGTACCGGGGGACGAGGGCCGGGTTTCGTCGTCGCGGGCGGCGGCCACGTTCGGACCGCCGGCGCGGCGCTGGTCCAGGAACGCGGGCAGCCAGAAGATGACCATGAGTATCCCCAGCGCGGCGGGCACGGTCATCGCGAGCGCCAGAACGGTGCCCAGCCGCGGGCCGAGCGCGAGCGCGAGCCCCAGCCAGCTGGTCAGCCCCGCGAAGGCAGCGCCCTGCAGGCCGGTGCCCTGGCCGGGCCGCTGGCCTGGCAGCGGGACGACCGCCGCGGCATCGTCGTTCGGAAAGTCGTCGTCCGCGCCGTCGCCCAGGTCGGCAAGGTCGTCGACATCGTCGACGTCGACGAGACGGACCGGCGCGAGCGCCGCCGCCGGGGACAGCTCGATCGGCGCCGTCGGGCGCATCAGGACGACCGACCCGGCCAGGCTGGCGACGGCGAACAGCCCCCGGGCCGGCGAGAACGCGATCGCGGTGACCGGCACCTTCGTGCTCAGCCGGCCGATCGGCTCGGTCAGGTCGGTCAGGTCCCACAGCGCCACCTGGTCGGCGCTGGCGGTCGCCAGCCACCGCCCGTCCGCGCCGAACTCGACGGTGGTGACCCAGCCGGCGTGCGCCTTGATCGAGGCCCGCGGTGCTGGCGCGGACGGGTCGACGGTGTGCCACAGGTCGACCCCACCGTCGTTGCGTCCCACCGCGAGGGTCTCGCCGTCCGGGGCGACGGCGACGGCGAACAACGGGCCCTCGCCGGCGCTCAGGTGGCCGCGGCGCACGGGCACGGACGAGACGTCCCAGAGTTCGACCCGTTCGCCGGCGGTGACGAGCCATCGGCCGTCCGGGAACATGGCCGCGGCCCGGACCTCGCGCCGCTCGCCCGCGTGCCCGAGCACCCGGGGGTGCGTCGGGACACTGACATCCCAGACCCGGGCGGACTCGCCGGCGAACGTACCGGCCAGCCGGGTGCCGTCGGCCGAGAAGTACAGCCCGGTCAGGCCACCCGGGTGGTCGAGCAGCGCCTGGGGCGCCGGGCCCCGCGGCCGGTCGATCCGCCACAGGACCGCGCGGGCCTCGTCGTAGCCGGTGGCCAGCCAGCATCCGTCGGGCGAGAACGCCACCGCGGGCCCGGCGGCGAACCGGGTCCTGACCGTCCAGCGTTCCCTGGGCAGGGCCGGGTCGGTGATGTTCCACAGCCGGACGGTGCCGTCTCCGCTCGCCGTCGCCAGCCGCCGGGCATCCGGCGAGAAGGCCACCGCATAGACCGGAGTGACCAGATCGGGCCGGGCCCTGGCCCAGATCGGCGGGTCCTCGGAGCGGGGCGGGTGCGCCCAACGGCGGCGCCGCCCGCGCCGGGCGAGCCACCCCAGCGCGTCCCACGGCCAGCGCCACATGGGAGCGGCGGGCAGGTCGGGGGCTGTGGCGGGCACCAGCTGCACGGCCAGCGTCCAGCGCAGCGCCCGCCGGCGGCCCGACACCAGCGACCAGACCAGGGCGATCGGCCAGGCCAGCAGGCGTGGCAGCCACGCGCGCAGCCAGCGGGCCCAGGCCCACCGGCGGCGGCCGTGCCGGGCCAGGACGCCGACGACGCTGAACGCCCCCG
>Ga0134124_10003948_pt1 | contig 11909 bp, 12 predicted proteins | sample KB304_FD_96880 | JGI IMG/M metagenome (GOLD analysis project Ga0134124, IMG submission 96880) | Terrestrial soil microbial communities without Nitrogen fertilizer from Kellogg Biological Station, Michigan, USA - KB3-0-4 | ecosystem: Environmental > Terrestrial > Soil > Unclassified ... | reverse complement strand
GACGCTAAATGCCAGGCGGAAGAGAAACCTGGGCGTCACTGCCAATCACCGTGGTCCATTCACGGACGCGCCACTTCGTCACGAGTCCGTTCGTCACGTACGGGTCGGCTTTGGCGAAGGCTTCGGCCGCGGCTGCAGAGTCGCCCTTGAAGAGCAGCACGGTGCCGTCGACCGGATTGGCGAGTGCACCGGCAAGCACCAGCTCGCCGCGTCCGGCAGCTGCCCTCGCGTGCGCGAGATGGTCCTTGCGGAACAGCGTCCGCTTCTCCGCGTAGTTGTCGACGACATCGTAGAAGAGAAGGTAGTGCATGTTCATCCTCGATACGCGCTGGGCTGCACGGCGTTGGGCGATCCTGCGCGCGTCATCCGTTTCGCGAGCGACCAGAACGCCACGAGAAAGATCACATCGCCTCCGATGAGCGCCGCGGGGACGCCGCTCATGTGCGCGAGCGGAAAGAGCAGCGCACCAGCGGCAATCAGAGCCGCGACGCGAGGCGAAATGGTTGTTCCAATCATGGCGCCAGACAAGACCAGCAGACCGAGCGGAAAGAGCACCGCCGGCGGCCGCGTCGGCGCGGCGAGAAACCCTTGGCGAATGACGATCGCCAGCGCACCGAGGATCGCGAGCGCGGCACCGCCGCTCATCTGCCATCGCGCGCGGTCGTGCGCGACGACCGCGACCGCAATGATGGCGGGTATGAACAAAATCAACGCGATGCGCTGCACAAACAGCCCGGGCTCGGAGATGAACTGAATCAACAGGATGTCGGAGACCAGAAGGAAAGGCGGCGCAAGATATGCCGATCCGGCCCCGATGTAACGCAGCCATTTGTTCACCACGCGAATCGTATCAAGGTCCGGCTAAAGGCGGGCCATACAGGTCTAAGCTATTGCTATGAAACGCTCCCTGATCGCGCTCATCGCGCTCACACTCATGGCCTGCGGTCGCACGGCGTCCACCCCTGCCATCGACTCGCGCACCGATCCGCCAGCCGCCAGTACGGATCGCAAGTACCTGTTGGAGCGCGTAGACGATGCCGCGGTGGTGCAACTCTATGCCGATGGATTCGACAAGCTGCCGCTACGCGAGAAGACGCTCATCTGGCATCTCTATCAGGCGGCGATCGCCGGGCGCGACATCTACATCGATCAGAAGCATCGCTCGGCGCTCGAGATGCGGAGCATCCTCGATCAGATCGTGGCGCATCCGCAGGGAATCGACCCGGCGACGTTCGCGGAAATTCAGCGCTACACAAAACTGTTCTGGATCAACAACGGTCCATACAACAACCTGACCGCGCGCAAGTTCGTCCTCAAGACGACGCCGGACGCGTTCGCCGCGGCGGCGAAATCGGCGCAGGCCACCGGCGCGACGTTCGCGACACAGAACGGTGAAACGCTTGACGCGACGCTCAAGCGGCTCCAGCCGATGTTCTTCGACGCGGATTTCGAGCCGAGCGTCACGACGAAGGCGCCACCGGCTGGCAAAGACATCCTGACCGCCAGCTACAACAACCTGTACGCCGGCGGCGTGTCGATGAACGACCTGAAAGGCTTTACCGAAAAGTACGGCCTCAACGCACGGCTCGTGAAACAGAACGGAAAGCTGGTCGAGGAGGTCTATAAGATCGACGGCCGCTACGCTAAAGAGATCACGGAGATCGTCCGCCATCTCAACGACGCCATTCCGTACGCGACCGAGCCGATGCAGAACGCGCTGCGCGCGCTCATCCAGTGGTATCGCACCGGCGAGCAGAGCGACCGCGAGAAATACGACATCGCGTGGGTGGCCGACAAGGCCTCGCCCGTTGACACGATCAACGGCTTCATCGAGGTGTACCTCGACCCGCGCGGCATCAAGGGAAGCTGGGAGGCGCTCGTCTTCTCCATCAACCCGGAAAAGACCGAGATCATCAAGAAGATCGCCGACAACGCCCAGTGGTTCGAGGACCACTCGCCTGCCGACGCGAAATATCACAAGGCCAGTGTCAAAGGCATTGTCGCCAACGCGATCGATGTGATCGTCGAAACCGGCGACTCCGGGCCGGTCACGCCAATAGGGATCAACCTCCCCAACGACCAGCGCATCCGCGAGGAGCACGGCAGCAAGTCCGTGTCGCTCTCGAATGTTGTTGAAGCGTATGACAAGTCGACACCGGGCACGATGCGCGCCGAGTTCTCATGGACGCCCGAAGAAGCTGAACGCGGAACGAAGTACGGATCCATCGCGGACAACCTGCACACCGACATGCACGAGGTAATCAACCATGCGTCGGGTCAGCAGGCAGCCGGCTTCAAAGGTACACCGCAGCAGGCAATCAAGGAGCACTTCTCGGCACTCGAGGAAGGCCGCGCGGATCTGGTCGGTCTCTATTACATTGCCGATCCGAAGCTCGTCGAAATCGGCGTCATCCCCGCCGCCGATCACGACAACATCGTCCGCGCCGAGTACGAAGGCTACACGCGCAATGCGCTGATGCAGCTGCGCCGTGTCCGCGAAGGCACCACGATCGCGGAAGACCACATGCGCAACCGGCAGATGATTGTGCGGTGGCTGATGGCGAACACCAAGGCGATCGAACAGCGGACGCGCGACGGCAAGACGTATCTGACGATGGTGGATCCCATCGCGTTTCGCGAGGGCGTCGGAAGGCTGCTCGCCGAAGTGCAGCGCATCAAGTCAGAGGGCGACTACGCGGCCGCGGCCAAGCTGTTCGACACCTACGGCGTACATTTCGACCCGAAGCTGCGCGACGAGGTCGTGGCGAGAGTCGACAAGCTGAATCTGCCCTCGTACACCGGCTTTGTTCAGCCAAAGCTCGAAGCCGTGACCGGAGCGGACGGCAAGGTCACGGATGTAAAGGTGTCGTATCCGCTCGATCTCACGACTCAAATGCTCGAGTACGACGAAGTCAAACGGTAGGCACGTTCGGATCGTTCGGATCGTTCAAATCGTTCGAGCCACGTTGCAGTCGCCTGATTGCGGCTTCAGTTTCCCGGACGAGTGTTGAAACGAGGTCGGCAGCTTTCATGCGCCGCGCCATCCGAACGCCTTGCCCTGCCCAGAGCGACAGAAATTCGGCGCGCCCCTGCTTGGCCGCCGCCGCGCGGAGCGGACGCGTGAGCGTGTTCTGCAGCGGGAACGGCAGGATTGACAACTGTTGCGGCCACCATGGCGCGTCGACCTCGCGCATGAACCGATTGACGATCCCGCGCGCGGGGCGTCCCGAAAAGGCGCGCGTGATGCGCGTCTGGTCTTCGTGGGCGTCCATGACGGCCTGTTTGTAGGCTTCAGGCACGCCCGCTTCGTCGCACGTCAGGAATGCGGTCCCCAGTTGCGCGCCTGACGCACCCAGCGCCAACGCCGCCGCGATGCCGCGGCCGTCCATGATCCCCCCGGATGCGACGACGGGCACGCGGACGGCGTCGACGATCTGGGGAACGAGCGCGAGCGTCCCGATCATGCCCCGTTCGAACGCGGCCGCATCGACTGGTTCCGCAAAGCTTCCGCGATGACCACCCGCCTCACTGCCCTGCACCACGATGACGTCGACACCGGCGTGGTCGAGCGCGATCGCCTCATCGACGGTCGTCGCCGTACCGGCAAGCGACAACCCGCGTCGCTTCACTTTCTGTATGGCGGAGGAAGGCAGCATGCCGAACGTGAAGCTGAAGACCGAGGCGCCGCTCTCGAGCGCAGCATCGAGCTGCGCATCGAAGTCCCGCGCAACGCGCGGCGGCGGCTCCGGACGCGGCAGCCCGAGCTCCTCGTAAAACGGTGCGACACGAGCGATCGCCACGCCCGTCGCGATGTCCTCCGGCAAAGACGCTTCCGGGACGAACAGGTTGATGCCGAACGGACGCGCTGTTCTGCCACGTACCGCCGCGCACGTCTCGAGGATTTGCTGTGGGGTCAAATACGTCGCGCCAATCGAGCCGAGCGCGCCGGCTTCGCTGACTGCGGCGACGAGCGCCGGCGTGTCGCCGCCACCCGCCATCGGCGCCTGGACGATCGGGTGCTCGATGCCAAGTCTCTCGGTCAGGAGTGTTGTGAGAGGCATGCGATAAGAGCAGCATTGACATCGTTGCCCAAGGCGGCGAGGACGATGCGATCGAATTCAGCTTCTGCCTCGCGCGTCTCGCGCACCGCGATGGCAACAGCCTCATCGAGCGGATACCCGTAGACGCCGCAACTGATCGCCGGAAACGCGATCGAGCGAATACGATGCTCGCGCCCGAGCTCCAGCGCCGTGCGATAGCACGACGCGAGCAGCGCCGGCTCACCGCGTAACCCGCCGCGCCAGACTGGACCAACGGTGTGAATCACGTACCGCGCGCGCAGATCGAATCCAGGTGTGATGCGGCTTTGCCCGGTCGGACATCTCACGTCCGGCCGTACTTCAGGAACCGCCAGACACGCTTCGTAGAGCTGATGTCCGGCCGCCCGATGAATGGCGCCGTCGACGCCACCTCCGCCAAGCATCCGCTCGTTCGCGGCGTTGACGATGGCGTCAACGTCGAGCTGCGTGATGTCGCCCCGGACAACTTCGATCAAGGCCGGAACAGAGGACGCGCAACCGGCAGACCGGGCCACGGGATGGAAATAATCATCAGCACGAGCGCAATCCCATAGAACACCATCGCAAGCCGGTGCTTGCGATCGGCGTCAGCTGCCTTCCGAATTTTGACCCGGCCGATGTGCACCAGAGCGATGCCGGCGATCATGCCGATCACATGCTCGATCGTGAAGAAGCGCACGACGCCGATCTGCATCGCGACACTGAAGTTCCGGAGGCCCTGCCTGACAATGGGGCTGAGGAAGGCGTAGAGGACAACGCCGACGAGAAACTGGAGGTCGACGCTGATCGTCAGCAGCAGCCCCCACAATTCGTCCTTCGGCGTCCACGGGCGTCGCGCCGTCTTGCCACTGATCGCACGGAGCCAGGCGACGAGCCCGGTCAACAGCACCGCCCACCGCAACCAGGAGTGCAACCACAACGCTGACGAATACATCACCGTCCCCCTACCCGCGTACCCGCCCTACTTCGCCCGCGCAGCCAGAATCTGCGCCAGCATGTCCGGTTTCGCCGCGTCGCGCTCCAGATGCGGTTCCCGCATTCCGCCGTGATAGTCCAGCGACACCGTCTTCACGACATCGTCGTTCTGAAACTCGATCGTCAGTGGACCGGATGCGGTCTTCGACTCCTTGATCGCGTTGCGCAGCACGTCGGCTGAATAGCGCAGCCCGTTGACGGCAAGGATCTGCATGCCGGGGCCCATACCCGCCTTTCCCGCCGGCGAGTCAATAGTGACATCGTTGACGACGCCGTCACGGGCGCGGACTCGCAATCCGATCGAATAGGTCGCTTCCACGCGCTCGCTGTCACTTCTCTTGATGTACTCGTTCTTCACATCGGTGTACGTGAGGCGCCACCCGCCTCGTGTAATCCCATCGAACGGTGCACGCGGCGTCACCTGGTCGATGCGCGAGCCGAGAAACGCCTTCCAGTCGTGCGGCGCCACCTGATTGAGCGCGGCCACGACATCATCCACCGTGTACGGCTTGACCGTCGGCGCGCTGCTCTCGCCGCCGTGGAACAAATGGCAGAAGTCGTCGATCGACTTCTGGCCGTGCGTCAACTCGCGAATGGCCGTATCGACATCGAGCCAGATCAACCAGCCTTCGTCATAGAAGTCGGTGCTGCGTCGGTAAGCCGTCCACTGTCCTGGCGCGAAGTACAACAGCTGAGCGGCCGTCGTAGTATCGGCGAGCGGACGCCAGCGCCGTCCGGGCTCGTTGTCGAGAGACGCCGCAATCTGCGCGAGCTGTTCCTTGTAGTAGGACTCGCTCCAGATGCCGCTCCGCTCGGCAAGGACATACCCAAGATATTGCGTGAGCCCTTCGTACACCCACAGCAGATCACCAACCATCGGCTGCTGAAAGTCCGGCGTTGCCAGCCCGGCGGGGCGCCTGTACTTGCCGTTCCATGAGTGCACGTATTCGTGTGCAACGACACCGATCGAGTTTTCCTGCGTGAGCGAGTTCTCCGGGACGCGCGAATCATTCGACTGATGATGCTCGAGGCCGAAATGCGCAACGCGGTCGCTCAGGGTCAGCAGGAAGTGGTAGTTCGTGTAGTGGCGCGCGCCGAACATTGCGTCCGCTTCCTGGACGAGCCGTTTCCACTTCGCGGTCAGGTCATTGGGGACGTCGATCGACGCCGACGTATCGCCGACCAGAACGGCCTCGACCGGACGCGAGGAACTGTTGTCGAGTGGGACTATCCGCAGGTACTCGCCTGCGACGACCGGCGAATCGACAAGCGTCGTGAGCGAGACCGGCTGAAATTCGATGGTCGCGCCGTTCTGATTCGCGACAGGCAAGGCGGTTCCGAATTTCCACCCTGCCGGAAGTTCGATGCTCGCGCGGAACATCACGTCGTCGGTGCGCGCGCCCTGCGGATACAGCAACACCTGGTTCCACGAGTAGATGCCAAGATGCGCGGTGTCCGACGATGCCGAGCTGAAACCGCCCTGACCGATGGCCGCGAGGAAGTCGAACGAGACATCGAGTCTGTTGACCCCTTGTGGAATATCGACATGAAACGCGAACAGATCGACCGGGTCGCGGCGCCATGCGATTGATCTCCCGGCGGCGCTGAAATTCAACCCGACGAGATCGTCGATCGGCCCGTCAGGCGCATGCTCGCCGGGTAGCCATTTCGGATACACCAGTGTCAGCGCGCCAGGCGTTACGTTGAGCGTCTCGCGAACGTGCAGCAGCTTCCGCGGCGTTTCACGCACATCGAGCGCGACCGTAATAGTTCCTGTGACGCGCGACCCCGGCGGTGCCTGGGCACGCGGCGCAGCGAGCGCGCAGACCGCGATGAGCAATGCAAATGTGATGTTCTTCATACGCTGTTGGTCCGGCTGAAGCCGGACGCTACCAGGCAATCGCGAATCTTAGCTTAGGTTATCGATCTGAATCGGCGTCAGTGGACCTGCGGGTGTGAACGTGAACACGGCGCCATAGAAGTAAAGCTCCGCCTCCAGGCAGCGGATGATCGTCTCCGCGCGACGGAACCCGTGCTGCTCTCCTTGAAAGGCGAGATACGCAACAGGCAGCCCCTTCTCCTGTACCGCGTCCGCCATCCGCTGCGATTGATCGGGCGGCACGACCTTGTCTTCCAGTCCCTGAAACACAATCAACGCGCACGACAGACGATCGATGAAGTGGATGGGTGACCGTTCGCGGTACACCTCTTTCGCCTCGGGGTATGCACCGATCAGCGTGTCGAGATACCGCGACTCGAATTTGTGCGTGTCTTTCGCCAGCGCCTCGACGTCGCTGACGCCGTAGTAGCTCGCGCCCGCGCGAAACACCTCCGGGTGAAATGTCAGCGCTGCGAGCGTGGTGTACCCGCCGGCGCTTCCGCCGCGGATGATGAGCCTGTCGGGATCGGCCGTTCCCTGCTCGACGAGATACCGTGCGGCGTTGATGTTGTCGTCGACATCGACGATTCCCCAATGCCAGTTCAGACGCTGACGATACTCGCGGCCGTACCCTGTGCTGCCGCCGTAATTGACATCGACCACCGCAAAGCCGCGGCTGGTCCAGAACTGCACCTGGAGATCGAGGACAGCTTTCGTCTGCGTTGTCGGCCCGCCGTGGCTGATCACAATCAGCGGTGGACGCTCGGACGGTAACGCGTGATATTCCGCATTGCGAGGCGGATAGTAGAAGGCGTGGGCGGTGACGCCCCCTGCGGTCGGAAATTCGATCGCCTCCGGTATCGAAATGTCGCCGCCGTCGAGCTTCAGCGAGGACGACGACCTCAATATCTCCGTCGCACCGGTGACAAGGTCGCATCGCGCGACGGCCGGAGCGTGTGACGGCGACGCCCCGACGTAGAGTACGTGGTTCGCATTCGCTGTCACCCAGTCGAGCGGCTCGAGATCGGTGGCGACGTTGGTGAGCGTCCCCGTTTCGGTGTCAACCAGCGCCAGCGACCAACGCGCACGACGAGCATACGCGGCAACCATTCGCCGCTCGTCGACACACGCCCACGTCGTCCATCCAAACAGCCACTGCGGACGGCCGAATTCCGCCTCGTCGAGTGGCTGCCATAGCACGGGACGAATGTTGAATGGCTCACGCCGGACGTCGCATCTGTAAAGCGACCACCATCCCGTACGATCGCTCACGAAATAAAGCGTGCCATCAGGTGACCAGCCAGGTTGAAAAATGGATTCATGCGGTCCGCCGGCCACCAGCTCGAGATTCTCGAGCGTTCCGCCATTGGTGACGGTAGCAATCCACAGCTCGGTGCCATCCCACGGCATTTGCGGATGACGCCAGGACAACCAGCAGAGTCGCGAGCCGTCGGGGCTCAGTCGAGGAGTGGAGTAAAAGTCGTATCCGGATGCGATCACGTGGCCCGCGTTCGGATCACCATCGAGCGGAATTGAAACGAGGGTGTTGACCGGCTCACGCCCTTCGTGTGTGTGATCCTCGCGCACACAGATGAGGCGCCGCCGACGCTCGTCTACCGTTGCGTCTGCATAGAACCACTTGCCTTCGGGGGTAATTGGAGTCGGTACGTGGGGCGGGTCCGGCGGCGAACTGGAGCCATTCGCCGACGACCCGCCGATCACATAAATCCGCTGGTCCGTGAAGTTGGAGTAATAGACCACGCCATTCGACACGACGTACGCGCCGCCGCCGTACTCGTGGACGCGGCTGCGGACGTTGTGCTCGGGCGGCGTCAGATCGGCGACGGTGCCATCGGCGCCGCGCCTGACAAGCACGTTGCGTCCGCCTTCTTGCGGACGCCCCTCGAGCCAGTAGATGTCGTCGCCGTCAAAGGCGACATAACCCAGGCGGAGTCCTTGTTCGGCAACGGTCGTGGCGGAAATACGAGAGGTCCATGTACCGTACGGAGCGGCGATCGTCACCTACATAACTTATCTTTTCTTCGAGGACGCTTTGCGCCCACCCTTGCGCGATCCTTTTCGTTTGGGCACCTTCGCACCGGCGTCTCGCGCTTCCGAGAGACCGATGGCAATCGCCTGTTTGCGGCTCGTGACGCGCCGGCCCGAGCGGCCGCTCTTCAGCGTGCCGCGCTTGCGCTCATGCATCGCGCGCTCGACCTTCTCGCCCGCTTTCTTGCCGTACTTAGCCATGCCAACCCTCCATACGCGGACGGCTGCATGCGTGATCTGTGCCGTTCAACCTACGCGCCGTCTCGAATCGCGCGTCCTTCCGCGATGTCGCACGTCACGCTGCCGATGGCGAGCCGCGTTTGATCGCGGAGGCTTTCGGCAAATTGCATGAATCGATGTGCGTCGGCGAAGTTGCTGGCCAGCCCGAATGACACCCGCATCGCGCCGGCGCTCTTGCCTCCCCGGCTCGTCACCAGCTCGAGAAAGCGCCCAAGGTTCATGTTGGCGTCGAGGTCGAGCGCCGCACGCACGTCGGCCTCGGTAATCCCTTCTGCGGTTTCACCCGTGCCCGGGTTGCAAAAGCAGCCAGTTCGCAACGAGATTCCCGCTGCGCCGGCCATCTCCTCGACACGCCGGTAGTCGATCAGATGACCATCGGGATCGTAGAAGTTCATCGCGACCGTGCCGCCGCGCGAGTCGGTCGTCGTCGGGCCGTAAATCCGGACCATGTGATGACCGTTGCTGTGCTGCAGCAGTACCAGACGCTGCAGCAGCCACGACGTCAGGCAACGGACACGGGTGGCAATCGTGTCGATGCCAACAGACTGCAGATGACGAAGCCCTACTTCGACGGCGGGGATCGCCAGGTAATTGAGCGTTCCGTCTTCGAAGCCCGCTTCGCCTGTGTACAGAATGCACGCCCGGCCGCCGCCGGTCGCAAAACTCACCGTGCCACCCGCAAACCACGGCCGCTTCATCGAGGCCAACGCCGGGCTACGCGCGAGCAAACATCCGACACCTGTCGGATAGCCAAACATCTTGTAGAACGAAATGCTGACAAAGTCTGGTTTGACTTCAGACAGATCGAGCCGGTTGGTCGGCGCGAACGAGGCGGCATCGACCAGTACGTCCCACCCGCGACCGTGAGCCAGCTCGATGAGGTCGAGCGGATGTTTTACGCCGCTGAAGTTCGACTGCGCGGGAAACGCGAACAACCCTGGACCCGTTGAGGGCGTGGCCAGCATCGCATCCAGGCTGCCCCTGTCGATCCGCAGCTCCGGCACCGTCAACGGCGCATATTCGACCGGAGCTCCCCTGGCCTTGGCGAACTGGCGGATACCGTTCACCGAGTTGTGGTTGTCGACCGTGAGGAGCAATCCCGCGCCTGGGCTGAATGGGTATGACTCGCCGACGTGTTTGAGCGCGCCGGTCGCGTTGGCGGTGAAGATCGCCACGTACTCATCGGGCGACGCATTGAACCAGTCGAGTACCGCGCGCCGTGCCTGCTCCACCAGCGTCGTCATGCTGTGCGAGGACGGGCTCGCGGAGTGCGGATTGCCGAAGATGTGCGCGTTCAGCAGCTTCGCATGTTCGAGCACCTGCGATTCCGCGTGAAGGCTGCCGCCCGTGTAATCGAGATAGGCGTGGTGCTGATCGTCGAGACGACGGTACTCGCGCGCGCGCATCGCGTCGATGGCGTGCGTGGAGGCGTAGTCGGGATACTCGGCGAGAAACTCCTCGTACACGTCGGTCACTGGTGCTCGATCGTCAGCGCAAACCCGACTGGATCCGTCAACGTGCCAAGGTCGAACACCTGCACGCAGTATTGGCCGGCGTCAGCCTGCGTGCTGATCTGTGGGGTGGTGGCCGGTGACGCGTTCACCGAGACCCCGAGCCTGCAGCCGCCGCCATTCGTGCGCGGCAAGCCGATGCCGAGACCAACGGTCGGACCGGCTGTCAGCGTCACCACGATGTTGCCTGCCGAATTCACGGTGAACGATCGCGTGCTGGCACCACCCGGCGCCACCACACTCGACCAGTTCTCCTTGACGGTGCTCGAGGGATTGCTGGGTGTGGTCGGCGTGCTGTTGCTGCCACAGCCAGCCAGCATCATCGCTGCGCTGATACCTATAACGGGCCACGGAGGCACGAAGGCACGAAGACGATATTTCTTGATCCTCCGTGTCTGCGTGGCGCCGTGGATCGTGTCGGTGAATGTTGCCGCGATCATGGATGTGATATCCGCATCGCGAAATTCACTGACTCCCGCAATCCGCCCACATCCGCAATGTTGGCGCAGTAATCAGATGCCGGCGCCAGCGTGTCGCTCAATTGTGAAGCCAGCGCCGGTGTGGTCTGAATCACTCTGGCGAGATCACATCCGATCACGGTTCCACTATCGTCCTTGATCGCCTTCCCCCATCCAATCTCCATCGTCGCGTTCACAACACCCGGGCGATTGATAGGCGATAGGCTTGCCAAGTTGATGGTGACGGTCCCGCTGGATCCGACGGAAAACGGGAAGAACTTCGATTCTCTGATGCTGATGATGTCGTCGAATCGTTCGGTTGCATTCGTAGGAGTAGAGGAAGGCGATGTCGGCGTGTCGTCGCCGCAACCGGAGCAGAACGCCACCAACACGGCCAGGAGAGCCGCTCGTCGCATGATCAGTAGTCGATATTATCTGACGCAGGTTGGGCGAATAAGGCTGGGAGGACGGGTGAGGCGGGTAAGGAGGCGACCTTACCCGCCAGACGCGCCTATTTCACGTGTTTGTTCACCAGCTTCGTCATCTCGAACATGTTGACGGATGACTTGCCGCCGAACACCGCTTTCAGCGTGCTGTCAGCGTTGATCATCCGCTTGTTCTTCTTGTCCTGCAGTCCGTTTTTCTTGATATAGGCCCAGAGCCGCTTGGTGACTTCGGTCCGTGGAATCGGCTTGGGGCCGACGACTTCCGCGAGGGT
>Ga0134124_10003947_pt1 | contig 11911 bp, 7 predicted proteins | sample KB304_FD_96880 | JGI IMG/M metagenome (GOLD analysis project Ga0134124, IMG submission 96880) | Terrestrial soil microbial communities without Nitrogen fertilizer from Kellogg Biological Station, Michigan, USA - KB3-0-4 | ecosystem: Environmental > Terrestrial > Soil > Unclassified ... | reverse complement strand
CTCCATGCTGGCGACGATCCGACATAGGTCCAGCGTCTTCGGCTGCAGTACCTGTTGGCGACCAACGGCGAGCAAGCGGCGCGTCAGCGTCACCGCGAGCATCCCAGCGGTTTGGATCTCATGCAAGTCCGCCCGCATCGGGTCTTCTGCGTTCAAGTCCTGCTGCAGGAGCTCGCTGTAACTCAAGATCACGGACAACAGGTTATTGAAGTCGTGAGCCACGCTCGCCGCGAGGTTACCGATTGCTTCCAGCTTCTGCGCTTGATGGAGCTGGTCTTGCCAGTTCTTGCGCTCCGTCAGGTCGCGCGTGATCTTGGCAAATCCTAGTAAGACGCCAGCCGGATCGTGGATCGCAGACAAGACGACGCTGGCCCAGAACTTCGAGCCGTTCCTGCGAACGCGCCAACCTTCCTCTTCGGCCCTGCCCGTGGCTGCCGCTACGTCGAGATTCTGCTGAGCGCGCGCGCAGTCCGCGTGACAATAGAAGGTAGACAGCGGTTTGCCCACGATCTCTTGCGCTGAATAGCCGTCGATCAGCTGGGCGCCGGCATTCCAGCTTGCGACGCACCCGGTAGCGTCCAGCATGTAGAGCGCGTAGTCCTTCGCGCCTTTCATCAAGCGCAGAAACCGATCTTCGCTCTCTCCAAGGGCGCGCTTAGCCTCGGCGAGAGCGTTCGTTTGATCGACCAGGCTAATTATCGATTCCGTCTGGAAACGTCTGCCTTCGCGACCTGCACTGGCGGTCTCTTTCGAATTCATGCTCATCCCTCTCGTGGTTTCGGAGAAGTCAAAGGCTGGACGGATGGGGACGAAAGGCGCGTACCTCCCGAGGCGCAGGTCGAGCCATCCGAAGCCAAGCACTGTGGCCATCCTAGGCGGAATGACAAGGGCCGGGCATCTTCTTCTGTCGGCGAAACTCCGTATAAAGAGTGGATCGTGGTGAGATATTCAACAATTCGATAATTGGCACAGTGAGGCGTATTGCCAATTGTCGCAAGATATCGATTGTTCGCGATGGCGGTTTCCGCGCAGTCGCTCCGAGCGTGCGCGAAGTGCAGGGCACCTTCGCTGGCGTGGCCGACCTTATCGATATGGCGCTACGGCCGTCTTCACTCTCGCACTCTACGTGGGAGCAGACCTCCGACTCCACGCTGCAGTCGTGCTCAGCATTGCCCGAGGATATCGGCTGTTCTCCAGTGCGTCGAAAGGCGGATTCGCCCATTGGGGCATTCGGACCTCGTGGCAGTTGGCAGGAAAAGCAGCCTTTCGTGAAGGAAAACCAATGCCATGAACTCAACACTGGTTCTTGAATGCGCAATGTTGCAACAGCTGCACGAGCTACTCCTGGGTAAGCGCGCCGCTCGGGGCGGTCGATGCCCATGATTGAGGGGAGATACCGTGAGCTTCTGGAGGCGGCGCCTGACTCGATGGTTCTGGTGAACGAGAGCGGTCAGATCGTCCTCTTGAACCATCAGGCCGAGAAACAGTTCGGCTATGATCGCGGTGAGCTGCTCGGGCAGCCGGTGAGAAGCATCATTCCGGTTGGCTTCGCCGAGCGCTTGATCGCGGATGGCACGCGAAACGCAGAGCAGGCCCTCGCGCAGCAGATCGGCACCGGTATCGAGCTTGCCGCACGGCGCAAGGACGGCAGCGAGTTTCCGATCGAGATCATGCTCAGCCCCTTGAAAAATGACAAGGGCGTGCTGGTGGCGGCGGCGATCCGCGACATTAGCGTGCGCCGTGAGGCGGAGATCCACCTGGTGCAGATGGAGGCCAGATACCGAGGGCTCTTGGAGGCTGCCCCGGACGCCATGGTCGTCGTCAACCAGGGCGGTGAGATCGTTCTGCTCAACGTGCAAGCCGAAAAACAGTTTGGATACTCTCGCGACGAGCTGCTCGGGCTACAGGTGCGGACGATCATTCCCGAAGGCTTTGCCGAGCGGTTGATCACCGACGGCACGCGAACCGCGGCCGAGGCGCTGGCGCAACAGATCGGCACGGGCATCGAGCTGATTGGGCGTCGCAAGGACGCCAGCGGATTTCCAATCGAGATCATGCTGAGTCCCCTGCCAAGTGCCGACGGCATCCTGGTGACCGCGGCGATTCGCGATATCACCGAACGCAAGGAGGCGGAGAAGCACCTCGCTCAGATGGAAAGCAGATACCGCGGTCTCTTGGAAGCAGCTCCGGACGCCATGGTCCTCATGAACACCGATGGCGGGATCGTGCTGCTCAACTTGCAGGCGGAGAAGCAGTTTCAGTACCACCGCGATGAGCTCGCAGGGCGACCACTCCGAACCATCATCCCAGAGGTATGGACGATCATCGCTGACGTGAAACAGCGGATTGCCGGCGCTCTTCGCTCGGCGGGAAACTCCAAGGCGCAGGAGATTGGCGCCGGGATCGAGTTCAACGGAAGGCGCAAGGACAATAGCGATTTTCCGATCGAGGTCACCCTCAGTATCCTGCAAACCGCTGAAGGAGTTCTCGTCACGGTCGCAATCCGTGACATCACGACGCGCAAGAAGGCCGAAGCCCAACTGCTGCAAACGATGCAGGAGCTGAATCGATCCAACGAGGAGTTGGGGCAGTTCGCCTACATTGCCTCGCACGACCTGCAGGAGCCACTGCGTATGGTCGCGAGCTACACCCAGCTCTTGTCCAAACGCTACAAGGGCAAGCTCGACGGGGATGCCGACCAGTTCATCGCCTTCGCCGTGGATGGGGCCAACCGCATGCAGCTATTGATCCAGGACCTCTTGGCCTACTCGAGAATCGGGACCAAGGGCTCGGAGCTACTGACTACATCTAGTGAAAACGCTCTGGAGCGCGCGATCGTGAATCTCGCTGGCGCCATCGAGGATAGCGGCGCGCTGGTGACCCACGATCTGTTGCCGAGCGTGCTCGCAGACCAGCGGCAACTGGTGCAGCTGTTTCAGAACTTGGTAGGCAACGCCATCAAGTACCAGGGTGCCGGAGTTCCGCGGATACACGTCTCTTGCAATCGGAGCGCGGGGGCCAAATGGCTTTTCTCCGTGCAGGACAACGGGCTTGGCATCGAAGCGAAGTACTTCGAAAGGATCTTTGGCATGTTTCAGCGACTACACAAGCGTGAAGAATTCGCCGGCACGGGCATCGGACTCGCGATTTGCAAGAAGATCGTCGAGCGGCACGGCGGCGAAATCAGTGTCGAGTCCCAACTCGGACATGGTTCCACGTTCCGGTTTGCGCTGCCAGAAAGCAGCGCAATATGACGAGTTCCAACGGAGTGGTTGGCGCGCCGATCGAAGTGTTGCTGGTCGAAGACAGTCCCGGCGACGTGCGACTGACACAGGAAGCTTTGCTCGAGGCCAACCGGGCGATCCACCTGCACATCGCGTTCGACGGCGTCGAGGCGATGGCGTTTCTGACGCGCGTGGGGAGCAACGCCCGCGCCCCTCGCCCCGATCTCATCCTGCTGGACTTGAACCTTCCCAAAATGGACGGTCGGGAGGTACTGGCGCAGATCAAGGCGGACGAAACGCTGAGGACGATACCGACCATCATCTTGACCACCTCCGATGCAGAGGCCGATATCGTGAAAAGCTATCAACTGCAAGCCAACTGCTTTCTCACCAAGCCCGTGCAGTTGGCAGCGTTCGAGAGTCTCGTCAAAAGCATCAACGACTTCTGGTTGACGAAGGCCAAGCTCCCGCATCAAGCCGAACGCGGTCTGACATGAGCGCGTTCAACTCAGTCCTGTTGATTGAAGACAACGCGGGTGACGCCCGCATGCTCCGTGAAATGTTCAACGAGGCCGGGTCGTTCGATACTGAATTGATGCACGTAGGCTGCATGAGTGAAGCAGAGCAGCGTCTGGCCAAGCCTTGGGCAGACGTCATCTTGCTCGATCTGGGCTTGCCTGATGCGCACGGCTTGGGAGCAGTCCGTCGCGCACACGCCGCCGCACCGCGGGTTCCGCTGGTGGTGCTGACGGGCTTGGACGACGACTCCATCGCGGTGCAAGCGCTGCAAGAGGGAGCTCAAGACTACTTGGTCAAGGGGCAGATCGAGACGCGCGGGTTGCTACGGGCCCTGCGCTACGCCGTGGAGCGCAAGACGATGGAAGAGGCGCTGTTCGCCGAAAAGGAGCGCGCGCAAATTACATTGGACTGCATTGGTGACGCGGTAGTTTGTACGGATGTCGGCGGAAATATCACGTTCCTCAACGTCGTCGCGGAAACCCTGACCGGCTGGTCGTCGCGAGATGCGGCAGGGAGGCCGATGACACTCGTCGCACCGATGCTCGACCCCGCGAGTCGTGGCGCCAGTGCCGCTCCGTTGGAGCTGGCGGCTGGAACAGCGGCGAACGTTCAACGACCGACGAATCGTATCCTGATCAGACGAGACGGCTCTGAAATTCCAATAGAAGACTCCATTGCTGCCATGCACGACCGCGAGGGGCAGCCGGCGGGAGCGGTCGTCGTATTCCGTGACGTGAGCGCCGCACGGGCGATGTCGCTGCAGATTGCGCACTCCGCCGAGCATGATTTCCTGACCGGGTTGCCCAATCGAATGCTGTTGAACGACCGCATCCGGCGAGCAATCATCAATGCTCAACGGCACAGCAAGCAAGTCGCGGTGCTGTTCTTGGATCTGGACGGCTTCAAGCACATCAACGATTCTCTGGGGCATTCCATCGGCGATAAACTGCTGCAGTCGATCGGCCATCGATTGGTGGACTGCGGACGCGCCGCCGACACCGTGAGCCGACAGGGCGGCGATGAATTCGTCGTCTTGCTCTCGGAAGTGCAACACGCCGAGGACGCGGCGATAGCCGCCAGCCGAATGCTCAACGCGGTGGCGGAGCCTCATTCCGTGGACGAGCATGAGCTTCACGTGACCACGAGCATTGGGGTCAGCATTTATCCGGACGACGGTCTAGATCCGGAGACGCTGATCAAGAACGCCGACACCGCGATGTACCAGGCAAAGGAAAACGGACGCCAGAACTATCAATACTTCAAGCCCGCCATGAACGCTCGAGCCGTTGAACGCCAATCCATGGAAGTAAGCCTGAGGCGTGCGCTCACGCGACAAGAATTTTCGCTGCACTATCAGCCAAAGGTCAACTTTGGAACGCGATCCATTACGGGCGCCGAAGCGTTGATACGCTGGAACCATCCGACTCGAGGCTCTATCTCCCCAGCGCAGTTCATTCCGGTCGCCGAAGACTGCGGTCTGATTTTGCCCATCGGCAATTGGGTGCTTCGCCAAGCGTGCCAGCAAGCGAGAGAATGGGCAGACGCGGGCCTGCCCGCGACGACCATGGCCGTGAACGTGTCGGCGAAAGAGTTTCGGGCAGAGCACTTCTTGGATCAGTTGTTCGTCATCCTGGAGGAAACGGGGATGGACCCGACCTTGCTCGAGCTCGAGCTGACGGAGAGCGTGCTGATGAAACACGCCGAGTCCGCGGCGTCTATCCTACGAACACTGCGGGATAGGGGCGTGCAGGTAGCGGTCGACGACTTCGGCACCGGCTACTCCAGCTTGAGCTACCTTCGAAAGTTTCCGATCGATGCGCTCAAGATTGACCAGTCCTTCGTCGGTCAGATCACGGCAGCCGAGGACGACGCGAGCATCGTGACGGCAGTGATCGGTATGGCCCAGAGTCTCCGCCTGCGGGTCGTCGCCGAAGGGGTAGAGACCCTCGGACAGCTGGAATTTCTCCAGGCTCAAAAGTGCGACGAGGCACAAGGCTACTACTTCAGCAGGCCAGTGCCGTCGCTAGAATTCGCGACGCTGCTTCGAACCGGTATTTCGGTGCCGCCGCCGCACTCGTAGCCATCGAGTGGTTCATCCCTGAACGGCGGAGCGCAACATCGATCCGACCGATCTCGCCATCCGGAGCTCTGCACCACGGGAGCAGCAAGCGCTCTAGCTGGCATCTCCCCCACGCATTGCGGACTATGGACGCGCGACGCGACGTAGCAACTTGCCATCCGCAACGAAGATGTAGCGGTCATTGACGGCTACCGCATGGATGCCTTCAATGCCGGACACCGGAGTGGACGACTTCGAATCGCCACAACCGACCAACATCACCAACCCCAGTGCCACTTCGATTCCACGTATCATGAATGCTCCCCGAGATTCTCCCTCGTGCACGCGCACGAAGCTGACGAGCTTTGGTGAGACGCCGCGAGCAGTCAAAGCGCCCAGTGAAATCGACGCGGCTAGCGTTCAAAGCGCGTGCACGACGAGCCGCAAGCAATCGACGCAACCTGCTTGAAACGCCGGGAATCGGCGTGTCGTTGGTTTGTACGGCGCTTTTCAGAGCGCGTCAGCCGGCCGCGCGCTCCAGCCGCGAAGGTTCGTCGACGCCCGCGCGCGGGAACGTGCCAGATTCGGCTTGCACAGCGGCGACGACATCTTCCAAAGCTTGCGGTCTGCCCAAGAAGTAACCTTGCACTTTGTCGACGCCGATCGCGCGCAGGGCGGCCAGTTCGGAATTGGTTTCGACGCCCTCGGCGGTGACGGTGCTGCCAATATCGTGTGCGAACGCGATCAGGCCTTTGGCCAGGGCGCGCCGACTCGCGTCGATGTCGATCTGACGCGTGAGGCTGATGTCGAGCTTAATCACGTCCGCTTTCAGGTTCAGGATGTGCCGCATACTGGCGTACCCAGCGCCCGCATCGTCGATGGCCAGCCGCGCGCCGCGCGACCGGAACGGCGCGAGCGCCTCCGAGAGCGCCTGGTAGTCGGCGACCGCTGCATGCTCGGTGATCTCCAGGACCACGCGGGACAGGTCCACGCCACGTAACACCGCGTCCAACTCACCAGAGATGAGCAGTTCTGGAGAGCAGTTGAGGCTCAGCGTGAGCGGCGCGGGCAAGTGTTCGAGCGCCGCGAGCGAGAGCTCGATTGCCCGGCGCTCGAGCTCCGTCCCTATCCCGGCCTCGTGCGCCGTATTGAACCAGACGTCCGGGGTGCGGCGCGGATCGAAATCGAAGCGTGACAGGCATTCGACGCCCATGATCGTAACCGCAGCGCCCGCGAACGAATAGATCGGTTGGTAGACGATGCGCGGCGCTCCCTTGCTGAGCGCTTGGCGGATCTCTTCGATGGTCCGTTGCTGCGAGCGCCCCGCCGCCAGATCCTCGTCGATGCGAGATGCCAACACTTCACCGAGCGCGCGCATCATCCGCATGTCGCGCTCACCCAGTGTGGGGTTCGGTGCTCGACTGAAGCAACACAGGGTGCCGTAAATCTCGCCGTCCGATAGCTCGATGGGTACGCTGACGTGCGCCCCGATGGGCACACCACGAGTCTCCGGCAGCGCGAGCGCAGCCGGTACCAATGACGTGTCCGGGATGAGCTGGGGCAGCTCCCCGCGTACGATCTTCAGACAGTAGCCGTCTTCGAGCGGGATTGCCTGGCCCTCGTGGATCGGCGCCGTACCATCGGAGTCCACGTGTTCGAACACGCGATCGACCTCGCGAAAGTGTGTGATGAACGCGACGTCCATCCCCAAGTGCTTGCGCACCGTGCACAAAACTTGCGCCACGCCACTTTGCCTCACCCCCTGCGCGAACAGCTTTGCGATAGGACCAGAATTCAGCGGAGTCGCAGCCATGAAGTCCCCGTCGTGGTTGGAGGCAACATTCCCTTTTTACGGCATCCTCCAAAGGATCCTTAGCTGGCCGCCAAGCGCGGTCGGGCATAACTTCAGGCCGAAATGCAACAGGTCACGGAGCGCCTCGAGCTCTCGCGAAATTTACTGGGCAAATCCGAGCGGTGAGCGTCCTCACACCTTGACGCGCTTCCAGTTGCCGCGACGGAAGGCCAGCACCGATACGACCGCAAAGACGGAGAACGAGAAGGCCAGAGTGGCGAAGATGCTCTCGACGCCGAGAGTCAGGTAGTGCGACAGTCCCGAGGCAAGCGGGATTTGTAGGGCCCAGAAGACCAGCAGATTGATCAGCGTCGGGGTGCGGGTGTCGCCAGCGCCATTGAAAGATTGGCTCACGACCATGCCGTAGCCGTAGAACGGGAAGCCGAGGCTCACGATGCGCAGGTAGCTCACGGCGTGCCGTGCCACCTCTGGCTCGTGGGTGAACAAGCTCACGAGCCACGGCGCGCCGAGCAGAAAGCCGACGCCCACCGTGCACAGGAAGCCGGCGCTGACGTTGCTAGCGCGCCACACCGAAGCTTCCGCGCGTTCCGGCCGCTGTGCCCCGAGGTTCTGACCGACCAGCGTGGCTGCGGCGTTGGCCAGCCCGAACGCGGGCAGGATCGCAAACATGAAAATTCGAAAACCGATCGTATAACCAGCGAGGGTTGCGCTTCCAAAACCCGACAGGATGCGCATCAATGCGATGTAGCTGGTCATCGAGATGAGCATCTGACCCGTCGCCGAGAGCGAAAGCTTGAATACCGAAGCCATGAGCCGAGGCTGGACGCGCACATGGGCGCGCGTCACCACGAGCTTTCCCGTGCCCTGACGCAGCACCCACAGCTGGTACAGCACCGCGATGCCGCGACCCAGGGTCGTCCCAACGGCCGCGCCGGTAACGCCCAGCTCGGGGAACGGGCCGATGCCGAAAATAAACAGTGGCCCGAGCACGATGTTGAGTGCGTTGCCCAGCCACAAGACGCGCATCGCTTGCGCTGCGTCACCTGCTCCGCGGAACACCGAGTTGATCAAGAACAGCAAGAACACGGTCGCGTTGCCGCCCAGCATCACACGCGTGAAGCTGCTGCCGTCGCGCACGACCTCGGCATCGGCGCCCATCAACGCCAACAGTCGTGGCGCGAACAACACGCCCGCGACGCCGATCGTCAGCGCCATGATCAAGCCGAGCCAGATGCCCTGGACCGCCACGCTCGCGGCCGCATCTGCGTCTTTCTCTCCGATGCGGCGCGCCACCAGTGCCATGGCTCCGATCGAGACGCCCATCGCCAGCGAATAGATGATCATCATCATCGACTCGGTCAGGCCGACCGTTGCGACAGCGCGGGCACCCAGGTGCGCCACCCAGTACACGTCGACCATCGCAAAGACGGACTCCATGACCATCTCCAAGATCATCGGAATCGCCAACATCAGCAGCGCGCGACCGAGCGGGGCCTCTGTCAAGTCGGTCTCGACTCCGCGCACGGCATCCGCGAGTGTGCGAAGGATGCGAGTTCTCGGCTGCGCGGGAAGAGTCGAGTTCGGCAGTGCGACGGTTGGCGACGATTCAGTCATGGTCCTCGTTCGGGCGACGAATGATGACCGTCGGGATCGACAGGTCGAGAGGAATCTTTTTTGCGGGTACCCAGCAAGGAGATCTCCTCGCAAGGCTGGCGCTGCCCAATGAAGCCGCACGGACGCTTGGAGCGTCAGACCGATATGGGTCGGAGGGCGGTCGCCGTCGAGCGGCGGGACGTGCGGCACAAAGGTTGCAAGCGCCGGGCTCGTCCGCAAACGCGCAGGGCACGGAACCGAGCGTTGCGTCAGCCAAGTACGCCGGAGATCACCTTGCCGCCGTTGATCTGAGCGGAGATGGTCGCGGAATCGACGCCGACCGCAGAGAGTAGGGTTTTGCCGTAAGACGCTAGGGTCTCGCCGGCGCTGATGTCCCCGTTGTCGGCGGCGGCGCCCGTCTTCGAGTCGATGGGGGTCGCGCCGTAGTCCTTGGCCACGGGCATGACGCCGCCCACGACACCGCCACGGATCGACTTGCCGATGGTCAGCGACACTTGGTGGTTTTCGTTGTGTTGACGGCCGTCCGCGTTGCCGGGGCCCAGCGTGCGGCCGAACACGTTGAGCGACGCAAACAACACCCGATCGCCGAGCCCCGCGCTGCTCAGCAATTGCATCAGCGATGCGATACTCTGCACGCCAGCGACGGTTTGCGAGCTCTCGTCCGCGAGCCCGAGATCGCGGTGATTGTCCCCGCCGAACGGGATGTGAATCGAGATCACCGGCGTCACTTTCATTTGGATCAAGGTGACCGCGGCGATGACTTGCGAAGCGGGGCTGTTGTCTTGGATCGACGAGAGTGAATCGAGTAGGGACTGGTCCAAGTTGCGCACCTGGCGTTGAGAGGTGACGAGTGAATCGATGTACGCACGCTGTGCGGGTGTCGCGTCGTTTTTGTATAAGTCGTAAAGCTGATTCAGCGTGTCGTCGCGCAGCGGTTGGAGATCAGTGAGCGGGCCACTCGGGCTAGTGAGCGTAGACTTGAGCGCGAGCGCCGGGATGATTGGCAAGGCGGAACCGCCGAAACTCAGGCTTTCAGCCGGTGTGGTCGCGCCGAGACAGAGCGGCTGAGCTTGAATCGTGCCGAGGCAGCTAGCGAGCTGCTTGGCGAGCACGGACGGGAGCATTTCACCGGCTGCAGTCGCGCCCATCAGCTTCAAGACGTCTGGCTCTTTGGGGTGCACGGGCGTGTCGGTCATCAGGTGCCAGAAGCAAGTGCGATCGAGCACGTCCTGCGGCAGCTGTGCCCAGGGCGCCGCCGCAGTGTACGACTTACTCGCAATCATGAGTTGAGTCGGCGCCATGCTCGGATCGGCGCTGTGTACGATCTGCGGATCGTCATACATCCCGGGCACGTTCGCGTTGATCGGGTCGCCTTGGCCCGAGGTATTGAAGATGATGAATTGTGCCTGTCCGGGATTCGGGCAGCCGGAGGCAGGCACATCCGCCAGAGCGCGCCGCGGATTGATCAGGAGCGATGTGGGTAGGCCGGTAGCGAGCGCGCGCAAACCGATCATGCCGGTACCGAACAGAGTCGATAGCACTGCCTGGCGACGAGTAATCATTTTACCGTTCCTTTCACAAGCCGATCGAAATCGCCGAGGGCGCGAGACATGCAACGACGAACGTGGACTTCAGCGCGTTCGTCGCGGTCGCGCCGCTCTGAGTCGCTTTTTGGAAGTGCGATTCGAGTAAGTCGGTCGCGGGCTGGGCGCGCGCGTCACTGGCCGGGAGCGCCATGACGACACTCACGAAATCCGCGATCGCGCCGTCCGGATCTTTGCTGGACCATTGCTTGACGTTCGCGAGTTGCTTGGCGGTCGGGACGTCGATCGTCTGCGCGGCCACCGCCTCGCAGATGTTCTCCATGCCGGCGCGATAGAACAGCGTCGGCTGATTTGGCAACACTGGCGCGGTCGAGCCGCGCCCGTAACCATCAGAGGGCAAGCCGGCTGCAATCGACGGCACGAGAGCGCGGGATTGCGCGGCGCTGACCGCATGCAATCCGCAAACGTCGGCGAAGCCCAAGCGATTGTCGAGCGCAGCGCACAGGTGATCGCGGCGCGACACGGCGAGGACCTCACCCTGCGCGTCGGCGGTCGCCGTTTCGCTCGCGTTGGTAACCAGCGACGAGGACAACAGGTCCCTGACCAAAGAATCCCAGGCAAATTGCGAATCCCGAAAGCCTTGGACGATTCGCTGAAATTCCGGATCGGTATCTACACAGGGCGCAGAGTTCGCGTAGTAACAGAGCTTTTGCACCCACGCTTGGGCGAACAACGGATGCGCGGCGAGCACCTTCCCGAAGTCGCTCATGCTCGCCACCGGCTGCTGCACGCCTTGAAACGAAAACACGCCCGGCTGACTCGACCAAGTCGAATCGAGCTGATTGTGATAGTTCCAAGAGTAGGTCGCGGAAAAGATGGAGCGCAAAGGATCGAGCGTCTGATGACACGATCGGCACGCGCTCGAGCTAGCATGCGTGGTGTCGAGGCCGGGTGGCGGATCGCCCTCGGTCAGCGTTGGGTCCGAGCCGTCCACTTGTGCTCCGAGCGCCACGATGAGCGACTGATTCAGAGTGACACGCATTTGATTGCTAGTATTGGTTTGCCAGTTGGCAAAGAACGCTGGCGTAGTGAAGAAGCCGAGCCGCGGCAGTGACACGACGAGCTCGGTCGCCGAGCG
>Ga0134124_10003946_pt1 | contig 11911 bp, 13 predicted proteins | sample KB304_FD_96880 | JGI IMG/M metagenome (GOLD analysis project Ga0134124, IMG submission 96880) | Terrestrial soil microbial communities without Nitrogen fertilizer from Kellogg Biological Station, Michigan, USA - KB3-0-4 | ecosystem: Environmental > Terrestrial > Soil > Unclassified ... | reverse complement strand
CGTGGGCACGTCTCCGGCGGGCGCCGACGGGCGATCGTTGCCGGCCGGTCCAACCGGTCTACCAGGGCTGGTGGATCCCGCCGCATCCCCGCCGGTGAGCAACACAGCGGCCTTGGTCTGAGCGGCTGCGGGCTCGCGGGGGCCGATGCTGCCCTGCACGGCTGCCAAGTCCGGAGTCGCGCCAATGCTGCCCGTTGCGGCGGGCCCGGCCTTCGCCACCTTCAATGGCAGCAGAGGATCTGCACCGGCCGCAGCAGCAGGCTGCGATTGCTTGGCCGTGAGCAGCGAGACCGTCAGCGACGCCTGCTGCACCGGAAATTGCTCTTGCATGCTGGCCGTTATCTGTGTGCAGGCAAGCAGAAGCGCCAGCGCATCGGGTTGGGGTTGCTCGTCCGACGGCTCGGATCCGGGGCGCCGCTCGTGCAATGGCTCGGCCGCCTCGCTTGCCGAAAGGCCCGACCCAGAGCTGGTAGCGGTCGGCGTCTGCACCTGATCAAGGGCTGAGGCGAACGTCGCGCCGCCCTCGTCCGTATCGGCGGGTCGACCGCGTGAAGCGGCAGCGGTGGCTGCAACTGGCTGAAGCATTTGAATTGCGGCAGTGGGAGTCATGGTGTTATTGCATCAGGCAGCGAGCGACGACCGAGCACCATGCGGGCGGCTTGTTCGTCGCTGGCGCGCTGTTCGCGCCGGTTCGCAACCAACATCTCCTGGCGCCGCATGCGCTCAGCAAGAGTTTCAAAAGCGTTTTGCCGCTGGCGCTGTTGCTGCCAGTCGCCCCGGCCTCGGTCCAACCGATCTTCGGCCTGTGCGACGGCAGTGCGCTGCAGAGCGATCCCGTCGTCCAGCGCCTTGAGGAAATCCTGATAGTTGCGCCACTGCGCGGAGCCCAGGCCCGCCGCAAGCAGCACCTGCAGCTGTCGGTCGTAATCCTCGCGGTACTGCAGCAACACCTCCAATTTCTGGCCTGCAGTCAAATTTGCGTCTTGTAGGACCGCAAGCTTGCGCGCCGCCTCAGTGGCCTGGGATCGGGCGAGATCGGTGAGGGTAGCGATTGGGAGCGTGGCGGCCATGGCGAAGGTAGTGCTCAGAACGGTTGAAAGACGCTGGCAAGCCGCTCGACCGATTGCGCGTAGTCGGCGCGCTCGTGCATCGGCTGCTGCAGGAAAGCCTCGATACGCGGGTACAGCGCAATGGCCTCGTCCAGCTGCAGATCGCGGCCGGCGGAGTAGGCCCCCACGCTGATCAGGTCGCGGTTGCGTTGGTACCGGGACAGGGTTTGCCTGAACCGGCGCACTTGCTCGAACTGCTGCGGCTCGATCAACGAGGTCATCGCCCGACTAATTGACGCCTCGATGTCGATGGCGGGGTAGTGCCCCGCCTCTGCGAGCGTGCGTGAAAGCACGATGTGCCCGTCCAGGATGGCTCGCGCTGCGTCGGCGATGGGGTCTTGTTGATCGTCGCCCTCGGAAAGCACCGTATAGAACGCGGTGATGGAGCCGCCGCGCCCCTGGGCATCGCGATCCCCGTTCCCGGCGCGCTCGACCAGGGTGGGCAGCTTGGCAAAAACCGAGGGCGGATAGCCCTTGGTTGCCGGCGGCTCACCCACAGCCAGGGCGATCTCCCGCTGCGCCATCGCGTACCGTGTGAGCGAGTCCATGATCAGCAAGACGCTCTTGCCCTGGTCGCGGAAGTATTCCGCCAGGCAGGTGGCATAGGCGGCGCCTTGCAGGCGCAGCAGCGGCGAGGTGTCAGCCGGGGCGGCAACGACGACGGAACGGGCCAATCCCGCGGGACCCAGGGTGTGCTCGATGAACTCTTTGACCTCTCGGCCGCGCTCGCCGATCAGACCCACCACGATGACGTCCGCGCTGGTGTAGCGCGCCATCATTCCGAGCAGCACGCTTTTCCCAACGCCCGAGCCCGCAAACAGTCCCATGCGCTGGCCGCGCCCGACCGTGAGCATGGCGTTGATCGCGCGAATGCCCACGTCCAGGACGGAATCGATGGGCGCTCGGGTAAGCGGATTGATGGGAGCGGAGGTGAGCGGGACCTTGCGCGATGCATTCAACGGCCCCAAGCTGTCCAGCGGGCGGCCCATTGCATCCACCACGCGCCCGAGCAATGCCTCTCCGACCGGCAGCTGCTTGGCGGCACTGGCCACGTCCGAGCCTGCGGTGTGCACCAGCGGCGCGGCAAAAACGCGCGCGCCCGGCAGCAGCCCCGCGACTTCCGTTTGCGGCATGAGGTACAGACGCTCTCCCGAGAAGCCAACGACTTCGGCCTGGGCGTGTTGCCGGGTATGACCCGAAGGCATCTCGATCAGGCAGTCGCTGCCCACAGGCAGCTGAAGCCCCACCGCTTCGAGCACCAGGCCAACGGCCCGGGTCAAACGCCCCGACGTCACGATCGGGACCGCGCGATTTACCCTGGCACCGCAGTCCGTCAGGGCCGCGGCCCACGAGAAAAGGTGCGGATTTTCGACCGAAGCGCCGAACGTCGCGTCCATGTATTCAACCGTCTTGGGGCGACTCAGCGCCGATGACCGCGATAACCCTCGACCACCTGGTCTCCAGGGTCGCATCATGGGCACCCGTGCCCGATTGCACCAGGCAGCCGCCCCGGCTGACGCTTTCATCCGGCCGTACCGACCAGCCAGCGCCGAGCAGTTCGGTGCCTAGGGCGCGCGTGACCAGTTCCGCGTCGAGCGGGTGAAGCAGCAAGCGCGGATCGCCCTGCAGCGCCGGTTCCTGATGGAGCAGGTCTTGTACCAGCGGCACGAGCAATTCCGGCGCCGCATCAAGCGTACGGTGAACGACCTGGCGAGCCACGTCCAGCGCGAGCGCCACGAGGCTGCGGCTGATCTCCTCATCGGCACGGCGCAGGGCTTGCGGCAGCGAGTGCGCCAGGGCAAGCAACTGCGCCGCCTGCGCCTGCACGGCCGCGTTTCCGGCGGCAAGTCCCTGTGCATGGCCTTCGCAATAGCCTTGCTGCAGCCCTTCCTTGCGGCCCTCCGCGGCCCCGGCGTCGCGGGCCTCCTGCCGCAGCCGGTTCAGTTCGGAGACATCCACGGCGGCGTTTGCTCGCCCGGTGCCCGCAGCGGCGCCGCTTGGGGGCTTGGTCAAAGCACCCATGCTCCAGGGCTTCCAAGCCTCGCGCGGCACTTCCATCGCAGGCCGATGCGCGCTCGTGCGCGCAGGACCGACGGCAAGATCGAGCGCAGCTTCAGACAAATTCTTCGCCTCCTGGGCCGGCTAGAGCCATTTCACCGCTTTCGACCAGCACCCGCACGATCTGCAGAATCGCCTTTTGCTCGCCTTCGACCTGAGACACACGGACCGGCCCGCGCAGTTCCAGGTCCTCGCGCAAAGCCTCGGCAGCTCGCTGGGCCATATTGGCAAAGAACTTCTCTCGCAGTTCCGCAGTGGCGCCCTTCAGGGCGATCACCAAGGACTCGTTCTCGATATCCTTGAGAAGACGCTGCATGCTGCGGTCGTCGACGTCAACAAGATCCTCGAACACGAACATCTCGTCGATGATCCTCTGTGCCAGAGCCTCATCGGTCTCCTTCACGTGACTCAGCACATCCTCTTCCTGGGCCGTGCTCATGAGATTCACGATTTCGGCCGCCGTGCGCACTCCGCCCATGCGGCTGCGCTTCACGCCTTCGCCGGAGAGCATTTCTGTGATAACTTCCGTCAGCTCCTGAAGGGCCGCAGGCTGCACGCCGCCAAAAGTTGCCACGCGAAGGACCACGTCATGGCGCAGCCGGGCCGGCAAACCCTCCAGGATTTCAGCGGCCTTCAGGCGGTCTACGTGAACAAGCAGCGTTGCAATAATTTGCGGGTGCTCGTCGCGTATGAGCTCCACGATTTCGGGGGAATTGAGTCGGTTCAGCCGCGCCATTCCTCCGCGCGGCATCTCCGTTCGCATGATTTCGTCCAGGAGGTTGCTTGCATGGTCGGCGCCCAGGGCCTTTTGGAGCACGGTCCGCACGTAGCTGTCGCCGTCCAGAACCAGGCCGGAGATCTCCTGGGCGGCCTCACGAAATTCGCCGAGCACCTGCCCGAGCTCCTCTTTGGACACCTGGGATAGTTTGGCCATAGCCAACCCCAGCTCTTCGACCTCGCTTGGATCCAACGCGGCGAGCACGGCCCCAGCGCGGTCCGCGCCGAGGGCCATGAGCAGAATTGCGCTCTTGCGCGTGCCAGCTTCGCTCATGCGGCCGTCCAGCGCCTGATTTGCGAGGCCACGATGCGCGGGTCCTGAGTGGCGGTTTCTTGCGCGAACTCAACGTCCGCCTTTCTCTGGGCAGAGATTCGCTCCAGAGCCAAACTCTCCTCCGAGTGCCCGATTTGAGCGCTCTGGCCAGCCAGAGCGGGCGCATCCACGCGAGCCAACTCGGCGCTTGAGCCTGCCGGAAGCGCGGCTTGCTGCGCGGGCGCATGTCGAATCAACTTGGCAATCACGAGCCACACGAGAAGCATGGCCAGTGCGGCAAGCAGGTATTGCGCGCCCGTCTTGGCCAACTCAATATTCGCGCGATCCTTCCAGTACGGCACTTCCGCTTCGGGGGCGGCGGGGGCGTCCACCGTGAACGCGCTATTCACCACGTTGACCGAATCCCCGCGCGATTGGTTGAAGCCCATCGCCTCTTTGACGAGATTTGTGACCTGTTCCAACTCCGCCGCGGTGAGGGGGACCATGCTGGTCTTGCCATTCGCACGTACCTCCCGGTTATTGACCACCACGGCCACCGAAAGCCGCTTGGTCAGGCCGGCGCCTTGCTGGGTGTGCCGTATCGAGTGGTCAACCTCGTAGTTGATGGTCACGTCCCGCCGGGAGTTGCCCGATGGCCTGGCGGCGGGAATCGCACCGGCTGCCGCCTTGGCCGCCGAACTCGCAGCGCCCAGCGGAGCGGTCGGGGTGACGGGCGCCTGGTTGGAAAGCGCGCCAGGTACGCCGCCGACGGTGCCGGAGCCTTGCTGGCTGGACTCGGTCGTTTGCTGGCTGCGGATGGTTGACGCGCCCGCCTCCTGGTTCGGCCGGTATTTCTCGTCGGTGTGTTCCACGACCGTGAAGTCGACGTCAGCGGCGACCTGTGCGCGAACATTGCCCGCCCCAACCAGCGGCTGCAGGATGGCCTCGATCCGACGAACGTAGCTTTGCTCGATGCTCTCCACAAACTTGAGCTGGCTCACGTCCAGCCCTCGGGTGCTGGCGCTCGCGGACGACAACAAGTTGCCCCTCTGGTCAACCAGTGTGACGCTCTTGGCGTCCAGTTCAGGCACGCTGCTGGACACCATATGGACAATGGCGCTGACTTGCCCCTCGTCCACGTTGCGGCCCGGGTGCAACGTCAGCAGCACAGAGGCAGACGGCTTCTTCTGGTCGCGAACAAATAGCGACGCCTTGGGCAAAGCCAGGTGTACCCGCGCTGTCTGCACGGAGCCGATGGATTCGATGGAGCGGGCGAGCTCGCCTTCAAGTCCGCGCTGGTAATTGATTTGCTCGGCGAACTGGCTGGTGCCGAACTTCTGGTTGTCCAGCAGTTCGAAACCGACGCCACCGGACTTGGGCAGGCCTTGGGCTGCAAGCTTGAGCCGCACCTCGGAGGCCTTGTCAACCGGCACCATGATCGCGCCGCCCCCTTCCGCGAACTTGTAGGGGACGTTCATCTGCTGCAATGAGGTAACGATCGCGCCGCCATCGTGGTCCGACACGTTGGCGTAAAGAATCTTGTAGTCGGGGGATCGGCCCCAGAGCACCGCTGAGACGAGCGCCGCTGCTACCAGCCCAACTCCGAGGATGATTGCAATTCTGGGCTGCGAGCGCACCTGCTCAAGCAGCGGGGTCATCGCCGGCAACGCCTGCGGCGCGATTGCCACCTGCGTCGGTGCAGTTGAGGCGGCGACCGGCCGGGCCACCGCTGGACCGGATTGCGCGGGGGTACTGAGTTGGTTTGCCAATTTGGAGGTGTTCAGCATGAATCGCAGGCGATTTGTCCTGGGATTTCTGCCGATTCTCCGGTCCGAAGCGCAAATTGAATCCAGCGAATAGGAGTGGGTTTTGCCGTCAATTGGGCCAATTTGAATTGGACGGCCGCTGGTACGCTCGTCGGGTCTTCATCGAAAGTGCCCCATGTCCATTCCCGCCATCCAGTCCGTCTTGCAGCAGCTGCGAGCGACGGCTTTGCAGACTGGAATCACTGCTCACATAGCCAAGGACGCGCCGGCAGACGCGCCAGCAGGCGGCTTTGCCGCAGAGCTGCAGCGCTCTCTGAACGGCATCAGCGACACGCAACAGCGGGCATGGGCCCAAGCCGACGCCTTCGAATTGGGTGCCCCCGGTGTGAGCCTCAATGACGTCATGATCGACATCCAGAAGAGCAACGTCGCGTTGCAAACTGGCGTCCAGGTGCGTAACCGACTCGTCGCGGCCTACCAGGACATCATGAACATGCCGGCTTAGACCGGGCCTCGGATAGACAAGTCGATGCTCAAGGGGCTCAACGCACGGGACGTCACCGGGATCATCGCGGTCGACCGTCTCACCCAAGGCGAGCAGTTTCGCAACCTTGCCGACTTGCACATCGCCGACTACATAGACGCGAGCGCGATGCGGACGGCAAGCACATGATGCGCAACAAAGGCACCCGGAGGGCGCAGCCCCTTCAACGACGGGCCGTGGCGCGGTGGTCAACGCACTGAACAATCCGGCAGGGCGGCTGGACGCGCCGACTGCCGCGAAAAATATAGCTTGGTCCAGCATCCCGTTCCCAACGCGCGCCTGGTCGTTAGGCAATTTTCTTATGGAGCAGGGCTAACTTATTTTCAGGTGAGGTCGATAAAGAAGAGGACGCTGCATCACTTACCTCGTTGGAGGAAATCAGCGTTAAGTCAATTCGGATCACTCTCACTTAACGAGGTTTCACACCATGTCTGTCATCAACACCAACGTGCTCTCTCTGACGACTCAGAACAACATGAAGTCGTCGGCGCTCGCCCTGAACAGCGCCATTCAACGCTTGTCTTCGGGCATGCGCATCAACAGCGCCAAGGACGACGCAGCCGGCCAGGCGATCGCCAACCGGTTCAGCGCCAACATCCGGGGCTTGACGCAAGCGTCGCGCAACGCCAACGACGGCATCTCCCTGGCCCAGACCACGGAAGGTGCGCTGAGCGAAATCAACAACAACCTGCAGCGCATCCGCGAACTGACGGTGCAGTCGGCCAACGGCAGCAACTCCGCCGCGGACAAGACCTCGATCCAGGCTGAAATCACGCAGCGCCTGGCGGAAATCGACCGCACGTCGCAACAAACCGACTTCAACGGCGTGAAGGTGCTCGCCTCCACCCAGAACCTGAGCATCCAAGTCGGCGCCAGCGATGGCCAATCGATCGCCATCGGGCTGCAGCAAACCGACAGCGGCACGCTGGGCTTGACCGGCTTCAGCGTCTCGGGTCTGTCGGACACCATCAGCAAGTTCAGCACCACCGCCGCCGGCGTGACCACCACAGCGGTCACCGACATGAGCGGCGTCGCGAACGGCCCCGGTGGCACGCTCACGCTGCATGGTTACGGCGCCTACACAGCTGCCACGGACTCGTATGCGAACTACGCCCTCCAGGACGCCGCCGGCAACAACTACAAGATCACTGGCTTGGCTGGCGCCGGCGTCGTGCAGTCTACTGGTGTGGTCACGGCCGACTTCGCGAACCCCGCCGGTGTCGCGGCCCAGAAGGCGGCGTACGACGCCGACGCGGCCGCGGGCCTGACCGGCACGGCCAACCCGTTGGCCGCCGTGGACGCAGCGCTCAAGAAGGTCGATGACCTGCGCGGCACTCTGGGCGCCGTCCAGAACCGTTTCGACTCCGTGATTTCGAACCTGGGCACCACGATCGACAACCTGACGTCTTCGCGCAGTCGCATCGAGGACGCCGACTACGCAACGGAAGTGTCGAACATGAGCCGGGCGCAGATCCTGCAGCAAGCCGGTACGTCCGTGCTGGCCCAGGCCAACCAGACGACCCAGGGCGTCCTGTCGCTCCTGCGTTAATCGACAGCCGGGCGATGCCGATGGCGGCGCGCCCGCTCGATCCCAACCGGCGGGCCTGGGCATGCGAGATGCGGCCAGGCCCGGCGGTGTTTTGTGAGGCGCCAAGCTGAATAGAGAAGGAAGGCCAAGAAATGCAGATCAATTCCGTGCAACACGCCTCGCGCGAGCAACTGCAGGACGAGGTGCTCGCGCTAATCAGGAGCCGCTCCACAGCCTTCGCCCAGAAGACAGCCCAAGAAAAACTCGCCGCTGGCAATACGGGTAGCGCCGCGCCTGTCGGCCCGACTCAGACAGAGCAAGCGGTCAAAGCCATCAACGAGACGATGCAGGTCCTGTCGACCAGCTTGCTGTTCAAGGTGGACCAGGAAAGCGGCAGGACGGTCGTCAAGGTCGTCGATACCGACACCGGTGAAGTGCTGCGGCAAATTCCCACCGAAGCGACCCTTCAAATCGCCCGTTCGCTCGACAAGCTGACCGGTCATCTGGTCAACCATTCCATCTAGGCCCGGCAGAAGGAGCTTTCCAAATGGCAACTATCGACAGCCTTGGCATCGGCTCGGGGCTTGACTTGAGCGGGCTGCTGGACAAGATGTCGACGGCGGAAAAGGCACCGCTGGACGCGATCACAACCCGCCGTTCGGGGGTGAGCGCAAAGATCTCCGCCTACGGCATGATCAGCAGCATGCTCGGGACGCTGAACGTGTCCGGCAGCAAGCTGGGCGACCCGTCTTTCATGGGCGCGTTCCAGGCGACTTCGAGCGCGACCACCGTGCTGAGCGCCACCGGCGATGCAACGTCCGTCGCTGGCAGCTACGCGGTCACCGTGACCAAGCTGGCACAGGCGCAATCGCTCGTTTCAGCCGGGGTGGCAAGCACGACCTCGGCGATCGGCGGCGGGGCCGCGGCGGGCATCACCATCGATTTCGGCACCGTCACTGGCTCGCTCAACGGCGGAACGGGAACATTCGACCCCGGCGCATCCTTCGTTGCGGATGCCACCAAGTCCGCCATAACAGTCCCTATCGTGGCTGGCAAGACCAGCCTGGCCGAGGTTCGCGACGCGGTCAACGCGGCAGCCGGCACGGCGCTGACCGCGAGCATCGTCAACGATGGAACAAACAACCGTCTTGTGCTGACCTCCGCCAGCACGGGACAGTCCACAAGCATGCGCGTCACCGTTACCGGCGCCAACGCGGGCCTGTCTGCTTTGCTGGGCAACGACCCGGCGGCGTCCCAGGCCATGCGGCAGACCGTCGCTGCGCAAGACGCGGCGCTTACCGTCAACGGCATCGCCGTCACCAGCGGGACCAACACGGTCACCGGATCAATTCAGGGTGTCACGATGAGCCTGACCGATCTAGGCACAACCGTCGTGAAGGTTGCGCGAAACTCGGCCTCGATTACGCAGTCGGTGAACGATTTCGTCAGCGGTTACAACGCGTTGACCGCCAAGCTCAAGGCCCTGAGCGCCTACGACGTGAGCAAGAAGACCGGCGGCGCCTTGTTGGGCGACTCCGCCGTTCGCACGATCCAGCAGCAGTTGCGGGCCGCCATGTTCACAGTTCCGAACTCAGTCCATGCAGGGGACCCGAAGGTGCTCTCGGACGTGGGGATCGGCTTTCAGCTGGACGGAACGCTAAGCGTCAACGCGGACAAATTGAACGCCGCATTGGCGAGCAACCCGGCCGGTGTGGCGCGGCTGTTCGCTGGGGACTCCACAAACCCGGGAGTCGCCGATAGCTTCACGTCAATCATCGGCTTATTCACCGATCCCAAGAAGGGCCTGCTTCAGGCCGCCACCGACGGCGCGAACAGCGACCTCAAACTGCTGGCTAAGGACTATCAGCGGACGTCGGACGAAATCGACGCCAAGATCGCGGCCCAGCGTGCGCAGTTCCAGCGTCTGGACCAGGTGATGAGCGGCCTGACAGCCACAAGCAACTATTTGACCGCCCAGTTCAATCCCAAAACGACCTCTAAGTAATAGGAGTACCGAAATGAATCTTGCCAGCCCCACCGCCCATCGCGGTGCCAGCGCTTACGCGCGCGTGGGGATTGAAACCTCCACCCAGTGCGCGTCGCCCCATCAGCTGATCGCGATGCTGTTCGAAGGCGCCGCCACGGCGATTGCGATGGCCCGCCACCACATGGCCGAGCGCCGCATCAGCGCCAAGGGAGAGTCCATCTCCAAGGCAATCGACATCATCGAAAACGGATTGAAAGCCAGCCTGGATCCGGCAGCCGGCGGCGCGGCCGGCGAGCGTCTGGTCAACGACCTCTCTGCGCTGTACGACTACATCGTTCGCAAGCTGATGCACGCGAACCTTCGTAACGATGCCGCGGCGCTGGACGAATCCGCAAGCCTGCTCGAGTCGGTGGGATCGGCTTGGCGGGAGATCGATCCGGCGGCCTCGCCGCTCTCAAGCCTGCCGATGGCTGCCTGATCCATGCCGGAAATGGTAGCCATGAGCAACGCGGTCCTTGCTGCCTATTCGCGCCTGGCCAGTGTGGTCACCTGGATGCTCGAGCTAGCCCGCGCGCGTGAGTGGGCGCAGTTGCCCGATCTGGACGGACAGTGCACGAGCATCGTCGATGAGTTGCGCAAGTTGGAGCCGCACGACCTCGCAGCGGAAGACCGTGCTGCGGTGGTGGCGGTCCTGACCCGCATTCGTTCCGACCAGGCGGAACTGGCCGCGCTGATCCGACCGCAGTTCACCCGGCTCTTGCGCAATATCGACGTGCTGCAGCACCAGCAACAGCTCGAACGAGCGTACCGACATTAGCGAGCAGGCGATGAGCGGCCTCACTGGACTTGTTGACACCCTGGTAGCCGATAAGCTGCTGCAGCGCTCAGACCTGTTGCGCTTGCCTACCGCCGCCGCGGTTCTTGGCCCCGGCCCGGCCCTAGCCGTCGAGGCGGTGACCAATGACGTCCGAATCTTGTCGGACGCCGCCCGCGATCGGCAAATGTTCAGCGGGAATTCGCCAGGCATGCCCGTGCCGAACACGGCGTCGGCAGCGCAAGCCTTTTCCACGGCTGCTCGCGCGATCAGCGCCATTCTTGCCAATTTGCCCGCAGCGGCAGGGCCGGCGCAAGGCGCCGCTGCTGTCGTGCCCGACCGAGACGCGGCGACGCCCCAAGCGTTGTTTCACGGCCTGGTCGCCGCAGTGGCTACGAGCGGAGTCTTCTACGAGTCCCATGTGGCCGCATTTGCCGCAGGTCTTCTCGACGGGTCCACGCTGGCGCGGGAGCCGCAAGCTTCCTGGGGCGCCGGCGTTGGTTGTGCAATGGAGGCCGCGGACAGTGGCTTCGGGCGCAGCGATGCGCTCGTGCTGGACGCCAAAGCCGCGCCGACGGGGCCGAGCCGCGCAGATTTCCAGGCGCTTGGGGTTGCCCAGGCAAGCTTGCTGGTCGCGCGGCAACTGGAAGTGCTCGCCACGGGTATCTTCCAATGGCGCGGCGAGGCATGGGCTGGAGTGCCGATGGAATGGTCTCTCCGGGAAAGATCCGGCGGTCAAGGCGCGGGAGAAACGCAGGCGGAAGGCGCCCCGGGCTGGTCCACAACGCTGGCACTCACGCTGCCCCAGCTCGGACAAGTTACCTTCCGCCTGAGTCTGTCCGGTTCGAAGCTGCGGGCCTCGGTGGCGGCCAACGAACACGCGTCCGCGCCGCTGCGTGCCGGCGCCGGCCAGTTGCGGCAACGGCTGGCCGCCGCAGGCATCGAGATGCCTGAGCTGGCGGTCAGTGCTTGGGACAAACAATGAACGCGCCCGGCGAAACCCCAGCATCGGCTGTAGCGCTGTCGTACGCGGACAAGAACAAGGCTCCCGTGGTCGTGGCCAAAGGCTACGGCG
>Ga0134124_10003944_pt1 | contig 11918 bp, 12 predicted proteins | sample KB304_FD_96880 | JGI IMG/M metagenome (GOLD analysis project Ga0134124, IMG submission 96880) | Terrestrial soil microbial communities without Nitrogen fertilizer from Kellogg Biological Station, Michigan, USA - KB3-0-4 | ecosystem: Environmental > Terrestrial > Soil > Unclassified ... | reverse complement strand
ACCGCGCAGAACAGGAACGGCCAGATCCACGGGACTTTGCCCGATCCATATGCGGCGATCGCTGCCACGAGGATCAGATTCGCGGCGCCGCAGATGAAAGACCCCATCGCGATCTTCCAAAGCTCGAAGGGTTCGCGGCCGGTGGCGCGGCCCTGCCACTTCCACAGGCTGAACAACAACGGCAGGCTGATGATGCTGAAGAAGGGATCGATCGACTGGAACCAGGGAATCGGTACGCGGAAGCCCCCCGCAGCCATATCGGCGTGCTGTTCTAGCCAGATCGGCAGCACATTGGAGAGCTGATAGTAAGCGATTTGCGGAAACACGCTGATCGCCAACGCCGCGAATATCGCGGCAACGACCTTGCGGTCGTCCTTCGTCATCGCCGCTCCCGCGTAAGTCTTGCGCTCGACCCTTGCCGGCAGCGAGCTGTACCCACTTAAATAAGTTGCGAGGGCCACGAGCATGAGGAAGGCGGCGGCCCCGAACCCGATATGCCAACCATAATGCTGGGCCAACAAGCCACACAGCAGAGGCCCGGCGAGGGCGCCAAAATTGATACCTGTGCTGAAGATCGCAAAACCGCGCGTTCGGCGCTCCTCATCGTCGGCAGGATAAAGGCCGCCGACTTGCGCGGAGATGTTCCCCTTCAAGAGACCGGACCCGGTAATCAATAACAATAGCGCCAGCAGGAAGCTTTCGTCGAAAGCCATCGCCAAGTGACCGCCGCTCATCGATAGCGCACCCAAAATGACGGCCTTTCGCTGGCCGATGCGATCGCCGAGCCAGCCCCCGAGGATGGGCGTGAAATAAACAAAGCCCGAATATAGTCCGAAAATCTCGGAGCTGAGCGCCTGTGTCGAAAGCGGCCCGAATGCTCCTTCGATCGTCCCCCGGAACGCAGCGAACCCCGCGACATGCTCGACATGGCCCGGCAGAAGCAGCTGGTTCACCATGTAGAGCACGAGCAGCGCGCTCATGCCGTAATAGGAAAAGCGCTCCCACGCCTCGGTGAAGGCGAGATAGGCGAGGCCCTTCGGGTGGCCGAGGAAGGTATCGTCGCCGATGGATTCGGCAGGCGCGGCGGCCAGCTCGGCTGAAGTCAATCTGGTCTCCCCACCAGCAATGTGATGGGTTGGCTAGCGCACAGCCGCTTCGCCGCAAGCCATTTTATGCGAACGGCGGTCGCGGAGGCTCATTCTTCCGGCGCGGTGCCCTGTTCGGACTGCTCGCGGCGCTCACGCCTGGCCTGGTTAATGACCTGGGTCAGGCAGCCGGTGTAGCCGCTCGGCCCGACCGGCGAGCAGCTGAAGGTCCCGGTCGAGCCGACCGTTTCGAGCGACTTGGCCCGGTTGGCCCAGGCGTCGCGGCTCTGGCGCGGGCCGCCGCTGCGCAGCTTCTCCGGGATGCGGAAGCGCTCGCCCTCGGGCTTGCGCGCGCACACCACGACCTCGTTGTTGCTGCCGCGCGGGCACGGGTCGTTGCCGAACACGATGACCTCGCTGATGCTGTCCGCCGGCTGCGCGACGGCGGCTGCGGGCAGCAAAGCGAAGCCGCCGGCCAGGGCCGCGGTGGCGGTCAGGGTGATCGTCAGCTTGCTCATCGTCGTCCTTCCACAGGGCTGTCAGCGGGCGAAACAGCCCTTAGGTTCCTCAAATGCGTTTCGAAAGCCCGATTGCAACCCTGCAACCGGCCCGGATCGCCGCAGTCAACAGCGGATAGCCGGCCGCCTCGGTCGCGCCGGCCGCGCGCGCGGTATCGCGATGCTCGAGCTCGTCGGCGCGAAACTCGGCAATGTCGGCGGCGAGCTCGGGATCGTCGTCGCCGATCGCGTCGAGCTGTTGCTGGTAATGGCGGTCGATCTCGGTCTCGATCGCGTCGGTGCAGGCGAGGGCCGCTTTTTCCGACATCAGCGCGGTCGCCGCGCCGAGCGCGAAGCCGGCGACGTTCCACAGCGGCTGGAGCGCGGTCGGCCGGACCCGGCGCTCGGCCATCAGCGCGTCGAAGCGCTTCAAGTGGCGTTCTTCCTGCGCCGCCATGCGGGCGATGAGCTTGGCTTCGGGGCAATTGTCGCGGAGCACGGCGAGCTGGCCGGCGTAGATCCGGGTCGCGCCATATTCGCCGGCCTGGTCGACGCGCAGCATCGACGCGCGGTCGGCCCGCCGGTCGCCGGGGCGCCAGCCCGTCACCGGCGGGAACCCCGGACCGTCAACAAGGCGATCAGCGCCGCTCCGCCCAAGGACAGGATCGCGTTCCAGCCGGCCATCGAAACGCCGAGGAACGACCATTGCACCTGGTCGCAGCGGACCAGCGGGGCTTTGACGATGTCCTCCAAGGTCATCGCGCCGGTCTTGGTGCAGGTCGTGAAGCCTTCGAAAATCTTCAGCTCGACCCCGGCGTGGTAGACCCCGATCGCGCCCGACACCGCGATGCCCAGCGCGGCCAGGAGCACCAGCAGGCGCGAGCGCCGCGACCCGGCGGGCGCGGTGAAGGCGAGCCCCGCGGGGACCAGCGCGGCGAGGTGCGCATAGCGTTGCCACCAGCACATCTCGCACGGGTTCAAGTGGCCGAAATATTCCGACCCGAAGGCTCCGGCGAGCAGCGCCGCCGGGAGGAGCAGCGCGACGAGGCGCGCGGCGCCCGTCCGGGTCAGCGGCGAGCCGAGCTGCGGGGCGTCCGCGACCGCTTCAGACATGCGCGGCTTACTGGCCCTTCTTGGCGATCGACATCGGCGGCGCGGCCGGCCCGGCGATCCGTTTCAGCGTGTTGATCGCATAATAGAGCTGGAAGTCGTCGACGCCCTTCTTCTTGAGCTCGTCGGCGGTCGCCTTGAAGCGCGGGTCGGTGGTGTCGTCGCTTTCTAGCAATTTGTCGTCGACCTTGGCCTGGTTGAGCAGGTGGCGGCGGAGGTCGGCCTCGCGGGTCACCGGCCGGTCCTTATAGTCCGGGTCGGACAGCTGCGGGACGGTGATGTCCGGATCGATCCCGCCCTCCTGCACCGAATGGCCCGACGGCGTGTAGTAGCGCGCCGTTGTCAGGCGCAGCGCGGTGCGGTCGCCGAGCATGGCGATCGACTGGACCGAGCCCTTGCCGAACGTCCGCTCGCCCATGACCAGGGCGCGGCGATGGTCCTGCAGCGCGCCGGCGACGATTTCGGAAGCCGAGGCGCTGCCGACGTCGGTCAGCACGATCACCGGCAGGCCGTGAGTCAGGTCGCCCGGCTTGGCGTAATAGCGCTGGATGTCGTCCTTCTCGCGGCCGCGCTGGGAGACGATCTCGCCGCTCTCGAGGAAGGCGTCGCTGACCTGGATCGCCTCGTCGAGCGAGCCGCCGGGGTTGGACCGCAGGTCGACGATGTAGCCGAGCGGATGGCCGCCGGTCGCCTTGTCGATCGCGGTGATCGCGGCCTCGGTCGCCTCGCCGGTGCCGTTGGCGAACTGGTTGATGTTGATGTAGCCGACGCCTTCCTTGACCTCCCACTTGACCGGGCGGAGCTTGATCTCCTCGCGGACCATGGTGACGTCGAACGGCTTGTCGCGGCCCTTGCGGACGATGGTCAGCTTGATCGGGCTGCCCGGCTTGCCGCGCATCTTCTCGACCGCTTCGTCGAGGGTGAAGCCGTAGATCAGCTCGCCGTTGATGTGGGTGATGTAGTCGCCGGCCTTGATCCCCGCCTTCCACGCCGGCGTGTCCTCGGTCGGGGTGATCACCTTGACCGTCCCGTCCTCCATCCCGACCGACAGGCCGAGCCCGCCGTAGCTGCCCTCGATCAGGGTCTTGAGCGCGTCGTAATCGGCGCCCTCGGCATAAGAGGAATGCGGGTCGAGCGAGGACAGCATGCCGTCGATCGCGCCCTTGAGCAGCGTATGGTCGTCAACCGGCACGACATAGTGCTGCTTGACCTGCTGGTAGACCGCCATGAACTTCTCGAGCTCCTGGTAATTGGTCGTGTCCGCGGCAGCGAAGGAGCTGGCGGTGACCGGCACCAGAGCGAGCGCGCTGACCAGCGCAATCGGCGGCAGGAATTTGCGGATGGCTTTCATGTGGGTCGTCCTGATTTCGGCGGCTACGCGTTTTTAGCCGCCTTCGCGGCCATTTGACAGGGTTGGAGATGAACCTGCGATGAGGGCAGGGGAGACTCTGCGCCCATTTTGGGACAGTTCGACCTGGAGCGGCCCGAGCGCGCGGCCGAGGGGATCGCCGATGCGCACCGAGTCGCCGCGGCGCAGGGTCGAGGCGACGTTGACGATCAGGCTCATCCAGCCGTGGCCGTGGTCGATGATCACCACCCCGTCGTGGCTCTGGAACGGCCCGGAATAAAGGATGACGCCCGATGCGGGGACGATGACCGGCGCGCCGCGGCCGGTGGCGAGTGTCAGCCCGCGCGAGCGGACGCCGTTGCGGTTGACCGAGCCGAGACCCGCGATGACCGGAGCATCGGCGACGAGCACATAGGGCAGGGGCGGCTGGGCGTTACCGCCTTCGGGCGGCGTCGGCCGCGCTGGGGCCGGATCGGCCGCGGCCAGCTCCGCGGCGATCGCCCGGGCGGTCCGATCGCCCGCCTCGGCCGACTGCAGGCTCGCGATACTCTCGCCGGCGGCGAGCGCGACGTCCCCGGAGGCGAGCGCCCGTCCCTGCGCCGCCGCCGAGGTCTTGAGGGCTTTCGCTTCGAGCATCGCGAACTGCTCGCGGCGCGCGACCAGATCCTGCCGGCTGTGCGCAAGCTCCGAGCGCGCGGCCAGCGCGGTCGCCTCGAGCCGACGGCTTTCCGCGAGCTGTCCGGACAAAGCGGCCGTCCGCGCGCGGATCACCGGCAGCGTCGAATCGAGCAGCACCCGGACCTTGACCAACTCGTCGGTCCCGCCCTGGTCGGCAACGGCGAGCAGCGGGGGCCGTTGCGCCATCACCACTAGCCCGGAGAGCAGCGCGGCGATCGGTTGCTGCTCACGCCGGAGCTCGGCGCGCCGCAGCTCGGTCGCCGCCGAAACCAGGCGGAGATTGGCGTCCGCGGCGGTGATCCGGGCCTCGGCCGCTTCGATCGCCTGCGCCGCGGCGGCCTGCTGCGCCTGCAGCCTCGCGGCCGCGCCGCGCGCATTGGCCGCGACCTGCTCGAGCCGTTGGGCCTCGACCTCCGCCGCCGCCTGCTCGGCGCGGGCGCGCTCGACCGCGGCGTCGAGGGTTTCGCCCTGCGGCTGGACCGGCCCGCTCGCCGCCAGCAGCAGCGGCGCGAGGAGCAAGAGGGCGGAGCGGATCACGCGCTACCCTTCGCGATGATAGGGGTGGTTCGCAAGGATCGACGTCGCCCGGAACAATTGTTCGGCGAGCATGGCGCGGGCCAGCAGGTGCGGCCAGGTCGCGGCACCGAACGACAGCAGCAGGTCGGCGGCCTGGCGCTGCGCCTCGTCATGGCCGTCCGCGGCGCCGATCAGGAAGCGCACCTCGCGCGTACCGCCGTCGCGCCATCGCTCAAGGCGCCTGGCAAGTTCGACCGAGGTCAGGGCCTCGCCGCGCTCGTCGAGGACGACCGTCGCTCCGCCCGGCGGCAGCTCCGGCATTTTCCCGCCGCGATCGGGCAGCTCGGTGACCTTGGTCGGCCAGGCGATGCGCTTCAGGTAGCGCTCGACCAGCTCGGCCTCCGGGGAGCGGCCGGCCTTCCCGCGCGCAACGATGTGGAGCAGCACTATTGTCCGGAGAAAGCGGAGGCCGGCGCCGCGAACGGCCAGGTCAGGATCCGGGTGAAGCCGTCGTAGATCGCGCGCGCCGCCGCAGCGATGGTGTTCGGACGGTTGGTCCCGCCGCGGGCGAATACCGCGACCGCGATCCGCCGGCCGTCGGGGAGGGTAATGAAGCCGACATCGTCGGTGAGGCCGGTAAGCGTGCCGGTCTTGTGCTCGACCGGGGTGCCGGCCGGGAGCAGGGCCTTCATTCGGTTCTTGCCGGTCTGGCACTGGGCCATCAGGTCGAGCAGATAATTGCGGCTCTGCGGCTTGATCAGCTCGGCCCGGTAGATCCGCTTCAACAGCTCGACCATCGCCGTCGGCGTGCTCGAATCGCGATTGTCCCACAGGTCGCGCTTGTCGCTCAGCAGCTGGGCGATGGTGCGATCGACGCGCAGGCCGGTGACGCCGTTCTGCTGCAGCCAGTCGTGCAGCGCGCCGGGACCGCCGAGGTCCTTCATCAGGATGTCGGTCGCGCGGTTGTCGCTGTGGATCAGCATGCGGCTCATCAGGCTGCGCGCCGACTGGCCGTTGATCGTGTCGTCAAGCGAGCGGCGGCCGTGGTCGACCTGGGCCAAATACAACGCCGCGACCGCGACCTTGACCGTGCTCGCCATCGGGAACGGCGTGCTGCCCTTGATGCTGACGGTCTCACCGGTTTTGAGGTCGAGCGCGGCAATGCCGATATCGGCCGAATTGCCGGCGACGAGATAGGACAGCTGCTGCTCGAGGCTCGCCAGGCTCGGGCTGGAGGCCGCGACGGCGGGCTGCGCCGTGAACGCAAAAAGCGCGAGAAGAAACGCAAATATCCGCATTTGCCTCACCCGCGAGCAGCGACGCTCGAATCCGAATCGCCAAACGCCCACATTCGTTCCAAATTGTAAAAACTTCTTACTTCGGGACGGAAAATATGGACGATTACGTCGTCCGCGTCGATCAGAACCCAGTCCGCGGCTGGAAGTCCTTCGATTCGAACGATTTTCCCAAATCGCTCCTTGATCTTGTCGGCAAGCTTAACGGCCATTGACGCAACCTGGCGGGTCGACCGGCCGGACGCGACGACCATATGGTCGGCGATGTTCGACTTGCCGGTCAAGGGGATGGTGACGACCTCGACCGCCTGGTCGTCATCGAGCGATTGAAGCACGAGGCGGTGAAGATCTTCGACGTCAGCGTGGGGAGGAGCGGCCTTGGAGCCGGTCTCAGCGGGACGTTCGGTCAAGAGGTCTCCTTGAGGTCAAAGGCAAACCGAGACGCGCAACGCGCAGGGCGCGTTTTTGGATTCGGCGATGCCAGTTGGGGCGGTGCGCGCGGATAGCGGTTGCCGACGTGGGGTCTCGCGGCAGGCGAAGCACTAAGATCGCCGGTGCACTCCACTCCGTCCACCTACGTGCCTGGCTCCAAGGCCGGACGAACCTGCGAAGCCAGCCCATCGCGCGGGCCGCGTGGGCAGCCGAATCATAGCCGGGCCGGGGAATCACCGCAATCGGCAGTTCGCGTGCTAACCCCCTCCAATCGCGCCATTTGTGAAAATTTGGCAGGGTGTCGCTTCCGAGCAACCAAATGAAGTCATGTTTGGGGAAGCGGCGCTTGAGCGCCGTGACGGTATCCACGGTGTAGCGGGTGCCCGCGCGCTGCTCGAAGTCGCTGACCCGGATGCGTGCCCGCCGCGCCAAGCGCGCGGCCGACGCCAGCCGCGCGGCGAACGGCGCCATGTCCCTCGCTTCCTCCTTCAGCGGGTTGCCGGGCGAGACCAGCCACCACACTTCGTCGAGCCCGAGCGTACGCAGCGCGTGGAGGCTGATGTGGCGGTGCCCGGTATGGGCCGGGTTGAACGATCCGCCGAGAAGACCGATGCGGGCCATGGCCTTGAGCTAGCATGAGCGGTTGAGGCCGCCTAATGTCGCGCCAACGGGGGTTTGACGGAATGGTCGGCGAATTCGAGGCAATCGGCGATGCGGTCACCGGCGGGATCATCGGCCGTGCGATCGAGCCTAAGGCCGGCGAAGCGGCCGGCGACGACGGCCATACGCATGAGACCAATTGCCTTAACTGCGGCACCAGGCTGGCGGGCGATTTCTGCCACGCCTGCGGCCAGCATGCCCACGTTCACCGCACGCTGACCGCCTTCTTCCACGACTTCCTCCACGGCGTGCTCCATTTCGAGGGCAAGATCTGGCGCACGCTGCCGCTGCTGGCGTGGAAGCCGGGCGACCTCACCCGGCGCTATATCGATGGCCAGCGCGCCAGCTTCATCTCGCCCGTCGCTTTGTTCCTGTTCTGCGTGTTCCTGATGTTCGCGGCGGTCAGCCTGATGGGCAGCTTCGGCAGCATGCCGGCGGAAGCGAAGCAGGACCTTTCGACCGAGCTCAGCGCCGACCGGGCCAGGCTCGCCGTGCTCGAGAAGCAGCGCGCCGGCCTCAGCGGCAAGGCGGCAGAGAAGGTCGACGACCAGATCGGCGAGCTCAAGGGCGAGATGAAGATCAAGCAGGCGGTGCAGCGCGGCGAGATCAGCCCGAGCGCGTTCGAGGTCGACCCGTCAGGCCTCGCCCCGTCGTTAGAGGACGCGGTCAAGAAGGCGCAGAAGAACCCCGAGCTGGTTGCGTACAAGCTCAAGACCAACGCCTACAAGTTCAGCTGGCTGATCATCCCGCTGTCGGTGCCGTTCGTGTGGCTGCTGTTCCCGTTCTCCCGTCGCTTCCGCATCTACGACCACACGATCTTCGTCACTTATTCCTTGTGCTTCATGATGCTGCTGGTGATCGCCGGCGTGCTCTTGCAGGGGATCGGTGCATCGTCGATCTCCAGCCTGCTGTGGCTGATCCCGCCGTTCCACATGTACCGCCAGTTGAAGGGCGCCTACGGCCTCACCGGCTGGGGCGCCGGCTGGCGCGCGGCCGTGCTGACCATGTTCGCGATGATCGTCATCAGCCTGTTCGCCGCGCTGCTCGTCGGGGTCGGGCTGTTCGAATGACTTAGGCGCCGCTCCGGCGCTCAACCTCGTCCAGGAATGCATCGATCGCAGCCACCGCTTCCGGCTCGGTGAGGTCGGGGGCGTGGCCGACGCCGGCGACCAGCGCCGACTTCATCGTTGGCGCGGCGGCGTGCATCTTTGCGAGCGTGTCCGCCGACAGCAGGTCGCTCTTGGCGCCGCGGATCACGAGCAGGGGCTTCTGGGCCAGCGCGGCGAACAGCGGCCACATGTCGACCTGGGGGGTCGGGCCGGCGGTGTTGAACGGCTGCGCGATCGCCTGGTCGTAGTCGAACACGATCTCGCCATTATCCTCGCGGCAATTGCGCTTCGCCATCCGCACCCAGTCGTCGTGGGTGTAATTCTCGAACGCCTGGGTGTTACGGGCGATGGTCTCGGCCGCTTCGTCCCAGCTGTTGAACCGGGTCCCGCTGCCGACATAGGATTTGATGCGATCGACGCCGCTGTCGTCGATGTCCGGTCCGATGTCGTTGAGGATCGCCGCGGCGATGCGCTGCGGCGCGAGCGCGGCGATCGCCAAGGTGACGAGGCCGCCGAGCGAGGTGCCGACGAAGATCGCCTGCTCGACGCTCAGCTGGTCGAGCAGCTCGATCACGTCGAAGGCGTAGGTCGGCGGGATGTAGCGCGCCGGGACCGGGTCGTATTCGCTCAGGCCGCGGCCGCGGAACTCGAGCACCAGGACGCGGAAGCGCGGTGCGTAGCGCTCGGCCAGCTCGGCGAAGTCGCGCGCGTTGCGGGTCAGGCCGGGCAGGCACAACAGCGGCGGCTTGGCGGCGTCGCCGGGATAGTCGCGATAGTGGAGCTTGAGGCCGTCGCGGACGGTGAAATAGCGGTCCGCATAATGCGGCCAGAGCGCTTCGCTCATTCGGCCAGGCCCCTGCGCAGCAGCCGGCTGGTCACCTCGGCGACGCGCTTCGCGTCGGCGCTCGACCACACCTCGAACTTCAATCCGAGGAACACGTTCGCGCCCATCAGTGCCCAGGCGAGGATGTCGAGGTCCGGGTCGGTGAGGTCGGACGCGATCTCGCCCTGCTTGCGCGCGGCCTTGAGGCGCGCGGCGATGCGCGTCGCGGTCGTCTCATAATGTTCGCGATAGGCGTCGGGCTCGACGAACTCGGCCTCGTCGATGATGCGGTAGACGTCGCGGTGCTTGCGCGCGAACAGCAGAAAGGATTCGAGCGCCCGGCGCTCGCCGTCGATCGCGTCGGTCGCATCCTTGAAGGCCGGCGCGACATGGTCGCGGACCTGGGCCGACATGTCGCGCACCAGCGCCTGGAACACGGCCTCCTTCGAATCGAAGTAAGTATAGAAAGTGCCGAGCGCGACGCCGGCGCGCTGGGTGATGGCGACGATCGAGCTCTCGGAAAAACCGCGCTCGCCGAATTCTTCCTGGGCGGCATCGAGGATCTTGCGCAACGTGCGTTCGCCGCGCGCGGTGCGCGGCGCCTTGCCGTCGCTCGCCGGGCTGATCTGCACGCCTTCGTCCACGGTTTCCCCCATCCCGTCGCGATAGCTGTGTAGCGCGAAGATTCGCAAGTTGAAAGCCGGTTCAACTTTCATTATGACGATTCCCTGACGGCAGGCAGAATGAGGGTTCGCCTGTCAGGGGGAGATTCAAACATGCGTATTCACGCTCGCGCCGCCTTGCTCGGAAGCATTGCCGCAGCGGCCTTCGTCGCGACTCCGGCAGCCGCCCAGGACGCGACCCAACCGCTGGCGCCGCCGGCCAATGCCCAGACCCAGGATCAGGCCTCGACCGCGAGCGACCAGGAAATCGTCGTCACCGCGCGGCGCCGCAGCGAGCTGCTGCTCGACGTGCCGGTCGCGGTCACGGCCTATTCGGGCGAGCAGTTGAACCGCCAGGGCGCGCTCGACATCACCGATATCGCGGACACCACGCCGAACGTGAACCTCGAGACGTCGCGCGGCACCAATACGACGCTCACCGCCTTCATCCGCGGCGTCGGCCAGCAGGACCCGGTCGCCGGCTTCGAGCAGGGCGTCGGCCTCTATCTCGACGACGTCTATCTGAACCGGCCGCAGGCGGCGCTGCTCGACATCTACGACGTCGAGCGCGTCGAGATCCTGCGCGGGCCGCAGGGCACGCTCTACGGCCGCAACACGATCGGCGGCGCGATCAAATATGTGACCCGGCGGATTCCGACCGACGGCACGCATGTCAGCGTTCGCGCCAACGGCGGGACCGACCGGCAAGCCGACGTGATCGCCAGCATCTCGTCACCCGTCGCGGACTGGCTGCGCTTCGGCGCCGCCTTCGCCCGGCTGTCCCGCGAGGGGTTCGGCGAGAATCTCACGAACGGGCTCGAGAATTACAACAAGGACACCTGGGCGGGGCGGGCGACGATCGAGTTTCAGCCGGCGCACAATGTCTTCTTCCGGCTGTCGGGCGATGCCACCGCCGACAACGCCAACCCGCGCGGCGGTCATCGCCTGCTCCCGAACCTGTGCACCGCCGCGGCCTGCAACACGGCCTTCCCGGTGCTCAACGATAAGTTCGACAGCCAGGGCGGGCTCAACGACCCGCACCAGCGGGTGCGCGCCTGGGGCGTCGCGGCGCACGGCGAAATCGGGCTCACCGACTGGCTCACCTTCAAGTCGATCACCGCCTATCGCCGGGACAAGACCGCAACTCCGATCGACTTCGACGCCTTGCCGTTCGTCGACGTCGACGTGCCGGCGAGATACAGGAACCACCAGTTCAGCCAGGAATTCCAGCTCGTTGCCGACAAGGGCCCGCTGCAGGGCGTGGCCGGCTTCTATTATCTGGACGCCAACGCGTTCGACGTGTTCGACGTCCGCCTCTACACCAGCAACGCCCTCCTGCCGGGGCTGACCGCGGCGACGCGCGGCGACGTCGACACCAAGACCTGGGCAGTGTTCGGCGATTTCACCTATGACATCACGCCCCAGATCAGCGTGTCCCTGGGCGGGCGCTACACCAACGACAAGCGCCATGCCCGCGTGTTCCGGCAGAATCTCATCCTCGGCGGCTCGCCGGAGCTCGGCGGATCTCCGCCGTTCGACCAGACCGGAACGCCCTTCCCGAACCCCGTTGCGTCGGTGACCTCGAACTTCGACGGACGGCGCAAGGACACCGCGTTCACGCCGAGCGCGTCGATCAGCTTCAAGCCGAACAAGAACCACAATCTCTACATCAGCTACTCGAAGGGCTTCAAAGGCGGCGGCTT
>Ga0134124_10003940_pt1 | contig 11921 bp, 9 predicted proteins | sample KB304_FD_96880 | JGI IMG/M metagenome (GOLD analysis project Ga0134124, IMG submission 96880) | Terrestrial soil microbial communities without Nitrogen fertilizer from Kellogg Biological Station, Michigan, USA - KB3-0-4 | ecosystem: Environmental > Terrestrial > Soil > Unclassified ... | reverse complement strand
CGATCGATCAACTGTGGGCCGGACGGAGCACCGAATGTCCCATCGGTTCGAAGGATCAGGCCATCGTGCTGGCTTCGATTGTCGAGAAGGAGACTGGGAAGGCCTCGGAACGTCCGATGATCGCCGGGGTCTACTGCAATCGGCTGAGGATCGGGATGAAGCTCGATGCCGACCCGACGGTCATCTATCCTGTCACCAGGGGCAAGCCGCTCGGACGGCGGATTCTGAAGTCTGAGCTTCATGCCGACAATGGCTATAACACCTACCGGAAAGCCGGCCTGCCGGTCGGTCCGATCGCCAATCCCGGAAAGGCCAGCATCGCCGCGGTGCTTCACCCGGCCCAGACAAAGGCGCTGTATTTCGTCGCTGACGGGACCGGCGGGCACGTGTTCGCCGACACTTTGGCGGAGCATAATGCCAATGTCGCCAAATGGTATGCGATCCGTCGTGCTCGCGGGCAGATGTGACGGCTAGGCCTCTGTGACCGCCTCGCTCTTCACGTAGCCGACCCGGCGTTCCAGGCCGGCATAGCCCCAAGCCCAGCCAAGGCTGTCGTCGAGCAATTCAAAGTTTTCGCCCGGCTTCAGGTCCCTGACCGTTTCCGAATCTTCGGAGGCGCTGGAGTGCAGGCTTGTGCCCCGTGCGACCGTCCGCTTGATGGGTTCGGCATAATGCGACGCGATCACGCGTCCAGCGAGAGCGACGTCGGCGAGGTCCTGGCGATAGGCGTTGAATTTTGGGTCAGGCAGGTCCGATGGCCCGGCGAGGGCGAACTCTTCACCGTTGGTGAGCGTAGGCTGCAGCCTGCCCGATGATCGGCCGGTGGCTCGTTGAGCCCCCGTCGCTGTCGCGGAGGTTGCGTTTGAACCCTTCAAGAAATTCTGCCCCACTGCTCGTTCGGACGACGAAGACGTTGCGTCGGTCGTCCTGATCTCTCTCGCGCCGCAGATAGCCGAGCGCTCCGAGCGTATTCAAGGCGCGAGTGACGACGGGCTTCGAGACTCCGAGAACGCGCGCAAGTCCGCGAACGGTGTGTGGGCCCGGAGTGAGGTAAACGAGCATGAGCAACGCCATCTGGCGATTGGTCAGGTCCGGCTCCCCGGAGCGGACATAGGCAATAAGTGCCTTCATCCAGCTGGCAAGCGAGACCTCGCTCATCGCTGATTACCTCCATCGATCGTCGCGTAGTCAGCTTTAAAACCGGTAAGGGAGCGAAATGTTGCAGGCGAATGACTGAAAAAGGCCGGAACTTTCGGCGACTTGCCTCTTCAGGTCCGGGAATAACGCCCCGAAAGCATCGCAAAGACGGCTCGGAGTCCGAGTGCATCGCCGCCCTTTGGCCGCCCGGGCTTGCCCGGATCGCGCCACGCCCAGGTATCAAGGTGGGCCCATGCGATTTCGTCCGGGACAAAGCGCCGCAGGAACAACGCTGCATAGATGCAGCCGGCCATCGCGTTATTCGCCATGTTCGCGAGATCGGCGACGTCGCTCTTCAGATTCTCGTCATACGGATCCCACAGCGGCATCCGCCAGATCGGATCATCAACCTCGGAGGCGGCCTTCTCGAGGTCGGCCAGGAGGTCATCGCGGTTGGCAAAGGTCGCCGGAAGGTCCGGACCAAGCGCAACGCGTGCCGCTCCGGTCAGGGTCGCGAAATCGACGATCAGCTCCGGCGTTTCTTCCGCCGCTTTCGCAAGCGCATCCGCGAGGACGAGGCGGCCTTCCGCGTCGGTATTGTCGACCTCGACCGACAGGCCCCGGCGCGACCTGATCACGTCGCCGGGCCGATAGGCGCTGCCCGAGACCGCGTTTTCGACCGCTGCAATCAGCAGATGCAGGCGGACCGGAAGCTTCTCCGTCATGATCAGGCGCGCCAGCGCCAGAGCATGCGCTCCACCGCCCATGTCCTTCTTCATGATGCGCATTCCCGAGCCGGTCTTGAGGTCGAGACCGCCGCTGTCGAAGCAGACGCCCTTGCCGACAATTGCGATACGCGGGTCGCCGGGCTTTCCCCATTCGAGCTCGATGAGGCGCGGAGCCCTCTCCGACGTGGCCGCGGCTCCCACGGCCGCGATCAGCGGATAGCCGGTGGCGAGCTCATCGCCGGACGTCACCCGGACCTTGGCGCCGCAACGGTTGGCCTCATCGCGAACGGCCTGTTCGAGTTCGGCCGGACCGAGGTCGGCCGCAGGCGTGTTCACCAGATCGCGGACGAGCGCGGTGGCTTCGGCCAGCCGCACGGCCTCCTCGATCTTCGCCGGTTCGCTGGTGAGCAGCACGCGCTGTCCGCGCTCGGGCTCGTCCGACTTCGATCGATATTTGTCGAAGCGATGTTGCGCGAGCAACCAGCCGAGCGCCGCAATGCCTGGATGGCCCTCAGCGAGCTTGTACGCGCCATCGGGCAGCGCCTCAGCCAGCTTCGCCAGGCACCATGGCGAGAGGTCACTCGCCGCCTTTACGGCGCCGACGACTTCGAAATCGTTGCCGCGAGGCAGGATCACGAAAGCGAAGGGCGATTTTGCGTCGAAGCGATGCGCTTCGATGAGGCGCCGATCATCGGCGGGGCGCGCCTTGAGCCACGCCGCATAGCCGTTCTTGTCGACGAGGTGGATCGTGCGGGCTTTCTGCCCGCGGTCCGCGGTGAGCAACTCAGCGAAATCGGTCATTGCAAGGCCGTCTAGAGCCCGAATTGGCTGAGGGCCAGTCGATGGGTCGCTACGGCTGTTGGAACGTCGGCCAGCGGACGCGGTTGATTTCTCGGGACAAGAACGGAATCCACAATGACACGCAGCTGGTCCGCCATCATCCTTGCCGTTTGCATGGCGCTTATTGGCCTCACTCTTGGGATCGGAGGCGCCTGGCTGCTGAGCTTGGGTGGGTCGCCTTATTATTTGATCGCCGGAATCCTGATGTTGATATCGGCGTTTCTGCTGTTCCGCGGACGCATTCTCGGCGGCTGGATCTATATCGGCCTGTTCATCCTTTCCGCGATCTGGGGCTTCACCGAAGCCCGCGGAAACGCCTGGGCGATGATCCCGTGGCTGATCGCGCCCCTCGTGCTTCTGATCCTGGTCCTGCTGGTCATGCCCACGCTCACTCGAGCGCCCAATCGCTGGAGATTCGCAGGCGGCGGCATTGCACTCGGCATCGTCTTCGTGATCGTGAGCTTCGCTGTTCTCGGCAACAATGCCACGCTCGCGGCGGCCGCGCTGCCGGCGCAGCAGTCGCCCGGAATGACCGATCCCTCGGGTGTGGCGACCGGCGCGGAGTGGCTCGCCTATGGCGGGACGAACGCGGCCTGGCGATTCACGCCGCTCACGCAGGTGACTCCGGACAACGTCGGCAAGCTCACCAAGGCGTGGGAAGTTCACCTCGATGGCCAGCCTAACGACCCGGACTATGTGAAATTGTACGGGACTGAGAACACGCCTTTGAAGGCCGGCAACCTTCTTTATGCCTGCACGGCGAAGAACGTCATCGTCGCGCTGGATGCGGCGACCGGAAAGCCGGTGTGGCGGGTCGATCCGCAAGTGCCCGACAAATGGATCCCGTACACGACCGCTTGCCGCGGGGTTTCCTATTATGCCGTGCCCGGCGCGCCGGCGAACTCCATCTGCGCCAAACGTATCATAGAAGGGACGATGGATTCGCGGCTGATCGAGGTCGATGCGTTGACGGGCAGGCCGTGCACCGAGTTCAATGGCAGCGGACAGCAGGACACGAAGATTGGGATGGGCTGGACGCCTCCGGGCTCAGTGGGAATCAACTCGCCTCCGCCGGTGGTGAAGGGAATCATCGTGGTCGGTCACCAGGTCCTCGACGGCCAATGCCGTTGCGCTCCCTCGGGGGTCATTCAGGGCTTTGATGCGAAGACCGGCAAGCTCGCCTGGGCATGGGACATGCAGCATCCGGACTGGCACGGCTATCCACCCAAGGGACAGGTCTGGGCGCGTGGTACGCCCAACAGCTGGTCGATCAGCGCAGGCGACGAAAAGCTGGGGCTCGTATTCGTTCCGACCGGCAACGTTGCCGACGATTATGTCTCGGACGGCCGCACGCCGGAGGAGAATGCCTATAACAGCGCCATCGTGGCGATCGACGTTACGACGGGAAAGCCGCGCTGGCGCTTCCAGACGGTCAAAATGGACGTCTGGGACTATGACATCGGCAGCCAGCCGAGCCTCATCGACTATAAGGGTATGCCGGCGCTGCTCGTCGCCTCAAAGCAGGGCGACCTTTATGTCCTGGATCGGGCGACTGGAAAGCCGCTGTCGCCGATCGGGGCGATTCCGGCGCCACGGGGAGGCGCGGAGCCGGGACTGCGGTCGCCGACGCAGATCGTTTCCCTTTGGAATACGCTGAGAAAGCCCAGGCTTGTGGAATCGGACATGTGGGGAATGTCGCCAATCGACCAGATGGTTTGCCGGATTCAATATCGCCAGGCGGATTATCGGGGCTTCTACACGCCGCCGAGTGTCAACCGGGCGAGCGTTCAATACCCGGGCTATAACGGAGGCAGTGACTGGGGCAGCCTCTCCATCGACCCCGTCCGCGGTCTGGTCGTCGCCAACTACAACGACATGCCCAATTACGTGAAGCTCGTCCCCCGAGCGGTGGCGAACAAGCAGGGGATTGTGCCGCGCTTCGCGACCAGTACTCCGCCGAGCAAGCCGCATCAGATCGATCCCCAGTGGGGTGTACCCTATGCGGTCAACGTCAATGCCGGCTGGCGCATTCCCTTCACCAAGCTCATGTGCAAGCGCCCGCCATATGGTGGGATCCGGGCCATCGATATCGCGACCGGCAAGACCTTGTGGGACCGACCACTCGGCACAGCGCGCAAGAACGGGCCCTTCAAATTGCCGACAATGCTGCCATTCAGCATCGGCACTCCGAATAATGGCGGGGCGGTGACGACGGCAAGCGGTCTCGTCTTCATTGCTGCGGCGACGGACGACCTGCTCCGCGCGATCGACCTGCGGACGGGCGAGACGATATGGTCGGTGCCGCTTCCCGCGGGAGGGCAGGCTTCTCCCATGATCTATGAGCAGAACGGCCGGGAATATGTCGTTATCTTCGCCGGCGGACATCATTTCATGGAAACGCCGATGGGTGACAGTCTGATCGCTTATGCGCTGCCGGGGAGGGCTTGAGCGCTCATTCCGGCATGATCATGAATTGCTCCCACCGCCCGTTCGCACCGCCTTCGGCATAAGTGACAAGCGTCAGGTCCGGATGGTTCGCATAATGGATCGTATAGTTGCGGTTGACGAAGCCGCCGCGGAGGCGCGGGACGCGCCGCATTTCGATGGAGGTTGGAGCCCCCAGCGGCGCCAGTGACGAGCGGTAATCGCCGAGCGTCGTCGCGTTGAAATAATAATTCAGGTTGTCGGTGAACTTCGACCGATCGATATTTCCGCCGACCAGTGCGGCATAGGTCGCGCGAACGTCCTCCAGGCGGTCGCCCTCGCCGGAAAGCGCCGGCTCGGCACTGTCGAGCACGATTTTCCGGAGGCCCTCGGTGAGGGTCCCGATCGCGCCGCTGTAATCGGCGTTGGTGAACACGATGATCGCGTCCCTGGTATCCGGGTAGACGCTGTTCTGCGTCAGGAAGCCCACCGCCTCGCCGCCATGGTCGATCACGTGGCGCTCACCGTCATAATGGTTGATCACGCCAAGACCGTAGCCCGTCGTTCGACCGTCGTTTCGGAGCACGGGCGTTTCCTGCTCGACCCAGTCGCTGGCCGGGATCAGGTTGCGGTTCATTCGAGCGATGTCCCATTTCGCCAAATCCTCGGCCGTCATCGACAACTCACCCGCGGCGTAAAGCCATCCGCGCCCGGCCGCCGGCGCGACCCTGACCGGGCCCAGGGCAAAGCGGTGATAGCCCGCCGGGAAGCCTGGCGCATACGTATCGTCGAGGTCCTTGACGCTCGTCATTCCGAGCGGCTTGAAGATCTTGCGATTGAGGTAGCTGAGCAAGGGCTCGCCGCTCACCTTCTCGGCGATCAGTCCGGCAACGACGTAGCCGGTGTTGCTGTATTGCCAGCGCGCGCCAGGTTCAAAATCGAGCGGCTTCTTCGCCCATTTGTCGATGATCCGCTGCGGTGTCGCGGGCGTTTCCATGTCGATGAACGAATAATCCTGTGGCCAGAAGTCCTGCAGGCCGGAGGTGTGCGAGAGAAGTTGCCGAAGCGTAATCCTGTCGCCCTCCGTGATGCCGGGAATATATTTGGAGACATGGTCATCGAGGCTGAGCTTGCCCTCGTCCTCGAGAAGCAGGAGCGCCATGGCGGTGAACTGTTTCGAGTTGGACGCGATCTGATAAGGCTGGTCAGGGCGCGCGGGCAGGCCTTCGTTCGCCTTGCCATAGGCCTTGCTGAGGACGAGCTTGCCGTCGCGGACGATCGCGATTTCTGCGGCGGGCACTCCGGTGTCGGCGAGCGTCTTGGTGACCAACTGGTCGACTTTGGAAGCCTGCTCGGCAGTGAGCGATTGAGCCAAGGCTGGGGCGGCGGTCAGCGCGGTGAGCGCAAGCAAAGCTGAGGCGTGTCTCATGATTCCTAGCCTAACTGCTGTTTCAGGCCTGTCGAGTCACCGGCACGCAAAAAAAGCGCGGGAGCCGAAGCTCCCGCGCCCGGTGTGAACTCAAACGTCGTTAGCGGCGATTGATGTCGACGTCGCGGACATAACCGCGATAGTCGACGTCGCACCTGAACGACAGATCGGCAGCGTTGTAGCCGTAACCGTAGCGGCCGCTGCTCGCGAGACCGCGAACGCGGACACCGCCGCTGGTCGGGGTAACGCGCGTGACGCTCAGCACTCGTCCGGTGGTCCCATAGGAACCCAGGAGGGCGCCGATGATTCCGCCAGCGTTACGCGTGTAAAGGCGGTTCTGGACCGCGGCAGTGCACTGCGACGCCGCAGCCGAGGTATTCATGCCGTAGCCATAGCCGTTGTAGGGGTTGGAATAGGTACGATAGCCATAGCTGTACTGGCTGCCGTACGGACTACCGTAATAATATTGAGCGGCCGAAGGCGCCGCAGTCGCTAACGCCACAAGGCCCGCACCTCCCATGAGGATGGTTTTAATAATGGTCACTTCCAGTCTCCTTTCAATTTCGGAGGCATCCGGAAGTTAAACGTTCGGCCCTCTCTGACGGCCATGCATTCGTCGCAGCAGCAATGCGGACCGTCGCTCGAAGGTTGCGCTGTGATGAACGTTGTCCGGGGCGTTTCAACGACTCGGTCATGCTAACTTACGTTATGATTTCATCCAGTTTCCAATGCGGTAGACGTGATCACGGCTGGTCGCAGGTCCCCTGTCGGCCGGCCAAAAGGGGGCCCGTTTCCGCTTGCGCGGAGGCGGGCCTTCCTGGATCAGGCAGGGATGAGCGCTCCGCGCAGGATCGGCTCTTCGAGCGTCCTTCCGGCTCCCAGAGCGACGCAACTCATCGGATTTTCAGCGACCTGGACCGGAAGCCCGGTCTCATCAGCCAGAACTCCGGCGATGTCGCGGAGAAGCGACCCGCCGCCGGTCATCGTAATGCCCTGATCGATCACATCGGCAGCAATTTCGGGTTGGGTGTTTTCCAGCGCCGCTCGAACCACTTCGACGATCCGATTGACCGGCTCGGCCAAGGCCTCGGCGACCTGCGCCTGGGTCAAGCTGATTTCGCTCGGCACGCCCTTGCTGACGTCCCGGCCCCGAACGGACGCAGTCAGCCCGATGCCGTCCTCAGGCGCGCGGGCGCCTCCGACTTCCAGCTTCACGCGTTCCGACGTTCCCTCGCCGATGAGCAGATTGAAATTCCGGCGAACATAAGCCGCAATGGCTTCGTCCATGCGGTCGCCGCCCACACGGGTCGAGCGGCAATAAGCGAGACCCTGAAGCGAGATGACGCCGACCTCGGTCGTCCCACCGCCAATGTCGACGACCATCGAGCCGATCGGCTCGGTCACGGGCAGCCCGGCGCCGATCGCAGCCGCCATGGGCTCCTCTATCAATGAAACATGGTCCGCGCCCGCATTGGTCACCGCGTCGCGGATCGCGCGCCTTTCGACGGACGTTGCGCCGGAAGGAATGCAAATGACCACCTCAGGCCCCCGCGTGAAGCGGCCAGGACCGCCGTGAGCCTTGCGAATGAAATGCTTGATCATGTCCTCGGCGACTTCGAGGTCGGCGATGACTCCGTTGCGCAATGGCCGGATGGTTTTGATATTGTCGGGCGTCTTGCCCATCATCAACTTGGCGTCGTCGCCGACCGCCCTAACCTGCCGGACGCCATTCACATATTCCATCGCGACGACCGAGGGCTCGCTGGTGACGATCCCAGAACCGTGAACGTAGACGACGGTGTTGGCGGTGCCGAGGTCGATGGCGATTCCTCGGGACGAGAAATTGAACAATCTTGGGAAGGACACTGGCCTGCTCGTCCTGACGGAGGAAACGCGACCCTATGAGCGCTATCCAAGAAAGCGCATCCTTTTCCTTTCGCCCAGTCCGTAAGCCGTTGGAACAACGGGATGAACCGAGGTTTCAGGCGAAGGAGAGCGGCACTCCGTAAAGGTCGTGCTCGTCCGCGTCCTCGATCTCCGCCACGATGATATCGCCGGGATTGAGTCCTCCGGCATCGCGGAGATGCACCTCGCCGTCGATCTCGGGAGCGTCGGCCTTGGAGCGGCCGGTCGCGCCGCCGGTCTCCGTATCGACTGCATCGATGAGGACTTCGATGCTGGAGCCGACCTTGGCCTCGAGCTTCTCGGCACTGATGCGTCCGGAAAGCGCCATGACCGCGTCAAAGCGCTCCTGTTTCACATCCTCGGGCACCTGATCGTCCATCGACGATGCAGGTGCGCCTTCGACGGGTTCGAACTTGAAGGCGCCGACACGGTCGAGCTGCGCTTCTTCGAGCCAGGCGAGAAGATAGGCGAAATCTTCATCGGTTTCGCCGGGGAACCCGACGACGAAGGATGAGCGGATGGCGAGATCGGGAACCTGTTCGCGCCAGCTACGGATTCGCTCGAGCACCTTCGCGTCATTGGCGGGGCGGCGCATCGCGCGAAGGACCTTGGGGCTCGCGTGCTGGAACGGAATGTCGAGGTAGGGGAGGACGAGACCGTCGGCCATCAGGGGAATGACGTTGTTCACGTGCGGATAAGGGTAGACATAATGCAGCCTCACCCAGGCGCCGAGCTTGCCCAGTTCGCGCGTGAGGTCGGTCATGTGCGCGCGGACTTCCTCACCTTTCCACGGCCAGGCCTTGTGGCGAATGTCGACGCCGTAAGCCGATGTGTCCTGGCTGATGACGAGCAGCTCCTTGGTGCCCGCGGCGATGAGCTTCTCCGCCTCGCGCAGGATCGCGTCGGGACGGCGGCTGACGAGATCGCCGCGCAGGTGCGGGATGATGCAGAAGGCGCAGCGGTGATTGCACCCCTCGGAGATCTTCAAATAGCTGTAGTGGCGCGGCGTAAGCTTGAGGCCCGCTTCGGGCACAAGGTCGATGAATGGCGACGGGACCGGCGGGGCCGCCTCGTGAACCGCCGCGACGACCTCCTCATATTGTTGCGGGCCGGTGACAGCGAGGACGTCCGGAAAGCGCGCACGAATGACTTCGGCTTCCTTGCCCATGCAGCCGGTGACGACCACTCGGCCGTTCTCGGCGATGGCCTCGCCGATTGCTTCCAGGCTCTCTTCCTTGGCGGAATCGAGGAAACCGCAGGTGTTGACCAGCACCACGTCCGCGCCGGCGTAATCGGGCGACATATCGTAGCCGTCGGCGCGCAGCTTGGTCATGATCCGCTCGCTGTCGACCAAAGCCTTGGGACAGCCGAGTGAGACCAGCCCGACGCGCGGGGGCTTGGGGAGAGTGGTGACGTTCATCGGAAGGGGCGGGCCAATATAGGAAGTTTCCGGCGAAATCGAGGCCGTCAGCTGAATGCCTTGTTCATTCTGCACAGTGACGGCTAAGAGCCGCGCTTCTTTGCACCTGGAGTAGAGCATGCGCATCGCGATGATCGGTACCGGCTATGTCGGACTCGTATCGGGCGCCTGCTTCGCCGACTTCGGGCATCAGGTTTGCTGTGTCGACAAGGATGCGGCGAAAATCGATGGGCTCAATGAAGGCAGAATGCCGATCTGGGAGCCGGGCCTCGAAGCCTTGGTCAAGGCGAATGAAGATCGCGGGCGGCTGACTTTCACAACGGATCTCGCGGCCGGAGTTGAGGGTGCTGAGGCCGTGTTCATCGCGGTGGGAACGCCGACGCGGCGCGGCGACGGTCATGCCGACCTGACGTTCGTGTTCGATGCGGTGCGCGAACTCGCCAAGGTCATCGCTCCAGGATCTGTCGTAGTCACCAAATCGACTGTGCCGGTTGGGACTGGTGACAGGATCGAGGAGATTTTGAGGGAAGAGGGGGTCGCCGACGTTTCGGTCGCGTCCAACCCCGAATTCCTGCGCGAAGGCGCGGCAATCGCCGACTTCAAGCACCCGGACCGGATCGTCGTCGGTGCCGAAGATCAGCGCGCCCAGGACGTGCTGCGCGAAATCTACCGGCCGCTCTTTCTCAATCGCGCACCCATCCTGTTCACGGCGCGGCGCACCGCAGAACTCACCAAATATGCTGCGAACGCGTTCCTCGCGGTCAAAATCAGCTTCATCAATGAGATCGCGGACCTGTGCGAAGCGGTTGACGCGGACGTCCAGGATGTGGCGCGAGGAATCGGTCTCGACAATCGGATTGGAGCCAAGTTTCTTCACGCCGGGCCGGGTTACGGGGGGAGCTGCTTCCCCAAGGACACGCTCGCCCTTTTGAAGACCGCCGACAATGTCGGGATCGACCAAAGGATCGTGCGCACGACCGTCGAGGTCAACGATCACCGCAAGGCAACCATGGTGGATCGCGTGGAAGGGCCGCTCGGATCGCTTTCGGGCAAGCGCGTCGGAGTGCTGGGTTTGGCGTTCAAGCCCAACACCGACGACATGCGCGAGGCGCCCTCGATCCCGCTGATCAACAGCCTCATCGAGCGAGGGGCGTCGGTCACCGCGTTCGACCCGGTAGCAGGCGAGCAGGCTGAGAAGATCTTCAAGGACGTTGCGTTCGCTCCCGATGCTTATGCCGCGGCCGCGAACGCCGACGCGCTGGTGATCGTCACGGAATGGGACGAGTTCCGGGCTCTCGACCTCGAGAAGATTGCCGGATCAATGCGTGGGAAGATCCTCGTCGACCTGCGCAACGTCTATGATCGCGAGGAAGCGGAGGAAGCTGGGCTGACCTATTTCGGCGTGGGACGAGGGCGAATTGGACCTGCGCCTAAATCGTCCAGTTTGGCCTAAGTTGCATCCGAAACAGTCTCGGCGCGTATAGTTGCGCTGATGAACAGCGGGTTTGGTATCGTCGTCGTGGGCCTGGGCTATGTCGGGCTGCCGCTGGCTGTCGCGCTTTCGCGCAAGTTCGATGTCATTGGCTTCGACCTCGATCCGGAACGAATCGCAGAGCTCAAACACGGTCAGGACCGCACTCGCGAAGTCGACGAGGCCGAGCTTCGTGCGACGAGCCTGACGGTCACCGATCAAACGAACGATTGCCGCGCTGCGGACGTCTATATCGTGACGGTCCCCACGCCCGTGGATTCCAGCAACAGGCCGGATCTTTCGGCGGTGCTCGCCGCGACGCGGATGATTGCGGGGTTGATCGATTCCAACCGCCGGCCGACGATCATTTACGAAAGCACGGTCTATCCGGGCGTGACCGAGGATATTTGCGGACCCGAGATTGAGCGGACAGCCGGCCTTCAGCGCGGCCGCGATTTCCGGCTGGCTTATTCGCCGGAGCGGATCAATCCCGGGGATCGCGAACATACCGTCGATCGGATCACCAAGGTGATCGCGGGCGAGGATCCGGAAGTCCTCGATCAGTTG